>Ga0209014_10000552_pt1 | contig 21978 bp, 17 predicted proteins | sample BarGraNGADG00212_FD_184491 | JGI IMG/M metagenome (GOLD analysis project Ga0209014, IMG submission 184491) | Arctic peat soil microbial communities from Barrow, Alaska - Barrow Graham LP Ref core NGADG0002-212 (SPAdes) (version 2) | ecosystem: Environmental > Terrestrial > Soil > Wetlands >...
TCGTCTTCGGTATCGGATTCCTCTTCTGCTTAGGCATGATTGGCCTTGCCTGCCGACTCTTTCTCGATGGCTCACACTTCCTCGCCCTCGTCGCCACTCCAGCGTTCGCCTGGCTTGCTGTTCAAACATGGCGAGAGGGTCGAAAGGTGTGGACATATCGGATCGATCTCGGGCCATCATGGGTGAGGTGCCGAGTCGTTGGGGAAGATGTCGTCATCCCCTTTGCCGACCTAAGCGCCTACTTGGAATATCCGTTGCGGTTCCAAGGCAGCGGGTTCGGCGGCTATCAGTTCATTCTTGAAGACATACACGGCCAGAAGATCCATTTCTCCACGCAGATTGTCGGTTGGGCGGCGCTTCACGAGGCGTTGCACGCGGCCAGGCCGGAGCTGATCCCGCGTGCTACGAACACGGCCGCTCGCAGTCGCGTCGGCATCGGGAAGGTTCCAATGCCCGTGATCGCGACAATGCTCACGGCAGCGGGACAGGACATTCCCGAGGAGTGGAACCATCCTACCCGCGAACGGTGGTACGACGCCGTGATTGGGTACGCACTCGGCCTCGGCACCGCCGGCGTGCTCGCGATGGTGGCAGTCCGCCCGCTCATGAGCGTCCTCAAAGGTTGGGGTGTGCCCTTTCTCCTTTATTTCTTCCCGCCCCTTCTTCTGATCATCTGGCTCGCGATGTACGTCACCCAGCTCTACGTGACGGTGGCGAGGCGCACTCGGATGAGCCGCGCAAGCCAGCTTAGCAAACGCCGCACGTTCACCGACCAAGACAAGAACAAGTTTGTTGACTCCATTGCGACCATACTATCAACGCAACTTACCGTGACCGGTGGAACCTCGATCGACGACGATCAGGGCGCTGTCAATCGGCGCGCGCTCGGGTACATCTACGGCTTCATTGACGCCGCCCTGAGAATCCGTGGCCAGGACATGGCGGACATCGAGGTTGGTATGCCAATCACGTTTCAGGTGTTGCGTCGACTCTTCCCCGGCAAGGAACGGCAATATCTCGGCCTTCTCGCGGGCGCGCTACGTAGTGACCCAGTCGTCATGGCGACGATCCAGGAAGGTGGGCAACAGTACCTCGACTGGATCAACGGGAAGCTCGCTGCACCGATGGGACTAGCACGAGCCATCTTGGAGTCGAAGTGATCCGCAGTTCGTTCCGGATTGTCGTCGCTCCGCCGTGCAACCACACGTTCATGAGAGATCCCAAGAGAGGAGTCCTCGGGATCGGGTACGGCTCACTGGCGGCTTGGACGTAGCGCGGTGAAACAGCGCGCAAGGCCGCCGCAACGCGATGGAAGGTTCACGAGGCCGAGCGCCCTAGATTCGGCCTCGTCGCAAGCCAAACACCCGTCGCTTGAGCGAGCATCCCGACGCCGACGATGAGGCTGTAATGGTGGCCGACGACACCGCCAACCACGGCCATCGCCGCCAGCCCGATGTAGGGAATCACGAGGAATCGCCCGGTCGGTGCGAGGCGCAAGGCGACGACCCCGGAAATCGCCGCAATGATCGACCACGTGACGACAGGCAGAAATGCCGTCGTGGTATAGAAGCCGAGCAAGCCTCCCAGCAACAGATCCAGCGCGAAGCTGAAGGCATAAGCCGACGCCGATGCAAGAATGAACGCCAAAAGATTCTTCATGTCGTCGACTCTACCACAGTTTGCTCCGTGCTCAGGTTTGGTGTCCGTCCGGCCCGTTTCGCCCGCAACAGCGCCAGCAGCCGCGTCTCCGCGAGCTCCCGCGCCGACGGCACGCGCGCCGCAGGCCCCTCACCCGCCTCCCAGAACCCCGGCGGCGGCTCCGGCTTCGGCGACCGAGGCGGCAGCACCACGACGCCCTCGAGCCGCGCCACGCCACGACGCTGCGCCTCCCGCCGGCGGAGCTCGAGCTGCGCCTCCGCGAGCCAGGCGTCCGGCGCCCCGGCCATCAGCGGCCCATCAGCCGGCCGGTTTCCCCGGCTTGAGCTTGCCCGCCACGAACGCCTCGAGATCCGCCGTCGACCACTTCGTGAAGTCCGGCTTCGGCCCGAGCTCGAGCCGGTCCGACTGGCCAAGCCCGCCGCGATCGACCGGCTGCTTCCCGAGGTAGATGAGCATCGCCACGTTCCCTCTCAGCGCGACCTTCGTCTGCATCCGGGCGATCGCCGTCCGCCGTTCAGCCCTCCTTTTTGTCAAAATCGGTCCGAAATGAATCTTGAGTGCCGACTCCGAGAGCCCGATCAGCGTCGCGATAACGCGGTTCGTGGCGCCGCCGACAGCCGCCATCGAGACGATCTGCGCGGCGTCCGCCGGAAGCTCGATCCTCTTGCGGCCTATCAGCTTAACGCCTCCGCGACGCGCCTGGTCGACGGGCGAGTCGTCGGCCGCCTCGACCTCGATGAGTTCTGCCGTCGAGAGTTGCCGGCCCTTCGCAATCGCAGCCGCGATGTTTGCATTTCTTTGCAATCGCCAGCCGGTAACTGCGGCTGAATTCGGGCTATAGCCCGCTTCCTGGGCGGCTTTTGTTGCGTTCTTACCGGCGAGTATTGCATTTACGAAGCGCCGCTGTCGGTCGTTCAGTCCATCAGGATCCTTCATGACGCGGCCCTCGAGAGGTCGGTAAGGCTTTGCAGATGGCGTAGGTGCACCACGATCTCCGGCTTCAAGAGCTTCACCATCGGAGAGGCGGCGGCCACCGCATCGGGCGGCCCGCGCAGAAAGACATGCTCGCCGTCGGGCGCAAGCTCGACGTGCAAGCCGAAGAACTCGTCGAGCATGAGGAGGCGATCTTCGACGGTCATAGCAGCGCGCTCGCCTCGATTGTCGTCGGCGGGAGTGCAGGCCGCGCTTCCTCTCGTGGGGGGAAGGGAATAAGGGGTTTTGAGGGGGAAAGGGGGATAAGGATACGGCCCGAGGGCGCGGGTTCGTCCCCTAAATCCCCTAAATCCCCTTTACCCTTCTTCCCCGTTTGATTCCAACCAGCTGCAGCGGCAAACCGCGCGAGCCTCCACACTTCGCGCGGACGTCCACCGGCGGACGGCTCTCGCGTAGGAAAGGCGAGCCCTCGCGTTTGCAGCTCGCGTGCCGCAGCGTGCAGGCGTTCGGTGCTCGTTCCCTTGGAACCGAAGACAAATTGCGCCCAGCAGCCCCGGGGGAGCCCTGCCGCGCCAGCGGCTGTGAGGGCATCCAGCAACTTGCGCGCATCCGGGGACAGCGTGTCGGCATCGGCGAAGGCGAGCGCGACACTCGCGCGCGAGTAGTTCACAATCGCGCGGGCGGCCTCCAGGTCCGCGACCGTCACCTCATGACGGGCGTCGGCGATGGCATACAGCAGCGCAATCCGTCGGAGCATTGGCAGGTGACGAGCATTCAGTCGCTCTTGCGCACTGCCTCCGGTTCCCGCTCGCGCTGCGTCTTCTCGATAGTAGGTATCCCACCACGCAGCCGCGTCGGGCGTCAGCCGCACTTCACGATCCGTCTTTGCGATCTCAAGCGCGCGGCGAAGTTTCTCCGCCGTGTGGACGACCATCGCGCGCGGCACCGGCTCCGCGTTGGGGATCACATCGGCGCGCGCGGAATACAGGAAGAGCAATCGGTTGGCGAATCCTGTCGCGGCATCGTGTGCCGACAGCAGGAGCCGGAGCTCTTCGCCGGTGATCGCACCCAAGAGCGCGACATGGTGTTCGGTCACCACGGCACGGGCGTACTTGGTCACGTTCGCGACCGTAGCCCCGTCCCACAGCGCGCGGAACGTGTGACCGATGGTGTTTCCGTCGCGGCGCTTGATGGTGAGCAACGCGCCGAGTTCCCCCTCTTCGATCAGGAGCCGCGGATCCTCGGCGACGGCCGAGGGAATCCCATCCTTCCCGACCGCGGGAGCCAACCGAGCGATCAGCGCCTCTCCACTTCCGAATCCCCCAAGGACGCGCGTCGCTGGTCCTTTCCAAAACGCCGTGTCCACTTCCTCCAGGAGCCGGCGGGTCTGATTCATCGCGCTGCTCTTCCGGCCTGTGGACGTATTTCCGAAGATCACGGTAAAGAGGTTCGTCCCGTGCCTCGCGGCCTCGATCCAATGATGCGGCCCCCGCCCGACCATCGCCCCGAATCCCGTCAAGAGCGCGCCCAGCAGCACCGGCGGCGACGCCTCGGTGTAGCCGCGAAGCCCGGCCACGTACTCCCCAATCGGGCCGACGAATGCCGCCGCGCCCATCGTTGGGATTTCGGCGAGGTTGGCGAGCGCCTCCTCACTCGCGGCCGCGGAATCGTCGGCACTCATCCCCGCGCCGTTCGCGCCATCGGCAACGCGAGAAACATCGGCATGATTGCCGTTGCGCGATGCGCGCCGGAGCTGGACCGCGGTCTGCGCCGGGCGTTCACGTTCCGAGTTGACCACCTCCTGTTCGGTCGGCGTCAGCGGCTCGCCGAGTTCCTGCTTCGCAGCCGCTACCACAGCGACGCGATCGCGTCGAAGATCGACCCGTGCCGTCATGAGGACCGCCCAACGCGTTTCTGCTGCGCCGCCGACACGATGATCTGCGCGGCCTCGCGTGAGAGGAACGCCGCACGAGACGGATGGTCGACAAGACGCCAACATGAGGCGGCGAGCTGACGCCACGCGGCACGCCAAAGCGCATCCGTCGGATCATTCGGCCTCCGCAAGCCCGCCGCGACCTCGCGACGAAACTGCACGAGCGCCCGCGATTGCGCAGCGGGCGGCGACTGTGTTATGCTGTCGTTGTTCATGTTTGTCCTCGACGGCTGCACCGTCGGGTGATTGCGAAAGCCTCGGGCTCCATGTCCGGGGCTTTTGCTTTGTGCCCTGCCTCCTCACCGCGCGGCGTGCGCGAGGGAGCGCATGGCGGAAGGTCAGGCCGTCGCGGTCGAATTGCGCTCGCGCTCGGAGAGCCAAGCGGAAATCGCCGCGCGTTGGTACCGAATCGCTCGGCGAGAGACCAGACAGTACGCCGGACCTGTGCCCCGCATACGCCAGCGAGCGAGTGATGCCACGCTTACCGCGAGCAGGGCGGCAGCGGCGCGGGGCGTGAGGTACTCGCCGACGGTTGGCGGTGCGGCGGGGGAGGCTTGTACCTTGTTAAGCACGGTCCATCTCCTCTCAACGGGTGGCGGGTCGTGGTTGTGAGGGGTCCGGGGTGTTCAAGCACTCCGGCCCCTTTTGCTTTGTGCGCACGGCGAGCGTCGCACACACGTTCGTATAGCTACAACGACCTGCGCTCCAATGGCAGATGCGCCTCAACGATGGTGTATACTTACTGCACCATGTCGCGAGATCCTGTTTCGTTCACTCTCGAGAATCCCAAACAGTTCGGGCGGGCTATTGCCAGGCTCGTTAAGCGGTACAAGACCGGGTCGCTTCGTCCTGCTGCGAAGGTCGTCGGGCTCTCGCCCCGCGGGCTGGCGCTGATTCTTGCGGGGAAGCGAGCGCGGATTCGCCGGAAGTCGCTCGACGGCATCGAGCGCCTTTACGCTGCGGTGCTCCGCAGCGGGACTCGGGATCTGAGTCGCTTTCGCTCGTTGAGGGGTGCTTTCCGCATAATCGTCGCCGAGGACGCACACCTTGTTCTGGCCCGCAACCTGATGTTGCCCGGCCAACGTCCTCGAAAGAACTATCGGGCCACGCCGGCCGAAGTTAAGGCGTCCAATCAAGCCTTAGACCGGGCTACGCGAGCGTGGCGCTGCGCTGAGATCGGCAACACATTTGCCGACTGAGCCGCGCGACCGATCGCGGCGCCGGCTATGTCGACAGCCGCCTTCGCGGCGCGGCCTTCCATTTTCGCATATCGAGCCGTCGTAGCCACGTCGCGGTGCCCAAGAATGGCGCCCACTGCGGCCAGCGGAACGCCTTCGCTTAGCGCCACAGACGCCATTGTGTGTCGGAGTGCATGCAGAGGCTTAGTGATTCCTGCTCGCGCGCGCACGCGAAGCCAAATCCGCTTGATTTCGACACGGTGAGTGCTTGCATCTCCGGGCGCCGCGAAGACAAACGTACCGCGGCGATTGTTCGGGATTGCTGCGAGCAAGGCAAGCGCCTCGCGAGCCAGTGGTCGAACGCTTCGTCCAGTCTTAGTGCGGCCGAGCGTAACCATGCCAGCGTCAACATCAATCGCATCCCACCGCAGGGACAGAGCCTCACCTTTCCGCCAGCCCGAGTACAGCAGGAACCGGATCGCGTCCACCGCTCCGCCTCGCGTCCCGTCGTCCTCAACCGCGAGTGCGTCGTGCAAAGAGGCGATTTCGTCTCGGGTCAGCGGTTGTCTCGTTTCCCGCTCCACGTGCCATCGCTTCCCGCCAAATGGGTTGGTCAAGCCGGCTGGGCGCGCCTCGATCCGCTCAGCGTAGTTGAGTAGCGCCCGGCCAAGTTGCTGGACGCGGTTCGCCAGCACGGGGCGACCACTCAGCGCCTTCTGTCGGCGCACCAACTCGGCATCTGACTTTCCCACTTCGCCCGCAGCGCGATCACCGAGTGCGACATCGGATGTGATGCGGAGATTGAGAAGGTGCTTCTCGAGAAGTCGTTCATACTCAGCGATCGTCCGCGAGCTCCGGCGCTGCGCGACTGCATCGGCAATCATCTCGCGGGCAACATCCCGCACCGGCCGCTGGGCCGCAGCCTGCGCGCGCGCCAAAATCCGAGCGGCTTCAGCGGCGCGCGCTTGCTGTTCCCTCTCGAGGTGTGGATCGCGCTTGTCGAGAACAAGCCCACGCAGGCGCTGGGCCTCCGTCCGCGCCGTGTGCGCCGTGATCGAGACGGTGGTGCCATCGGGTCGGCGGAGAGTATCGCCGAGCACTCCGATATTGTAGCGGCGTCGCTTCCCGCGCTCGACCGGACTCCAGTACTGGTAAAGGAAGATCTTGGTGCCGTGAGGAGTGACCTTCAGCGCGAACCCAGGCAGCTCGCTGTCGAAGATGGTCAGATCCTTCCCACTCGGGCGGGCGGCTTCAATAGTGCGCGGGGAAAGCTTTGGCATACGCGACTCCTTGTAGTCTCCCCATAGTATCCACTGATCTGATGGCTCGCGCAACCTCCTGATGTCTTCTGACAGTGGCCTGTAGAGGGGAGTCGGCAACCTGGCGATAACCTAGTATCTTCTGAAGTGTCCTGAATATGTCAGGCCCTCTGCTTCGGGAGCAGGAGGTCGGAGGTTCAAATCCTCTCGCCCCGACTGTAACACCATGTGATCGTTGTAGATACACGGACGCCCCGCGAGATCATCGCGGGGCGTTTTGTTCGGAGTAGCCCACTCCGTCTCCTCGGCGAAACTGAGGGCGAGTCAACCGTTATAAGTTGGCTCGCCAAGTCGTTTCAGAGATCTACTCCCCCAGATTGCTCCCCGAACATTTCGTTCTCACGCTCATCGGATCCGGATCGTTACCCACGACCGCCAGAGCATGTGAGGGCCGCAATCGGACAACGTGTGCGTTTGCGCTGCCGTTTAGGATTTTCGACCGCAATCCGGGCACGATACTTTACCACTTCCACCACAGGGAGCACACTTGACCCCGGCTGAAGTTTTACCCGAACCACCGCAGGCTTTGCACGCAACACGACCTGTGCCTTTACAGGTGCCGCAATTCGCGCTCGCCATATAGCCTCCTACGAAGAGATGATACCACCTTCCACCGCTGCGGCGATGGCTCGATCGTGAGCTCACATCTCCGCTATCGAATACTAGCTAGAGCCCTGCCACAAGGAACGCGTGGTCGGATGCTGATATAGAGATTGCGTCGGGGAATTCCGCACATTAACCGGGTGATTGGCGGCGCTGTCCGCAGCATTCAGACGTGCGCTGGTAGTAGGCCGGTCTGAAATGGATCGATGATTGCCGCGTGAGTTCCAACCGGTATTTTCCCCAGCATGGGACGAAGACGCACTCAACCAGCCGAGTTCGCGAGTCGACATACGCAAACGTGCGGTCCTTCGCTACCATAGTTTCGGTTGCCCCAGCGTTCGAGGAGTTCCGTGCCAAACATTGCGAAAATGAGCGGTCGTCAACTGATCTCGCTGTGGTTCGTCGGGTTACTACTGATTTTAGTGCCTCTCGTCGGAGGTAGCTTCCTGGTGGTCCCATATCACAAGGCGAGATTGCGTGAGTTCGCGCTTCGGGACACGGGGCGACGGCAAGCTGGTGCGTCGCCAACATCTGAAAATCTCACGGACACATCTCGTGTTTGGCGAGCTGACGTGTCGCCCGAAGGCCAGGCGTTGCGCCGCCTGAAAGCGAGTCAAGATTCCTTGATGGCGGCCCAGATTGCACGACAGCCGGCTGATACGATGTACAACGCATACGACGAGTCACCCGCCGCGCTACAACGCGCTCTGTATGGAATAAAGGTCGTGTACCTGACGATGGCGATGTGCGTTGTAGTGCCCTTGCTGTTACTTGGGATTACGGCATGGTGGGCATACAAGCGACGGCGCCCCAAGAGCTTACCAATTGCCGATTGAGAGCGGCCTGCTCAGCTCCTCGCAGTTGCGACTTAACCCTGATCGCAGGAGTGGTGATTTCACTGCGCAATTCTGTACGGATCGAATGACGAACAGGCCCACGTTCCCGACGATCCTCGGTGCATCGCTCATACAAGAAGCAACACCGCCAGCGTCGGCAGACTGTGAATCACGGCGCGTGCTGCTCACGTCTGTCTCTCTGCGATCGCGACCGTCGTTTGGCACGGACGAAGCGGCCGCCCATGGCGAGGTGTTGTTAGTGATAAGTATGCTACCTCTTGAACCTCGCCACCTTGAGCACGGGTGTTACGCGCCCAGCGAGCCGCGCTGCAATCGTCGCCGAGACGACGTCGGCAGCGAGCTTCAGCGGATCGTCAGCGAGATGTCCGTACCGAGCCGTGCTCTTGGTGTCACGATGTCCGAGTAAAGCGCCGGTAGTGTAGAGCGGCGTGCCGCCCTCTACCGCAGCGGAGGCAAACGTGTGCCTCAAGTCGTGAAGGCGCACGTCCGGAAGTTTCGCGGCGTGTCGCACCGCGTGCCACAAATGCTTGATCTCCACGAGAGACGTGTCGTTCAGCCGACGAGCGTCGACGCCGGCAAGTCGGCGCACGGATAGTCCGTGTACCCCTTCTCCCCCGGCGTGTAGAAGGTCGCGAAGTCGGGCGCGTTCAGCGGCAGGTCGTTCGCGAATCGTGCCGGCAAGTCCGGGTTGGCCAATGCCGCGCGCCCGAACGAGACCAGATCGGCGGCGCCACTCGTCAGCATCGCTTCGCCCGTCGTGTGGTCGAGTCCGCCCGAACCGATGAAGACGCCGCGGAAGGCGCGCCGCAGCGCCAGCTTGAACGACGCGGGAATCACCGGTGCACCCATCGACGAGTGGTCGACCATGTGCAGGTAGGCGACCTCGAGCGAGCCGAGCAGAGCGACGAGCTGGAGGAACTGCGCTTCGACCTCGGGGAACGCCCCGGTCGCGTTGAAGGCGCCATACGGCGAGATGCGGATGCCGGTGCGCGTCGCGCCGATGGCCGTGCGCACCGCGCGCACCACCTCGAGCGCGAAGCGGTTCCGGCCGTCGATCGAGCCGCCGTAGCGGTCGGCTCGCGTGTTCACATTCGCGTTCAGAAACTGTTCGATGAGATAGCCGTTGGCCGCGTGCAGCTCCACGCCGTCGAAACCGGCGTCGATCGCGCTACGCGCGGCGTGCGCATACTCGGCGACGACGACGGCGATCTCCGCCTCGGTGAGCGCGTGCGGTGGGCTCGCAGGCTGCAGCCCGCTCGCATCCGTGAAGATGGGCTCGGGGAGCGACGTGCTCGTCGGACCGACGACGCGCGCGCCGCCGGGGAGGTTGAGGACATGCGACGCGCGGCCGCAGTGCATCAGTTGCGCGAAGATCCGGCCCCCCTTCGCGTGCACCGCATCGGTGATCGGCCGCCACGCCGCGATGTGCTCGGCGCTGAAGAGGCCGGGGATGCGCGCGTAGCCGAGTCCGTCAGCGGAGGGCGACGTGCCCTCCGTGATGATGAGGCCGAACGACGCGCGCTGTTCATAGTACTCGCGCATGAGCGGTGTCGGGACGTGGGCGGCCGTGGCGCGGTTGCGCGTCATCGGCGCCATCACCATGCGGTTCTTCAGGGGAAGACCGCGCAGGTCGAAGTGGTCGAACAACATGAGAACGGGCTCGGTTTTTTATGGGGTTGCGGCGGTCGCAGCGACCGACGGGGCGAAGCCTTCGTCCTGCGGGTCGACGACGAGGAGCGACTCGACGCCCTGCGGCGCGTACGCGAGGTCATGGAAGACGCGCTTGAGATCTTCGGGGTGTTCCTTGATGCGCTCCTGTCCCCGCGTCCACTTGTGATGGTCGTTGTGCGGAGGGCCGAGTACCGTCAGTTCGTCGGCGGAGTCGGGCTGGAACGCGAAGGTCGTGGCTTCCTTCTGATCGAGCCAGACGGCAGCATGTCTAGCGTGCATGCTTGCACGATAGGCGCGCCCGCACGGCGGCGATATCGCGCGAACGTGCTAGCCCGCAATCATTCGCGCATGCGACAAACGCGAATCGTCAACTACGTGTGTCAGCTCCCCCGCCCGCGCGACAGGACTGAGCAGATTTTCAGGGTGCATGAAGCCCGGGCCTTCAGGTCCGACTAGCTCGCACGGCCACAAATCCCACTTCGCGCCCATTTCCCGCGCAAAGTCCGGCAAGTTGTTGCAGAACCTGCCGATCCTCTCGAAGGGAATCCATTGTGATTGCTGCACTTACCGAACCCGCGCGGTCGCTCTCCTTCGGTTCAAATCCTCTCGCCCCGACTAGATGAAAGCCTCCGCAATGCGGGGGCTTTTGTCTAGGTGTCATCTCGTCTAGGATGATAACATGAAAAAGTCGGGCGCGAGCCAGGACCAGTCGGCATCGGAGCTGATCTCGAAAAGAATCGCCGAACTCGGAGACTGGCGCGGGGACACCCTCAGCAGAATACGCAAGCTCATCAAGAAAGCAGACTCGGACGTCGTCGAAGAGTGGAAGTGGATGGGCACTCCGGTTTTCTCGCACGACGGCATCATCTGCACTGGCGAATCCTACAAGAGTGTCGTGAAGCTTACCTTCGCCAAGGGCGCGTCTCTGAAGGATCCGGCCCGTCTCTTCAACTCGAGTCTCGACGGAAACACACGCCGCGCGATCGACATCCACGAGGGAGAAGAAGTTGACGAGTCCGCCTTCAAGGCGCTCGTTCGCCAAGCGGTCGCCCTCAATAGGTCTGGCAAGTCAACACCGTCGAAGAAAGCGAAGTCCTAGCAGCCTGTGTCCATTCCTGTGACCATTGAGTCCGATTTCGGGCGACATGGAACTGCGACATCCGACGACCCGTGCAACGGGCACGCGTCGGTTTCAGACGGCAATCAGATATTCAGGTCGTGCGATGTCGTACTCTTGCTCCCGGGGAAATGCGCGTCGGTAGCGGGAGGTCGGAGGCTGAGCTTCGTTCCCCTTCGGATCAAATCCTCTCTCCCCGACTCAAAGCAAAAGCCCCTGCGATGCGGGGGCTCTTTTCTCCTGTGGCACGCCGGGATCAGGTCACTTCATCTCGTCAATGACCCGCCGCAACTCCGCCGTCAGTTCAATCACCGTAAACGGTTTTTGCAGATAGCCCACACCGCGTTCGCCCAGCTGCCGGCCGATGAGGTCATCAGGCTTCGGGTACGCGGTTGCGATGATGATCGGGAGGTCGGGGGCGTATGCCGAGAGCATCGCGAGCGTATCACGCCCGCTCGTTGTCGGCATCTCCAGGTCGAGCGTGACGGCCGTAATCGAGCCCGAGCGTTCGGCGAAAATGTGGATCGCCTCCGACGAACCTTCCGCACGCATTCGCGGTATCGGGCCCACTCCATCACTTCGCATCGAGCACCTGCCGTACTTTCTCGCCCAGCGTCTCCGCCGTGAACGGCTTCTGCACGAGCGCGATACTGTGTTCCCGCAGCCCTTGCAGGATGGTTACGTCTTTCGTGTAGCCGGAGACGAAGAGCACCTTCAAATCCGGCTTCACGGCGCGAACGCGATCCGCCAGCACCGGCCCGCTCATGCCGCCCGCGAGGACGACGTCGGTCAAGAGGAGATGGAAGTTTTCGTGTCCGTCCTCGATCATCCGCAGCGCCTCCTCGCCGCTGCTCGCGCTCACCACGCGGTATCCCTGCGCCTCGAGCAAGCGCACCTCCACGCGGCGAACGGCGGGCTCATCCTCCACCAGGAGAATCGTCTCCACACCGTGCATTGGTGTTTTCCTGTGGCGGCGCGCTGCGGGCTCCGCAGCCTCGCCATGCCGCGGCAGATAGATCCTCATGGTCGTGCCCTTACCCTCCTCGCTGTGCACGGCGATGTCGCCTCCGGCCTGCTTCACGATGCCATAGCTCGTCGCGAGCCCCAGGCCTGTTCCTTTGCCGCTCTCCTTCGTCGTGAAAAAGGGCTCGAAGACGTGCGCCTTGACCTCCTCGCTCATCCCCAGGCCCGAGTCGCTCACCGCGAGCATCACATAGTCGCCGGGCACCACGTCGGCATACACGTCCGGGTAGTCCGCATCCAGGGCGACGTTTGCGGTCTCAATGATGAGCCTTCCACCGAACGGCATCGCATCACGCGCATTGACGACGAGGTTCATCAGCACCTGCTCAAGCTGGCTCCGGTCCATCTTCACGGTGCCGAGCTGCGGGTCCGTGCGCGTTGCGAGCGCGATGTCCTCGCGCAGAAGCCGGCGAAGCATCTTGTCCATCTCGACGACGAGAGCGTTGACGTCGAACACGGTGGGTTCCACCACCTGCTGTCTCGAGAACGCCAGCAATTGCCGGGTGAGGGCGGCGGCTCGCTGACCGGCACTCAGGACTTCCTCCAGCGACGGCCTGACCGGATGGTCCACCGGCAGGTCGGACATCACCACTTCCGTCCAGCCGAGGATTACGGACAGCAGGTTGTTGAAGTCGTGGGCGATGCCGCCGGCGAGCCGGCCCACCGACTCCATCTTCTGCGACTGCAGCCGTCGCCGCTCGAGTTCCACGCGCACCGTGACATCCTCGACGAACACCTCGAACGCCACCAGGTCGCGACCCGAAACACGGAGGGGCCTGCCCGACAAGTGCACCGTGAGCGGTGTGCCGTCCTTGCGTTTCCAGCCCACCTCCACGCCCTTGAAATCATCGCGCGCGCCGAAGTGCTCCACGAGCTGGCTGCGCTCGTCGACTCGCTGGTACAGCGCGGCGAGGTTGCTTACGCCGAGGAGATCCCGCACGGAGTCGTAGCCCAGCATCCCGGCCAGCGCGGAGTTGGCCATCAACAAGCGGCCGTCCGGCGTGCTGCGGTAGATACCGACAGGCGCGCGCTCGATGAGGCCCTGAAGTTCGGCTTCGGAGCGCCGCAGCTGTCGCTCCGTCACCTTGAGCGCGGAAACGTCGTGCACGACGGCCATCACGATGCGCGCAGCGTCCGTGCCCACCGCGCTGATGGAGATCTCGGCGTCGAATTCCTCGCCGTTCTTTCGCCGGCCGATCATGGCCGGGCGGTCGCTCATCCGTCGCGGGGCCTCGCCGCGATCGACGAACCCGCGCACGTGCGCCGAGTGCAGGTCACGCACGGATTCCGGCAACAGGGTTTCCAGCGTCTTGCCGAGGATCTCCTGCTCCCGGTACCCGAAGACCACTTCCGCGCCGCGATTGAAGACCACGATGCGTTGTTCGTTGTCGGCGCAGATGATCGCCTCGGTCGTCATCGCGAGGAGATTGCGGAGAAGTTCCGCGTCGCGGAGCCGAGCAGCGACCGAATCCGAACCGGAGTTCGTACGCATGGAGGTCCCTCGCTCCCGCACCGATGACTGCGCGGACACAAGACAGGCAGAAGTATGAAGACGGGTGTCAGGTCGAATGTAGTATCCGCTCGCCACTGATGTGGACGCCTTTAGGACACGTCGGTTCGGCATCGGCGGGAATCCCCGACAAAACGAATGGGACGCTCCGATTCGAAGCGTCCCATTCTGGCGCTGGCTCTCGGCTACGGTTTCCCGCGTCCGCGTCCCGGGTTCTGGCCCTTGCTCTTGGCTCGCCCGCGATCGGTCTCAGTGGGCTGACGCTTGTAGTTATACCGTTTGTCCTTGCCGACCCACGCGTTGTCCTGCGGCGGCAGGAAGTATTCGTTGTTGCGCGAGTAAACAACAACGGCACGCGAGCCCTTGACGGACTTGCGATAGTAGTGGCCATTGTAGTCGTAGATCGTCACCGGCGTCCAATTCCGGTAGCTCGTCCGCCAATCGCCGTGGTCCGCCTGCGAGTAGGCGAAGAGGCTGATCTCGGGCCCGAGCTGTCTGCTCAGGTTGACACTGATACTCACTTGTGCCGGCGCCCGAACCGGCAGAGCGATCGCCGCTCCCAGGAGCAGTACTCCAAGCGCGTTTGAGATTCGCATTTTGATACTCCGGTAGAAGAACTGCGTGAGATCCTTCCAATCAGCTTGAAATTGGGGAGCAACGACGGCTCAAACAATCGTTCAAACGTGCGACCTTGTTTGGCCCAAGCGTGTTAGTGCTGCTGTCACGGACTTCCTTAGAGGGACGCTCACGGGAGTGCACGCGGGTTTCCCACGCCGGACGCGTCCAGCACGCCCGTGTAGTACGACATCAACGCCTGCTGGAACACGAGGCTCGAACGCGCGGTCACCACCGCGCTCTGCCCCTGCACAAGGGTCGCGCGCGCGAGCGTGACTTCGACGAAGGTCGCGAGCCCCACGCGATAACGGGTTTGCATCGCCTCCACGGCGAGCGCCGCGGCCTTCTGCTGTGCGTCAGCCGCGTCCAGCTGCTCCTGGGCAGATTGATAGTTCAGGTAAGCGCGTCGCACATCGAGCGCCGCGAGTTGTACCTGATCGCGCAGCGCGAGCTTCTCATTTTCCAGCTGGATCTTCGCCCGCTGCCGCGCGATGGCCACCGCGCCGCGATCGAAGATGGGCAGCGAGACGCCCACGCCCACCGAGCCGCCGCGGCGCTGGTCGAGCTGGGTCGCGAAGCTCGCGTCGGCGGGCGTGGTCGCCGCGCTGCCGTAGCCGATGGTCGCCGACACAACCGGCAGGCGCCCGCCGTCCGCCACCAGGATTTCGCGCTCGGCGGCCTGCACGCGCAGCGCCAGCGCCTGGATGTCCACGCGCTGCCGCAGCGCGAGGCCCATCAGGCTGTCGAGATTGAAGACGGGCCGCTGGGAGGAGTCGGCCGCCGGCGATTCGAACGCATAAGTCAGTCGCGGGTCGAGCACCAGCTCCTGGATCAAGTCGACCTTGGCGAGCTCGGTGGTGCGGCTCGCGTTCGCCACGGCGAGCCGCGCGGCCGCCGTGGCCGACTGTTGCTGGTACAGGTCGCCGATGTTCTTCGTGCCCGCCTTCGTGAACGCCTCGAGTTGGGTGAGTTGATCCTGCTGCGCGGCGAGATTCTGCTGCTGCACGCGCAACAGTTCCTGCTGCGTGATCAGCGCGAGGAAGTCGGTGGCGACGATGAACACGATCGTCTGCCGCGCGCGTGCCAGGTCCTGTCCGCCCGCGCGTAAGTTGAGTTCTGCCTCGCGCAGCGCATTGACGTTCTGGTTCCCGTTATACAGCGTGACGCCGCCCGAGAGGCCGACGTTGGTGTTGAGCGAGTTCGTTCCGGCGGATCCGCTCGCGAACCCTTGCGACGACTGCCCGCTCGCCGAGAGGTTCGGCAGGAACTGGTTGCGGAACTGCCGCACCGTGATCGAGTCGAGCGACACGTTGTTCCGCGCGAGGCGCACGGCGCTGCTCGAGTCGAGCGCAAGGCGGATGGCCTCGCCGAGCGTGATGACGCGGACCGGCTTCGCGCGCGATGTGGTGTCCTGTGCGCGGAGTGGATACGCGGCCGGCGCGAACAGGGCGACCACGACGAACAGCGCTACGATCCGCACCCGGCGCGGCGCCGACGATCGCCCGGATCCCGCGCGGAGCATCGTCATTCGTAGCGAAGCGCCTCGATCGGGTTGAGCGCGGCCGCCTTGCGTGCGGGATAGTAGCCGAAGAACACGCCGACTCCCGCGGAGAAGCCGACCGCGATGAGCACGGCCGAGGCGGGCACTGCCGTATTCCAGCCGGTGAAATGGGCGAGGAGCAGCGAGCCCGCATATCCGGCGATGAGTCCGCCGATTCCGCCGAGGATGCTCATCACGACACTCTCGACCAGGAACTGCGTCAGCACATCCGACCCTCGCGCGCCGATCGCCATGCGGATTCCGATTTCACGCGTACGTTCGGTGACGGACACGAGCATGATGTTCATGATGCCGATGCCGCCGACGACCAGCGATATCGACGCGATCGCCGCGAGCAGGCCGGACATCACCGACGTGGTGGCCGTCGCGGCAGCCGCAATTTCCGTCTGGTTGCGCACGGTGAAGTCGTCCGGGGAATCGCCGAGCTTGTGCACGTTGCGCATGATGTCCGTGATCTCGGCCTGAGCCGCCGGGATGTCGCCCGGCGAAAAGGTGCTGACGAGAATCTGCCCGAGCCGGACATTGCCACTCAGCCGGTTCTGCGCGGTGGTGTATGGCATGAGGATCACATCGTCCTGATCGGCGCCGGTGGAGTTTTGGCCCTTCACGGCAAGGACGGCACTGACGATGAACGGCACGTGCCCGATCTGGATCTGTGCGCCGACCGCATCCACGCCGGGAAAGAGATTTTTCGCCACCGTCGCGCCCAGCAGCGCGATCTTGCGCGCCGCCTTGACGTCGGTGTCGTCGAAAATGTCGCCCGACGTCACCGACCAATCCCGAATGGTGAAGTAATCCGGCGAGACGCCGTTGATGGACGTGCGCCAATTGCCCGCCGGTCCGATCACGACGGCCCGCGTCTGGATCACCGGAGAGACCGCCGAGAGCGTCGTGCCGTCGAGCTTGAGCTGTACTGCATCGGCCGTCGTCAGACGGTTGAATGTGCCGGCACCTTGGCTGACGCCGCCCTGCGCCGACGAACCGGGAGAGACCACGATGAGATTGGTGCCGAGGCTGGTGATCGACGCTGCGATTTGCGACTGCGCGCCGTTGCCGACAGCGACCATCACGATCACCGCGCCGACGCCGATCACGATGCCGAGCATCGTGAGCAGCGTGCGCATCTTGTTCTTGAGGATGCTTTGCCAGGCGAGCTTGAGCAGCGTGCGCTGTTTCACGCGGCCCCCACCGCGACGGGCGTAGCATCGGTCACGACGACGGGATCGACCTTGCCGAGGGCGAGGAGATCCTCCGCGGCGCTGTGCCGCTCGGTGACGGGATCGTCGTGGATGATCTTGCCGTCGCGCACCTCGACCACGCGCTTCGCGTACTTGGCCACGTCTGGTTCGTGGCTCACGATCACGATCGTGATGCCCTGCGCGTTGAGGTCCTGGAAGAGTGCCATGACCTCGACGGTCATGTGGCTGTCGAGGTTGCCCGTAGGCTCGTCGGCGAGCAAGATGGTGGGCTTCGTGACGAGAGCGCGCGCGATGGCAACGCGCTGCTGCTGTCCGCCGCTCAGTTCGCTCGGCTGGTGATCGAGCCGATCGCCAAGCCCGACCCGGCCGAGCGCCTCGACGGCGAGCTTTCGCGGATCGGTCCATCGTTTCTCGCGGTCATACAGCAGCGGCAACTCGACGTTCTCGACGGCGGATGTGCGTGCGAGGAGATTGAATCCCTGAAAGACGAACCCGAGCTTCTGATTGCGCAGGTCGGCGAGTGCGTTCCGGTCGAGTCCATCGACCGCGATTCCGTCGAGGACGTAGTGACCGGTAGTGGGGACGTCGAGGCAGCCCAGCACATTCATCAATGTGGACTTGCCCGATCCCGACGAGCCCATGATGCAGAGCAACTCGCCCGCGCGAACGGTGAGATCGACCCCACGGAGCGCGAATACCTTGTTCGTGCCCATGCTGTAGACCTTGGTCACGCCCGTGATTTCGATGACGGCACGGGCGACGTCAGCCGGCGCGCCAGGGCTCGTCACGGTCCACCCCGCCCGCCCCGTTGCGGTGTGAGCGGGTTGGTGCTCGGCGCGGTGGTCGATGCGGCCGCTGAGCCCGGCAATGCGGCCCCAACGATCACCTGCATCCCGACGGCGAGGGAATCACCGGTCACCTGCGTGCGCTGTCCATCCGAGATCCCGACGCGCACGTGGATCGCCTTCAGCTTGCCTGCGGGGTCGAGTGTATAGAGCGTTCCGGCCGAGCCGACGCCGCCGGTCAGGTTCCGCTTCGGACGGGCCGTTGCGGCGGCGCCGACCGGCGGGGCGGCGGGATTCGTCGTGTCCTTTGCCGCGGGATGTCGCACGGTATCGGACGGTTCGATGCCCGCGGCTGAGAGCTGGGCCGCCGTCGGTTTGTACCGCAGCGCGAGGTTCGGCACGGTGAGCACATTCGTCGCCGACGCGGTGATGAACAGGACGGTGGCGGTCATGCCTGGCAGGAGCGCGCCGTCGGCGTTGTCGAGCGTGACGACCACAGTGTAGTTCACGACGTTGTCCGTCAGCTTCGACTGCAGCCGCACCTGGCCCACGCTGCCGACGAAGGTGCGCCCCGCGTACGACTGCACGGTGAAGTTGACCACCTGGCTGTCCTTGATCGCGGCGATGTCGCTCTCATCGACCGCGGCGAGGATCTGCATCTGCTTGAGATCCTGCGCGATCAGGAAGAGTTGCGGCGCGGAGAGGCTCGCCGCGACGGTCTGACCCACGTCCACGTCACGCTCGACCACCACGCCGCTGATGGGCGCGAAGATGTTCGTGTACGAGAGGTTCTGCTTCGCCTTGTCGAGCGTGACCTGCGCGGACTTCTGGCCGGCAAGCGCGTTGGAGAGCGCCACGTCCACCAGGCTGAACTCGCTCGCGCTGATGAACTGCTGCGCGAAGAGCGGCTGGTTGCGGTCGTACTCGGCTTTCGACTGCGCGTACTGCGCCTGCGCCTTCACGAGCTGGGCCTGCGCGTCGGTCACGGCCTGCTGCTGAAGCGTCGGGTCGATGCGTGCGAGCAGCTGGCCCTTCGTCACGCGATCGTTGAAGTCCGCGTGGATCTCGGCTACTTGCCCGGAGACCTGCGTGCCGACCTGAACGGTCTTCACGGCGCTGAGCGTGCCCGTGGCCGACACCGTTTGCCGGATGTTCCCGGTCTCGACGGTGGCGAATCGGTATGCCGGCGTGGCGTTGGTGCGCGATCGCATCACGAACCAGATGATGGCGGCCACTACGATCACCGCTCCGGCGATGATCGCGATCCGCTTCTTGTTCACTCTCTTCACGATCGGCGCAGGCGGAACGTTCACTGTCTTCACGATCGGCGCAGGCGGAACGTTCACTGTCTTCACGATCGGCGCGGGCGGGACGGTCATCGCTCCTCACCACCGCGCGTTGCCGACGCGGCAACCGCGATCGGCCGATTCACTCTCACCGGCGTTGTCTTCGTCGGCACGACGCCTCCACTCAAGGGCATGAATACACGTTGACGGAAGCTGGGCCGGAGGACGAGCCGCGGGTATCGCACACAGGGGTGAGAAGAGGCCTACACCACGGGAGGTAGGCGAAGAACGCCCTTGGCGTCGAAAACGATGTGATCGCTGCGGTTACGGTTGATCATGATCGCCGGCACCGTCCCAACGTGCCGAGCGGCATCGGGCGCGCTACATTAGCGCATAGTGATCGCACAACTCGCTGCAGCCTTGGCCCTCGCGGGCGCGCCGGTTTCCTCGCCTCGGATGCCGGCACCTCCGCCGCCCAAGGTCTACCACGGCCGCCGGCACCAGCTCGAGGCGAGCATTCCGCGATTCAACGCCGACCTCACCGTCGACGGTGTCCTCGACGAGCCCGAATGGAAGCAGGCGGCCGTCCTCACCGGCTTCTCGCAGTATTCCCCGGCCGACGGAATCGCCGCGGAGGATTCGATCGAGGTGCTGGTCTGGTACTCGGCCACGGCCATCAACTTCGGCGTCCGGGCCTTCGAGGCTCACGGCGCGGTGCACTCGACGCTCGCCACGCGCGACAAGATCGACTCGGACGATTCCGTGCAGCTCCTGCTCGGCACGTTCAACGACGGGCGGCAGGCAATGCTGTTCGGCGTGAATCCGCTCGGCGTGCAGCAGGACGGCATCATCACGGAGACGGGCATTCTCCGCGGCGGGAGCGGATTCGGTTCGGCGGGCGGCGTGCGAGAGGCGCCCGACCTGAACCCGGACTTCGTCTTTCAGTCGAAGGGACGGCTCACCGAGTACGGCTACGAAGTCGAGATTTCGATTCCGTTCAAGACGCTGCGATTCCCGCGGAGCGCCGAACAGAACTGGGGACTGCAGATCATCCGCAAGGTGCAGCACAACGGGCACGAGGAGGTGTGGGCACCGACGAATCGCGCCGCCGCTTCGTTCCTCGCGCAGTCCGGCCGGCTGATGGGGCTGACCGACATGCACCGCGGGCTCGTGGTGGACCTCACGCCCGAGCTGGTCGAGCAGGCGACGGGCGCGCCGGCGGCCACCGGAAGCGCCTGGAAGTATTCGGCCGCGCAGCCGAGCGTGGGCGGCAACGTGCGCTGGGGAATCACCCAGAACCTGACGCTCAACGGCACGGTGAAGCCGGATTTCTCACAGGTCGAAGCCGACGTCGTGCAGCTCTCGTACGATCCCCGCCGCGCGATCGCCTATCCGGAAAAGCGGCCGTTCTTCCTCGAAGGCACCGAGCAGTTCAACGTTCCGAACACGCTGATCTATTCGCGCGACATCGTGCAGCCGGACGCGGCGGCAAAGCTGACGGGCAAGATGGCCGGCACGAACATCGCCTTCCTGTCGGCGCTGGACGGCCGCGCGTACTCGCTCGACCACGCCCAGCCCCTGTTCAACATCCTGCGCGCGCAACACGACTTCGGCGCGTCGTCGCGGCTTGGCGTCGCCTACACCGACGTCGAGGACGGCGGCGACTTCAATCGCGTGGCCGACATCGACACGCGGCTCGTGTGGCAGAAGATCTACTCGGTGCAGGCGCAGTTCGCCGAGAGTTTCGACCGCACCGCGCGCACGTCGACGAACGCGCCGATGTGGTACGCGCGAATCGACCGTGCCGGGCGCGCCCTGCAGCTGCGGTTCCTCACGAACGCCGTCGCCGACGACTTCGTGACGCGGAGCGGTTTCGTCGCGCGCGCGGGCATCGGCCACATGAACGGGAGCGCGCGCTATGTCTTTTTCGGCGAGCACGGCTCGCTGCTGGAGAGCGTCGCGCCCGACGTCTCGCTCGACGGCACGTGGGCGTACGACAAGTTCGTGCGGGCGGGCGACGTGCAGGACCTGAAATGGCATTTCGGCCTCACCGGCGCATTGCGCGGCGGATGGCAGCTGAACGCCGCGCTGCTCGTGGAGACATTCGGATACGACTCGACGCTGTACACGACGTATCGCATCGAGGAGCGCAATCCGGGCGGCGTGGGACTCGACACCGTGCGCTTCACCGGCACGCCGCACCTGCCGAACTTCGACTACTCGCTGAATCTCTCCACGCCGATCCTGAAGTACGTGGACGCGAACCTGAGCGTCATCTGGGGCAAGGACGACAACTTCTACGAGTGGTCGGGCGCGAACGTGGACATCGGGACGTTCACGCTCAACGTGCGGCCCACGGAGCAGTTCCGCATCAATTTCATCTACAAGGAATCGCGCTACCTGCGGCGCACCGACGGGAGCACGGTGGACGTGCTGCGGGTTCCGCGGCTCAAGGTGGAGTACCAGCTCACGCGATCGATCTACGTGCGCTACGTGGGCCAGTACACGGCGTTGCAGACGGACTCGCTGCGCGACGATTCGCGCACCAACGCGCCGATCCTGATCTGCACGGCGACCTGCGCGCGCTCGGCCGCCGTGAACAGCAACACGTTCCGCAACGACCTCCTCTTCTCGTATCAGCCCGTGCCCGGGACGGTATTCTTCCTCGGATACGGATCCACGCAACTGGACAACGACGCGTTCACGTTCAACTCGCTGCGGCGCACGGC
>Ga0209014_10000553_pt1 | contig 21969 bp, 17 predicted proteins | sample BarGraNGADG00212_FD_184491 | JGI IMG/M metagenome (GOLD analysis project Ga0209014, IMG submission 184491) | Arctic peat soil microbial communities from Barrow, Alaska - Barrow Graham LP Ref core NGADG0002-212 (SPAdes) (version 2) | ecosystem: Environmental > Terrestrial > Soil > Wetlands >...
GTTCCGGATGCGGGACGAGGGCGTCCCGCGCAGACCGGGGGGTCTGCCCCACAACTTCCGCAGCATTGCCAATAGTGGAAAAACGAGTGGCATTAGGTTATCGGCCTGCCCTCGAAACCCATCCGCCCTCCGCGTGCGTCTGCACCATAATAGAAGTAATGTCCACGCAACCGGTTTGCGAAAAGTGCGGCGGCACCGGCTGGATCATCGTCGAACGCTCTAGCGTCTCTGGCGCCGAACGTTGCGCCTGCCTTTCCGAGGGCCGCGCCGAACGGCTGGAGGAGCGCTCCCAGATCCCGCCGCTTTATCGCCACGCGTCGTTTGAGAATTTCAAGGCCGATACCGTGAAGGAACTCAAGAGCGTGCTGAACGAGGTGAGGAACTACGCCGACACGTTCCCGACCGGCCCGTATCCCGGCCTGCTTCTGATCGGCGAACCCGGCACCGGCAAGACCCACCTCGCCGTGGCCGCCCTCCGCCGCATCATGCAGAAGGGCTTTGAAGGCGTCTTCACGGATTTCCAGACTCTGCTCGACCGCATTCGCGCGGGCTACGACTCCAGTTCCAACTCCTCCAACAAGGAGGCTTACCGCATGGCGCTCGACAGCGAAGTCCTCCTGCTCGACGACCTGGGCGCGCACCGCGTTACCGATTGGGTGCAGGATACCGTCACCTCCATCGTCACCCACCGCTGCAATAACCGGAAGCCGCTGATCGCTACCACCAACTTGCCCGACGCCGATGTTGAGGGCAGCAAGACCACTCAGAAGACGGCGGTCGGCGTCGAATACCGACGCACGTTGCGAGACCACATCGGGGATCGCGCGCGCTCGCGCCTCTTTGAAATGTGCAACGTGATACGCATGCCCAACATCGATGACTACCGCATCCGTCGAGGCAAGCGGTTTTGAAACGGCTCGCCGCCCTGCTGCTGATGGCGCTCGCCGCCCATCCGGCGCGCGGCGCCGACTACTTACAGGCCGTCGAGTTCCCCTATTACCTCTATCCGCGAACGCTCTGGGAGCGGGAACTGGTTTGGCTCAAGAACATCGGCGTGCAGACCGTCGAATTCTCCATCCCCGCCAACTACCACTCTCCGCAACCCGGCGAATTCGATTTCACCGGCCGCACCAGCCCGCGCCGCGATCTGGTGGGCTTCGTCCGCCTGCTGCGCAAACTCGGGCTGCGCGCGTGGGTGCGCCCGCTGCCGCCCGTCCCCGGCCTGGTCAACGCGCGGCTGGACGCGGCGCAGCAACGCGCCTGGCTGAAACAACTCGAGCAGGTGCTGGCCACCCAGACCGCGTCCCACGGCGGCCCCATCGCCTTCGTGGAGGGCCGCGCGCTGGCCATCGATGCCGCCGCGCCTCCCTCGCCGGTCACCACCATCTCCGCCATCGAGACCAGCGCTTTCGCGCGCAGCCGCGAGGCCATGAGTTCGGCCCGCGGGGCGCTGCTGTGGACGGACGTGGAAGACGCCCTCTATCCGGCGGGATGGGCCGCCAACCCCTCCACGCTGCTGCGCAAGGGCGCGGTCGGACTCTCCGGCGATGAGCACCCGGCCACCGCCGCGCTGCGGCGCGATGCCGCGCTGCTCCGCGGTTGGGCGCGCCTCTTCACCGATCTGCATCACGTCACCCTGCCCAGGCCGGCCGCCGGCTATTGGCCCGAAGGCGTCAACGCCGTCGAACTGGTGTCGCCGGCCGCTAGCGCCCTCAGCATCGCCAACGCCTCGCAGAAGGCCTTCCACGACGACGTGCACGTGGTCGAAGCCCTCACTAAAAGGATATTGCTCGTCCCCGGCGTGAGCGTGGGTCCGGGCCAGTCTCTGTGGCTTCCGCTGGGCGTCTCGCTGGGACCCGATGGCCTGTGCCGCGAGTGCACCAATTTCGCCCCCACGGAGCACATCGTCTACGCCACCGCCGAGTTGCTCTCCATCGAGTTCGAGAACGGCATCCTCGCCATGGAATTCGCCGCGCCGGAACCCGGCGAGGTCATCCTGCAACTGGCGCGCCGCCCCACCGGTCCGTTCCTGGCCGCCGGCAAGCCCACCGATTTCGATTGGGACGAGCCGCACATGCGCGCGCGCCTCAAGATCCCCGCCGGGACACAGCAGGGCAACCGCGTGCGCATCGGCATCGCCATCGAAGCCCCGGACACGTCGGCCTTCTTCAACGACCTCCACCGTCTGGTGCTCGGGCGTAAGAATACGGTTTCCACCATGTACTCTTCCGCCGAAGTGGCCGCGCGCTCCCGCCTGCGCCTGCCCGAGGGCTACACGGCGACTCCCACCGCGAAGTCGCCCAACGAAATCGATTACGAAATCGCCATCCCCGCCGACGCCATCCACGGGGATTTCGCCAGCCTCGCGCTCGAAGCCGATGGCGTAGCGCTCGGCCGGGCGCGCGTTCAACTCTTCCGGCCCGCCTCCGTCCGCCTTGTCTCCGGCATGCAGTTTCACTTCGGCCCGCAGACCGAACTCACTCCCGAGCCACCCATCGCGGCCATCGATCCCAAGGGCGGCAGCAATCTGGAAATCTCGATTCGCAACAACTCGTCGCAGATCCAGACTTACCACCTGGAGCCGGCCGGGCAGGGCTTGGAATTCCTGCCGCCGAAAACCGACGTCAGCATCGGCCCCACCGACGAGCGCCGCGTGGAGTTCCGCGTCTTCGCCGCCGAAGGCAGCGTGGGCGTGCGCGATTGGAGTCTCAAGATCGCGGGCGGCGCCGACCTTGCCATGCCGATGCGCATGGTGCTGGTCCCGCGCACCGGCGCAGTCGCCTGGACCGCCGACCTGGATGGCGACGGCGTGCCCGAGTGGATTCTGGAATCCGCCAAGGTGCGGGCCGTTTTCTCCGCCCAGGACGGCGGACGCTGGATGGAATTCACCTGGAAGGACACCAACACCAACTTCCTCCCCGAGACCGGAATCTTCGCGCAGGCCGGCCCGGTCGAGGTCCGCCAGAACGGCGGTGCGCTGGAGTTCACCGGCAAAGGCTGGAAGCGCACCATCACGCTGAACGGCGGCGCGCTCACCGTCGAGCAATCCACCCCGCTGCCGCCCGAGACGCTGACCGCCGGGAAACGCGGCAACCTCACGCTGACGGTGGACCGCGGGGCCCCCACCCGCGCCGTCTATGGCTTGAACTGAAACCGGGGACAGACGGAACGTTTTCCGATTTCTTCGGAGAAAACCAGAAAACGTTCCGTCTGTCCCCGGTTTTCCCGGTTTTCCACGGTCCATGTTTCCATCCTACCCAAGGCGTGGTATCCATGAGGTATGGACTACGTTCGGCTTGGCTCGACCGGCCTTAAGGTCTCCCGCCTCTGTCTCGGTTGCATGACATACGGCTCGAAGAAGTGGCGCGACTGGGTGCTGGAGGAAGAGGAAAGCCGGCCCTTCATCCGCCGCGCGCTGGAAGCCGGCATCAACTTCTTCGACACCGCCGACATGTACTCCGACGGCGTCAGCGAAGAGATCACCGGCCGCGCGCTGAAGGACTTCGCCGCGCGCGACCGCGTCGTCATCGCCACCAAGGTCTTCAACCCGATGGGCGACGACCCTAACCAGTGCGGCCTCTCGCGCAAACACATCCACCACGCCATCGACGCCAGCCTGCGCCGCCTCGGCACCGATTACGTCGACCTCTATCAGATCCACCGCTTCGATTACGACACGCCGATCGAAGAGACGCTGCGCGCGCTGGACGACGTCGTGCGCGCCGGCAAGGCGCTCTACATCGGCGCTTCCAGCATGCACGCCTTTCAGTTCGCCAAGATGCTCGCGGCAAGCGACGCGCACGGCCTGGCGCGCTTCGTCAGCATGCAGAATCACTACAACCTGGTGTATCGCGAGGAAGAGCGCGAGATGCTGCCGCTGTGCCGCGAGGAAGGCATCGGCGTGATCCCCTGGAGCCCGCTGGCCCGCGGTTTTCTCGCCGGCAATCGCCGCGCGCAGGATTTCGGCGAGACCACGCGCGCCAAGACCGATGAGTACGCACAGAAGATGTACTATCAGCCCTCCGACTTCGCCGTGGTCGACCGCGTCAGCGAGATCGCGCACGGGCGCGGCATCCCCAACGCGCAGGCGGCGCTGGCCTGGGTGCTGCAACAGCCCGGCGTGACCGCCCCGATTATCGGCGCCAGCAAGATGAAACATCTCGACGACGCGATTGCCGCGCTGGGCATCCAGCTCGAACCCGCGGAGATGAAGGCGCTCGCCGAGCCGTACCAGCCGCACCGCGTGCTGGGGCATTCGTGAGTGGGGCGGCCATTCTTGGCTGCGGGGTCGCCCCTGGGCCACTTTCCAGCCGGCGCCTGGACGCGCTGGGCAGGCAATCCTACCTAATGCCAAGAAGTTCGGTCACACATTGTCAGACCGCTTGCTAACGCGCGCGGCTCCGATCGGAGCCGCGACCGGGGTACCCTCTGGGTCGGGAGCGGTCGGGTTCTACTCCAGCCACGGGAAGGCGGTGATGCGCAGTTTCGCCGCGCCATACGGGACCAGCGTCACCGTCTCTTCGGCGCGCTTGGTGGTCACCGGACTCACCGGCAACACGCCCGGCGAATCGTCCACCAGCGTCCATTGCGGCAGCCGCCGCGCCTTCGTCGCGATCTCCACCGGCGCCGCATCGGCGGTGTACGGTTGCCGCGCCATCGCCTTCTCCGTCACTTGAAACGCGCCTTTCACCAGCGCGTAGTTCCACGGCGTGGTGGGGTACACTTCCCAATCCGCCGCCGGACCGGTCTGCTTGATCTTGTGCCAGCTTTCTCCGATCTTCAGCGAGTACACCAGCGGGCCGCGCTCCACGGCCATCGAATTGTTGAACCACGTCGAGGTGCGCACCGCCATGGGAAAACGCAGTTCCACGCGATCCGCATTCCTCCACTCGCGCTCGATGCGCAGGAACTCGCCCGCCTTTACCCCGGCGACCGGCTGCCCGTTCACCGTCACGCTCGCCGCACCGGCCCACGCCGGAATCCGCACGGCGAGCGGGAAGCGCGCCGTCCCCGGCATCTTCACCGCCAGCGATACCGCTTCGCGAAACGGATAGCCGGTCTGTTCCTCAACGGTCACCGCCGTGCCGCCGCGCACCGTGGTAGTGACTTCACTGGGGCCGTACACGACCGCTGCGAGCCCGCCATCCACTGTCGCCATCCACAGGCTCGCCGCCAGCTTCGGCCAACCCTGATGCATATTCGCCGTGCAACAGCCGAAATTCGGCTCCAGTCCGAAAATGTTGCTCTCCGGACCATTGGTGGCCCACCGCCGATTGGAGATCGAGCACATCACCTGGTTGGCCTGCTGATCGTACTGATGCGCCCAGAGGTCCGCGCTCAGCGTCGCGGGCAGCGCGTTGTAGGCGATCTTCTCCAGGCGGTCGCCTATGCCCGCGTCGCCCAGGATCGCCATATCGGTCTCCAGCGAAAACATGGCTTCCACCACGGCGCACAACTCGGTTCCCTGCGAGGGGTCGCGCCCGGCGTAATGCTCGTCCGCGCTGAAGATTCCCGAGGGCTGCCCGTGATAGCGATCCAGCGCGTCGAACATCTGGTACAGGCTGGCGCGGTCGCCTTTCTCGCCGGTGACCAGCCACCACACCGCCGCCGCCTTCATCGCCATGGCGTTGTTCACGCCGTGCGTCGAAAGATTCGATGCGCCGCGCGCCACCTTCTCCCTGGTTCTGAAATCGGCGAACTGCGCCTCCCAATCGTGCCCCTGCGCGTGCAACTTGCGCGCCAGGTCGAGCAGCGCGCCGTCCCCATTGCGGTTGTAGAGCCAGAGCACGCTCAACACTTCATCGTGCCAGCGGAAGATGGCCCACTCCTTGAGCGGGCGCTCGTCCATGTGCCGCGCCTGGTAGGCGAAGTACTTTTCCATCAGCGGAATCACGCGCGCATCTCCCGACGCTTCCTGGTACTCGATCAGCGCCTTGAGCATCACGTAGTTCGGCCACCAGTCCAGGTTCTTCACCGGGCCGATCGCGCCATCGGGCCGCTGGTGTTCCAGCGTCCAATCCATCCACTTCTTGACCTTGGCGACGAGCGCCGCGTCTTTGGTGAGATACGCCAGCGGCACCAGGCCATCCAGGAAATACGGTCCGCGCTCCCACCCCTCGCCGCTGCCGCCCAGCCAGGCGCTCTGTGGGCCGAGGTCCGGCCAGAACTCGTCGAGATGCCCGCTCAACCCTTGCGCCTGCAAGCGCAGTTGCTCGAGCAGCCACCCCTTGGGCATCACAGAGCCCAGCGGCAGGGCGTGGAAGGCGTTGGGCTGCAGCGGGCTCCGGTTGGCGACCGGCGCGGACGCCGCCGGCGCGCCGGGTGTGGCAATCGCGGCAATCGCGGCAATCGCCAACATGGGTAACAGAGATCGCATGGGCATTCCCTCCAGTGTGCTCATCTCATAACCCGAGTGCAAGCAGGCTATGCGCCCACCGAAGCGCAGCGCGGAGTTTTATGGCGCGGCGGCGCGGAGGGAGAATGCCCCCACGACTGGGGGCATGGCAGCCTAACAGGCTACGCTACGGTGCGGCGGCGAAGAGTCGTCGCGGCGCACGAAGAAATGAATTGTTAGTAGTACATGAAAAGGAGCATCTTCACGCAGGCGCGCGGGCGTTAGTCCCGCCCCTTTGCCTCGTAACGCAGTCGCAGCTTGACGAGCAGCGGCTCGCTCGCCCGGCTCTGCACGCGATAGACGGTCTCTGGTGGCGGGTCCTCCTGGGTGAGTAACCGGGTGGCTCCGGCGGCCGCTTCCTGTTCTGCCGCGGTCCATGTTTTGCCGGCGCCGCCCGCCAGTTCGAACACCTCGACCTTTCGGCCCCACTGCTTCTCCCAACCCGCGACCTGCTCGCCAGGCAGGGCCAGCGCCTTGGGTCCGATCTGCAAGCCTTCCAACGGGCTTGCGGACAGCAAGACCGTAACCTCTTCCTCCACCTGGTCCGCGCGGCTTCGGGTCATGGTGAAAAAGTTGGGCTGGTCCTCCTGCGCCGGGATATCGATGAGCTTGCCCGCCGCCACCCGGTTGTCTCCGTGGCGCGTGCGCGCAGTCGGAAAAATCAGGTACGGCGCGCCGCGCTCGCCGTTGGCGTAGCGCTCGCGATCGATCACATACAGGTAGCCGGCCGCGGGCGACTCTAGCGTTACCCGCACGCGGTCGCCCGCGCGCAGGCTGGTGGTGGAGGAGATGCGTTCCGGAATCCACGCCGCCGTGTTGCTCTCCTGCTGCACCAGCAGGCGCGCGCCACGATCCGCGGCCGTGGCCGGGCGCAATCGCCAGAAGGTGACTCCCACTTGCTTGCCGCCGGCGGGCCGCGGCATCCGGCCGGGAGCGCCGGCAGGTTGATACTTCGGCTCGGCGACGTTGGGCCGGGCCGTGGGGGCCGCGGCTTTTTGCCGGGCGCGCAGCACCTCTTCCGGCACGATCCCGCGTGTCTCGGTTTGCGCCGCTGCCCAGCTTACCGCCAGGGCGGCAATCCACACCGGCCTCATAGAGCCTCCTATTTCCACTCGCCGTGCTGCACGAAGGCAGCCCAGTAGTACGGCGATTCCCAGCGTTTCTGTTTTCTGAGTTCCAGTTGCGCCGCGCGCAGCGCCGCCGCGGGACTCTTCCCCTCGCGCAATATCCCGCGATATAGTACCGTCATCAGGTCCGCGGTGGCGCGGTCGTTGACGTTCCACAGGCTCACCACCACGCGCGGCGCGCCGGCATATAAGAATGCGCGCGTCAGACCCATGAGCCCCTCGCCCCTCACTTCTTTGCCCAATCCGGTCTGGCAGGCGCTGAGCACCACCAGTTCCGCGGAGAGCCGGGAGTTGTAGATATCGGTGACGCGCAGGAAGCCGTCCTGCGGCTGCAACTTTTCGTCGATCTGCGACAACAACAGCGCCGACAGGCTGGGCCTCTCGAGATCCAGATAGCCGTGGGTCGCGAAGTGCAGGTAGCGGTACTGGCTCAACTGGCCGCCGGTGGCAGCCGCGCGGCTGGCCTGGAAGCCCACCGCCCGCAAATTGGAAGCGTCGCGGCCGATGCGCAGGATCTGGTCGGCCTCCTGCGCCGTAAACGGCAAGCGCGGAATCTTCAGGACAGCGGCAGTGCCGTCGCCCGGGCCGGCCAGGTGCTCCAGCATGCGTGCGGAACTGGCCGGGGGCGGCCCCGCGGCCGTGCCGGATGTCGCGCCGGCGCCGCCCGCCCGCGGATCGGCGGCGTCGAACACCGGGTCGGCGAACACGGCGAGCAGTTTGGGCGCGGGCTTGCGGCCGGCGATCTCGCTGCGCAGCACGGCCAGGGCCGAGGCGGAGGGCAGCACGACAATTTCGTGCGCGCTCAGCAGCGGTTCGCCAGATCCCGGAAGCGGCAGCATGGCGAACGGCACGCGCTGCAGCGCTCCATCGGGCACCACGAGCAGCCGCTTGCCGGCCATGGCCGCGGCAGCCGGCGCGACGATGGTTTCGCTCAGCCGCCGCGCGGCTTCGGGCAGGGCGGCGTCGGCCTGCGCGATGCGCCGCTGCCGAACGGCTGCAGTCTCCATGCGCGGGGCGGCGCTGCGCGCGGTCAGCAGCGTGGCGACTTCGGTCACTTGCGCCTCGATCTTCTCGCGTCCCGGCAGTTCCCAGGCGCGCAGCCCGGCGCGGCTCACCGCCCACAGATAGCTGCGCTTCTCGCCCAGCGAATACTCCAGCAGCAGCGAATCCGCGTCCAGAACTTCTTCTTGAATCTGTTTCAGCTTCAGCGGAACGGGCTGCGTGAGGGCGGCGTAGCGCGGGCTGTTCTGGCGGATGGCCGCCAGCACATCCTGGTACTCCCCTTCGAGCGCCTGGACTTCCTGCTTCAGCGCAGTCGATTGCGGCGTGTTGCTGCCCAATAGCGGCAGCAGGCGCGCTCCCTTGGCGTTCAGCAGATTCGAAATCTCGCGCTCGCGATCGAGCAGCTTGGGGTCGGCGCCTTCCCGTATATCCCCGCCCGCTTCGGCCAGCATCTCGAGCAGGCTGCGCGCGTGCGAGCGCTCGCTGGTTTCCAACGCCAGGGCCTCCAGCGGTCCGGGCGGCTCCGTGGCGCGCAGCCGCATCAGCAGATCGATGTAGAACCCGTAGGCATCCTGCCGGCTGGCGAAGAAAGAGGCGCGCAATTGCTGGCTCTGGGCGAGACCGCGGGTCTCCTCGATCAGGCGAAGCGCCTCCGCGGTGTGCCGGCGCGCCTGTGCGAGGTTGCCCTGGCCGCTCTCCGCCCGGCCCATTAATTCGAGCGAGACCGCTTCCAGATTGCGATCGCCGATGGCGCGGACTTCGGCCAGCGCCGGCTCCGCCTGTTGCAGCGCCTCCGCCGGCCGGCCCGCCAATTCCAAAACGCGGCCCAGATCCAGCATCGCTTGCGCCACCGACCGGCGCCGCTGCAGCGTGCGCTCCAGAGCCAGCGCCTGCCGGGCGGATGCTTCGGCCTGGGCCAAGTCCCCGAGATCCGCATAAGCCCGGCCCATCAAGCGCCGCGTCTCGGCTTCGGCCGGCCGGTCTCCCAGCGCCAGGTAGAGCGCCAACGCCTGTTGGAACTCGTCCAGCGCCAGAACGGGCTGCTTTTGCGACCTATGCAAGTTTGCGAGGTTGCGCAGAGTGTCGGCTTCGCCGCGCTTATCCTGGAGGGTGCGGCGCATGCCCAGCGCCTGCTGAAACAGCGCGGCCGCCCGCTCCAGATCGCCCAGCGGCGCATACGCCGTGCCGCTATTGTGCAGCAGCAGGGCTTCGCGCCTGGAGTCGCCGGCCTCGCGCGCCAGCGGCAAGCCCTGCTGGTAGTATTCGAGTGCCTTTTGCCAATCGCCGAAGTCGCCTTGAATTTTGCCGATGTTGCTTAGCACGACAGCCTCCTGCTCGGGAAAGCCGATCGCATGGAAAAGCGTGAGCGCCTGGCGGTAGGAATCCAGGGCCTTCTGGGGATCGCCCAATACGTCCAACATGCCGCCGATATTGTTCCTGGCGGAAGCCTCCAGACTCCGATCTGCAATTTGGTGGCAGAGATCGGCGGCCTGCTGGCTCAGGTCGAGGGCTCTGCGGAACTCTCCGGATTGGGCCAGAGTGATGCCCATGAAGGCCAGTGTCAGGGCCTGCTGGTAGCGATCTCCCAACTTGGCGAAGATATCGCGGGACCGGCCCAGGAGTTCCAGCGCATCCTTGCGCCCCTCGGCGGTGTGTTTACGGAAAATCTCCAGCGCCTGGCGCACCAGGCGGTGCGCCGTTACGAATTCCCGGTCGGTGGCCGTTGCCTCGCGCGCCTCCGAGAGCGTGACTTCATATGTGCCCTTGCCGCTGGCGCCGCTCGAGAGACTGACTTCCAGCAAGTAGTCTCCGGCTGACTCGACAATAGCTACAACGGTCTCGGGCCCATAGCGCCCATTTGCCGAATCGACCTGGGCTACGATGCGGTTGCCGGGGTCGCGGAAAACGACCGCCACATCCGTTCCTATCTGCATCACTTCGACGCGGACAAACTGCCCGGCGGCAAGCGGCACGGCCATGCGATCCGTCGCGGCGCCAAGGAGCGCGCGCGTCAGCCGCTCCCCAAGCTGGAGCCGGTCTACGGCTGCCTGTTGCGATTGTGCAGCGCCGGTGGCCGTCAGAACCGCAGTCAGAGCAGCCGACAAAAATACCCGTTCACGTAGCATCACTTAGCCTTTGTGGGGCAGCCAACGCTGGCTGGGGTCCCCTCTGGGGACGGCTTTCAGCCGGCGCTTGCCTGCCGCGGAGACTCGTGCGGGCCGCGGATCAACGCCGATTCACGCAGATGAAAACGAGAGTCGTATCGGTGTTCGGCGGCGTTTCTCCACGGCTCGCACGAAGCCCTTACTTGTGCCCCTTGTGGGCTGCTGCCTTGTGGGCTGCCTTTTGGCCTATTGGCAGCGGCACCGCCGGGTCCGCCTCCCAAGTGATGGTGTCAGTGTCCAACGGTAGCGGGTTCTTGCTGGCCTGTCCCGTGAACGTACCCGTAAAGGTCCCTGCGGGCGGCGAAAACAAAAAGGTGGCGTACTTATATGCGCCCTGCTGGGGAACGTTCCAGTTATGCGGGATCGGCTGCGTGGTCGGGACGCCCGAATACGGGGCGACCGTCCCGCTGAAGGTGATTGCGATGGTCTGCGTGCTATTCCCGTTTCCCGGGTCGTAGAGGATGCTGGCGCCCGTGATGGTGCCGTCCTCGTTCAGAGTGTAGGTGAGCACGAGCGTGCCGACCTTTGGTTTGCTGGCTTCCGACGTGACCTGAAATGGAAAGCTTCCGGTGGTTGGAAATGTTGACATTGCGTTTCTCCTCTCTCTTTCTCTGAGTTGTCCCCCATTATTACCCAGGGGGGATGTACCACTATCTGTGCTTCAATTCCAATACTTCTGCGAGCGTCTCCGAGGCGCCAGCCGATTCCAGCTTGACGGCGCCATTCCCCACCGCTTTCCGTTGGACCGGTCCCAGTCCGGCCAACAGGCGCTCGATCGCGGTGGCGGTATCTTGTGATTCTACTCTACCCGCGGCCGTGCCGGCGAGCGCCGTTTCGATGGCAGGCGCCGGCCGGGCGGACCACACGATCCACAGTTTCTCGGTGCCCGGGTTGCGGTCGAACACCATCCAGCCAGTGACGGTCTCCTGGTTGGGCGGCAGGGCGGCCGCGGAGGGGGCTCTCGGATAAAGAATCCAGAGCCGGGCGACGCCGCTTTCATCCGGTCCTTGATTGACCAGGTAGAGGAAGCCGGATTGCGGCGATTGCGCGCGCAGCCGGAATCGCCATCCACCCTCGAAGGAATCGGCCGCCGACGCGGTGTACGGCTCAGCCAGCGGCTGGCCGTCGCGCATCTTCTGCGCTTCGATGGAGTAAGTCAGCTCGCGGCCGGCGGGCGCCGCCGGGTGGTTTCCGCGCGACACCCACAGTCCCGCGGCGAGCGCCACCGCGCCCAGTACGCCTGCCGCCAGCCGCCGCCGCGGGTTTCCCCGTGTCTTGGATGGCGGCGGCGTTTGCGCCATTGCCGCCAGCGCAGCGGCGATTTCCGCCATGGATTGCGGCCGTTCGGCGGGGTTCTTCTTCAGGCAGCGGCCGATCAGCGCGGCCAGCGCCGGCGGCACGGACGGATTCAACCCGGCCGGCGCGGCCGGTTCCTGATGCGCGATCAGGGACATCGTGGCGTGCACCGTCTTGCCTTCGAAGGGCCGGCGCCCGCAAGCCAGCTCATAGAGGATGACGCCGAACGAGAAGATGTCGCTGCGCCAGTCCTCGGATTCGCCCATCACCTGCTCGGGCGACATGTAGGCGGGCGTTCCCACCACGCTGCCGGCCTGGGTGAGACCCTGCGTCTGGGTGGCGTTGGGATCGGCAGCCGCCGATTTTTCGCGCTTGGCAAGGCCGAAATCCAGGACCTTGACGACGCCATCGCCCGTGACCATGATGTTGGCCGGCTTCAGGTCGCGGTGTACGATGCCGGCCTCGTGGGCCTTGGCCATCGCCCCCGCCACCTGGCGCGCATATCCGAGAAAGGTGGTCAGCCCCACCTCATGGCGGCCCAGCAGGCGGTCCAGGCTGGCGCCCTGTATGTACTCCATGGCGATGAAATCCATGCCGTCTCCGGAATCGTACTCATAGATGGTTACGATGTTCGGATGGTTCAGCGCCGAGGCCGCCTTCGCCTCCTGAGCGAAACGCCGCCGGTCCGGGGCCGAGCCCCCCAGACCCGAGATGCCTCGCAAGATCACTTTGAGCGCCACGGGCCGGTTCAGACGTTCGTCGATGGCCTTGTACACGGCGCCCATTCCGCCTTGGCCGATCTGCTCCACCACCCGGTAGTTGCCGACCATCCGGCCCCGCTGGAGCCCGGTGTCCGCCGGTGTTTCCATGGTGGCCGTGGCATGCGCCAAGGCCAGCGCGGGCTGGTCGAACCAGGCGCTCCCCTCGGCGGCTGCGAGCAGCGATTCGATCTCGGCCCGCAGTTCGCGGTCTCCGCCGCAGGCCCCTTGCAGGTAATCCGCGCGGCGGGCGGGAGCCAGGTCGAGCGCCATTTCCAGGATGGAACGGACACGGTGCCACCGCTCCGTGCTCACTTCCCCGGAATGCGGTTTCTCCGCCATGGTTTCGACTAACATATCACTCTCGCGCCGGTTCCGCCAGAACTCGTATCCGTCTGGGTAAACGCAAACCGGCCACAAAAGCTACAATGGCCTGAAAGAATTTCTTCGAGGACTTGATGCCGCTTGAGGCCCCCTCACAAATTACCGTGCTGCTGAAGGCCTGGTCCGGCGGCGATGAACGAGCGCTCGACCGGCTGATTCCGTTGGTTTACCCGGAACTCCGCAGAATGGCCCGCCGGTACGTGCGCCGGGGGCCGGCGGGGCAGACGCTACAGACCACGGCCGTGGTTCACGAGGCTTACCTTCACCTGGTGAAGGCGCCCGACACCAATTGGCAGGACCGGGCCCACTTCTTCGCCGTGGCCGCGACCGTGATGCGGCGGATCCTGGTAGACCGGGCGCGGGCGCGGGCCTCCCTCAAACGCGGAGGACAAGCCCAGCGCGCGGACCATTCCACAGACGTGAACTTCGATCGGATACCGGACCCGACCTCGGACCGGGCGGCGGACCTGGTCGCGCTGGACGATGCCTTGAGCGCGTTCTCTCAATTGGAACCGCGCCGGGCGCGTGTGGTGGAGTTGCGTTTCTTCGGCGGCCTCAGCGTGGAGGAGACCGCTGAGGTCCTCGGCATTTCCGCGCCGAGCGTGATGCGCGATTGGAAGCTGGCCAAGGCCTGGCTGGTCAGAGAACTGAGCCGCTGACCCGGCGCAACCCCACCATCCTCCAGCGGGATTGCTCATGACGCCCGGGGCGTCGCCGTTGGCGGAGCGGATTGGCAGGCGAACCCAGAGGGTACCCCGCCTGCCCAACCACTATGCCAAGTCTTCCTGGCGAATGGGGAGGCGGCGGATGCGCTTGCCTGTAGCCTGGAAGATGGCATTGCACACGGCGGGCGCAATCCCCGGAGTACTGGCCTCACCGGCGCCGCCGGAGGCGTTCTGGCTGGGCACGATGTGGACTTCGACGGCCGGCATTTCATCCATGCGCAACACATCGTACCGATGGAAATTGCTCTGCTGCACGCGGCCGCGGTCGATGGTGATGCCTGGCCCCTGAAGCCCCCTTTCCAGTACACCCATATCCAGTCGCGGTAGAACCGTGCTAACCAAGCGTTACAAATCCGATCGGTCTTTGGAGGACTTGCCGCCTACCCCAATTCGCGGCAAGATGGGAAGTGCCTCGCCATGATCGCGAGAGGGGGGAGAGTGACACCCGATGAGTTGTACCGAAAGAGACCACATCATCCTGGCATTCGCGCTGGCGGCGAACGAAGGAAATATCGCGGCCGAAGACCTCGAATTCGCCGCCAGCGAGGGCGCACGCCAGGACGCACAGAAGTCCGTGGAGGCGGCCCGCAACTATTGCACCTCTTTGCGGGCGAGGATTCTGGACCACTGCGAGCAGCACGGCTGCTGAAACAACCTATATCCAGCGCGGCCACGGTCCAGTCTATCAGTTGATGCGATAGGGTCCCGTGTGGAATCTTCGGGAGCGCCCGGCGCGCTTTCCGCCGATCTCACCTCGCCGCCGCAGCAGGGAGGGAACCATCGCGAGGAGCCCGATGAGGCATAGCGCGAGCCGGTCCGGTCCCGGCGCCTTCTCCAGCGTATTCCAGCCGATTGCATCCAGCGCCGCCATATCGCCAGGACCGACTCTCAGCCATCGACCGGCTGGCGCGCCCGGATTCACGATTTCCATCCCTGAGTCGTCCTTCCCATGACCCGCCTGGCCCGCGTCGCTGAACTTCTTTCCGTTGGCAAACTGGGCGATGCCGGTGATGCCAATATCCACCGAAAGGAACCTGCTCCGGCTATCGGCGCTAAAGTCCATTACTCCAGCGGAAGTGCCGGGGCCGCAATACCGGAACAAATTGAGCGTCTCGATGACACAGGCAGTGGACGCATAGCGTAGGAGGCCGTTCTTCGGGACCGAATACGCATCCGGTTCGTCAACCCCGTTCAAGAAGCCAAGCGCATCGCCGCTTTCGTGAGTGGTCACACCTACGACATCATAAGTTACCGGTGTGCCGGAGTCAGCGGGATTGAGATCCCATACATAGCCGCTGTGTAAGTCACTTACCGCGCCAATGGGGTATGGAGAATTCACCGGAACACCAAGCGCTCTGGCGTTGGCGTAAGTCCTCTGGATCAGACGATCGATGTTATCCGCATTGTTATCCAAGTAAGTTGGGACTCCTGTAGGGAGGTCCGCCGGCCGATGGTTTGCGGCGGCGCTGTTACTATCGGCGATCCGTAGCGCGCGAACGCCCGTGTAACTGTCCGCAATCGCCCGGCTCGCCGCAGGGCCGAGCGTACCGCCCACCAACGGTTTCATGCCGGCAGCAAGGTAGATGGCGACATCGTTATAGAACCTTTTCCACCAGCGGTCGGCAGCAGCTTGGAATGCGGCTAGAGCCCGGGGGTCGAGACTTCCCGTCTCAGGGACCAAGTCAAACGTGAGGCGGCTGGCCCAGGGAACCATGGGCAGCGATACAAGTACTAGTAGACTTACTACCAATGGGGGAGGCATAAATGGTGCTCTGCATATGTCGTGTGGAGCTGCAGACAGAATTCTCCAGTAATAACGAAAGATAGTATGAACATCGCTCCCGCTCCAGAGCGTACCGCGATCGCGGCTCAGTTATAAGTGGGCCGCGGCTCGGTCGTAAGGGGGTAGCAGCTCGGTCATACGGGGGTAGCGGCCAGGTCATACGGGGGTAGCGGCAAAGTTACAGGGACAGGTGTTAGTGAAGGATTATTTGTTAGTGTGCCGGGGAGTCCGGAACTCTCACAATTATTCCGCGCCGCCCGGTTGAGTAGAATGCGGGCTGGAGATCCGTCGTGGACAGCAAACTGCCGAAGAGCCGGCGTCATCGCGGCCCCGGCTGCAATTCATGTATCCAGTGAGATACAGAATATGATGGAGATTGTTTGCCGCTGGAGAGGGATTTCCGCCCCGCAACCCCCTCCGAAGAATTCCACGTCGAAACCATGCTCCGCGCCGCCTGGCAGAAGCGCCGCGTCGGGCTCGTCGAGGCCGACCTCTACCGCACCGTCCTCGCCGAATCTGGCGGCGCGTCGCTCGCCGCCGCACTGCTCGCCGATTCCCCCGCCGCCAAACTCCTCGCCCGCGTGCAGCGCCAGATCGCCGCCTTCGAACGCGCCTGGTACCGCGCCAACGCCGAACTGCGCCGTGGCCGCCGTCAGACCGAAAGCGACTTCGGGAACTACCTCGACACCCTCACTGCCAAGCCCGCTCCCGCCGAATTGGCTTCGTTCCCGCCAACCTCGCATTCCCCCAATACCGAACCTCCAACCGCCCGCACTGCCCCCAAGGACTGGCCCCCGGTTGACGAAAAAACCGGCCGCCCCCTCTACTTCGTCGGTTGACAGTTGTCGGCAGGCACGCGCGCCGCATCATAGAATGTATCCAGGTCTTGCGAATGCCATCACCTATCACGCCGGCCCCGCGGCCCGGATTGCTGCGGCAAATCGGGTTCTTCAGTGCCACTGCCCTGGTCATCTCCAATATGGTCGGCATCGGAATCTTCGCCACCACGGGCTTCATGGCGGGCGATCTGGGCAGCGCGCGATTGATACTGGCCTGCTGGACCGTGGGAGCGCTGTTCGCGCTGGCGGGCGCGGTGAGCTATTCCGAACTCGGCATCAATTTTCCCAGTTCGGGCGGCGAGTATGTGTATCTGACCCACGCCTACGGGCCGGAGTGGGGATTCATGACGGGGTGGGTCTCGTTTTTCGCCGGCTTCTCCGCGCCCATTGCCGCCGCCGCGCTGGCCTTCGCCGACTACCTCGGGTATTTTTTCCCCGCCCTGAAGCAGGCCAACGCGACGTGGGTGATCGGCAGCGGCGCATTTACGCTCCGCCTGGGCGCGGGCCAGATGACGGCGTCGGCGCTGATCGCGGCGTTCACGGCGCTGAACTGCCTGGGGGTCGGCCGTACCGCCAAGGTGCAGAACGTGCTCACCTCGACGAAGCTCGTGGTGATCGCCGGATTCGTCATCCTCGGGTTCGCCGTGGGCACGGGCGATTGGCGGCACTTTTCCGAGCATGCCGTGCGCACCTCTACGGTGGGACTGCCGACCCAGTTCATGATCAGCCTGCTGTGGGTGATGGTGGGGTATAGCGGCTGGAACGCCGCCACCTACGTCGCCGAGGAAGTGCGCCGGCCGGAACGCACGCTGCCCGCCGCGATCGCGGCCGGAAGCCTGATTGTGGCGGTGCTATATCTGGGGCTCAACATGATCTTCATCTACGCCACGCCGCTGGAGAATCTGAAGGGTGTGATCGCGGTGGGAACGCTCTCGGCATCCAACCTGTTCGGCCCCCGGGTGGCGGGCGTGTTCTCCGCGCTGATGGCGATCTCGATCGTTTCCACGGTGAATGCCATGGTGACGATCGGCCCGCGCGTGTACTACGCCATGGCCAAGAACAAGGCGTTCTTCAGGGGCGCGGCCAAGGTGGACCCGCGCTGGCACACCCCGGTCAACGCCATTCTCAGCCAGGGGCTTTGCGCCATGGTGATGACCGTGACGCCGTTCCCGGAACTGGTGGTCTATATCGGGTTCAGCCTGACGCTGTTCACGGTGCTCTCGGTGGCGTCGGTTTTTGTGTTTCGCCGGCGGCGCGCGGGATGGCAGCGGCTGAGGGCGCTCGAATTCGCCTGGCCGTTGATTCCCGCTTCGTATATTCTGGTGGGGACCTGCATGATGGTTTACGGCGTGATCTGGCAGCCGCGCGCGTCGCTGACCGCGCTGGCCACGGTCGGCGTGGGAGCGTTGGTGTACCGGTATGGGGTGCGTGTTCCCGCCACCCATCAGAGGCGCGACCGTTAGAACGGGAGAAAGAAATAAATGGCCGCCGATGAACGCCGATAAACGCCGATGAATACAAGATGCTTATCGGCGTTTATCGGCGTTCATCGGCGGCCCAAAGTGATTTTTTCACAGCTTCTTTAGTGAGCGGTCACGGAAGAGGGCATTCATGTTTTCGAGACGAGATTTCGGCGGGATCGCGCCTGCCGCGGTTCGGCTGGCGGCGGGCGACGATAAGGATACCCTCGCGTGATCGCGGCTCAAGCGCCCACGCGCGTACGTTATTGGGTGATCGTATTCGCCGTCGCCCTGGCCGTGGTCACCTACATTGACCGCGTTTCCATCTCTTTTGCCGCGCCGTTCATCTCCCGGGATCTGGGCCTCGATTCGCGCCAGATGGGCGCGGTTTTCACGGCATTCGGCTGGGCCTACGCCCTGTTCGAAATCCCCGGCGGGTATCTGGGCGATCGCCTGGGGCCGCGCAGCGTGCTCATGCGGATCGTGCTGTGGTGGAGTTTCTTCACGGCCGCCACGGGTTGGGCCTGGAACTTCACCTCACTGACGGTAACGCGGTTTCTCTTTGGGGCGGGCGAAGCGGGCTGCTTTCCGAACCTGACCAAGACGTTCACCACCTGGCTGCCCGAAAACGAACGGGTGCGGGCGCAAGGCATCATGTGGCTCAGCGCGCGCTGGGGCGGGGCGTTTACGCCGCTATTGGTGGCGCAGGTGATGAATCGCGTGGGATGGCGCCATTCCTTCGAAATCTTCGGCGTACTGGGCGTGGTGTGGGCCGTGATGTTCTACCGCTGGTATCGCAACAACCCACTGGAGAATCCGCGGCTCAATGCGGCGGAGCGGGACCTGGTGCGCGAATCGTCGGTCAACGCGCGCCCGCACGGCGACGTCCCCTGGGCCAGGTTTTTTGCCTCGCGGCAGGTGTGGATGATCTGCCTGCAATACTTCTGCCTTTCCTACGGCTGGTATTTCTACATCACCTGGCTGCCCACCTACCTGGGGCAGGCGCGCCATCTGAATGTGCAGTCGGTGGCCTTCTTCAGCATTGCGCCGCTGTTCATGGGCGGGCTCGGGAACCCGGCCAGCGTCTGGCTTGCCAACCGGTTCGCGCCCTGGGTGGGCAGCATGGCGCAGACCCGGCGGATCATGGCCTACATCGGGTTTACCGGCGCGAGTATGTTTCTGCTGCTCTCCACCCGGATGAACGATCCGCTGATGGCGATGCTGGCCATCGGGATGGCCAGTTTCTCCAACGATCTGGTGATGCCCGGCTCCTGGGCCGCCTGCATGGACGTCGGCGGCACACACGCGGGCTCGCTATCCGGCATGATGAACATGGCCGGCAACGTCGGCGGGGCGATGTCGCCACTGGCTATCGGCTACATCCTTTACTGGACGCATAACAACTGGAACCTGACCTTCTATGTATCGGCGGCCATCTATCTGATGGGCATCGTGTGCTGGCGGTTTTTGGACCCGGTAACGCCGCTGGAAGAATAGAAGCGCGAAAGTGGAACAGACCATCGCGTTGCGTGGTTGCATGGACTGAGCGCGGTGTTCACAACCGTTCCTTGAGAAGACGCTCCACGGCGCGGTTGCCGTGGAAAATGGCGACGACCTGCAAAGGCCTCGGCTCGGGCAGGTAAACGATCAGGTAGGAGTAGACCGGGAAGAACTTCACCGGTTCATCCGTCAAATCCATGCGCCAATGTCCCATGCCTGGAGTCGCCGCAATGAGAACGATTTTGTCCCGGACGGCGGATTCAACCCGGTCCGCCATTTCACGGCCGGCTTTCTTTTTCACATACCGCCAGATTTGGACAAGATCGAGCGCGGCCTCCGGCGAAAGAATGTAACGCCGCCTCATTCCGGCTGAGCTTTGAGTTCAGCCAGGTATGCGTCCAATTGGTCTTCCGGGATTCCCGCACCGCGATCGAGTTGCTCGATACCACGCCTAATCTTCGCGTTGATCGCTTCCCGGTTCTCCAGCAGCCAGCGATCCTGCTCTTCCTGCGTTTCCAGAAGGTGGAGCAAGGCTTCCTCCACGTTGCCGGCGCCGGTCGCCTGAATCTGTCTTTGGATTCTGGCCTCCAGTGCCGCATCGTGAATTTCGAAGTTCATGGGCGCTCCTTTGCCGGTGATGCTTCTATCGTACCGTCCGTCGTGAGAATGTCAAAATTAAGAACGTTCTCATGATAGCGACTAGCGCCTGTGCCTGTTGGTTTGCGCGCGGGCGCTAAGATCGCCAGATATAATAGAGCCTCACATGGCTCAAGCTGGCCGCTATGACATCCTAAGTGAACTGGGCAGCCGCGACCGGGGTACCCCCTTGGTCGGGAGCGATTGTTGGTCTGGTGCCCCACTTACTTCTACCAGACCCGGCAGACGTTGGCCTTGGCCATCGGCTGGCCCGCCTTGCAGGAGAACGCCTTTTGGAACTCCGGCATGTTCCGCACTACGCCGTTGACGCGAAACTTCGGCGGCGAGTGCGGGTTGGTGGCCACTTGCAGGCGCAGCGACTCCTCGCGTTCGCCAGAGCACCACACCTGGCCGAACGAAAGGAAGAAGCGCTGTTCCGGCGTGAAGCCGTCGATCTTCTTCGCCGCGTTCCCGATGGTGTTCATCAGCGCCATCAGCGCCACGCGCACGCCCCCGTTATCCGCCGTGTTCTCGCCCAGCGTAAGTTTGCCGTTGATGTGCACTCCCGGCGCTACCGTGAAGCTGGCATATTCATCGTCCACGCAGGCCGCGCGCTGTTGGAACTCCTTGGCGTCGGCGGGCGTCCACCAGTCCTGTAAATTGCCCTTGGGGTCGAACTGCCGGCCTTGGTCGTCGAAGCCGTGCGTCAGCTCGTGCCCGATCACCATGCCGATGCCGCCGAAATTCACCGCGTCGTCGATGGCGCTATCGAAGAAGGGCGGTTGCAGGATGCCGGCCGGGAAATTGATGTTGTTCAACTGCGGATCGTAGTAGGCGTTGACGGTGGGCGGCGTCATGAACCACTCCAGCCGGTCGACGGGCTTGCCGATCTTGTTCAACTGGCGCTGGAACTCGAACTGGTCGGCGCGGAAGCTGTTGCCGATGGCGTCGTCGCGCTGGATTTCCACGCTGGAATAATCGCGCCAATGGTCGGGGTACCCGATCTTGTTGGTGATCGCCTGGAGCTTGATGAGGGCTCCCTTTTTGGTGGCGGCGGTCATCCAGGGCAGTTTTTCGATGTCCTCGCCCAGCGCCTTTTCGAGCGCGTGGACCATCTTCAGAGTGCGCTCCTTGCCCGTGGCGCCAAAGGTCTTCTCGACATACGTCTTGCCCAGCGCCTCGCCCAACTGGTTGTCGGTGAAATCCACGCAGCGTTTCCAGCGGGGGCGCATCTCGGCTGCGCCGGTCAGCGTCCGGCCGTAAAACTCGAAGTTCTCCTGGACGAAGACCGAGGGCAGGAGGGGGGCTTCGGAATGCAGCAGGTGCCAGCCGAAATAAACTCTCCAATCTTCCAGCGTGGTGTCCTGGATCTGCCGGTCGATTGCCTGGAAGAATTCGGGCGAGGATACCACGATCGCCTGGAAGTCCGGCGCCCGCGCGCCCGCGTAGTACTCCGCCCACTGGAAAGCCGGAGCCAGCGCCGCCACGTCCGCCTTCTTCATCGGATGGTAGATCTTCTCCGGATCGCGCCGCGAGACGTTATCCAGCGACCCCTTGGCCAGTTCCGTCTCCATCCGCATCACCGTGGCGGCGTAGGCTTTGGCGGTTTCCGGCGTCCGGCCAGCCAGTTCGAACATGCGCTGCACGTGCGCCAGGTACTTCTGGCGCAGTTCCACGCTCTTGCGGTCGTCCTTCAGGTAGTAGTCGCGGTCCGGCAGGCCGATCCCGCCCTGGTCGAGTTGCGCCACGACCTTGGTGGAGTCCTTGAAGTCCTGCCCGCTAGAGAACTCGAACAAGGATGCCACCCCAATCCGGTGCAGGCGCGCGATCTCCGCCGCCAACTGCGACTTGTCCGAGAGCTGCCGGATGCGGTCGAACTCCGCCAATAAGGGCGCCAGTC
>Ga0209014_10000554_pt1 | contig 21967 bp, 18 predicted proteins | sample BarGraNGADG00212_FD_184491 | JGI IMG/M metagenome (GOLD analysis project Ga0209014, IMG submission 184491) | Arctic peat soil microbial communities from Barrow, Alaska - Barrow Graham LP Ref core NGADG0002-212 (SPAdes) (version 2) | ecosystem: Environmental > Terrestrial > Soil > Wetlands >...
GCGACGTCGTGACGCTGGAGAACCCGGCCGAATCGGCGAAGCGGGCCAAGAAGAAACTGTAAACATGCCGGCTGGCGCCCCGCCGTTTGGGGTGTGCCGGAGGAACCTCGATTTTCCATGAAAAAGGCAATATATCGTACTCTCGGGTTGGCGATCCTGGTGGCAGGCGGCTGGTACGGCTACCGCTATTACAAGCAAATGCCGGAACGTCTGAATCTGATCCCAACCGCCAAAGTGCAACGCGGCGATGTGGTGATTCGCGCGTATTCCCGCGGTGAACTGCGCGCGGTGCGCACCGTGACGCTGACTGCGCCCAACCTGTTCGGCACCGTGCAGGTGACCGATCTGGCGCCGATGGGGTCGCTCGGAAAAGAGAAGGACCTGATCGTCGAGTACGACGATAGCGAACGCCAGAGTGCGCTCGAGGAGGACCGCCTTTCGGTCCAGTCGGTGGACGAGCAAATCAAGAAGGCGAAAGCGGATCTGGCCATCACGCAGAGCCAGGACGCGGTGACGCTGCTGAAGACGCGGTATAACGTGCGCCGCGCCGAACTCGACGTGCAGCGCAACCCGATCATCGCGGAGATCGACGCCAAGAAAAACGTGCTCACGCTGGAGCAGCAGAAGCGCGCACTGCTCGAACTGGAGAGCGATATCAAGTCCCGCCAGGCGCAGGCCGATTCGCAGCTTGCCGTGCTGCAGGAGCAGCGCAACCGCAGCCTGATCGATGTGCAGCGCGAGTTGCAGCGCATCGCCTTGTGTAAGACCCTGGCGCCGATCACGGGCGTGGTGGCCACCAAGCAGAACCGCGCCGGCCACTTCAACTTCGGTGAGCAGATGCCGGACATTCGCGAGGGCGACACCTTGCAGCCGGGCATGCCGGTGGCCGACATTCTCGACCTTTCCGAGGTGGAAGTATGGGCCAAGGTGGGGGAACTGGATCGCGCCAATCTCAAGGAAGGCCAGGACGCCACGCTGCAACTCGATGCCATTCCCGATAAGCGCTTCAACGGCAAGATCAAGGCGATGAGCGGCACCGCCACGTCGGACGTATTCAGCGGCGACCCCTCCAAGAAATTCGATGTCATCTTCTCGGTCGACATGCCGCAACTCCTGGCCGGCGTGGGCATGAAGCCGGCGGACATCGCGCGCATTATGGCTACGGCGGAGGCGAATGCCAAGAAAGGCATCAACGCTGGGGTGAATCCCTTCGCGCCGCCTCCGCCGGAGGTTACGGCGGACGATCAGAGCGGCGGTGGCGGCCAGCGCGGGGCCGGCGGCGGTGGTGGCCGGCGCAATCAGGGGGGAGGCGCAGCGGGTGGCGCGACCCCAACGGGCCGCGGAGCGGCGGGCGCGGACACACAGGGCCGCGGCGGACGCGGCGGCTTCGGCAATATGTCCGACGAGGACCGCAAGAAGATGACCGATTTGCGCCAGAAGATGCAGGCGGCTTCGCCGGCAGAGCGCGAAAAGCTTCAGAAGGAACTGACCGACCTCATGACGAAAGCGGGCGTGACCATGGGCCAGGGACGCGGTAGCGGCGGCGGCCAGGGACGCGGCGGCCGCGGCGGCCCAGGCGACATGGCTGGTGTCGCGGATCCGATCGCGGCGATGTTGCGCCGTGGCATCACCGTGGGCGGATTTACCGACGACGACCGGAAAAATGCCAAGCTGCCCTTGCCTCCCGAGCAGGATTCGCAGGTCCAGGTGCTACTTCGTCCGGGCTTGCTGGCCGACGTCGAGATTCAGGTGGAAAAGCTGCCCGACGTGATCCACGTTCCGGCGCAGGCCGTGTTCCAGAAGAACGGCCAGTTTCTGGTCTACGTGCATGGCAAGAACGGCAAGTTCGAGCCGCGGCCGGTGCAACTGGTCAAGCAGAGTGAATCCATGATGGTGATCTCCAGCGGCGTGCAGCCGGGCGAGATCGTCGCCATGGCCGACCCCACTGCCAGCAAGAAGAACGGCGAGAAAAAGGCCCCGGGCGCCGGCGCCATGGGCGGAATGGGCGGGGGGAAATAGCCATGGGACTTTCCAATATCGGCCCTGAATTAGTCATGGGCATGGCCAGCCTGTTTGCGCACAAGCTGCGCAGCTTGTTGACCATGCTCGGCATGATCTTCGGCGTGGGCGCGGTGGTGGCCATGCTCTCGATCACTGCCGGCGCGCAGAAAGAGATGATGAGCTTCATCGACCAGTTGGGCGTCAACAACATCATCGTGGAAGCCCACGAGTCGGTGGATCGCAACGAGTTGCAAACCGTGCGCGCGATTTCCCCGGGGCTTTCCTTCCGCGACTATCGCGCCATCTCCGAGAACGTCTCAGGTTTAGTGGCGATCACCCCGCGCAAACGCTTCAAGCCGCAAAAGCTGCTGCCCAAGACCAGCCAGGAGCAGCCGCAGTTGATCGGCGTGCTGCCCAATTTCGTGGAGATCAACAGTCTGAAGCTGGTGCAGGGCCGGTTTTTCACCGATGACGAGAACACCGCATCGGCGCCGGTTTGCGTGCTCGGCGAAACCACCAAGGTCAATCTGCTGGGTTACGACTACGCGATCGGGAAATACGTCAAGGTCAACGACACCTGGTTGCAGGTGATCGGCGTGCTGACCCCGCAGGCCACCAGCGACACGGACGTGGAAGGTGTGCAGGCGATGAACCGCAATAACCTCGTCATCTCGCCGCTGAACACCGTGATGCGCCGCTTTGAGGACAATACCAGCTACCTCAAGGACGAGATCGACGGAATTTACATGAAGGTGGGTCCGGGCGTGGATTCCATCGAGACGGCCAACGTGGTGCGCGCCATCCTGGCAGCCACCCACAAGGATGCGGGCGATTTCACCGTAGTGGTGCCCGCCGGCCTGCTGGAAGAGCGGCGGCGCACGTCGTTCATCTTCGAGATCGTGATGATCTGTATCGCGGGCATTTCGCTTCTGGTGGGTGGCATCGGCATCATGAATATCATGCTGGCCACGGTATTGGAGCGGACCCGCGAAATCGGTATCCGGCGCGCCATCGGTGCACGCCAGGGCGATATTGTGCGTCAGTTCCTGACGGAGGCGGTGCTGATCTCGATTGTCGGTGGCTTGATCGGCATCGCGTTCGGCTTCACGTTGTCGCGGGTGATCGCGACGGCGGCGGGCTGGTCCACGGTGGTGACCACGTCATCGATTGTGGTGGCCTTCGGCGTCTCCGTTTTTATTGGTTTGTTGTTTGGAATTTATCCGGCCGTACAGGCCGCGAAACTGGATCCCATTGAGGCCATTCGTTACGAGTAAGCATATGCTGTTGAGAACCTTAACTACAGGCATTCTTCTGGCGGCGGGCGCGTTTGCGCAGATGTCGTCGTTTCCCAAGCCGTCGTATTTCCGGGAGACGTTCTCCAAGACGCAGCCCAAGGTCGAACTGCAAGACCCGGTGCGCCTGAAGGATTTCGTGGTCGGCGACAAGCTGGAATTGTCGCTCAAGAACTACCTGGCGCTGGTCCTGTCCAACAACACGGACATCCAGCTCCAGATGCTCAGTCTGGAGATGCCCAAGAACGCCATCCAGCGCGCCTTTGGCGTGTGGGATCCCCGCGCGGTGGCGAGTTTCAGCACCGCGCGGGCCACCACGCCGCCGGTCAGCGCCTTGGAGGGGACCGCCACGGCACTAAAAACTCTGAGCCAGCCGCTGGCCATGAGCGTCACGCAAACGCTGCCGGAAGGCCTCAACTATCTGGTCAGTTGGGGCGGGGCTAAATCCACCAGCAACAGCACGCTCAACAACTACAACCCGGCGCTTACGAGCAACCTGGCCATCCAGTTCTCGCAGCCCTTGCTGCAAAATCGCGGAGCGTACGTCAACCGGCTGAGCCTGATGACCGCCCGGAGCCGTCTGAAGATCAGCGAATTCGGCTTGAAGGGGCAAATGCTGAATCTGATTTCGGCCGCCGAGTCCGCCTATTGGGACGTGGTTTCGGCGCGCGAGAGCCTGAAAGTAGCGGAAGGCGCGCGCGACGTCTCGGCGGAGTTCCTCAAGCTCTCGGAGAAGCAATTGGAGTTGGGCGCTCTTTCGCCGCTCGACATTTATAATCCGCAGCAGCAGTTGGCCACCAACGAAGTCCTCGTAGCGCAGGCCCGGTTCACCCTGGTGCAGCGGGAAGACGCCTTGCGCAAACAGATCAGCGCCGATCTCGATCCCGAGATCCGCAAGCTGCCGCTGGTGCTCACCGATTTGGCGGAGATGCCGCTGGAATCGATCAATTACGATAACGAGCAGTCCATCCAATTGGCGATGCAGAATCGCCCGGACCTCAAGCAGGCAGTGCAGACGCTGGATGTGGACGATCTTGGGATCCAGATATCGCGCAACGCTCTGTTGCCGAACCTGGCATTGACCGGCAATTACACCGTCAACGGGCGTGGCGGCTTATTCCTTCAGAAGACGAATGTGCTCGACCAGGGTGTTATTACTTCCTCAGTGCTGACCTCGATTCCCGGCGGATTAACGGATGCCTTGGGTCAATTATTCGGTTTTGGGTTCTCGTCGTACCAGTTGGGACTCCGCCTGACGCTGCCCATCCGGAACCGTGCTGCTTCCGCGGACATGGCCGACGCGATCGTGCGCAAGAAGCAGGACACCCTGACGGTGCGCACCACCCAGCAGACCATCCGGCTGGACATCCTGAACGCGATCACCAACGTGGAATCCAGCAAGGAATCGGTGAAACTGGCCAAAGTGGCTCGGGATTTCGCCCAAAAGGCGCTGGATGCCGAGAACAAGAAGTACGAGTTGGGCACCGAACTGTCGCAGAACGTGCTGCTGGCGCAGAACGCCCTGGCGCAATCGGAATCCACCGTGGTCACCAATCAGATCGCGCTGCGCAAGAACCTGCTGAACCTGCTGGTGAAGATCGGCACCCTGCTGGACGAGCGCAGTATCGTCATCCAGCCGTAAGCTGTTCGTCTCCTCCGGCCGAAGGCAACGGGGCATCACCTCCGCGATGCCCCACTTTCGGTACTCTTCGTCCCACAAGCGGACACCTCAAATTCCCTCCTATCCTTGCTTCCGCCTGAAACGTCATATGTTACGCTAGTCGGCGATTGGCAGGCGCCGTGCCCTTAGGGCACGGGAACCCAAATGGATATACAACGCAAAGACGCCGGCAAGAAGCGGCTGATCCGCCGGATCGCGATCGGGATCGTCCTGGTAGCGGCGGTGGCCGGCATCAGCGTGGTGGTGGGCCGGTTGAAGCCGGCGGCGCCGTCGGTGGATCTGTCGGTGGTTTGGCGGGACACGGTGAAGCGCGGCCCCATGACGCGCGAAGTCCGCGGTCTGGGAACGCTGGTGCCCGAGGAGACCATGCTGATTCCAGCCACCACCGAAGGCAGGGTGCAACGCATCCTGATCCGTCCGGGCACGCCGGTAAGAGCGGATTCGATAGTCATGATCCTGACCAGCGCGGAGCTGGAAACCGACCTCTTGAACTCCGAGTACGCCATGAAGGCGGCGGAAGCCGACTTCCTCAACTTGAAGGTCACTCTGGAGAAGCTGAATCTGGACATGCAGGCCACGGTGGCGCAGGTGGATGCGGACTACAACACCGCCAAACTGCAGGGGGACCGCGACGCCGCGCTGGCCAAAGAGGGCCTGTTCAGCGAGGTGGACGCCAAAATCTCGGCCGTGAGGGCCGTGCAACTGGGCAGCCGCCTGCAACTGGAACAGAAGCGAATTTCCATCAACTCTTCCGCCGAAGAGGCCCAGTTGGCGGCCGCCAAGGTCAAGGTGGATCAGTTGCGCGGGCAGTTCAACCTGAAGAAAAGCCAGGTGGATCAGTTGAAGGTGCGGGCCGGTTTCGACGGCATGTTGCAGCAGCTTCCCACGCCGGTGGAAGTGGGCCAGAAGGTGGCCGCCGGGACGCCGCTGGGCAAGGTGGCGCAGGCCTCCAAGCTGAAAGCCGAGCTGAAGATCGCCGAAACACAAGTAAAAGATGTCGTAATTGGCCAACACGCGGTGATCGACACGCGTAATGGTCTGATTGAGGGCCGGGTATTCCGCATCGATCCCTCGATTCTAAACGGGACGGTGACGGTGGACGTGGCGCTGCTGGTGGGCAAGGACGGCTTGCCGCAAGGCGCGCGGCCGGATCTGAGCGTGGATGGCACCATCGAACTGGAGCGGCTGAACGATGTGGTATTTGTCGGACGGCCGGTCTTCGGGCAGCAGGAGAGCACGGTTCAGCTCTTCAAGATGGAGGCGGACGGCAAGTACGCGAACAAGGTGAAGGTGGTGTTGGGGCGCAGTTCGGTGAATACCATCGAAATCAAGGACGGACTCAAGGTGGGAGACCAGGTGATACTCTCGGATATGTCGGCCTACGACAGTTACGACCGAATTAAGTTGAACTAACGTTTCCCGACTTTCGTAAAAGGGGTAAATGACAATGGATAACGGCTCGCAACCGCTACTTCGACTGGACGCCGTGAGCAAGGTTTTTGTGACCGATGAAGTGGAGACTCACGCCCTGCAGAGCGTTCACTTTGACGTGAAGAAAGGGGAGTACCTGTCGATTTCAGGTCCTTCCGGCTGCGGAAAGTCGACTCTGCTCGCCATCCTCGGGCTGCTGGATACGCCGACGGACGGCACTTACTATCTGAACGGGAAGCCGGTTACCGGCCTGAAACTGAGCGAGCGGGCGCGCATCCGCAACCGCGAAATAGGTTTCATCTTCCAGGCCTTCAACCTGATCGGCGATCTTACCGTGTACGAGAACGTGGAACTGCCGCTGACTTACCGCGGCATGCCGGGGGCGGAGCGCAAGCGGCGCGTCCAGGAGGCCCTGGAGCGCGTGGGGATGTCGCACCGCATGAAGCATTACCCGTCGCAACTTTCGGGCGGCCAGCAGCAGCGCGTGGCCGTGGCTCGCGCCTTGAGCGGCGATCCGCTGATCCTGCTGGCCGACGAGCCCACCGGCAACCTGGATTCGGCCAACGGCGAGGCAGTGATGAGCCTGCTCCGCGAGTTGCACGCCGCCGGGTCCACCATCTGTATGGTTACGCATGATCCGCGGTACGCCGAGTTCGCGGACCGCACGGTACGGCTGTTCGATGGCCGGATCGTGGAAGAGAACATCGAATCGGCCAAGAACTGAGCATGCGGAAAACCGCTTGCTTACGCGCGCGGTTCTGATCGGAGCCGCGACCGGGGTACCCTCCGGGTCGGGAGCGGTCTCTCAAGATACGAGCGGGTTGTTAGTTCGGCGCGTACCGGCGCTGCATAGAGGGGGGGCGCGATGACTGCAATGCTGAGGGGAACAAGTGTAATGCTGCTGGCCCTGTCGGCCGGCGGTTTGAATGCCACGGCGACGGGGACTCCGCGCGCGGAGTTTCGCGCCAGTTACTCGCTCGGTCCCAACGGACGGGTGGCGATTCAGAATCTCTACGGAGACGTCCAGATTACGGCTTGGGATCGCGACGAGGTGCTGGTCGAGGCCACCAAGCATTCGAGCGATGCCGGGTGTTTGAACGATGCCCAGATCGTGGTGGACACCTCGTCGGGGATGGTTTCCATCCGCACGCAGTATACGGGTGGGGATGCCGGGCACGCGGCCAGCGTGGAGTACCACATCATGGTGCCGCGCGGCGCCAATCTGGAGAACGTGAAGCTGATCAACGGCGGGCTTTCGCTCAGCGGGATGACCGGAGCGGTGAAGGCATCCTCGGTGAACGGCAGCATCAAGGCCGAGAGAATGGAAGGCCAGGTGGAACTCTCCACGGTGAACGGTTTTCTGGATGCCGGCTTCCAACGGATCAGTAAGGGCCACCCGATCTCGCTCGGTTCCGTGAACGGGCCGATCAAGGTTTCGCTGCCCTCCGGCGCCAGGGCCAACGTGAGCGCGCACAACCTCAGCGGCGGGATCGATGCCGATTTCGGACGCGCCTGGAGGGCTCCGTCCGGCCACCGTCTGGAGGCCGCGGTCAATGGCGGCGGCACGCAGATTCGCGTGCACAACGTCAACGGCGGGATTTCGATTCACGCCAACTGGAACCGGCGTTCGCCGCACCCGATCTCATGAGCACCGCTGACGCGGGTGAATGAGTTCCGGCCGCGATCCTTGGGTTTGCCTGAACGGGTAGGCATGATACGATGATGGCCTGCCCGCGTGATCACTCACCAGATGCGGAACCAAGATACGACCGATCTGAAAAAGATCCCAGCGCCCGTTCACGCTGCCATCGCCACGCTTCTGTTGTGCGTGGCGACGGCGGGCTACTTCCACCACATAGGGTTCGCCCGGTTCTTGGCGGGGACCAACGATTTCTTGCCGCGTTACACTCAAGCGCGGATGGTGGGCACTCAACAGATGTATAGCATCGAGGCCGGGTACCGGGAGCAGGAACGGATCTTCGGGTTTCACATCGACGAAGCTTACCATGACCGTTTCCCCTGGCAGGCATTGCTCATGGCGCCCTTGGGCTGGCTGCCGTACTTGTGGGCCTACTGGATTTGGGTCGGGTTGAACCTGACCGCCTTTGCCGGTCTGGTGTGGATCTGGCTGCTGCCGCGGGATTACGTGTTGTGGGGCGCCGTGTTTCTGCCTATGGCCGCGTGCCTGATTATGGGGCAGGACACGATCCTGCTGGCGCTCTGCCTTGCCGGTGCGCTGCGGTTGGCTGAGGCGCGCCGCGACTTGGCAGCCGGCTTACTGCTGGCGCTGTGTACCGCGAAGCCTCATCTGTTCCTGCTGGTCCCGCTGGCGGCGATTGGCCATCGCCGCTGGCGCATGGTGTCCGGCGCCGCCCTCGGGACCTTGGGACTGCTGATCGCGGGCACGCCGGCGGCCGGGTTGGACTGGCCGGTGCGTTGGTTGACCGTGGCCAGAAGCGTGGGCAGCAACTCCGTTGCGAACGTGGCGACCCGGCCCTCGGTGTTCCAATTTGGTATGCAGCCGTGGACCATCGGGTTGGCCTTAGCGCTGGCCGTGGTATTCGGCTTTTTGATCTGGCGCAGTCGTAACCTGGAGACAGGCGTGGCGCTGGCGGTCATCGGGAGCATCCTGATTGCGCCCCACTCGGCGATCTACGATTTGCCGCTGCTTCTGGTGGCCCTGCCGGCCTTGCCTTTGGTTACCTATGGCCGATGGTTGCGCATCGCCCTGTTCACACCAGTTCCGTATTGGGCGCTGCTGAACGGTGCACCCTGGAGTGCGGGGGTGCCCCTGATGCTCCTGGCGGCCGTGGGAGTTTCCGCCTGGGGTCCGGGGCGTCTGAAGTCGGCTGTTCAGGCGGCTGGCAATCGTCATGCTTGAACCGGTTCCGGTGGTTCCGGTGGTGGTCCAGCCACTGCCAGTACGCTTTCTGCTAACCTGACAGGCCATGCACTTTTTCTGGCAGGACCTGCGATATGGGGCGCGGCTGTTGGCGAAGGCCCCGGCGTTCACCGCCGTTGCACTGTTAACCCTGGCGCTCGGCATGGGCGCGGCCACCGCCATTTTCAGCGTTGTGGACGCGGTGCTGCTCAAGCCATTGCCGTTTCGCGATGCGGAGCGTCTGCTGGTAATTTGGGAGAAAAACCCCTCGCAAAATCGCTATAAGCTGTTCGTCGCGCCGGTCAATTTCCTGGCGTGGCAAAAGCAGAGCCGGGCGGTGCGGATGGCGGCACTGCAGGAGGCGCGCCTCAACCTCACCGGCGGCCCCAACGGACACATTGACCCGGAGGAACTCAAAGTCGAGCGCGTCACCGCCGGCCTGTTCCCGCTGCTCGGCGTGGAGCCGAAGGTGGGGCGCACGTTCCGGCCCGAGGAAGATCAGCCGGGGCGCACGAACTTTGTCCTGCTGAGCCACGCTTTGTGGCAACGCCGCTTCGCCGGCGACCCGGGCATCGCGGGCAAGACCATCCGCCTGCGCGACCAGCCCTACACGGTAGTTGGGGTCTTGCCGCCGGCTTTCGCGGTGATGGAGACCGGGGTCGACGTATTCATTCCGCTGGGCCTGAATCCGAGCGATACGCGCACCGCCAACGGCCGCTTCCTGACGGTGATTGCGCGCCGCCGCGGCCCTCTCGAGCAGGTGCGGGCCGAACTCGATGCCGTGGGCGCACAGATGGAGCAGGCGCTGCCTGCGCTGGATAAAGGCTGCCGTCCTTCGGTATTCGAACTGGGCGACGAACTGGTGGGAGGCGTGCGGCAGGCACTTTGGGTCCTGATGGCGGCTGTGGGCCTGCTGCTGCTGATGGCGTGTGTGAATGTGGCCAACCTTCTGCTGGCGCGCGGCGCCACGCGGCGCAAAGAGATCGCGTTGCGTAGCGCACTAGGCGCCGGCCGCGGGCGCATCGTCACTCAGTTGCTCTCGGAAAGCGTCCTGCTGGCGCTGGGAGGTGGCGCCTTGGGCATGCTGCTGGCCTTGGGCGTGGTCTATGTCCTGGCCCACGCCGGGCCCGCCAGCGTGCCGCGATTGGCGCAGGCGGCCCTCGATCTCCGCGTGTTCGGGTTCGCGCTGGGGGTAACGCTAGCGACGGGGATTCTGTTCGGTCTGGCGCCGGCGATGCAAGGCTCGGGACGCAGTCTGAGCATGGCCCTGAATGAAGGCGGCCGCGGCGGCACCGCCGGACGCGCGGGACGCCGCATCCGCAATGCTCTGGCGATCACGGAAGTGGCGCTGGCGGTGGTGGTGCTGATCGCCGCCGGCCTGTTGATCCGGAGCTTCATCCGGCTGCGCAGCGTGGAACCCGGCTTTCAGCCGGCCGGTGTGCTGACCGTCCGCGTGCCGTTGGCCGGGGGGCGGAATGCCGCGGGGGAGCGGCGGATCGCGTTCTTCAAGCAGGTGACGGACCGCATCGCCACGCTGCCCGGCGTGCGGGCCGTGGGCGCGGTGAACGCTCTGCCTTTGACCGGCCTCGGCGTGGGTGCGACCTTCGCCGTGGAAGGCCGCCCGGCCCCCAGCGCGGAGCAGCGTCCGATCGGGCTCATGCGTTCGGTCAGCCCCGCGTACTTCGGCGCGATGGGGATTCCTCTTTTGGCGGGGCGCGCCCTGGCCGATTCCGATACCGCGCTCTCGCCGCCCGTAATCGTGGTCAACCAGACGCTGGCGCGGCGCTTCTGGCCGGGCGGCAGCGCCATCGGCGGGCGCCTGGCCATCGATCAGCTCGGCGGCCGCGTGGCGGAAATCGTGGGCGTGGTCGGCGACGTGAAGCCCGACCGCATGGATGGCGGGGAATGGCCCACCCTCTATCACTCGTACCCGCAGGCGCCGGCGGCGGCGATGACACTGGTCGTGCGCACCGCGGGAGCGCCCCTCGGCCTGGCCTCGGCGGTGGCCCGCGAGGTGCATCGACTCGACCCGGAGCAGCCGGTGGCGGACGTGCGCCCGATGGAAGAAGTGGTGAACCTGGCGGTGGCCGGAGCGCGCTTCAATACCGCGCTGCTGGCGAGCTTCGCGGGCGTTGCCTTCCTGCTGGCCGCGGTGGGCATCTACGGGGTGATCTCCTACGACGTGAGCCAGCGCACCAACGAGATCGGCATCCGCATGGCGCTGGGCGCGCAACCCGAGGATGTGCGCCGCCTGATTCTGGGACAAGGCGCGCGCCTGGCCGTCTATGGCATTGTGGCGGGCCTGCTGGGGGCCGGTGTGTTGACGCGTTGGATGCGCACGATGCTCTTCGGCGTCAATCCGACCGATGCCTGGACCTATATGGCGGTTTCGATTTTACTGGCCATAGTGGCGCTGGGCGCCAGCTACGTACCCTCGCGCCGGGCGATGGTGCCCGATCCGGTCATTGCGCTGCGGCACGAATAGGAAAACTCATGATCATACTTCGCAATTTGGAAAAGTTTTACGAAGGCGGCTACGGCAGAAGTTATGTCCTGCGCCGCGTCAACGTGGAAATCAAGGAAGGCGAATTCGTCACCATTATGGGCCCGTCCGGCGCGGGGAAATCCACCCTGTTGAGCATTCTGGGAATGCTGGATGGCGCATGGACCGGGGAGTTCGAGTTCCTGGGCCACCTGGTTCACCGGATGAAACCGAAGGAACGCGTGGAGTTGAACAAGAAGTACATCGGGTTCGTGTTTCAGAGTTACCACCTGATCGATAACCTGACGGTGTACGAGAACCTGGACATTCCGCTCTCGTATCGCAACGTGAAGAGCAGCGAACGGGCGTCGATGGTTTGCGACACGCTGGACCGCTTCCACATCGTGGGCAAGCGCGATCTCTATCCCAGCCAGCTTTCCGGCGGCCAGCAGCAACTGGTAGCGGTGGCGCGCGCCGTGATCGCCCATCCCAAGCTGATTCTGGCCGACGAGCCGACCGGCAATCTGCACTCCAGCCAGGGCAAGGAGATCATGGAGCTGTTCACGAAATTGAACGGCGAGGGCACCACCATCGTGCAGGTGACGCACTCGGTGGGCAATGCGGCGTACGGCAATCGGGTGATCCAACTGGCCGATGGCTGGGTGGTGAGCGGCGGCACCGGAGGGGACTGACGAGACTGACATGAATTTCCGGCGCATTTTGCCGGAAATTCGCTGTCGGTCCCGTCTGTCCCCGGTTTGCCCTGCGCTACAATGGCCCTTCGTCATGCAGGTTCTCCAAGCGGGGCAGCACAAGTTTATCTATCTCGAACTCCAGCCGGAGATGGTGGCCAGTATTGCGCGGCAGGCCGGGTTCGAAAGCAGGGTGAAGGATTCGCCGCGGACCATCCATCTCGATTTAAGCGCCCCGGTGCGCGAGGGCCCCTTGTTGCTCTTCGATGCCGCCGATCCGGCCAACCTCGGCTGGTTCTCGCGCTGCCAATTCTACGTGGACGGGCGCACGGGAAGCATCATGCAGACGCCGATGACGCTGGCCAATAAGCGCGATCGCAGCGGCAAGGCGCAGCTTCACGCCGTGCGGCTCACCATCTGCAAGGAACTCCCCGCTACCTTCCGGCTGCCCGGCAACCAGCCGCTGACCGAGCAGGTGTTCTATCACCTGTTCCTGAATTTTCTGAACGCGCTGATGAAGAACGGGGTCGCGGTTTGCGGCGCGGGTTCGATCCAGCCGCTGGCGGGGCGCACGGAAACCGTAGGTTCGCGGAATTAGGGGCGCACCGTAGTGGTCATCCCACTCTGCCTCAGGCGAACAAGAGGCGGCCTTTCGGTTCCGGTATGGCACGCCCGAGTTCCCGGGCCGTCTCCAGCCACTCGGTGATTACCGACTCTGCATTTGCGAGTGCTTCCTGCCGAGTGGAGCCGTCAGCGGCGCAACCGGGTAACTCCGGTACTTCCGCGATAAACGCCTGGTCTTCTTCGCTCCAGTACAGGATGATCTCGTATTTGGTCATTGAGCCCTTTCAGCCAGTTTATACCGGACGATCACGGCGCGGACCTGCTTAACCTGGTAAGACTTGGCAAACGAGCCGCGAGGCTGCACGTTCAGGATCTCCACCACATCCGGTCTCGTAAAGATGTGGTGACTGCCCCTCACACGCTCGCTGAACCCAAGAGCGGCCAGAAGCGACCGCAGATCGTCGAACCGGATGTTGGAGTCCGCAGTGCCTTGAAGCACCTGCTGCAGAACTTGCTTGCGCACACTTTTGATTATCGTCGCTGCCCGCCGGCGCCGCACGAACTTTTTCCTTAGACGCCCGTCTGGGAAAAGGACGGGGCCGGAACACGGGCTCACTGGACAAGTGGCCGCTCCCGCCAGAGCCGCGCGCAACGCCCCGCTGGCGTCATGCGCAATTTATGCCACTCTTTGCGCGTGCTGCTTGGCGGCCTCTACCACGGTTTCAATTTCGCGGCGGTATTCCTCAAGCAGTTCCGCGGTGGTAGCTTCAAAGCGCATCACCAGGACGGGCTGCGTGTTGGACGCCCGCACCAAGCCCCAACCGTGCGGAAACAGCACGCGCACGCCATCCACATCCTCGGTTCGATGCCGGGCGCGCAAGACGGCGATGGCCTCGCCGACGACGGCGAACTTGAGCTCGTCCGGACAATCGAAACGGATCTCGGGCGTGACCACGGTAGCCGGCAGATCGGCCAGTTGGTGGGAGAGCGGCTGGCCGGAATCGGCCACGATCTCCATCAGGCGGCAGGCGGAATAAAGCGCGTCGTCGAAGCCGTACCAGCGGTCGGCAAAGAAGATGTGGCCGCTCATTTCGCCGGCCAGTTCGGCATGCGTCTCCTTCATCTTGGCCTTGATCAACGAGTGGCCGGTTTTCCACATAATGGGGTTGCCGCCGCGCGCCTTCAGATCGTCGTACATCAACTGCGAGCATTTGACTTCGCCGATGAAGGTGGCGCCCGGCTTTCGAGTGAGAATCTCCCGACCATAGATGATCATGAGTTGATCGCCCCAGATGATGGCGCCGCGATCGTCCACCGCGCCGATGCGGTCGGTATCGCCGTCGAAGGCGATGCCGAGATCGGCCTTGGACTCGCGTACCTTTTCGATGAGCGCCTGGAGGTTCGCGGGCATCGTCGGGTCGGGATGGTGATTGGGGAATCGGCCATCCATTTCGAAGAACATTTCGGTGGTATCCACGTTCAGATTTTCCAGAATGCGGTGCATTACCGGACCGCCGGTACCGTTGCCCGCGTCGAAGACCACGCGAATGCGCCGCGGAAAGTGGAACTGCGCGGAGACTTCTCTCACGTACGGCGTCACCACGTCGGCCGTGGTCTGGGCGCCTTCGCCAGTGGCCAGGTCGCCGGTATCGATCATGCGGCGGATCTCCTGGATGGCCGCCCCATGAATGGTGGAGGCGCCGCACACGACCTTGAAACCGTTGAACTCGGGCGGATTGTGACTGCCGGTGATCATCACCGCGCCATCGGTTTTCAGGTGGCAGACCGAATAGTAGAGCACGGGGGTGGGCACCACTCCGAGATCGATTACGTCGCAGCCGCTGGCCACCAGGCCGCGCAGCAACGCATCCCGCAATCGGGGCGAACTCAGGCGGTTGTCGCGTCCCAGGCTGATCCGCCTGCCCGCATGGCGCTGGAGGTAGGTGCCGAAGGCGCGGCCGAGTTGCGCAACATCGGGGTCCAGCAGCTCGGCGTCGGATGCGCCGCGGATGTCGTATTCCCGAAATATCGTAGGTTTGAACATGTGCGTTCCGTTCTTAATATAACGTGGCGCTAAGATAGCGGTAGCCGGGCACTCATGAAAACCGCCGATCGCGAGTTTACGACAATTAGTGGAGTGCCGGTCGAGCCGGTATACGCACCCGGCGATTTCCAGAACCCCGCGCCCGGAGAGTTCCCTTACACGCGCGGCATCCATCGCGACATGTATCGCGGCAAGCTCTGGACGATGCGCCAGTTCTCCGGCTTCGCCACGCCGGAGGAGACCAACCTGCGCTACCACTATCTGCTGGCGCAGGGGCAGACCGGCCTATCGGTGGCGTTCGACCTGCCGACCCTGATGGGCTACGACGCCGACCACGCCTTGAGCGAAGGCGAAGTGGGCAAGTGCGGCGCGCCCATCTCTTCGCTGGAAGATATGGAGATTCTGTTCCGCGGTATTCCGCTGGGCGATGTCTCCGTCTCCATGACCATCAACTCGCCGGCCTCGGTGCTGTGGGCCATGTACCTGGCGGTGGCGGAGCAGCAGAACGTACCGTGGGCGCGGCTTTCCGGCACGCTGCAAAACGACATCCTCAAGGAATACATCGCGCAGAAGGAGTACATCTACCCGCCGAGGGCTTCCATGCGGCTGGTCACCGACACGATCGAATTCGGCGCCCTGCACACGCCGAAATTCAATCCGGTTTCGATCAGCGGCTATCACATTCGCGAGGCGGGCTCCACCGCCGTGCAGGAACTGGCGTTCACCTTGCGCGACGGCATCGAGTATGTGGATTGGGCGCTCGAACGGGGTTTGGCGATCGACGATTTCGCGCCGCGCCTGAGCTTCTTCTTCAACGCGCACAGCGATTTTTTCGAAGAGATCGCCAAGTACCGCGCGGCGCGCAAGATCTGGGCGCACGTCATGCGCGAGCGCTACGGCGCGCAGAGCGAGCGCAGCCTCAAGCTGCGCTTCCACGCGCAGACGGCCGGCTGCTCGCTCACCTGGCAGCAGCCGTACAACAACGTGGTGCGCACGGCGCTACAGGCCATGGCCGCGGTGCTGGGCGGCGCGCAGTCGCTGCACACCAATTCGCTCGACGAGGCCTACGCGCTGCCCGGCGAGCACGCCGTCACCATCGCGCTGCGCACCCAGCAGGTGCTGGCCTACGAGAGCGGAGTGACCAACGTGGCCGATCCGTTGGGCGGCAGCTACTTCCTGGAAAAGCTCACGCTGGACAGCGAATCCGCCGCTAACGACTACATCCGCCGCATCGACGAGATGGGCGGCATGATCGCCGCCATCGAGGCCGGCTTCCCGCAGACCGAGATCGCCTCGGCCAGCTACCGCTACCAGCGCGAAATCGAATCCGGCGCGCGCACCATCGTGGGCGTCAACCGCTTTCAGAGCGCCGTATTTCAAAGTGACGCCGAGCCGATCGAGCTGCTGCACGTCGACGAGGCCGGCGGCCGGCGGCAGACGGCCAAACTGGCGGCGTTGCGCGCGCGGCGCGATAATGGCAATGTGCAAAAGACTCTGGACGCGCTGCGGCGCGCCGCCGAAGGGACCCAGAACACCATGCCGCTGCTGCTGGACGCGGTGCGCGCCTACGCCACACTCGGCGAGATCTGCGACGCGCTCCGCGGGGTCTTCGGCACGTACCGGGAAACGCCTCACATCTAGACCATGTCACGACCCATTCGAGTACTGGTGGCCAAGCCCGGGCTGGACGGCCACGACCGCGGCGCCAAGGTGATCGCCCGCGCCCTCCGCGACGCCGGGATGGAAGTCATCTATACCGGGCTGCGCCAAACCCCGGAGATGATTGTCAACGCCGCGCTCCAGGAGGATGTCCAGGTGATCGGCCTGTCGATCCTTTCGGGCGCGCACAATGCGATCGTGCCACGCGTGTTGGAACTGCTGCGCGAGAAGGAAATGACGGACGTGATGGTGATTGTCGGCGGGATTGTGCCGGACGAAGACGCCGCCGCTCTCAAGCGCCTGGGCGTTGCGGCGGTGTTCCAACCCGGCGCGTCGCTGGACGCCATTGTGACATTTATCAAGGGTGCGGTGCCGGCCTAAGGGCTAGCGCAAGAATAACTTCACATTGGCTGGCGGACAGATGTGGCAACTGCGAAGTTATTCTTGCGTTGGCGCTTACTTCAGTGGCTCCTGGACCTTGAGGATGCGATCGGCGGCAACGTTCCTGAGCTCCTGTACGATTCCGGAAGGCCAGCGGATTTCCACCAGGTCCGCGGCTTGGCTCGCGCCCAAACCGAAGTGGGTGGGACCCGCGCTCGAAGAGGCGTATCCGGCAGCGAAAGAAACGTGACTGTACTGCGCGATTCCGCCTGCTACCACCTTGAGTCTTGCCCCGATCCCATCGCGGTTGCTTTTGGAGCCTTCCAGTGCGAATTCGATCCAGTGATGGCCACCCGGGCTGTCGTTGAGCCACACTTCAGCAGGTGCGCCGAGAGCCGTGACAACTACGTCCAGGCGCCCGTCGCCATTCAGGTCTCCCACTGCCGAGCCCCGATGGCGGCTGGGGGACTGTGCCGTCAAGCCGGCCTCGGCGGTGAGCGCCTGAAACCTTGCGGCGCCCAGGTTGCGGAACACGGTGTTGGGCTGCTCCACGGGCACGCTCGATGCATATCCAAGGGATTGAACGTGGCCGCGCGCGACGAAGATGTCCTTCCAGCCATCGTTATCGAAATCGGCAATCGTGGGTGAGTAGCCGGCCATCGGCACGGAGAGACGAGCCATGCCGCTTTTCTCGGTGATATCGGCGAAGGCGCCTCTTCCGAGGTTCCTGAACAACGGAAAGGTCTCATTCTCAAGCGCCACAAAAACGATATCGGGCAGGCCATCGTTGTCGAGGTCCCTAGCGTCCACCCCCATACCCGAGATAAGCTGGCCGGCCTCCGTCAGCGCCACGCCGGCATCGAACGAAGTCTCCTCGAACTTACCGCGGCCTTTGTTGTGAAAGTATGAATTGTAGACTTTATCGTTGGCGACGAAGATATCCATCCAACCATCCAGGTCAAAGTCCGCGACCGCTACTCCCATGCCCTTACCCGGATGGGCGCGGATTCCAGACTCCGCCGAGATGTCTTTGAAGGTTCCGTTGCCCTGATTGAGGAATAACTGATTCGGAGTCCCCTTATAGAATTTCGGATGACAGTAGTCGCGCTTCCCGGGAGCGGCTTCGCAAGAGGGTTCGTTCTTGAAGTCCCAAGCGAGATAGTTGACCACAAAGAGGTCCAATAGGCCATCGTTATTCACGTCCAGCCACGCCCCGCCGACCGACCATAGGGGTCCGTACTGCTTGTCCGGCTGATTGAGTCCGGCTTTCGCCGTGACATCGGTGAAAGTGCCGTTGCCGTTGTTGTGGTACAGCCGGTTCTCATGAACTCCGCCAACAAAGATGTCCTTGTAACCGTCGTTGTCATAGTCTCCGATGGCGATGCCATTGTCGAAACCCGCGCCCGCCAGTCCGGCCCTCCCGGTAACATCTTTGAAGTTACCGTGGCCATCGTTCTCGAAGAGCCGATTGGAGTACTTAGGCGCGCTCTTTTTCAGAGTCGCGATGTCGGCTCCGTTCGTGAAATAGATATCGAGGTAGCCATCGTTGTTGTAGTCGAACAAGGCTACTCCGCCGGCCATGGTTTCGGGCGCATGACGCTGCGGCGTCTCCGAACTGTCCAGTTTGAAGTCGATCGGCTTGTAAGTGAAGTGAATGGGTGACTGTGGATTCTGGCCGGATAGAACGGCCCAGAAAGCCAATGGCAGTGCCGAGAACAGCCAGAGGGCTCGCCTCATTTCTCTGGCCGTCCCGGTGTCTTGATGAGTGGCGCCGGCTGTTCCTCTTGCGCCGGCTCTTTCACCTTAGCGAACTCGGCGTCCGCCTCCGATACCAGCAGAACCAGGACGAACTTCATGTTCGCTCCTATTGTAACCCCCGGCGCGGGATTCCAAAAAGCCGGCCGGTGGCGGAGCGGTGGTTCTCACAGCTTCCTCCCAACCCTGAAGCAAACTGCCCAGAGGCGGCTGATTCAGGTAGAATTATGACGACATGAAGTCCGCTGCGTGCCTGTGCCTCTGCGCCTTCTTTCTCTGTGCCGCGGAGCCGGCGAAGGTTGTCTTCGACGGGGCCGTCCGCGCCCTCGCGGCGGGGGACTACGAGACTGCGGAGCGGGGATTCCAATCCGTTCTCCGCGAGCAGCCACGCAACATCGCCGCGCTCAGCAATCTGGGCGTGATCTACTCCCGCACCAACCGCGCCGATCAGGCGATCGCCGTCTACCAGCGGGCGCTAAAGTTGAGCCCGGATGACAAGGCAATTCTCCTGAACCTCGGGCTTGTCTACCTCAAGCAGGAGGCCCACTCGCGGGCGCTCCCGTACTTTGCACGGGTCGTTGCAATCGATCCTCAGCACCTACAGGCCCGGCAGTTGCTCGCAGTTTGCCGCGCCTACGCCGGCCAAATGGCACCGGCGATCCACGATCTCGAGGCCCTGCACGCCGCCGCTCCGCGCGACGAAGGGATTCTTTTTCTGCTGGGATTTGCCTATCTGAAGAACCACGACGCCGAAAAGGCGAAGGCGATTTTCCAACTGATGTTCGAGGCGGCCGGTGCGGAGCGGGCGCAGTTCCTGCTGGGTAAAGCCTACTATGAGGCCACTCTGTTCCCCCAGGCCGAGGAGAGCTTCTTCGAAGTGCTCCGGCTCGATCCCAGGTTTCCGGGAGTGCACCTCGAATTGGGAAAGGTCTACATCAGCCTGCGCCGGACCGACGAGGCGATCCGGGAACTGGAACTGGCGCTGAAAGAAAACCCCGGCGACGCGGATGCGAGCTATTTCCTTGGCGGTCTGCTGGCCCAAGGAGAGCGCTACACGGAAGCGATCCCCTACCTCGAGCGGGCGAGAAAGGCGAAGCCCGACTTCTGGGCGCCCTACTTCTATTTGGGGAAGGCCAAACTCCGGCTGGAGCAACCGGCGGAGGCCGTCGTACTGCTCCAGAGAGCCGTGAAGCTGAACCCCGATGACGCGTCTGCCTACTACCAGCTTGGGCGGGCGCTCCAGGCTTGCGGACGAGCAGTGGAAGCCCGGCGCGCGCTACGCCGCGTCGCCGATTTGAGAGCTGCCGCGCTCGAGGCCACCCCGCTCGACGATGGAAAGGTAGCGGGCGCCCGCTGAGGAGCGGTAGTACCAAGGACAGGAGCTGTTCGTCTCCGCCGCCGAAACAGGTGAGTTCCGGGGCTGAGAGTGTGTTAAATCTCACCAGGAAGTGTTTGCAATCGTCATAGCTCGCAGTAGGGCTTGTTTTTCTAGTTGATTTGCATTACCGTTAACACCAAGTAAACCATTTGCTTTTGGGGACGGCGCGGTCGCCGCCCGGCGTCAAGACCAAGGAGAGCGGCCTCTCATCGCGACAGCCAGAGCGGGCACTCTCATACAAGTGTAAAGAGGAGGTTAATATGAATCCAAGAAGAAGGTGGGATAGCGTGAAGATTGCAATTCTTTCAGCAATTCTGCTGGCGCTGGTTACTCAACCGATGATGGCGCAATCGCAGAACATCAGCGGTACCGTTGTAGACGCGTCCGGCGGCGTCGTTCCGGGGGCCGCGGTCAAGATCGTGGACGCGGCCAAGGGAGGCACCGCGCGACAAACCAGTACTGATGACTTGGGCCGATTTCAGGCCATAAACATTCAGCCGGGCAACTATCTCGTCAGTGTCGAGAAGACCGGATTCAAGAAGGCTGAACTCCCGGTCACTTTGGATGTCAACTCCAAAATGGACGTTGGACAGATCAGCCTTGAGGTCGGCAACGTGACTGAGGCGGTCTCCGTGGACGCGGGCACCACCCCTCTGATCACGACCAACACCATGGAAAAGGCCTTCCTGGTAGACAAGACGCAGATGGCGGAGTTGCCCATGAACGGGCGCAACTTCACCTCTCTGATGAACACCGTCCCAGGGATGTCCAGCTCCTCGCAGAACGATTTCAATGTGAACTTCAACGACGTGTCGCAGTTCCATTCCCTCGGTGGGCGCGGATCGGAGAACAACTTCTACCTGGACGGGTCGCCGAATATCGACGCTGGCGACAACCAGTCGCAGTACACCCAAGCCAGTATCGACACGATTGCGGAGTTCCGGGTGCTACAGAGCAGCTTCAACGCCGAGTACGGCCGCAACGCCGGCATCGTGATCGCTGTGCAAACCAAGTCCGGCTCCTCCAGGTTCCACGGAACGTTGTACGAGTACTTCCGCAACAACGCGCTGGACGCCAAATGCGTGCAGTCGTGCGCCACGCTGCAGCCGCAACTGCGCTACAACCAGTTCGGCGGCAACTTCAGCGGCTGGGTGCCGATACCCAAAGTCTCCACCAACCAGAACAAGAAGTTGTTCTTCTTCTACAACCGGGAGATGACGCGCCGCAATCTTCCTGGCAGCGCTTACGCGGACGTACCCAACGCGAAAGTCCTCGGCGGAGATTTCAGCCCCTGGCTGCTTGCCACCAACATGACCTATGCGCCGGCGTTCAAGAACGGCACCGTCTTCCAGCCCGGAACCCTCACTCACGACGGCTCCGGCAACATCACTGGTGGGACGCCCTATCCGAACAACGTGGTGCCGCAGAATGTGTGGCAGCCGTTGAGTGCCAACCTGCTGAAAATCTACACGGGCATCCCCGGTTTTGCGAGCCTCGCAGCCGCGCCGAACCCGGGCTATTCCCGGTATTTCTACAACAATCCCGACAATCTGGTGAAGAACCAGGACCTGCTCCGCGTGGACTTCGCGATCTCTAGCAAGATGAGTACGTTTTTCCGCTGGGTGAACGATTACCAGAAAGAGCAAATGCAGACCGGTATTTGGACCGGCGAGCCTTTCCCGATCCAGCCGCAATTACGGCCCAAGCCGGGCAGTTCATGGTCGTG
>Ga0209014_10000555_pt1 | contig 21962 bp, 24 predicted proteins | sample BarGraNGADG00212_FD_184491 | JGI IMG/M metagenome (GOLD analysis project Ga0209014, IMG submission 184491) | Arctic peat soil microbial communities from Barrow, Alaska - Barrow Graham LP Ref core NGADG0002-212 (SPAdes) (version 2) | ecosystem: Environmental > Terrestrial > Soil > Wetlands >...
CGCAGCGACGTCAGCCACACCCCGCCGGCACCGACGAGAACAGCCCCGAGATAGAGCACGAGCACGGGCTGCACCTGGGTCGCGATCAAGGTGGCGATCAGCGGCCCGACCACGAAGATCAGCTCGTCGAGCGTCGACTCGACGGAGTAGGCCGCGGCCAGGTCAGGGCGTCCGGCAAGGGCGAACGACCATCGTGTGCGCACCAGCGAGCCGACCGACAGGTAGGCGAACCCGGCCACCGCGGTCGGCAGGATCAGCGTCCAGTTCGGCGCGTGCGCGCGTAGGAGGAGCGCCAGGCCGACGACAGCGAGGACATGCGCCGCCGATGCGGGCGGGATGAGGCGCCGCTGGCCGTGGCGATCGACAAGCCTGGCTAGCACCGGATTGCCCACTGCACCGCCGAAGATGTAGCACGCGCTGAGCATCCCCGCGAATCCGTATCGACCGTCGCGTGCGGAGATGATGAGCACCAAGCCGATGGGGTATATCGCGATCGGCAGCCGCATGACGAACGCGGCCGCGCAGAACATCGCCGCACCTGGTGCCCGGAACACGGCGCGGTAGTTGGCCAGCACGTCAGAAGCCCAGTCGGTCCAGCTTCTTCGGGTCGCGCTGCCAGTCGGACTCGACGGCGACGTGCAGGTCCAGGTGCACGCGGCCGCCTAGTAGCGACTCGATCGCCGCGCGTGCGTTCGTGCCGATGTCGCGCAGGCGCGCGCCCTTGGCCCCGATGATGATGCCCTTCTGGCTCGTCCGCTCGAGATGGATGGTCGCGAAGATCTCGGTGATGTCGGGGCGTCCCTCGCGCGGGCGGATCTCGTCGATCGTGACCGCGATCGAGTGCGGCAGCTCGTCACGGACGTCCTCGAGGGCCGCTTCTCGGATCAACTCGGCGATGCGTGTCTCGGAGTCGTTGTCGGTGAGGACGCCGTCGGGGTAGAGAACGGGACCCTCGGGAAGATGGCTCACCAGGACGTCGGCGAGGACGTCGACCTGCACGTCCTCCACTGCCGAGACGGGCACGATGTCGGCGAAGTCACCGAGCCGACTCACCGCGATCAACTGAGCGGCGACCTGGTCGCGAGACACGGTGTCGGTCTTCGTCACGATGGCGACGGTGGGGGCGCGCAGGCCGGCCAGCTCGGCGGCGATGAACCGGTCGCCCGGCCCGATCTTCTGGTCGGCGGGTATGCAGAAGCCGATCACGTCGACGTCGGACAGCGTCGAACGGACCACGTCGTTGAGCCGCTGCCCGAGCAGCGTCCGCGGACGGTGCAACCCCGGGGTGTCGACGAGGATCAGCTGGGCATCCGGGCGCGTGACGATGCCGCGGACGGCATGGCGGGTGGTCTGCGGCTTCGCGCTGGTGATCACGATCTTGCTGCCGACCAGGGCGTTGGTCAGCGTCGACTTGCCCGCGTTGGGCCGGCCCACGAGGCAACAGAAGCCGGCCCGGTAGGGGTTGTTCGCCTCGGTCGGCTCGGTGATCACCACCACATCCTCCCATTCGCTACCCGTGTCCCATTGTCTTGACTGATTCCAGATTAGGCCTAGGGCCAGGCCTGCGAGGTCGTCGGCACCTTGCCCACCCTCACGGGGCATCAGCGGCCGACACGACGGGGCATCGCCACGAAAGGGTGCAAAGCCGCTAGTCTCGCGCTCGCCGATGGTGACATCTGGCACGTCCGTCCTCAGCGGGTCATCCCCGCACTTCAGACAGGGGAACGCATGTCCGTACCAGCCGTCAGCCACAGACCCCGGCTCGTCGTCTCATTGGTCGCCGCCGGGGTGCTCGTCGCCTCGGTGTTCTCCGCGGAGCCCGCGGCCAACGCCACCAGCGCCGGCTCGGGCGGCCATCGCACTCCCGCCATCGGCATCCGTCCCCACTACACCGTCGCGGGCCGGGTCACGCCAGGCGTCGTGCCTACGTTCAGCTGCCAGCTCACCACGCCCGCCAACTGCTACGGGCCGGCGCAGATCCGCGCCGCGTACGGGGTCGACCAGCTCAGCGCGGACGGCAAGGGCACCACCATCGCGATCGTCGACGCGTTCCAGAGCCCGACGATCCAGCACGACGTCGACACGTTCGACGCGCTGTTCAACCTGCCCTCGGTGAACCTGGAACAGATCGCCCCGCAGGGCCTGACACCGTTCGACTCGGGCAACGCGGACATGGTCGGCTGGGCCGGTGAGATCACGCTGGACGTTGAATGGGCACACGCGATAGCGCCGAAGGCGACGATCCGGCTCGTGCTGGCCCGCAGCGACGCGGACGCCGACATTCTCGCCGCCACCAAGTGGGTCGTCGACCACAGTGCCGCCGACGTCCTGTCGCAGAGCTTCGGCGAGGCCGAGCAGTGTGTCGACCCGAGCATCCAGGCCCAGCAGCAGGCGATGTTCGTCCGGGCCCTGCAGAAGCGGATCACCGCGTTCGCCTCGTCGGGTGACCAGGGCGCCGCACAACCGACGTGTGACGGCTCGACGTTCTTCAAGGCGGCCAGCTCTCCCGCCTCCGACCCGAACGTCACCGGAGTCGGCGGCACCCGCCTGGACGCCAACGGCATCACCGGTGCCTACAACGGCGAGACGGTCTGGAACGAGCCGGGCTTCCAGGCCGCGGGCGGCGGCGGCTACTCCGTCATCTACCGCACCCCGGGTTACCAGGCGTCACGGCACCTGCCCTCACGCGGCGTTCCGGACGTCTCCTACAACGCGGCGATCAACGGCGGCGTGCTCGCGGTGTGGAGCAGCTCCGGGGACGGCCCCGATCTCGTGTTCCGCTTCGGCGGTACGAGCGCGGGCTCGCCGCAGTGGGCCGGCCTCACCGCGTTGGCTGACCAGATGGGTCACGGACGCGTGGGCATGCTCAACAGCTGGCTGTACGGAATAACCAGCTCGCCGACGCTGTACCCGCAGCTGTTCCACGACGTCACAGTGGGCGACAACACCTACTTCGGCGACGTGACGGTCGGCGGATTCTCGGCGACGCCCGGTTGGGACGCGGCCTCTGGCCTCGGCACCCCGAAGGCGAACGTCCTGGTGCCCAGGATGGCCACGCTCGGCTGAGCACGGCAGTTGTGTCACGGTGGCCGGGCTCGCACACAGCCTGGCCATCGTGGCGTCTAGCCCGTGATCCGTCCTGCCGCGTCGGCGAAGTACAGGGCCGCCGCGGGTGCGACATCGCGCAGTGCGGCCGCTCCAGGCTCGTCGGCCGCCTGATCGCCCACCACGACCGCGGCCTCGAGGCCCAGCGCTCCGGACGACACCGCCATCGCCACCGCAAGCTGCAACGCGGACAGCGCCAGCGACGGAAGGGACACGCTGGCGGCCACGTAGGTGCGCCCGTCGGTGTCGCGGACGGCAGCACCGTGGCGGGCGTGGGCGCGGGCACGGGCTGAGCGCGCCAGCGTGATCAGCTTCGAGTCCTCGGCGTCGAGTTCGCTCATCAGTCCTCCCCGGACGTCGCGGTTTCGTCCGCGTTCTGGCCGGCCAAGCGGCGCACCAGCACCGTGTCGATGCGGTTGCGGCGCCCGCCGGCGCTCTCGGCAATGAGTTCGAGTCCGTAGGTGCAGGCGCGGGCGCCCGGGATCGGCACCCGTCCGAGCGACTCGGCCAGCAGCCCGCCGACCGTCTCTACGTCGTCGCGATCGGGGATGCTCACGCCGAACAGGTCGCTGAGGTCCTCCACGGCCAGTCGCGCGGTGACGCGCACGGTGTCGTCGTCGATGCGTTCGATCGGGGCCCGCTCGACGTCGTACTCGTCGGTGATCTCGCCGACGATCTCTTCGAGGATGTCTTCGATCGTCACCAGCCCCGCGGTGCCGCCGTACTCGTCGATGACGATGACGATGTGCGTGCGGTGTGCCTGCATCTCGCGCAACAGCTCGTCGACCGGCTTGGACTCCGGAACGCAGATCGGTGGACGGGCGACGTCTTCGACCTTCGTCGACTTGGCCCCTTCGGCGTCCTGCGCTCGCCGGGCAAGGTCCTTGAGGTAGACGACGCCGATGACGTCGTCGGCGTTCTCGCCGACGACGGGGATGCGCGAGAAGCCGCTTCGCAACGCCAACGCGAGTGCTTGTGGCACGGTCTTGCCCCGCTCGATCCAGACGATCTCGGTGCGCGGGACCATGACCTCGCGGGCGATGGTGTCACCGAGCTCGAACACCGACTGGATCATCTCGCGTTCGCCGTGCTCGACGACGCCACGCTCCTCGGCCATGTCGACCAGCTCGCGCAGCTCGACCTCGGAGGAGAACGGCCCGTCGCGCAAGCCTCGACCCGGTGTGATTGCGTTGCCGAACAGTGTGAGCAACGTGGCGAGTGGCCCGAACACCTGTCCGAGCACACGCACCGCGCCCGCGGTCGACAGCGCGACGCGGTTCGGGTGCTGCCTGCCGATCGTTCGGGGCCCGACGCCGACGATCGCGTAGGAGATCACCACCATGATGACGATCGTGAGCGCGGGAACCGTCCACTGTGTGCCGTACAGCGAACGCGCGACGATCGTGGCCAGCACTGTGGCGGTGAGTTCGCACGACACGCGCAGCAGCAACAGCAGGTTCGTGTAGCGGGCGCGGTCGGAGACGATCATCCGAAGCGTATGGGCGCCGCGCCGGTCCTCGCGGAGGAACTCGTCGACGCGTGCCACCGAGACCCGCGCCAGCGCGGAGTCGACGCAGGCCAGCAGCCCGCCCAGCGGGATCAGGCAGATCGCGACGATGAGCGCGACGACGTCATCGGCACTCATCGACGCCGTCGCCTATGGCAGGGGTCAGCCACGCCGGCCGCCGGCAGCGTCCCGGACGTCGCCACCAGTCCCGGGTTGGGGTGTGCGGATCGGAGCGCGGCCGGTGGCCTGTACCCAGTCGGACAGCAGCCGGGTCTGCAGCTCGAACATCACGCGCTCCTCTTGCGGATCGCCGTGGTCGTAGCCCAGCAGATGAAGGATGCCGTGTGTGCACAGCAGATGAAGTTCGGCCTCGAACGAGTGCCCGGCCGATGCGGCCTGGTCGGCGGCGACGACGGGACAGAGGACTACGTCGCCGAGCATCGCCTCTGCCCGAGCCTCGTCGGTTCCCGGAGGCGCTGACGGGTCGAAGCGCTCCGAGGGTCCGTCGACGCCGTCCATGGGGAAGGCCATCACATCGGTGGGGCCGGGAAGATCCATCCACTGCACGTGCAGGGCGGCCATGGCGTCAGGGTCGACGAGCAGCACCGACAGCTCGGCAAGCGGATCGATGCGCAGGTCGTCGAGTACGAAGCGACCGAGCTGGGCTAGCGCGACCTCGTCGACCTCGACGCCGGATTCGTTGCTTATCTCGATGCTCATCGAAACGAAGCGATCATCAGTGTCGGGGCTTGGAGTGGTTGGGTCGTTGGGGCTGTGCGGCCTCGACCTTCGACTCGCGCGCGTCCCACCGCTCGTACGCGTCGACGATCTCGCCGACGAGGCGGTGCCGAACGACGTCGGTGCTGGTGAGGTGCGCGAAGTGCACGTCGTCGAGGTCGGTGAGGATGTGGCGGACGACGCGCAGGCCACTGCTGTTGGCTCCCGGCAGGTCCACCTGGGTCACGTCACCCGTGACCACCATCTTGGAGCCGAACCCCAATCGGGTGAGGAACATCTTCATCTGCTCAGGCGTGGTGTTCTGTGCCTCGTCCAAGATGATGAACGCGTCGTTGAGCGAGCGCCCGCGCATGTAGGCCAGCGGAGCGATCTCGATCGTGCCTGCCTGGGTCAGCCTGGGGATCGACTCGGGGTCGAGCATGTCGTGCAGTGCGTCGAGCAACGGCCGCAGGTACGGGTCGATCTTGTCGTACAGCGTGCCGGGCAGGAAGCCGAGCCGCTCACCGGCCTCGACGGCGGGGCGGGTCAGGATGATGCGCGTGACCTGCTTGGCTTGCAGCGCCTGAACAGCTTTGGCGACGGCAAGGTACGTCTTGCCGGTGCCGGCCGGACCGATTCCGAAGACGACGGTGTGCTTGTCGATGGCGTCGACGTAGCGCTTCTGGTTCAGCGTCTTCGGCCGGATGTTCTTGCCGCGACGCGAGAGGATGTTGAGACTCAGCACCTCGGCCGGGCGCTCGCCGGAGTCGGCCGTCAAGATGCCCAGCGCACGTCTGATGGCATCAGGGGTCAGGTTCTGCCCAGCTTTGAGCAGCTCGAGCAGTTCCTCGAACAGGCGGACGGCGACCGCGTTGTCGGCCGGTGCGCCCGAGATCGTGATCTCGTTGCCGCGAACGTGGATGTCACTGTTGAGGCTGCGCTCGATTGCGCGGAGCAGTTCGTCGCGCGAGCCGAGCAACGCGACCATGGCCTGCTCGCCTGGTACGACCAGGACGGTGGAGACGCGATCCGGGCTACGTGTGGGATCGGACAAGTTGCGCTCTCTGGCCGGAAACGTGGACGTATCCACTGTACCGGCGTGGGCACCGGATTTGCCGGTTGCCGCTGATCAACAGCGCGAAATGGCGGCCAGGGCAGCCAACTTCTGCTCTTGATCACGCCCTACCCCGGCGGCCAAGCCATCGGACGGCCGGACAGCACGTGGGCGTGGACGTGGAAGACGGTCTGGCCGGCCTCGCGGCCGGTGTTGAACAACATCCGGAAGTCGCTCAGCCCGAGCTGCTCGACCGTTGCCCGCACGCCACCCAACAGCGCAGCGCTGGCTTCAGGGTCCACTGCGAGTTCGACCACGTCTGCGAAGTGCCGCTTGGTGATTACCAGAACGTGCGTGGGCGCCTGCGGATTCAGATCGGCGAAGGCCACGGTGCCGTCGTCTTCGTAGAGCTTCGTAGCGGGTATCGAGCCTTCGGCGATCCCGCAGAACAGGCAGTCCTCGACCATGCGGCGACCCTATCGGCAGTCCGCTAGCTCCATCGACCGAGCCGCGCCGACAACACTGCCAATGCCGCGGCGCCTGCCGTGGATGTGCGCAGCACCGGCGCGCCCATCCTGACCACACGCGCTCCCGCGGCGCCGAAAGCGTCCAACTCGTCGTCGCTCACGCCGCCCTCCGGACCGACGACGATCACGATCTCACCGCTGTCGGGAAGCTCCACCCCGGCCAGCGGATCCGAGGCGTCCTCGTGCAGGACCAGCCCGAACGACCCCGCCAGCCGCGCCTCGATGTCCGCGGTCGAGGCTGGCTCGACGACGACGGGCACCCGGGGACGGCGGCTCTGCTTGGCTGCCTCGCGAGCCGTGCGCCGCCACTTCTCGAGCGCCTTGGCACCGCGCACGTCGTGCCACTGGACAACCGATCGCGAAGCGGCCCAGGGGACGATCTCGTCGACACCGAGCTCGGTCATCATCTCGACCGCCAGCTCGGCCCGATCGCCTTTGGGCAGAGCCTGGACGACGACCAGACGCGGATCGGGAGGCTCGAGTGTGCGCCAGTCACGCACGTCGAGCTCGACTCCCCCTGCATGCACCGCGGTGACGACGCAGTCGACCAACCCCCCGAGCCCGTCCGCGACGAGTACTGCCTCGCCGACCTCGACGCGTCGGACCCTGGCCGCATGGCGGCCTTCGTCACCGTCGAGTCGAAACCGCGGCGCGGCGGGAAGGTGCTCGACGAAGAACAGCGGCGGCGTGCTCACAGCGCGCTCAGCGCCCGCCGAACGCGTCCCGGACCTTGCCGAGCAGCCCGCCGTTCTTGGTGCTCAGGGCGACGTCCTCGTTGCGCAGCGCGGCGAGTTCGCGCAGCAGATGCTCCTGAGCCTCGTCCAGCTTGGTGGGTGTGCGGACCTCGACGTGCACGTGCAGGTCGCCCCGTGACGAGCTACGCAGCCGCGGCACGCCGCGTCCACGCAGGGTCAACGTCGCACCGGTCTGGGTGCCCGCGCGGATGTCGAGCTTCTCGTCACCGTCGAGCGTGCTCAGCACCAGGTCGGTGCCCAGCGCCGCGGCGGTCATCGGCACGGCGATGGTGCAGTGCAGATCGGCGCCGTCGCGGACGAACGTGTCGTGCGCCTGCTCGGCGATCTCGACGTAGAGGTCTCCTGCCGGGCCGCCACCGGGCCCGACCTCGCCCTGCCCGGACAACCGGATGCGCATGCCGTCCTCGATGCCTGCCGGAACGTCGACGGTGATGGTGCGGCGGGCACGTACCCGGCCCTCCGTGCCGCAGGTGGGGCACGGCGTGGCGATCTGCTCGCCCGTCCCGCCACATGCCGAGCACGCCCGCGTCGTCATCACCTGGCCGAGGAACGAGCGCTGGATCGACTGGATCTCGCCGGCTCCACCACACGTCTGACAGGTGCGCGGCGACGTACCCAGTGCGCAGCCGCTGCCCTGACAGGAGTTGCAGAGGATCGCGGTGTCGACCGTCAGCTCGCGCCGGACGCCGAACGCCGCTTCCTCGAGGGTGAGCGACATCTGCAGCAGCGCGTCGGAGCCCGGACGTACCCGGCTGCGGCGACCGCGCCCGCCACCTGCCGAGGCGCCACCGAAGAACGCCTCGAACACGTCGCCGAAACCGCCGAAGCCCGAGAACGGATTGCCGGGGGTGCCCCCACCTTGCGACAGCGGATCGCCGCCGAGGTCGACCACCCGGCGCTTGTCCGGGTCGGAGAGCACCTCGTAGGCGGTGGTGACCTCTTTGAACCGGTCCTGTGCGCCCTGGTCGGGGTTGACGTCCGGATGCAGCTCGCGCGCCAGCTTGCGGTATGCCCGCTTGAGCTCCTCGGGTGTCGCGTCCTTGCGCACGCCGAGCAAGCCGTAGTAGTCGCGCGGGTTGTCAGCCACGAACCGTCCCGATCCTCACCGTCATTGGCACTCGACGATCACGAGTGCTGGCCCAGTTTACGGACGCGCCGGGCCTGATGCCCACGAGTGCGCCGATGTTCACCGTTCGCTGAGCATGTCTCCGATGTATCGCGCCACGGCAGACACCCGAGCGATCGTGTGCGCATAGTCCATTCGGCGCGGTCCGAGGACCCCCACGCCACCGAGCGCAGCACCCTTCGCACCGTATCCGCCCGTGACGACCGAGGCCGAGATCAGGCCTTCGTGCTCGTTCTCGTTGCCGATCCGCACGACGATCTGACTCGTCTCGACGGACTTGTCGAGCAGCCGCAGCAGGACGACCTGCTCCTCCAGGGCCTCGAGCACGGGCCGGATGGCCGGGAAGTCCAGCGCGTGCTCGGTCAGGTTGGCCGTGCCACCGAGCACGATGCGGTCGCTGTGCTGCTCGACGAGGGTCTCGAGAAGCACGGATGTGAGAGTTGCGAGCAGTCCCTGCATCTGCGGCGGCGTCTGGGTGGGCAGGCCGACCACGATCTCGGGCGCCTCGGCGAGCAGTCGATCGCGAAGTTGCGAGTTGAGGGTGAGGCGCAGGTCGGCGACGGCCTGCTCGGTCACCGGGGACGGCAGTTCGACCACGCGCTGCTCGACACGCCCGGTGTCGGTGATCAGCACGAACATCAGGCGCGACCCGGTCAACTCGACGAGTTCGATGTGACGAACCCGACTGCGCGACAGTGACGGGTACTGCACCACCGCGACGTTGCGGGTCAGCTGGGCCAGCGTGCGCACCGCCCGGTGCAACACGTCGTCGAGGTCGACCGCGTCGTCGAGGAATGCACGGATCGCCCGTTTCTCGGGCGCCGAAAGCGGCTTCAAGTCGGTGAGCTGGTCGACGAACATCCGGTAGCCCGCGTCCGTGGGCACGCGGCCGGCGCTGGTGTGCGGCTGCGCGATGAGCCCTTCCTCTTCGAGCGCCGCCATGTCGTTACGGATCGTCGCGGGCGACACGCCGAGGTTGTGCCGGTCGACGAGCGTCTTGCTGCCCACCGGTTCGTTGGTCGAGATGAAGTCCTCGACGATCGCCCGCAGCACCTCGAGCTTGCGTTCCTCGACGCCCAAGGGGTGCGACCTCCGCTTTCTGCTCAGATCCTGGGTTCCAGCTTAGGACTACGTTGTCGGCCGCGCCGCGCACCGGCACCGCACGCGTGCCGCGCTAGGGTCGGTTCCAGATGCGTACACGGTTCGTTCGGTGGCTTCGCGGGGGCAGTTCGTGATCTTCAAGGCGGTACAGGACGGGCGTCCGTACCCGGACCACGGCTTGTCGGCGCGCGACTGGGCCGGTGTGCCGCCACGCACCGTGCGGCTGGACGAGCTGGTCACCACCCGGCGAGAGCTTGCCTTGGACCACCTGCTCGATGACGACTCCACGTTCTATGGCGACCTGTTCCCGCACGCGGTGCAGTGGAACGGGGAGATCTATCTGGAGGACGGGCTGCATCGGGCACTGCGCGCGGCGCTGCAGAACCGCCACACGCTTCATGTGCGCGTCCTCGACCTCGACGCTCTGCGACCGGAGTCGGCCGCAGAGCCACGCTCAGCCCAGTAGCTCGCGGACCACCGCGTCGGCGAGCAGGCGACCGCGCTGGGTCAGCGCCACCCGGCCGTCCGCGGCGGCGTCCAGATCGGCCAGTCCCCAGGACGTCAGCTGTGGCAGGACGCGCATCGCCGAGTCGGGCAGCTCGTCCACGGCTAGCCCCGCGCGCATGCGAATGCCGAGCATCACCCTTTCGGTGAGGCGAGCCTGGTCGTCGAGCGTCTCGCGGCCGGCGGCCGGACTGTGCCCGGACTCGATGAGGGCCGCGTAGCGGGTCGGGTGCTTGACGTTCCACCACCGCACGCCGGACACGTGGCTGTGCGCTCCCGGACCGAGCCCCCACCAGTTCGAGTCCGTCCAGTACAGCTCGTTGTGTCGACAGCGGCCGGCGTCGCTGCGCGCCCAGTTCGACACCTCGTACCACTCGTAGCCGGCCGCGAGAAGCGTCTCGTCGGCCATTACGTAGCGGTCGGCGAGGACGTCGTCGTCCGGCGCGGGGACGACACCGGCGCGCACCTGGCGGGCGAGCGCGGTCCCTTCTTCGACGACGAGCGCATAGGCACTGATGTGGTCGGCAGACGTGCCGACGGCGGCGTCGAGCGAGGCCTGCCAGTCCGCGTCGGTCTCGTAGGGCGCCCCGTAGATGAGGTCGAGGTTGACGTGGTCGAAGCCTGCGCGGCGCGCTTCGGCGACGGCCTGCTCGGGGCGTCCCGGTCGGTGCCGTCGATCGAGAACCTCGAGCACGTGCGGCACGGCTGACTGCATTCCGATCGAGACCCTGGTGAACCCCGCGTCGCGGAGCTTGCTGAAGTACGCAGGCGTCACCGATTCGGGGTTGGCCTCGGTCGTGATCTCGACGTCGTCGGCGAGGCCGAACCGATCGCGGATCTCGTCGATGACCAGGCCCAGGTGCTCGGCCGGCAGCAGGGTCGGCGTGCCACCGCCGAAGAAGATCGTCGACACCGCCGGGATGCGGTCGCCGAGCACATCGCCGTCACCGAGCACGTCGGACGCGAGACGGACTTCGTGCAGCAGGGTGTCGGCGTAGGAGCCGCGGCTGACCCCGTCGCCGAGCTCGGCGGCTGTGTAGGTGTTGAAGTCGCAGTAGCCGCATCGCGTCTGGCAGAAGGGGATGTGCACGTACACGCCGAACGGCACGCCGTCCGCCGCGGCCAGGGTCGGGCCGGGCAGCCGGCCGTCAGATGGCGGCGGATCACCGTGGGGCAGGGCGGAGGGCACGTCTCAAGTGTGCGTCATGGCGTGGTTCGGGGGTGTCAGCGGCGGATCCTGAGCGGGTGTGGCGAATCGCCGCTCTCGGCCGCCGCCCGCTCGAGGACGCCCAGAAGGGCCTGCCGGTCGGCCGGATCCAGCGCTGTCAGTTCGGGCACGGCGATCTCGACCGGGCCGTCGGGCAGCCAGGACAGGTCACGCAGCACATCGGCCAGGCCGTCCAGGTTCGGCGCGGCCCAGTCGGGTGCCTCGACGGCGGCGAGGACGGATCGGACGGCCTCACGCTTCGGGTGTGTCATGAACTCACGTCCACTCGCACGAAGGATTCGTAGTGGTCGGCTGTGTAGTAGTACTCGCCACGGCTCCCGGTGATGATGCGGCGCGCTCCCCGCGTCGACGAGCCGGGCGTGGGCACCGTGTACTCGTGGTAGTACCCGTCCGGATCCGCGGGCAGGTGGCGTTCGGCGTTGCGGAAGACGACTCCGTCGCTGCGGGGGTACGGGAAGGGCCCACCCTGCTCGATCAACCGAACCGTTCGCGCCGCCTCGGGGGGCAGTGCCGACAGCGACGTCTCGGCCGTGCCGGTGGGTGCCGTCGAACGCGACGCCCCGGCTGCGCCGCCGGAGTCCGTGGACGTGCTGGTGGTCGTCGGGCGCGGCGACGAATGGCTGGACTGGGCGGCTCGGATCCCGTAACCGACAGCCAGCGCCACCAGCAGCGCAAGCAGCGCGAGCAGTGGACGGCGGATCCGACGGCGAGGCACGGCATGTGACTCTATGGCCCCGTCCCGGCGGCGTGATTCCATCAGGGCATGAGCGATGCCCTGATGGCGCGGACGGTCCACATTCCAGGTGACGGCGGTGACGAGATCGAGGCGTACCTCGCGCAGCCGGCCGATGACGGGCCACGCGGCGCGGTCGTCGTCATCCATCACCTACCCGGCTACGACCGCGCGACGAAGGAGATCACCCGCCGATTCGCGGAGTTGGGTTACGACGCCATCTGCCCGAACCTGTACTCGCGGGAAGCGCCGGGCGCGGCGCCCGACGACGCGGCGGCGACGGCTCGCGCCCTCGGCGGCGTGCCGGACGCGCGCCTCATCGGCGACGTGGCGGCGGTCGCGGCGCACCTGCGTTCGCTCGGCACGTCCAACGGCAAGGTAGGTGTGATCGGCTACTGCTCGGGTGGACGGCAGTCGGTGCTCGCGGCGTGCAACGTCGATCTGGACGCTGCCGTGGACTGCTACGGCGCCTTCGTCACGGGAACCCCGCCCGCGGAGTTCCCGCTGCAGGTGACCAACCTCGTCGATCAACTCCCGAACCTGCGCTGTCCTTTGCTCGGCTTGTTCGGCAACGAGGACAGGTACCCGTCGCCGGAGCAGGTCGCGGAGCTGCGCGAGATCCTCAGCGCGAACGGCAAGCAGTTCGAGTTCCACAGCTACGACGGCGCCGGCCATGCGTTCTTCGCCCCGGACCGTCCCTCGTATCGCGTCGCCGCGGCCAACGCCGGCTGGGAGCAGATCGCGGCGTTCTTCGGCAAGTATCTGGGGAGCTGACGTGTGCACGTACGCAACCGCCCGCGCACTGGTCGACGGCAGCGCCAAGGGGCCGGGTAGCACCTGGTTCCACGTCACCGACGCCACCGTGTACTTCGATCATCCCGTCCATGCGATGCACGAGCACACGCTCAACATCGATCTCGCCGACCCGGCACGCGGGCCGTCGGCGCGCGTGGCGCTCGAGTTGACGGCCGAGTCCGCCCGGCAGCTCGTCGGCGCCATCCAGAAGGCACTGGCGTCCGCGCCCACCGAGCTGACGATGGACGCCCTGCCCTAGGGTCGAGCGCATGCGAGCCGTGTACGCCGAGACCGTCAACCCGGAGAACCCACTGGCCGGCCTCGTCGTCGGCGAGCGGCCCGAGCCCATCGCCCCCGACGGCTGGACCCGAGTGGCCGTCAAGGCCGCGAGCCTGAATCACCATGACCTGTGGACCCTGCGCGGCGTCGGCATCACCGAGGACCGGCTGCCGATGATCCTGGGCTGCGACGCCGCGGGGATCGACGAGTCGACCGGCGACGAGGTCGTCGTCCACGCGGTGATCAACGCCGAGGGCTGGGTCGGCGACGAGACGCTCGACCCAGGCCGATCGTTGCTGTCCGAGAGACATCAGGGCTCGCTCGCGGAGTACGTGGTCGTGCCCAAGCACAACGTCGTGCCGAAGCCGGCCGAGTTGTCGTTCGCCGAAGCCGCGTGCCTGTCGACGGCGTGGCTCACCGCGTATCGGATGCTGTTCGTCAACTCCGAGCTGCGGCCGGGTCAGACGGTACTCGTGCAGGGCGCGACGGGCGGCGTGGCGTCAGCTTGCATCAGCATGGCCCGAGCGGCCGGCTTGCGGGTGTTCGCGACGGCGCGTACCGAAGCCAAGCAGCGCACCGCTCTGGAACTCGGCGCTCACGAGTCGTTCCCGTCCGGCGCCCGGCTTCCGGAGCGTGTCGACGCGGTGCTGGAGACCGTCGGCGAGGCGACGTGGGCACACTCGCTGCGGTCGCTCAAGCCCGGTGGACGCGTGGTCATCTCGGGCTCGACATCGGGATCGAACCCGCCCGCGGACCTCAGCCGCGTGTTCTTCCTGCAGCTTCAGGTGATCGGCTCGACGATGGGCACGAAGGCCGAGCTCGTCGATCTGATCGGCTTCCTGCGCGCGACGGGACTTCGGCCGCACATCGACCGCGTGATCGCGCTCGAGGACGCGTCCGACGGCCTGGCGGCGATGTCGCGCGGCGACCTGATCGGCAAGATCGTGCTGGCAGTCTGAGCCGCCTGCCCGCGACACGGGGCACAATGGCTGCATGCTCGATCACCTGTCGATCCAATGCGCGGACTTCGATGCGAGCGCTGCGTTCTACGACGCGGCGCTGGCGCCGCTCGGTGGCCGTCGCGTCCTCGAGTTCGGCCCCGCGATCGGCTACGGCAACGAGCGCCCCGAGTTCTGGATCGGACAGCAGTCCACAGGAGTCGGTTTTCGGGAGTCACACATAGCGTTCGCCGCAACGACGCGGCAGGCCGTTCGGGGGTTCTTCGACGCGGCCGTCAGTGCGGGCGCCGAGGTACTGCACGAGCCGCGGCTGTGGCCGGAGTATCACGCGAACTACTTCGGAGCCTTCGTGCGCGACCCCGACGGCAACAACGTCGAGGCCGTCTGCCACCTGCCCGAGTGACGCGCCTGCGCGGATCGACTACTTCTTGAGCTCTGCCGAGTCACCGGTGGACAGGGCCGCGATGAACGCCTCTTGGGGCACCTCGACGCGACCGACCATCTTCATCCGTTTCTTGCCTTCCTTCTGCTTCTCGAGCAGCTTGCGTTTGCGGGTGATGTCACCGCCGTAGCACTTGGCGAGCACGTCCTTGCGCATCGCGCTGATGTTCTCGCGCGCGATCACCCGCGACCCGATCGCCGCCTGGATCGGAACCTCGAACTGCTGGCGCGGGATCAGCTTGCGCAGCTTGGCCGTCATCGACGTGCCGTAGCTGTAGGCCTTGTCCTTGTGCACGATCGCGGAGAACGCGTCGACGGGCTCACCTTGCAGCAGGATGTCGACCTTCACCAGGTCGGCGGCCTGCTCGCCGGCGACCTCGTAGTCGAGCGAGGCGTAGCCGCGGGTGCGCGACTTGAGCTGGTCGAAGAAGTCGAAGATGATCTCGGCCAGCGGAAGCGTGTAGCGCAGCTCGACGCGGCTCTCGGAGATGTAGTCCATGCCGCCGAGCACGCCGCGACGGCTCTGGCACAGCTCCATGATCGCGCCGATGTACTCACTCGGCGCGATGATCATGGACCTGGCGACCGGCTCGTACACCTCGGCGATCTTCTGCCCGGAGGGCCAGTCCGAGGGGTTGGTGACGACGTGCTCGGTGCCGTCCTCCAACACCACCCTGTTGACCACGTTGGGCGCGGTGGAGATGAGGTCGAGATCGGCTTCGCGCTCCAGTCGTTCCCGGACGATCTCCAGATGCAGCAGGCCGAGGAAGCCGCAGCGGAAGCCGAACCCGAGCGCCGCGGAGGACTCCGGTTCGTAGGCCAGCGCGGCGTCGTTGAGGCGTAGCCGGTCGAGCGCGTCGCGCAACAGCGGGTAGTCGGATCCGTCGATCGGGAACAGGCCGGAGTAGACCATCGGCACGGGGTCGCGGTAGGTGCCCAGCGGCTCGTCGGCCGGTTTGGCGGCGTCGGTGACGGTGTCACCCACCCGGGACTGGCGGACGTCCTTGACGCCGGTGATCAGGTAGCCGACCTCACCGACGCTCAGCCCCTTGGTCGGCTTTGGCTCCGGCGAGATCACGCCGATCTCGAGCAGCTCGTGGGTGGCGCCGGTGGACATCATCTTGATCCGCTCGCGAGGGGTGAACTGGCCGTCCACCACCCGGATGTAGGTGATCACGCCGCGGTAGATGTCATAGACCGAGTCGAAGATCATCGCGCGGGGTGGGGCGCTCGCGTCGCCGACCGGCGCGGGGATGTCGCGGCAGATGAGGTCCAGCAGCTCGGCGACGCCCTGACCGGTCTTGGCGCTGACCCTCAGCACGTCGTCGGCCTGGCAGCCGATGATGTGCGCGATCTCGTCGGCGTAGCGCTCGGGCTGGGCGGCCGGCAGATCGATCTTGTTGAGCACCGGGATGACATGCAGATCGTTCTCGAGTGCGAGATACAGGTTGGCCAGCGTCTGCGCCTCGATGCCTTGTGCTGCGTCGACGAGCAGGACGGCGCCCTCACAGGCGGCCAGGCTGCGGCTCACTTCGTAGGTGAAGTCCACGTGCCCCGGGGTGTCGATCATGTGCAGGGTGTAGTCGGTCCTGCCGGCCGAGCCGTCCGCCTGCTCGCTGCGCACGGTCCAGGGCATCCGCACGTTCTGCGCCTTGATCGTGATCCCGCGCTCGCGCTCGATGTCCATACGGTCGAGGTACTGGGCCCGCATCTGGCGACCCTCGACGACCCCGGTGAGCTGCAGCATGCGGTCGGCCAGGGTCGACTTGCCGTGGTCGATGTGCGCGATGATGCAGAAGTTGCGGATGAGCGCTGGATCGGTGCGGCCGAAGTCGGGCATGGGGACGCTCACGCGAGCGCCGGCAGGACGCACGAGCGTGGTGAAGTCCCGCGGCTATCGGATGGGTAACAGGTCACGTGCGGTCTCTCATGTTCGGTCGCGGATCCGTCGTTCAAGGGGCAATGGGCTACCGACAATGGTCGCACGTCGGCGCCGTCCTCCCCGCCGAGTGATGCCCAGTTGACGCGGGCGCGGGGGCGTCGGGAAGGATGTCGCCATGACCTCCGACCCGCGCGCAGCCGTCGAGTATCGAGTTCCTGCCATGACGCTCAAGCCCGGCGATCTGGTCAACACCTCGCCCGGCGAGGACGACTGGCAGGAGGTGCTGCATGTGCACACCTCTGTCTCGGGAGTCAACGACCCGAACGTGCGCTCGCTTGCCGAGGCCCTGGGCGGGCGGTACGTCATCGTCGAACTCACCGACCTGGCCCCCGTCGATGCCGGCATCTACTTCTCCGAAGGCCTGGCGATGACCTACGCCACCGATGACGGGCCCGACCAGCTCGTCACCGATGTCGTCAGCACCGAGGACGGCGTGCGCGTGTACCTGTACACGAAGTACGAGCTGGTCACGGTGCGCAGCTCCGCCTGAGCGCACTCTGCCTGAGCGCACTCTGCCCTGGCGCGATCATCATGCTGAGGTGTCGTCACGGCCGCACGATTGCAGGATGGTCCGAACCCAGCGAACAGTCGAAGTGCCGGGATTTGGGCCCCGCTACCGCGCGCTGGTAACCTGACGAGGTTGTCCGTTCGGCTGCTTTCCGGCCCTCGGCAGCCGTCCACACCAACCACACTGCGAACGTCGAGGCTTCTTCGTGGCGAATATCAAGTCCCAGATCAAGCGGATCCGCACCAACGAGGCGGCGCGCCTGCGCAACAAGAGCGTGCGCTCGTCGCTCAAGACGGCGATCCGCAACTTCCGTGCGGTCGCCGCTAGTGGCGACCGCGACGCCACTTTGGCCGCACTCGGCTCGGCGTCGCGTCAGCTCGACAAGGCTGCGAGCAAGGGTGTCATCCACCCCAACCAGGCCGCCAACAAGAAGTCGGCGATGGCGCAGCGCGCCAACGCCCTCTGACCCCTGCAGCACCCGCAAGCCGCGCAGCCCTCCGGGGCTGCGCGGCTTTGTGTTGTCAGCGGACCGAACGTGCGGCGGCGAGGCCGCGGACTGCTCGCTCGAGTGCGTACGGTCCGTGCGCCGCGGCGCCCTTCACGTCCGCGTTCAAGCCCGCGACGATGCCGAGCGCCTGGCGAACGCCGTTCTCGTTCCATGCGCGTGCCTGCCCGGATGCCTTCTTGACCTTCCAGGCGGGCATGCCCAGCTTCGACGCGAGTGCGTAGGGGTCGCCGCGTCCGGCGGAGCCCACTCGGGCGATGGACCGGACACCGTCGGCCAGCGCGTCGGCGATGAGTACCTCGGCGACACCGAGCGACAGCGCGTGCCGCAGAGCCTCCAGCGCTTCGCCGACCTTGCCACTGACCGCCAGGTCGGCGACCGCGAAGCCGGTGACTTCGGCTCGGCCGCGGTGGTAGGCACGGACGACGTCGACGTCGACCGCTCCCCCGGAATCGCTGACGAGCTGCGACGACACGGCGGCGAGTTCGCGGAGGTCGCTGCCCACGGCGTCGACCAGTGCCACCACTGCGTCCGGTGAGATGGAACCGCCCGCACGGCGGATCTCGGATCTGACGAAGTCTTGCCGATCTTCGGGGCGGGCGAGCTTCGCGCACCCGATCTCGGGCGCTTTGATCGAGCGCATGAGCTCGAGCACTGCCTTGCCTTTGGCGCCGCCGGCGTGGTGGACGACGACCGTGGACCCTTCGGCGGGCCCCTCGAGGTAGGGCCGCAGCACCGACAGGGCGGCGACACGGAGGTCTTGTGCCGAGCGGATGACGAGAAGTCGCGTGTCGCCGAACAGTGACGGGCTGAGGATCTCGTGAAGTTCCGGGCCGTCGATGTCGGAACCGGCCCGTTCGGTTTCGACGACCCCGGCGTCAGCCTTGCGGGCCGCGGCGGCGATCGCACTGATGGCCCGGCCGACGAGCAACTCCTCGTCACCGACGAGCAGGATGCGCTCTGGCAGCCGATCGGCGAAGTCGTCGACGGACATCGCGCGCGCGGCCATGCCGCCATCCTGGCATCCCCGACCGACACGCCGATCAGCGCGCCCCCGTCCAGGCCGCAGGCCGACCGTGCTCGATCCGCGCCACGTGGGCCAAAGCCGTCGACGACCGTTGATCTCGATGCCGAGTCCGGAGGTCGACCTGCCCGGCGCACATTCGGCGGCGGCGATCGCGCCGACGGCCCGGCCGACGCGCAGCTCCTCGTCGCCGACGAGCAGGATGCGCCCGGGCGGCTGATCGGCGAAGTCGTCGACCGACAGCGCCCGGGCGGGCACAGCGCCATCGTGGCATCCCCGACCGACAGCCTGCTCGGCACGCCGCCCTGGCCAGCCCGCAGCCCGACCGTGCTCGATCGTGTGCCTCGGACGACCGTTCGCAGCGCTCCGCCGTCGGCGACCACAGCTACGTCGCCGTCGTGGTCGGTGCGGCGCACGGGTACGCCGAGCCTCGCCATCTCGTCCAGCAGCACCGGCGACGGATGGCCGTAGTCGTTGTTCAAGCCGACGCTGATCACGGCAACACGGGCGTGCACTGCGCTGAGGAAGGCGGGCGAGGAGTACGCCGAGCCGTGATGCGGAACCTTGAGCACGTCGGCGCGCAGGTCGACGTGATCGGCCAGCATCGCCTGCTGCGCTTCGAGCTCGACGTCGCCAGGCAGCAGGATCCGCTCGCCCGAGATCGTCGCCCGCACGACGACCGATGAGTTGTTGGGATCGGAGCGGGTGTCTCGAAACGCGGCCGTCGGGGCGAGCACATCCAGGTGCACCTGCCCCACATCGATCCCCGCGCTCGGCCGGGCGGTCTGCATGGTGACTCCGCGTGCGGCCAGAGCGTCCCGGACGATCCACACTCCCGAGACAGGGTCGGCCAGCGGGCTGGTGAGCACCGCACCGAGGCGCCTGCCGCGAATAACGCCGGTGATGCCGGCGACGTGATCCAGATGGAAGTGAGTGAGGATCAGCAGCGCGACGTCCCCAACGCCGAGATCATGCAGGCACCGATCCACCGCCACCGGATCCGGCCCGGCGTCGATCACGACCGCGCGGTCACCCCCCGCCGCAAGGACGAGCGCGTCCCCCTGACCGACGTCGCAGGCCACGAACATCCATCCGGGCGGTGGCCCCGACAAGACGGCCGATCGCACCGGTATCTGGACAATGACCGCTACCAGCGCCCCCACCGCCAGCAGCCGCCTCAGTCGAGTTCGGACGGCGAGCGCGACCACGGCCGCACTCAGCACCAGCAACGTCAGGGCCCCGGGAACGCCACTCGGCCACGGGACGGTGACGCCGTGCAGGTTCCCGAAGTAGTCGGCAACCCAAACCAACCACCTGCACGGCCAGCCCGCCAGCTGCGCGAACATCGCGCCCACCGCGACGGTGAACGGCGAGGTCACCGCGGCGACAAACCCCAGCACCGTGGCTGCGGCCACTACGGGCTCGGCCAGCACGTTGGCGGGGATCGCGACCAGGCTCAGTCGACCCGAGATCGCGACGATCACCGGAGCCGTCACCAGATGTGCTGCCGCCCCGACCGCGACTGCTTCCGACAGCACGGGCGGCATCCGGCGCCGGCGCAGCGCGTCGGCCCAGCCAGGTGCGATCACCAGCAGCGCCGCCGTGGCGAGCGCGGACATCGCGAAACCGGCATCGGTCGACAGCGTCGGATCCCACAGCAGCAGACCGAGCACTGCCGCTGACAGCGCCGGGAGAGCCTGCTTCGGCCGCCCGGTGGCCAGGGCGGCGAGACCGATCGCCGACATCGCGGCGGCGCGCAGCACGCTCGGCGACGGCCGCGCGATCACGACGAATCCCACGAGGACGAGTGCGGCCAGCGAAGCCGACAACCACGGCCGGGCGCCGAAGCGTCGCATGGCCAGCAGGATCGCCCCGATCAGGATCGAGCAGTTCGTCCCGCTCACGGCAACGAGATGTGACAGACCGGCGAGCCGGAAGCGCTCGGCCAGCACCAGGTCGAGATCGGTCGTATCACCGTCGACGAGGCCCGGCAGGAGTCCGCGCACCTCGGCGGGCAGGCCGGCCGACGCCCGGCGCAGCGAGGACCGCACATCTGCTGCCGCCCGCTGCCACCACGGCGGTTGCCCGAGCAACGTCGGCGCGGACTGCACGAGAACATCGTCACCGACAATGCGCCGGCGTCGAGCGACGGTTGGAGGACGCCGTCGACCCTGACCCGCTGGCCCGGCACAACGCCCCGCCACGCATCGGCCGGACCGAGAACCAGGACCGACCCGTCCACGCGTAGTCGTCGCCCGCCCACGCTCACCGAACCTGCCTTCGTCGGCACCTCGGCCCGCGGTGCGCCGGCTACTCCCTTGGCCGCGAGGGGGCGGGGATCGCCGGCAACGGTCAGCTCCGCTGTGACAGCCGTGTGGCTTCGCGCAAGTGCGGCAAGCGGCGACGCCTGCTGGTGGGCGACCCGGCCGGCCAACGGAACGAGCACGAGCGCGCAGCTGAACGCCGCAAACGAAAGCCCCGCGGCACACCGGACGTTCCGGCCGGCCGCGACGACTCCGCCAGCACCGAGCGCCGCACCGACGCCGGCGAGTCCGACGATCGAGGTAGGACTGCACCCCGAGCACAGCAGGATCGCCAGCCATGCGGACGCGGCCCCGACGGCGAGGCGGACGTCGAGGCCCGACCCTGCTGCCCGCGCAGGTCGCGACGTCGAAGCGCTCACGCCGTGACCAGCGGCCGCAACGCCGCGAACTTGGCCGGCCCGATCCCGGTAACACCACGGAGTTGATCGACGCTCGCGAACCCGCCGTGCGCGGTGCGCCAGTCGAGGATGTGCTGGGCAAGAACCGGGCCGACGCCGGGAAGTGACTGCAGCTGATCCAGGGAAGCGCTGTTGAGATCGACCGGGTTCGACGAGCTCGCGACACCCGCAGCTGCCCCGGACCCACCGCCGGGCGAGTCGGCACCCGATCCGGACGATCCGGTACCGCCTGCGATGCCCACCGCGATCAGCTGTCCGTCGCTGAGCTTCGCCGCGAGATTGAGCAAGGAGAGGTTGACGCCGGGAAGCGTGCCTCCAGCCGCGCGGACAGCGTCGTCGACGCGCGAGCCTTGCGGCAGTCGATACACACCTGGTCGCCGGACCTTGCCCGCGACATCGACCACGAGGATTGTGGCGGCGCTCGTCGGCG
>Ga0209014_10000557_pt1 | contig 21928 bp, 20 predicted proteins | sample BarGraNGADG00212_FD_184491 | JGI IMG/M metagenome (GOLD analysis project Ga0209014, IMG submission 184491) | Arctic peat soil microbial communities from Barrow, Alaska - Barrow Graham LP Ref core NGADG0002-212 (SPAdes) (version 2) | ecosystem: Environmental > Terrestrial > Soil > Wetlands >...
TGGAAATCGCGAAGATCGAGGGGGCCGATGCGGTCTGCCACGGGGCCACGGGGAAGGGGAACGACCAGGTGCGGTTCGAGCTGACCTACATGGCTCTCCATCCGGCGATTCGGGTCATCGCGGCCTGGAGGGACGACCACTGGACGTTCGATTCGCGCGCCTCGATGATCGATTACGCGGAGAAGCACGGGATCCCGATTCCTTTGACCAGAGAGAAGCCTTACAGCAGCGACCGGAACCTGCTCCATATCTCCCACGAGGGGGGTATTCTCGAGGACACCTGGGCGGAGCCGAAGGAGGAGATGTTCGTCCTCACGGTTTCCCCCGAGACGGCGCCGGACCGACCGACCTATGTCGAGATCGGTTTTGAAAAGGGAAATCCCGTCTCCGTGGATGGTGTTGCGATGAGCCCGGCAGCACTGCTCGATCACATGAACGGGATCGCCGGGGCGAACGGAATCGGCCGCAGGGACATGGTTGAGAACCGTTTCGTCGGCATGAAGTCGAGAGGGGTCTACGAGACGCCGGGGGGAACCGTCCTCTGGGCCGCACACCGCGCCGTCGAATCGATCACGATGGACCGCGAGGTGATGCTGATGCGGGACTCGCTGATCCCCAAGTACGCGCAGCTCGTCTATAACGGTTTCTGGTACGCCCCGGAGCGGGAGCTCCTCCAGCGGTTCATCGACGATACCCAGGAACGCGTGACGGGGACTGCGAGGCTGAAACTCTACAAGGGGAACTGCGTCGTCGTTGGGAGAAAGTCTCCCTTCTCGTTGTACAGCGAGGACTTCGCGACATTCGAGAAGGATCAGGTCTACAACCAGAAGGATGCGACGGGGTTTATCCGCCTGAACGCGCTGCGGTTGAAGATCCGGGCGATGATGAATACACGATTATGAAGAAAGACGAAAAACCCTGGGGAGGGCGTTTCAGCGAGTCGACGGATCGTGAGGTGGAGGCCTTTACCACATCGCTCCATTACGACCGCCGCCTCTATCAATGCGATATCGAAGGAAGCATCGCCCACGCCCGGATGCTTGCGAAGCAGGGGATCGTCACGAAGCGGGAGGCGACGGCGATTCGGACCGGCCTCCGGGCCATTCGGTCCGAGATTGAGGCGGGGACTTTTGTCTTTCAACCCGGCGATGAGGATATTCACATGGCGGTCGAGAAGGCCCTTACGGCCCGGATCGGTGAGGCCGGCGGGAAACTCCACACGGGCCGAAGCCGGAACGACCAGATCGCCCTGGATATCCGCCTCTACCTGCGGGCGGAGATCGGCGACATTCGGGCCCTTCTCGGAAAGCTGAAGGCCGGGTTCGTCGAACGGGCCAAAGCGGAAATGGGAGCGATCCTGCCCGGGTACACCCACATGCAGAAGGCGCAGCCGGTTCTTCTCTCTCATTACCTGCTGGCTTTCCGGGAGATGCTCGACCGGGACGAGGACCGCCTCCGGGACTGTCTGAAGCGGGTCAACGTCATGCCGCTCGGTGCGGCGGCGCTGGCCGGGACGGGACTGCCGATCGACCGCCGTTATGTTGCGCGCATTCTGGGGTTTCCGGAGGTGACCGCAAACAGCATGGATTCGGTTTCCGACCGGGATTTCGTCGCGGAGTTCATCTTTGCTGCCTCTCTCGTCATGATGCACCTGAGCCGATTCTGCGAGGATCTGATCCTCTGGTCCACCGACGAGTTCGGCTATGTCGAAATTGCCGACGCCTTCACGACGGGGAGCAGCATCATGCCCCAGAAGAAGAATCCGGACGTGGCGGAACTGATTCGGGGGAAGACCGGCCGGGTTTACGGGGATCTCGTCGCCCTGCTCACGATCCTGAAGGGGCTGCCGATGACCTACAACCGTGATCTTCAGGAGGACAAGGAACCCCTCTTTGACACGATCGATACGCTGCAATCCTCTCTCCGGGTTCTGACCGCGATGATCGGGCGCCTCACGTTCAACCGGCAGCGGATGGAAACGGGGGCCGCAGGCGGTTTTTCAACGGCGACGGATCTGGCCGAATACCTGGTCCGGAAAGGGGTCCCGTTCCGGGAGGCCCACGGCATCGTCGGAAGGATCGTCTCTTTCTGCATTCAGGAAGGGAAGGCGATGACCGGGTTGACGCTGAAGGAGTTCCGAAAGTTCTACAAAGGCTTTGAAAAGGACCTGTTCCAGTGTCTCACCGTACGCCAATCGATTCAGGCCCGGCAGGAGATCGGCGGAACCGCGGAGGAGACGGTCCGCAGGCGGATTGCGGAGATTGAAGGCCAATGAGGCGTAATCGCTTTTTCCGGTGGGTGCTTGCCGGGCTCTGGATCGGGATCCTTTTCGTTCCGGGATGCGGGAAGAAGGGTGATCCGATCCCCCCGCGGGTGCGTCTCCCGGCGGCGATCGTTGATCTCAGCGCCGCTTCCTCAGCAGAGGGTATTATCCTTCGCTGGTCTATGCCCTTCCCGCTCGATGGGATTGGCAGCTTCCGGATCCTTCGGAGCGATACGGAAGCTGCCAAGGCTTGTCCCGGGTGTCCTCAGGATCACCGGACGCTCGTGCAGTTGTCCGTTGCCGATGGCCGGCTCCAACGCGACGGGGAAAAAGGGATGCGATATTTCGATGCGGACGTCAGGGTCGGGCGTTTTTATTCCTACCGTGTGGCGAGCTGCAATCCCCGGGGAGATTGTGGAGAGGCGTCGAACACGGCGCAGCGGGTTCATGAAACGCGCTGAAGGAACTTCCAGAAAAGGCCAGAAAAGGAGAGCAGAGAAAGAGACAATGAATTATTTTCAATATCGGAACCGGACCCTTTTTTGTGAGGAGGCGGCTGTCGAGCGGATCGCCGGGGAGGCGGGAACCCCCTTTTATCTCTACAGCCACCGGACGCTCCGGCACCATTTCCGGGTCTTTTCTGCGGCGTTTGCGGAAGTCCCCCACATTGTCTGCTTTGCCGTCAAGGCCTGTTCGAACACGGCGATCATCCGGATTTTCGCCCGGGAGGGGGGGGGCGTGGATCTTGTTTCCGGCGGGGAGCTCTACCGTGCGCTGAAGGCCGGCGTCGATCCCTCCAGGATGGTCTATTCCGGCGTCGGAAAGCGGGAGGATGAGATCGATCTTGCCCTCCGGACCGGCATCCTGATGTTCAACGTTGAATCTTTTCAGGAGTTGGAGACGATCAACGTCCGCGCCGGGAAGTTGGGCGTGCGGGCCGGTATCGGTCTCCGGGTCAACCCGGATGTCGACCCCGAAACCCATGCGCACATCTCCACCGGCCTCAGGGAGAATAAATTCGGAATCAATGTCGAGGCCTCCCTTCTCGCGTACCGTCATGCGGCCAAGCTGAAGCACGTCGACATCAAGGGGGTCAGTTGCCATATCGGCTCGCAGGTCACGAAGATTTCGCCCTTCATCGACGCGCTCGGGCGACTGAAGGATCTGATCCGGCGGCTTCGGGAGGAGGGGATCGCGATCCACTATCTCGATCTGGGCGGCGGTCTGGGGATCACTTATGATCAGGAGACCCCTCCCCATCCCTCGGAATACGCCCGGGCGATCATCGACGCCTCAAGCGAAATGGACTGCACCTTTATCTTCGAGCCCGGCCGAGTGATTGTGGGCAACGCCGGGATTCTGGTGACCCGGGTTCTCTACACGAAGGAGAACGACGGGAAGCGATTCGTGATTGTCGATGCGGGGATGAACGATCTCGTCCGCCCCAGTCTCTATGGTTCTTTCCACCAGATCCAGCCGGTCATTCAGCGCGAGCGGGAGGAGATCACGGCGGATGTGGTCGGCCCGATCTGTGAGTCGGGCGATTTTCTGGCGAAGGGGCGACGGATGCCCGCCGTTGAGAGAGGGGAGCTCCTGGCGGTGATGAGCGCCGGCGCCTATGGTTTCAGCATGTCGTCCAACTACAATTCGCGTCCCCGGATTCCGGAGATCCTGGTCCGGGACGACCGCTGGTACGTGATCCGCAAACGGGAGAACAGTGAAGACCTCGTCCGGGGGGAAGAGATCCCGGACTTTTTGAATACGTGAGAGAAAGGCAAGGAGGGTATATGTTTGGAGGCGCTATTGTTGCGATTGTAACACCGTTCAAGAATGGATTGGTGGATGAGGATGCGTTCCGTCAATTGATCGAGGAACAGATCGCCGCCGGAACGGACGGCATCGTTCCCTGCGGCACCACGGGCGAATCGACCACCCTTTCCCATGAGGAGCATGACCGTGTGGTTGAAATAACCATCGATGCGGTGAAAAAGCGGGTCCCGGTCATTGCCGGAACCGGATCCAATAGCACGGCGGAGGCGCTCCGCCTGACAAGACATGCCTGGGAGGCGGGGGCCGACGGCGCCTTGCTGGTCTGCCCCTATTACAACCGCCCGACGCAAGAGGGTCTCTACCTCCATTACCGTACCGTGGCGGAAAAGGTTCCGATCCCCATCATCGTCTACAACATCCCCAGCAGAACAGGAACGAACATGTTCACAGAGACCCTGGCTCGGCTGTCGAAAATCACGAACATCGTCGGCGTGAAGGAGGCTTCCGGCTCCATCAAACAGATGAGCGATGTGATCCATATGTGCGGACCGGATTTCGACGTCCTTTCCGGCGACGACATCTTTACGCTGCCGCTCCTCGCTCTCGGCGGCAGGGGGGTTATCTCCACCGTCTCCAACGTCGTCCCGGGAGATATGGCGGGGCTGGTCGACGCCTTTGCGGCAGGCGATCTGGAGAAGGCGCGCGCGCTCCACTTCCGAATGAGCCCGCTGATCGACGCCATTTTCATCGAAACGAATCCGATCCCGGTGAAGGCGGCGCTGGCGATGATGGGAAAGATCGATAGCGAGCTGCGACTTCCGCTCTGCCCGATGACGGAAAAGAACGAAGCCGTCTTGAAGAAGGTGATGCAGGAATACGGTTTGATCGGGTAAACGGGGAGGGAGATCATGGTCAGGGCTATCGTAACGGGCGCCGGCGGCCGGATGGGGGGCCGGATCATCAGCCTCATCGCGGAGACGGACGGCATTGAACTGGCGGGCGCCGTGGAAAGAAAAGGGCATCCCGCCGTCGGGAAGGATGTCGGCGAGGGGCTGGGCCTCGGCCGGACGGGGATTCTGATTGGGGATTCTGTTGCCGCTTGCATCGAACGCGGCGATGTCGTGATCGATTTCACCTCCCATGATGTTTCCATGGGCCACCTGGAGATTGCGGCGGCGGCGGGAAAGGCGATCGTGATCGGGAGCACCGGATTCACGGCGGTGGAAATGAAGAGGGTCCGGGAACTTGCGGCATCCGCTCGGTGCGTCCTTGCCCCGAACATGAGCGTTGGCGTCAATGTGATGCTCAAGGTTCTCGCGGACGTTTCCACTCTCCTCGGCGATGATTACGATGTGGAGATCCTGGAGGCGCATCACCATCTGAAGAAGGACGCCCCGAGCGGCACCGCCATCAAGATGGCCCAGGTCATCGCGGAGAGCCTCGGACGCAATCTGGATGAGGTCGGCGTCTACAGCCGGAAGGGGGTGATCGGGGAGCGGACGAAACCCGAGATCGGGATTCAGACCATCCGGGCCGGGGATATCGTCGGGGAACACACGGTGATCTTCGGCGGGATGGGGGAGAGGCTGGAATTCATTCACCGGGCGCACAGCCGGGACAACTTCGCCCGCGGTGCAATCCGGGCGGCCCTCTGGGTTGTTGGCCGCGGAAACGGTCTCTACGACATGCAGGATGTGATCGGCTTGAGAAAGCCGTAGGGTGAAGATCATGGGGTTCCAGGGTTCTTCGGGCGAGGGTATCCGGGGAATCGTCGCCTTCATCGGGATCGGCGCAAATCTGGGAGATCCGGCCGCTCAGTGCCGGGATGCGGTGCGGCGCGTCGGGACGACTCCGGGAGTCCGCGTGCTTCGTTGCTCTTCTCTCTACCGGACGGCGCCGGTCGGTCCGACGGATCAGGGGTGGTTCATCAATGCCGTCGCGGAAGTCCGGACGGATTTGTCTCCGACGGAATTTTTCGAGGCATTGAAGGCGATTGAAAGTCAGATGGGGCGGAAGGACGGGCCGCGATGGGGACCGCGGGTGATCGATCTGGACATTCTCCTCTACGGTCAGGAGGTTGTCGATCAGGAAGGATTGAAGATTCCTCACCCGGAGATGCACCGGCGGCGTTTTGTTCTGGAGCCGCTCTGCGAGATCGCCTCCTATGCGATCCATCCCGCGTTCGGTGTTTCGGCCCGCGGCCTGCTGGATCGTCTGACCGACCCGGGACTCGTGGAGATTTACGCTCCGGAAGAGACCGGGGAATGAAGGATTCGCGGCGGATTTGTCGCGGGAGTTCCGAAAAGAAAATGGTGGTTGAAAAATGATATTCAAGCTGGTGATCGGCGTCATCGTCATTTATCTTCTGTTCAGATTTTTCCGGAAAGGCTTTCCGCAGATGGGGGGAAAAGCCGGTACGGCGGAGATCAGAACCGACGTCGCCGGTGAGGAGCTTGTGGAGGATCCCCTCTGCCACACCTATGTTCCCATTGGCGATGCCTGCCGGACGCAGATCGACGGGAAGACGGTCTATTTCTGCTCTCCAAAATGCCTTGAACAGTATAAAAGTGAAAGAAAACGCTAACATGTCTTCGATATGTTTAGGGGAAACAAATGGGGACAGGGAGGAGATCCCCGACGATGATCGATTTACTGAAGAGGTCGTTTGACCGGCTGCCCATCCCGGAGGAGAAGCGGGAGATGTTCAACCTCCCCAATACGATCACCATGCTCCGGCTCGGGGTGATTCCGATCCTTTTCGGTCTTCTCCTCTCACCGGGGCCGGCCATGAGCCTTGTCATCGCGATCCTTTTCATCGCGGCGGCGCTGACCGATATTCTCGACGGATACATCGCCCGGAGATTCAAGATCGTTACGACGATGGGGAAATTTCTCGACCCGATCGCCGACAAGCTGATCGTCAACACGGCGATGATCCTGATGATTCCGATCGGCCGAATCCCCGCCTGGATCGTCGCCGTCATCATCATCCGTGACTTCGCCGTGGACGGCATCCGCAACATTGCCTCTTCCGACGGGTTGATCATCCAGGCCAGCCCGCTCGGGAAACGGAAAACGCTCTGCCAGATCTTCGCCGTATCGGCGCTGATGATCCATTACCCGTTCATCGGCGCCGACGCCCATCTGGTGGGCATGGTGATCCTCTGCATTGCCCTGGTCCTTACGGTCACCTCCGGGATCGATTACTTCCTCAAATTTTATCGGACAGGCATCCGGAAAAAGGGGTGAAACCTCCGCGACGACATCTTCTTTCGGGGGGACGGCCGAATATCCAAAACGATCGTAAATATTACGAAATTATTCATGCCATCCCATCCGTCTGCGGTGCGGAAGGGGGGAATATTTTTCATTGACAAACGGTTTTTATTTGTTATAGTCACGCGCCATCAAAACTGGGCGGGCGTAACTCAGTGGTAGAGTGCCACCTTGCCAAGGTGGACGTCGACGGTTCAAATCCGTTCGCCCGCTCCATTTTTTTCTCCGAACGGCGGCATAGCCAAGTGGCTAAGGCAACGGTCTGCAAAACCGTTATTCCCCGGTTCAAGTCCGGGTGCCGCCTCCAGATCGTAAAGGGGGCAGCAATCTTCGTCTTGCCCCTTTTTTTTATGGCATTTCGGCCGGGCGCTTGGATGGATCCGGCCGCGGAAATCACCTTTCGGAACCCCACCGTTCCCGAGAAAGACCATTATCAACCCTTCAACCCGAAGTACCGTTGCATGGAGGTGGATATGAAGATTCAAGTCAGAAAAGGCAGCTTGGCGGAACATGAAACCGAAGCGGCCGTCGCAACCTACTTCGAGGGTGAAACCGGGCTGGAGGGCCCAGCCGCGTTGCTGGACGAGAGGAGCGGCGGTCTGATCGGCGAGATCATCCGCTTCGGCGATTTTACGGGCCGGACGAATCAGATTTCCGTTATCTACACCCGGGGAGGGGGTCCGGTCAAACGGATCGTTATGGTGGGGCTGGGGAAGAGAGCGGATTTTACGCTGGAGCGTCTGCGGGGGGCGTATGCCAAGGCTGCGCAGCAGATCCGATCCCTGAACATCGGCGAGTTTTCCTCCGCGCTTCATTTCAGAGGCATCGACCTGCCGCTGGAACGGATGGCCGAAGGCGTCGTGGAAGGGGTGCTTCTGGGCCTTTATCGTTTCCTGCCATTCAAGACCGTCGATCTGGAACCGACGAACCACGAGATCGCCGGGTTTACCCTTCTGGAGTCGGATGATGCGGCTTACAAGGCCATTCGCGCCGGGGCCAAGACGGCAGAGATCATCGCTGCCGCAGTTTCGTTTGCGCGCGATATCGTTTCCACGCCGTCGAATGAGATGACCCCGACGGATCTCGCAAATGAGGCCCGGGAAAGCGCCAAGGGGAAGAACATCCGCTGCACGGTGCTCGATGCCGGACAGATGAAGGAACTCGGGATGAACGCACTGCTGGGTGTGGCCCGGGGAAGCCAAGCGCCACCCCAACTGATCATCCTCGAATACCGCGGGGGGAAGAAGTCGAGCCCGGTTATCGCGCTGGTTGGAAAGGGGATCACCTTTGACAGCGGCGGGATCTCCATCAAGCCGTCCGAAAAGATGGACCAGATGAAGACGGACATGGCGGGCGGTGCTGCCGTGATTGCGGCCGTAAGGGCCGCGGCGGAGCTGGGGCTGCCGCTGAATCTGGTCGGCATCGTGCCGGCGACGGAGAACCTGCCGGGCGGCAATGCTTACAAACCCGGCGACATTCTCACCTCCCTCTCCGGCCGGACGATCGAGGTCGTAACGACCGATGCCGAAGGACGACTGATCCTGGCGGATGCCCTCACGTATGCCGGCCGTTACAAGCCCGCCGCAATCATCGACCTGGCGACACTCACGGGGGCCTGCATCGTGGCCCTGGGTGATCACGTCATCGGGATGATGGGAACGGATGACGAGCTGAAGCAGGAGATCCGTGAGGCCGCCGATCTCACCGGAGAAAAGGTGTGGGAGCTGCCGCTCTGGGAGGAGTATCATGAACTGATCAAGGGCGATGTGGCGGATTACAAAAATTCCGGAGGCAGGGCCGGTGGGGCCATCACGGCGGCCGCGTTTCTAAGCAAGTTCACCGGCGATACCCCCTGGGTCCATCTGGATATCGCCGGTCCCGCCTGGCTCACGAAAGAAAAACCGTATATACCCAAGGGCGCCTCGGGGGTGGGGGTCCGCCTCCTGGTCCAGTTTCTCCGGAACTGGTATCTGATCGGGAAAAAATAGGGACAACAGGGAATGGCCGACAGAATGGAACCGATTCTGGAAGTCAGAGGTCTCCGCACCCATTTTGAGACGGAGCGCGGCATTGTCCGGGCGGTCGACGGGATCGATCTCCGGGTCGGGGCAGGGCGGACCGTCGGGGTGGTCGGCGAATCCGGGTGCGGGAAGAGCGTGCTGGCCCTCTCTATCCTGAGGCTCGTTCCCTCGCCTCCCGGTCGGATCGCGGGCGGGGAAATCCTTTTAAACGGTCGGGACCTTCTCGCGTTGTCCGAAGAGGAGATGCGAAAGATCCGCGGTCGGGAGATCTCCATGATCTTTCAGGAGCCGATGACCTCGCTCAACCCGGTCTTCCGCGTCGGAGAACAGATCGCCGAGGTGTTCCGCCTTCACCAGGGGATGGACCGGCGGCAGGCCCTCGCCCAAAGCACGGAAATGCTCCGCATGGTCGGCATTCCTTCTCCCGAAAAACGGGTGAGAGACTATCCGCACCAGATGAGTGGCGGCATGCGGCAAAGGGTGATGATCGCGATTGCGCTGGCATGCCGGCCGCGGGTGATGCTGGCGGACGAACCGACGACCGCACTCGATGTGACCACCCAGGCGCAGATGATCGATCTCATCGCCGCTCTCCGGGCGGAGACGGGCGCGGCCGTGATCTTGATTACCCATGATCTCGGTGTCGTAGCCGAGGCGGCGGAGACCGTGGCCGTGATGTACGCCGGTCAGATCGTAGAACACGGTTCCGTCCGGGATCTTTTTTCCACTCCTCTTCATCCCTACACCCTCGGGTTGATGAACTCCGTTCCAAGTATGAACGAACCGGCCGGCCGGGATGCGTTTCTGAAGGCCATCCCCGGTGTGGTCCCTCCGCTGTATGATCTTCCCATGGGGTGCCGTTTCCGGGACCGATGTCCCGACGCCTTCCCCCTCTGCCGGGAACGGGCGCCCATCCTGGAAGAGATTGCCCCCGACCATTTATGCCGCTGCTGGAAGTATGGGGAAATCGGATGAATGACCTTATGCTCGACATCCGGGATTTGAAGAAGCATTTTTCTGCGCCAGGGGATTTTTTCTCGCGGGGGGTGGGCGTCATCCGGGCGGTGGATGGCGTTGCTTTGCAGGTGCAACGCGGCGAAACCTTGGGTCTGGTCGGCGAATCCGGCTGCGGAAAGTCAACCCTTGCGCGCATGATCCTGCGACTGGAAGCGCCGACGGCGGGACAGATTCGGTTTGAAGGAGAGGATATTCTCGCGAGGAAGGGGGGCGCGCTGAAGGCGTTCCGCCGGAGTGTTCAGATGATCTTTCAGGATCCTTATTCCTCCCTCAATCCTCGGCAGACGGCGGGCAGCATCATCGAAGAACCCCTGCATATCCACCCTCAACCGGGTGGGCGGGAGGAAATCAAAAAAAAACTCCGGGAGATCGCATCCGTTGTCGGCCTGGATGAGGAGCAACTCACCCGCTACCCGCATGAATTCAGCGGCGGACAAAGGCAGCGGATCGGAATCGCCCGGGCGCTGATTCTGAAGCCAAGGCTTGTGATCGCGGATGAGCCCGTTTCGGCCCTGGACGTTTCCATACGGGCTCAGATCCTCAATCTGCTGAAGCGCCTGCAGCGGGAGTTCGATCTGACCTATCTCTTCATCACCCATGACCTGGGGGTGGTCCGTCACATGAGCGACCGGATCGCCGTCATGTATCTGGGGAAGATCGTTGAGTTGGGAGGGGCGGAGCAGGTTTGCGGCGCTCCGGGTCATCCCTACACCAAGGCGCTTCTTTCCGCCGTGCCCTCCATGGATCCGCTGCAAAAATCGGAACGGACTGTTCTGCACGGGGAGATGCCCTCACCGGCGGCGCCGCCGCAGGGGTGCGCCTTCCATCCACGGTGTCCGGTTCGGATCGGGATTTGTGAGCAACGGGAGCCGCTGTTGAAGCAGGATGGAGCGGGCCATTGGGCGGCCTGCCATCTAACAGGCTGTTGAAAAAAGCCCATCTGCTTCGTTCCCCTCATCCTTCGCCGTTCAACGTACCCAAAAGTATGCCTCACGGCTCAGGATTTCGGGAGCCTCGCATCTGGACATTTTTGAACAGCCTCCTAAGTTGATAAAAAATGCTTGCATTTTCAAAAAATCGATGTTAGGCACACACATCCGCCCGGGAAATAGCTCGTACATTGGATTTGATGAGATAATGATGAAGGGCGGGGCAGGGAAAAGTTGGGTGTTCATATCTTGCAGAACAATCTAGCCACCACCGTTTCAGGGCGCGCACCTGAAACGGGGTGGTTTTTTTGTGCCTCCAGGTTGTGAAGCCCGCTTGGACAAATCTTAGGAAAGGGGGGCGTACGGATTTGGCAGAAGGCAAGGTAAAATGGTTCAACGAGAAAAAGGGGTTTGGCTTTATCGAGAATGATGAGGGCGGGGATGTCTTTGTACATTTCAGTGCCATTCAGGGCGAAGGCTTCAAGACGCTTTATGAGGGTCAGCGAATTCGCTTTGACATCGAGCAGGGCAAAAAAGGACCTGCTGCGGTAAACGTTCAGCCATTATAAGGAAACATTTACAGCCGTGGAAGTCCCGGTCGCCCGACGCGGCCGGGACTTTTTTTTACCCGCGAATCTTGGGCGTCGCTCGGATATCCGGTCGAAAGATCTCTTCATCGGCATTCCCGAAGGGCGTTGCGGATGAATCGGGAGAAGGCAAAGGGTTTCATTCCATGATCATGGAAGGCAGATCGATCCGAAGGTTCCTGGAAAGATACAATCTTCTCGTCGTCCTGGGACCGACCGCCTCGGGCAAGACGGGACTTGCCGTCCACCTGGCGCGAAGGATCGGCGGGGAGATCCTCTCGGCGGATTCCCGTCAGGTCTACCGGGGAATGGATCTGGGGACGGGAAAGGACCCCTCAGAATACGGCCGGGAAGGGGAGGCCGTCCCCGTTCACCTGATCGACATCTGCGATCCGGGGGAAGAATTCAGCCTCTTTGCCTTCCAGGACAGTTTTTACCGCGCCTTTCAGCAGATCTCGCAGCGGCGAAAGATCCCGGTGATGGCGGGAGGTACGGGGCTCTATCTGGATTCCATTCTCCGGGGATACCCAATGACGGCCGTTTCGGAAAATCGCGACCTTCGCGATCAACTGGCAGGGGAAGGGATGGAGGTCCTGCGACGGCGTTTCCACTTGCTCTGTCCGGATGCTCACAATACCACCGACCTGCTGGAGCGGAAAAGGGTCATCCGCGCGATCGAGATCGCCGAATTCGTGCGGGACCATCCCGGTGCAGCGGTGTCGCCGATCACCGTTACACCGATGGTGATCGGGATACGCTGCGCGAGAGAAGCATTGCGCAGGGTGATCACCGCCCGACTGAAAATGCGTCTGGAGGCCGGCATGGTCGAAGAGGTCCAGCGCCTTCATGACCGTGGGATCGGATGGGAGCGGATTGACGCCTTCGGCCTGGAATACCGCTACATCGCTCTTTATCTCCAGCGGAAAATCACCGCGGAGGAGATGTTTCAGACGTTGAATACCCGAATCCATCAGTTTGCCAAGCGGCAGGAAACCTGGTTCCGGCGGATGGAGAGGAACGGCGTCCGGATCCACTGGATTGAAGGCGCCGATGAAGAGGCCGCGCTTGGTCTGATCAACGGTCTTGCGGAATGAATCGCCCTCGGGACATCGACAAATACCTGAAAAAATATGCAGTCTCTCCGATGCGTCCCCTTCTGACGGCATCGGTCGCAGGCGTGGATCAGGCGGTCGTCATTCCGGCCTTGGCGGAAAGTTCCTCTCTCTTCCGCACGCTCTCCTGCATTGCCGCGAATCCATCCGGCGAGCTCCGCCGGACCCTCGTTGTCTGCGTTGTGAACAACCATCGGCCGACCGTCGCCGCTGAAGAAAAGATCCGCGACAACCAGGTCACGCTGGCCATCCTCAAAGAACTCATGGTCGGGCGCATACCTTCCGTAGCCGGACCTGCCGTGCTGAAGGATGATCTCGAACGGATTGCCGGTAGCTCGCTTCGCCTGGGCTGCATCGATGCCTCTTCCACGGATGCGGAGATCCCGGACCGGGACGGCGGGGCAGGGACGGCGAGGAAGATCGGCATGGATGCGGCGCTTGCGGTTCTCAACGGACGGGGGCCGGGTGGAGGGGTGATCTGCTGTCTCGATGCGGACACGTTGGTGATGGAGAACTATCTTGCCGCGGTTCACGCCCATTTTTCGCTGACGGACGATCCGGCGGCCGTCGCGGGCTATGCCCATCAGAAACCTGCAGATCCAACGCTGCTGGCGGCGATCTGCTGCTATGAGATCTTTCTGCGGGCCTATGTGATGGGTCTTTCGTTTGCAGGTTCTCCCTACGCCTTTCATGCGATCGGTTCTACGATGTCTTGTACGGCGCAGGCGTATGCGGCAGTCCGGGGGATGAACCGGCGGACGGCCGCGGAGGATTTTCACTTCCTCGACAAGCTTGCCAAGCTCCGGGAAATAGGCCATATTGGAACTACGACTGTTTTTCCCTCTGCGCGGTCCTCGGATAGGGTGCCCTTCGGAACCGGGCAGCGGATGCAGCGGTTCATGAACGGGAGGACGGATGAATACCGCCTCCATGACCCCCGAATTTTCGCGATCCTCCACGAATGGCTGTCCGAAATGGAGGTCGATCCGGACAGGGGAACGGAGGCCATCCTGGCTGCCGCCCGAAAGATCCATCCGGGCCTGAAGGCGTATCTCGATCTTTCCCGGTTCGCGATCGATTGGCCGGTCATCCGCCGGAACTGCCCGGATCTCGAACATCTCCGACGTCAGTTCCACGTCTGGTTTGACGGCCTGAAGACATTGAGGCTGGTTCACCACCTCAGCCGCTCTGCATTTCCTCCTGTCCCCATGTTTGAGGGGCTGAAGGGCCTTCTCGACCGAATGGGGCAAGCGATTCCCTCGATCGCGGGGATTCCTGCCGGAATCCCGGAGCCCGACATTCAATTCCGGATTCTGGAAGAACTGCGATCCCGTTTTCCCGAATCGTAGATCACTCCGGAGTTTTCTGGCTAAATTCCGGGAAGCCTGCGGCGAAGAAGCAAATGATGCCAAGCTCTATGATCCCTCGGAATATTCCTCGCTTGAGTAATCCATAATGGTGAAGGTAATCCGTAATGAGCTTGGAATAATATGCCTTGACTTTGTTGAGAATGGGAGTAGGCTTCAATCAGCATAATGATTGACTTAGAAAAATTGACTAATTGTCCTTCCCATATAGGGAAGCAAAAAATCTCCCGGCCCTGTCTCTTATTGATGTGACAGGGCTTTTGTTTTTTTGGCGTCAAGAGATTAAGGGCGATGAATTTTATGTGAAGCCTGTGAAGGAGGGTAAAATGAATATACATTTGGTTGAACCGTTGAATCATTTTGTGAAGCTGAAAGACAATGTGTGGGAAAGCGGTTCGTGGGGACTGGATGATAGTCAAGCGAAGAAATTGGTCGGAGGCGAAATCTATTTTCATAAAAAGCGGCAGGAACCCTCTTTTTATGGAGGGACGATACTCGGATACAGGGTTCATCAGGATGGTGAGTATCAGGGAAAGATTGTCTTCAAGCTCCAACATAGCCAGTCATGCAGAAATGTCAGCACGGATAAATCCGGATGGAGCAAGGATATGAAGATCGTCGAGCGTGATCGGCAGTAACCTTGAGAAGCGATGATCGAAAAAGCGATGTTCTCGTCCGGGGGATCGTCTTCGATGGTGTCGCCCGTGCCTGCGCCGAGAAGCTTGACGTCCTGATCAAGAAATAAGACAAATCAACGGCCGTGAAAGGTGACTCAGCATCGATTTCTGTTGAATCACCTTTTTTATGGACAAGGATCCGAAGCAGACTTCATCCTGTCCCTTACCCCGCCTCTTCTGCAGGCGGCCAATCAACTCGTCATGCTTCCCTTCCGCAAAGATGAGAGCGTCGTCCGTAAGCCGGGGATAAATGAACCAGGTCATAAAAAGATTCCTTCGACGGCACGACCATCCTTCTTGACGTACTCAGCGCTTTTGCATATACTCCGCCGTCCGTTTGCCCGATTCGCCCTGTCTTTGCCACTGACAAGGAGAATCAGCAACGGGATCATACAGATAAAATTTATCGATGGGAGGATGGATCGTGATTCATAAAATTGGACGGTATATGATGATCGTGACGGCCTGTTCACTTATTCTGGGCATGACGATCGGCTGCGGCACAAAGGAAGAGAAGGCGCAGACGGCCAAGCCCGTGATGGCGCCGGGTCCGGCTGAAACGGCGGCTCCGGCCGCCGCTTTACCCGCCGTGCAGCCTGCGGTTCCCGAAAAAAAGGCGGACGACGCGGGGATTGCCGTGGAAGTGGACGGTGTCAAGATGATGAAGGCACAGCTTAATTCGGCGATGCAGCAGAAGCTGGCGCTGCTCAAGGACCAGATTCCCGCCGAACGCCTGGAACAGGCCAAGGCCGAAATTCGCAAGGGGCTGATCGATGAGTTTGTGATGCGCACCCTGCTGAACAAGGAGGTCGCCGCCAAAAAGGTTACGGCCGGCGAAAAGGAGATTGCGGAGGTGCTGGACGGGATGAAGGCCCAGTTGCCCGCCGGGAAGACAATGGACGATCTCATGAAGAAAAACGGGATCGACATCGCGAAAATGCGCGAAGAGATCGGAATGAACATCAAAATGAACAAGCTGGTCATGCAGGAGCTTGGGGGAAAGGTCAAGGTTACGGACAAGGAGATCTCCGATTTTTATGAGAAAAACAAGGAAAAGTTCATGAAACCGGAATCCGTTCATGCCCGGCATCTGCTGGTGGCCAAGGTCCCGGAAGATACCGACAAGACGAAAATAGACAAGAAGGCGAAGGCGGAAGAGCTGCGGAAAAAGCTTCTGGCGGGTGCCGATTTTGCCGATCTGGCCGCAAAGAATTCCGATTGTCCGAGCAAACAGAACGGTGGGGATCTCGGAACCTTTGCCCGTGGCCAGATGGTCAAGCCGTTCGAGGATGCGGCCTTCTCGCAGCAGCAAAATGCGATCGGTCCCGTCGTGGAAACGGATTTCGGGTTTCACATCATCCAGGTCCTCGAACACGAGACCGCCCAGGTCGTAAAACTCGATGGCGAAACAAAGAAGCGGATCACCGCCTTTCTCGAACGCCAGAAACAGCAGGAGGCTTTCGAAGGGATGGTGAAGCGCCTGAAGGCGGGCGCCAATATCATCGTCTACGGAAAGTAACCGGAGGGTGTTCGATGAGGAACCGCAAAGCTGGACAGATCCGGGACAGGCTCTGGTATCTGGGACGGGAGGAGTCGGGAATTTATCTGCTGGAGGGCGAGAGAAGTTCGCTGATCCTCAGCGGCGGAATGAGCTATCTGGCGCCGGTCGTCCTCAAGCAGATCCGCGACTTCGGCATCGATGAAGGGAAGATCCGGAAACTTCTGATCCTCCATGCCCATTTTGATCACGTCGGGCTGGTGCCTTTCTTCCGGCGCCGTTATCCCAACCTCGATATTTTCGCGTTGGCCCGGGCATGGGAAATCCTGCGGATGCCGAAGGGGATCGAGACGATCAACGCATTCAGCCGCCTGGTTGCGGAGAGGATGGGAGTCACCGGGTGGCTGGAGGGACACGATCTGGATTGGCGGGACGACGTCGCCGGCGGGGTGGTCTCCGAAGGGAGTGAGATCGATCTGGGCGGCCTGACGATCCAGATCTTGGAGACCCCCGGCCACTCCTCCTGTTCGCTCTCCGCATATTGTCCAGAGATCCGCGCGCTTTTCCCCTCGGACGGCGGCGGCATCCCCTATGAAGATATGATCCTCCCCGCGGGGAATTCCAATTATACCCGGTATCAGAAGAGCCTGGAGAAACTGAAACTGCTCGCGGTCGATATCCTCTGCGCCGACCATTACGGGTACGTGACAGGGCCGGAAGCAGAAACCTATCTGATGCACAGCATCGATACCGCCAGAGAACATCGGGCCCAGATCGAGGCGGTTTACCGCCGCACGGGTTCCATCGAAGAGACGGTGAAGCAACTGATGGATGATATTTATACCCGGCGACCCGGTTATTTCCTTTCGCCGGAGATCTATGCGGGCGTCTATGGCCAGACGGTCCGTCACATCGCGGGCGCCCTGGAACAGCCCGGGTCCTGTGGCTGAGCCTGTCTGCACCGTTTCAAAGTCTCGTTCAGAAGGTGACGCCTTTGTCGATAAGGAGATGGCCGCATGAGACCGGTTGATCTGCTGGTATTTGATCTGGATGGAACCCTGGTCCGGTCTGACGAAGACCTGGCTGCCGGGGTAAACCATGCGCTGAAAGCGGTCGGGATTCCCGTCCTTCCGCTGGAAACGATCCGGGGATTCATCGGCGACGGGATCCCGATGCTGATGAGGCGGGCGCTTGGCCCCCACGCGCCGGAATGGATTTCGCGGTCGATCGATCTGTTTAACGATTATTATTCCGAACATCTGCTTGACCACACGGCGCTCTATCCCGATGTTCCGGCCGTTCTCGACCATTTTGACCGGAAACAGAAGGTCATTGTGACCAACAAAACGGAGGTGTTCGCGCTGAAGATCACGCATGCCCTCGGGATAGCCTCCCGTTTTAGGGAGATCATTGGCGAGGGCGCCATCCCGTTCAAGAAGCCCGATCCGCGCCTGCTGCAACTCGTCATGGCAAAATGGGGGGCAAAGCCAGAGCGGACGGTCGTGATCGGCGACGGCGTCAATGATGTCCTGCTTGGTAAGCAGGCGGGCGCGCTGAGTTGCGCCTTTCTCAACGGTATCACCGGGAGGGAGAGACTCCTCGCACTTTCCCCCGATCTGACCTGCGAAGCCCTGTCGGATTTGAAGTCATTGCTTTGTTGAGGCCATTTTTCGGACATGTTGAATCAAGTCAGAAAAACGATCGAAAACCATTCCATGCTGGTTCATGGCGATCATCTGCTGGTAGCGGTTTCCGGGGGAGCCGACTCCGTCTCCCTCCTGCAGATCCTCGCGCGGCTTGCGGACGAATATCGGCTGCGGTTGACGGTGGCGCACCTGAATCACGGCCTGAGGGGGGCCGAATCGCAGCGTGAAGAGGCATTTGTCCGCCGTCTCAGTACCGAAATGGGAATTGCCTGTATCTGTAAAACGGTCGATATCGGTTCGCTGCGGACAGGGAAGGGGCGATCACTGGAGGAGATCGGCCGGGAAGAACGCTATCGTTTTCTGGACGAGGCGGCCGAACGATGCGGGGCCGGCAAGATCGCTACCGGACATCACCGGGACGACCAGGCGGAAACCGTCCTGATGCATCTGCTCCGGGGAAGCGGTCCGGAAGGTCTCAAGGGGATCCTTCCGATCCGTGCCGGCCGCCTCATCCGTCCGCTGCTGGATGTCGGGCGGGCCGAGATCCTTGAATTTCTGCGACGGGAAGGGGTTCCGTACATGACGGACAGTTCCAATGTGAGCCCCGTTTTCCTCCGCAACCGGATCCGGGCCGGGCTCATTCCGGAATTGACGGCGAACTACAATCCGCGGCTGGTCGCGGGTCTCTGCCATACCGCCGGCATCATCCGCGGGGAAGACAATTTCCTGCAGGGCGTCGTCCGGCGGATCATCGATGGGTGGGAGATTGCTCCCAACGCAGCGGAGGCGATCGTTCCGGTCGCAGCCTTTTGCGGGCTGCATGAGGCCCTCCAGGGGCGCATCATCAAATTGCTGCTGGAGGCCGCGGTTCCCTCAAAAAACGGCATCGGTTATGGCCATATCGAGGCGGTCCTGGCGCTCTCCCGCAAGTCTGACGGCCGATGCCGTTCGCTGGATCTCCCTTTCGGGATCCGTGTCGAACGGGAGGGGGGCCTCCTCCGAATCAGAAAAGAGGGAGACCGGAGAGCAAGAGGTCGGGAGAGAAAAACGTCGCAGCCTCTGTTTGAATATGGGGTGGAGATTCCCACGACGATTTATCTGAAGGAAATCGACAAGACGATCCATCTCGAACTGATCGGGAAGCCATCCCTTCGGGAAATGAAAGAAGAGCCGCGGAAGGCTTTCATGGATTATGAGCGCATGAACCCTCCGCTGATCCTGAGAAGTGCGGCGCCGGGTGAGCGAATCGACCTTTTCGGAATCGGCGGAAAAAAGAAGTTGAAGGAGTACTTCATCGACCGCAAAATCCCCAGGCCGCTCCGGAAGCAAATCCCTCTCCTGGTCGATTCCCGGTCCGTGATCTGGATCGCCGGTGAAAGGATCAGCGAGCGGGTCCGGGTGACGGAGCAGACGAAAAGGGTATTGAAAGCAGAAATGGTTTGAAATAAATGACCTGATATTATAAGGAACAGTCATTCATGAGATCGGATGTCGGTTGTCTTTGAAGGACGCCCCATCTCCATCTCTTCAATTAAAGGAGAAAACGGATTGAACCCCTTGCAGAAGAATATTGCGCTGTGGCTCGTGATCAGCCTTGTCTTTGTGATGGTCTACCATCTTTTCAATCAGCCGAAGACCACCCAGACGGAGATCATCTACAGCGAATTTTTGAGTTATGTCGACAAGACCCAGGTCACCGAGGTGACCATCCAGGGTGACAACATCTCCGGCAAACTGACCAACGGGACGATCTTCAAGACCTATGCCCCCAAGGATGCGGGCGCGATCACTTTGCTGAAGGAGAGGGGGGTCCGGATCACCGCGAAACCGGTGGATGATTCTCCCTGGTATATGACCCTCTTGGTCTCCTGGCTTCCGATGCTGCTTTTGATCGGAGTCTGGATCTTTTTTATGCGGCAGATGCAGGGTGGCGGAGGGAAAGCGATGGCTTTTGGAAAGAGCCGCGCCCGTTTGGTCACGGATAAATCGAAAAAGGTCACCTTTGCCGATGTGGCCGGGATTGAAGAGGCCAAGGCCGAACTCCAGGAGGTGATCGATTTCCTGCGGGATCCGAAGAAATATACAAAGTTGGGGGGGAGAATCCCCAAGGGGTTGCTGCTCGTCGGGCAACCGGGCACCGGAAAGACGCTGCTGGCCCGGGCGATCGCCGGTGAGGCGGATGTCCCCTTTCTGAGCATCAGTGGATCGGATTTCGTCGAGATGTTCGTCGGCGTCGGGGCGTCGCGTGTGCGGGATCTCTTCACCCAAGCCAAGAAGAACGCCCCCTGCATCATCTTTATCGATGAAATCGACGCCGTCGGACGCCACCGCGGCGCGGGTTTGGGAGGCGGACACGACGAGAGGGAGCAGACGCTGAATCAACTCCTCGTCGAGATGGACGGTTTTGAATCGAACGAAGGGGTCATCCTGGTATCGGCCACGAACCGGCCCGACGTCCTCGATCCGGCCCTGCTGCGGCCCGGCCGTTTCGACCGTCAGGTCGTCGTGCCGCTGCCCGATGTGAAGGGCCGTGAGAAGATCCTGGAAGTTCACGCCCGGAAGGTCCCCCTTGCGGAGGACGTTGACTTCGCCGTGATTGCCCGCGGCACGCCTGGTTTTTCGGGCGCCGATATCGAAAACCTTGTCAACGAATCGGTTCTCTATGCCGCCCGGTTCGACAAGGAGAAGGTGAACATGAGCGATTTCGAGTACGCCAAGGACAAGGTCATGATGGGCGCCGAACGGAAAAGCATGATCATCAGCGATGCGGAAAAGAGAAACACGGCCTACCATGAAACGGGTCACGCGCTCGTCGCCCGAATGCTGCCCGGGACCGATCCGATTCACAAGGTGACCATCATCCCAAGGGGACAAGCCCTGGGTCTGACGCAGCAGTTGCCGGTCGACGAAAAGCACACCTATCCGCGGGAATACCTCCTGAACAATATCGTGATCCTCCTGGGCGGGCGCGCAGCGGAGGAACTGATCCTGAAGGATTTCACCACCGGCGCCGGGAACGATATCGAACGGGCGACCAATCTCGCCCGCAAGATGGTCTGCGAATGGGGCATGAGCGATGAAATGGGGCCCCTGAGCTACGGAAAGAAGGAGGAACAGATCTTCCTGGGACGGGAGTTCGCCACCCACAAGGATTACAGTGAAGATACGGCCAAAAAGATCGACAAGGAGGTCTCGCGGATCGTCATGACGGGCTACGAGAGCGCCAGGAAGCTCCTGTCGGATCACCTGGATCTCCTGAACCGGATCGCCATGGAACTCCTGGAGAAGGAGGTTCTGAACGGAGTTGAGCTGGATGCAATCATCGGAATCCGAAGGGTGCAGGACGATGCGAATCCACTGCCGGATGCATCGGCCTGACAAGACCCGCCCTGCGTGCGGTCGATTCTGCGCGGCGTATCCGCGAATCATCATGATGTCCCTATCCATCATCGGTAAAAAAGCGGCCTGACCATGGATGACTTTGAAATCCGATCCCTGCATGTGACCTCGGAGAAAGAGGTTCCGGACGCCATTGCGGACTCTTTGCCGCTCCGGACCTCCCGGCGGAAGATGGTCTTTGGAGAACGGACGCTGATCATGGGAATCATCAATGTCACGCCGGATTCATTTTCGGACGGCGGCCGGTTCGATGCGCCGGAAAGGGCCGTCGAGGAGGGGATCCGGATGGCGGAGGAAGGGGCGGATATCCTCGACATCGGGGGTGAGTCCACCCGCCCCGGATCCGATCCGGTCCCTGCTGAAGAG
>Ga0209014_10000559_pt1 | contig 21878 bp, 20 predicted proteins | sample BarGraNGADG00212_FD_184491 | JGI IMG/M metagenome (GOLD analysis project Ga0209014, IMG submission 184491) | Arctic peat soil microbial communities from Barrow, Alaska - Barrow Graham LP Ref core NGADG0002-212 (SPAdes) (version 2) | ecosystem: Environmental > Terrestrial > Soil > Wetlands >...
AGGACGCGCGCAGCGTGGACGAGATTCACGAGCTCTTCAAGGCCACGCTCGGCCGGCCGGTGAGCATTTCGCGCGTGCGCCGCAGCGGGCTCATTGCGGCGACGATTGGCGTCGTGCTGTCCTTTCCGATGATCGGCGTCTTTCCGATTCGCCAGCAGGCCAACGCCGACCCCGACGGACGCAAACTCTCCGCCTTGCTGCAGTTCATCGAAGACAGCTCGCACGCCTTGCCCGACTCGCTCCGGCCGAAGGTTCCGAAGAAGAGCGGCATGATGGCGAATTTCAATCGAGCGCTGCAGAAAGCCGGCTGGTTTCCCACCGACAGCGCGCTCAAACATCTGTCGCCGGAGGAGTACCGCCTGCAGAGCCATCTCGCGCAACTCTACATCGCGGCGAATCTCGCCGCGCGAGCCACGGATACGCTGCCCACGAGCGTGTTCGGGAAATCGCCACCGGACGTGAGGCTCGTGAAGAGCATTCTTCAGAAGTATCCGAGCGTCGACTCCGTGGAACTGCGCGCGGCGCGTACGCTCGTGGACTCGACTTGGCGCGGGACTCCTCCCGGCACGAACATCGACCTGCTCCTCCGCCTGATCGGCGCGGTCCTGTTCATCTTCTTTCCCTGGTTCGTCGCGTCCTGCGCGATAGTCATTGCGCTGCTCGCGCGGCGCGGCCTGCTGATGAGGGGATTCGCGCTGGACGTTGTCACCAGGAAGGGAGAGCCCGCCGGACGGGTGCGTATCTTTCTCCGCAACGTGGTGACGTGGTCGCCGGTGCTGGCGCCGTTCGTGATCTACGCGGCCATCATGGCTGCCACGCCGGCGACCGCGGCGCTCGCCGCGGAAGGTGCGGGGATCGCCGTCCTGATCGTTCTTGCGATTGGCGTCGGGATGGCCATACGCACACCCGAGCGCGGGCTCGCCGACCGGCTCGTGGGGACGTACCTGGTCCCGGAATGAGGGCGTGACCGACGCACTATTTCTTCGAGGCGTCCATTTTCGGGTAGTCAGCCATGGCGTACGTGACGTGCGCGTTCGTGTCGATGTTCGTGACCGTCATCGTCACCTTCTCGGCCGTCTTGTTGTTCACGCTCGTCATCTGCAGCAGCATCCCCTGCGGGTAGTCCTCCGGCAGGCGGCCCTTCATCTGCTTCATGCCGGAGTTCGCGGCGAACATGTTGCCGACGCTCAGCGCCCGGTCGTGCGACACCCACATCTCGATGGTCGCGTCCGGTGACTCCGAGCGGTAGCCGTCGGCTGCGTATCCCGCGATGGTCTTGGTGCCGATCTTCGAATAGCTCCTCCACACCTTCACCGTGTCCCAGTTCACCTGATCCTTCGGCACGGTCGTGGATGCCGACGTGTACTTCTGCGCTTCCTTCCAGTCGTACGCGATCGAGAACTTCGACTTTTCCGAGCTCATCAGCATGACCATCGCCTGATTCTTCGCGTCGAGGATCACGAACGCGGTGCCCTCCTGCTTCTTGGTGTCCGCGCTGGTGATGCTGGTGCCGGTATACGCCTCATTGGTGTTGAAGTGCATCATGAGGACGGCCTTGCCGTCCGACTTGCCGGTGTTCTTGGAGGACTCGATCTCCATCGTCGTCACGACGTTGAAGGTGTAGCTGTCCTCCGTTTTCGCGTTGCTCCCGATCGTGAACGGTGAGCTGCCGGCGCCTCCATCCTTCCCCGTGCTCGACGGATCTCCGAACATCGCCGCAAACGAGTTGTCGACCAGCTTTCGCGACACCTCGTCGATCTTGGTGTTGACCTTGTCCTCCGCCTTCTGCGTCACCGCGTCGGCGGCCTTCTTCTTGATGCGGTCGAAGATGCCCTGCGAACGCGCGGGCGTCGCGACGATGGTGAGGATCGCAGCGCAGGAGGTGAGCCTGAGGAGTGTGCGCATGATGGGCACCTGGGTGGGGTCGGGAGGGTGATGGCCCGAGTATGGCAGGTTCAGGGTGGGGTCGCCAGTGACGTCAGGTCGTTCTGTCAGGTCGTTCGGCCGTCACGCTCGCACATCGGTGGACTCGTTCACGTCTCGTCGCTCGACGTCGACGATGCGCCGAAGTGCGGGTTCTTTCTGCTCCCCTTCTTTGGCGGGGCGCTCCTCGGAATGTTCTCGCTCGCCTTCATCGGGGTACCGCGTCCGCCGGACGGACGTCGACTGCCGCCGCCGGGTCCCTTTCGTTTGCGCCCGCCCTTTCCTCCTTTCATTTGTCGCTCTTGCCCCCCTTGATGACCGCGCCGCCCTTCATCACGAACGTCACGCGCTCGAGCTCCGTCACGTCCTTCAATGGATCGCCCGCGACAGCGATCAGGTCGGCGTACGAACCCGCCGAGAGCTCGCCGACCTTGCCGCTCCGGCCGAGCAGGTCGGCCGCGTTCACCGTCGCGGCCTGGATCGCCTGCATCGGCGTCATCCCCCAGCGCACCATGTGCGCGAACTGCTTGGCGTTCCAGCCGTGCGGGTAGACGCCGGCGTCGGTGCCGAACGCCATCTTCACGCCGGCCTCGAACGCCTTCTTGAAGTTCTCCCGCTGCGTGCGCCCTACCTGGCGCTCCTTGGCGAGGATCTTCTCCGGATAGCCCATGCGCCCGTACTCGGCGAGGATGTAATCGTCGTTGTAGACGTCCATCACGAGATAGGTGCCGTGCTCCTTGGCGAGCCGGATCCCTTCATCGTCGATCAGGCTCGCGTGCTCGACGCTCGCCACGCCCGCCCTGATCGCGCGCTTGATCGGCTCGGCGCCGTGCGCGTGTGCCGCGACCTTCCGCCCCCACATGCCGGCTTCGTCGACGAGCGCATTGAGCTCTTCCTGCGTGAACTGCGGTCCGCCGACATTCTCCTCCTCTGAGAGCACGCCGCCGCCGGCGAGCACCTTGATCACATCGGCACCGTACTTCACGTTGTTGCGCACGAGCTTCCGAATCTCGGCCACGCCGTCGGCCACGCCGGAGAGTCCCTCGATCTTCACGTACGGCGAGAAGCCGGTGAGATCGCCGTGGCCGCCGGTGCTGGAGATCGCGAGTCCTACCGGCACTATGCGCGGACCGACCACGTCGCCTTTATCGATCGCGCGCTTCAGTGCGACGTCGATGTATTCCGCCGAGCCCACGTCGCGCACGGTGGTGAATCCGGCTTCGATCGTGCGCCGCGCGTAGACGTGTGCGGTGACCGCGTAGTCGATCGGACTTTTGCGGAAGATGTCTTCGTAATAGTCGCTCGGCTGCGACGTGATGTGCGTGTGGCAATCGATCAGCCCCGGGAGGATCGTCGCGCCCTTGAGGTCGATCACCTCGGCGCCGGCGGGAACCGTGAGCCCGCTGCCCACCTGCGTGACCTTGTCGTCCTGCACGATGATCATCGCGTTCGTGACGACGGTGCCCGTTTTCGGGTCGACGAGACGCGCCGCCTTGACCACCGTGATCTTCGGCGCGGTTGGTTTTGCCGGCGTCGTGGATTGGGCGGCGAGCGGCGAAGCGGTGAGGAGTATCGAGAGTGCGAATCTCGTAAACTTCATGAACGTGATGCTCCGACGTGGCTAGGAAGAGGAACGGCCCTGCGACAAACTGCAGAGTTGGGTCGTCGCGCGCCATTCCACGCCCTGTCCGGCCCGCTCCGCCGGAACTGCCCGCTCAGGGGAGCGACTGCAGTCCTGCAATCAGCTTCACGGTCTCGACGCTGCCGCAGGTGGTCGTCTGCGTCGCAGGCACCCCGAGTCGCGTCCACGTCCGGTAGCCCGCGCGTTGCACCGTGACGTCGTAGGTACCCGTCTGCCGCCCTCCGATGAGGGTCAGCGAATCCGAATGCAACAGCGTGTCCGTCACCGTGCCGAGCCGCACGGTGCCGCTTGCGCTGTCGGCCAGGGCGCGACCGGAAGCGGAGTCACGCACTGCTATCGAGATCGCGATCGGCGCCGTGGCGGTGCAATACGCGATTGGACCAGGGTCGGTGGCGCTGTCGTTTCGGCCGCATGCGGCCGCGAACACGACTCCACCTGCCAAGGCCAACAACATGTTGATGCGCATGATCTCCCTCTACGAATCATGGACCTGCCATCGTCACTTCGTCATACCCGGCAAGACGGCTCGCGGTCACCGAGGAGCTGCCTGACGCGAAACAGCTGTGACAGTTGCTCCTGTCGCATCCGCCGCGATCGCCTATCGTTCAGGCAACGGAGGAAACACCATGAGATTGTCAGCACTCGCACTCATCGCATTCGCCGCGGTCCCGCTCCACGCCCAGATGACCATGACGATGGATCACGACGGCCCGCTCCCCAAGCAGCCGGCGCAGTCCGCGTACGCCGCCATCGGCGAGATCGTGCGGATCCTCAAGGCCGACTCGACCACCGACTGGTCCAAGGTGAACCTCGAGGCCCTGCGTCAGCACTTTATAGACATGGACGCGGTGACGATGCGCTCGTCGGTGAGCCAGCAGCCCGTGCCGGGCGGCATCACGATGATGGTGACGGGCGATGCCAAGGTGGCCGCGGCGATCAAGCGAATGGTGACGTCGCACGCCGGAATGCTCGACATGGATCCACAGTATCACGCGACGGTCGCACCGATCGCGAAGGGGGTGCAGTTCACGGTAACGGCGCGCGACTCGAACGACGTGAAGCTCGTGGCGATGATCCGCGGGATGGGATTTGCGGGGCTGCTCACCGAGGGCGATCACCACGCGCGACATCACATGGCGCTCGCGCGCGGCGACGCGATGGCGCACATGCACTAGTCAGAACGCCAGCGCGCGGGCCGCAATCGTTCGGGAGGGTCGGTTCATGCTCGCGCTCGTGATTGCGTGCCCTGAAGGAGATTGAGTTACGCGCCGCCGGGTGATCGCGCCGTTCATCGCGCGCCCGGCAGCGCCCTCGCCACGTCGATCATCTCCAGCGTCTTCGACGAGAAGTTCGTGACGAACAGCGTGCGTCCGTCCGCCGTCACGCGAAGTTCGCGCGGAAATCCTCCGGCGGGAATCTGGCCGAGCACCGACTGCTTCCCTCCCGCGCGCAGTTTTGCCGCATCGACCACCGCGAGCGGCTGGTGATCGCCTGCGCCCCCCGCGAACCGGTTGGAGTTGGTGACGACGATTCGCGACGCGTCGTCGATGACCGCCACGCCGACGGGCGCGACGCCGACCTCGGCCTTGCCGAGCAGCGCGTGCGCGGTGTCGTTCACGAGCTTGTGCGCGTCGAACGCGAGCAGAGAGTTGTCGTTCCGCGCGCTGACGTACGCGGTATTGCCGTCGGGGGAGAGAACGAGGCGCACCGGACTGCAGCCGGCTGCAACGCGCGATACGGCCGCACGTGAGGGAGCCGTGACCGCCAGCGCGGCATCGAAGATGATGATCGCACCCTGCCCATGATACGGCGGCGGGGCGCGGCCGCGTCCGCGTCCGGAAGACACCGCGTTTTCCGGTTTGCACACCTCGGGCCATTTCCACTCGGGAAGTGAGATCTCGCTCGTCGTGTAGAGGTAGCGACCGTCGGGCGACAGCGTCACGGCGATCGGCGCGTTCCCGACGTCGAGCTTCGAGATCACCTCGTCATCCGTGATCTTGCCGGCGCGCACGAGGTCCATGTTCACGGAGACGATCGCTTCTGCGCGCTCGGCCGCGGCGAACACGACTTTATCGTCTGCGGTGACGTTGACGTAGATGAACCCGACCGGCGAGCCGTTGCCGATGTAGCCGAGGACCGGATCGCCGGCTCCGCTGATGAGGCGCGACGCGTCGAGGAACGCGAGGTACGCGCCGCTGGCGACGATGAGCGTCTTGCCGTCGTGCGTGAGGACGGCTCCGGTGGGATTTCCCTTGACGGGAACGGTTCGCACGACGGAGAGCTTTCCGGCGTCGCGCCGCACGACGGCGATGTCGCCGCCGTCCGGCCTGTTGCCGGAGGCGAGCGTGACGAAGATCCAGCAGCCGTCGGCGGTGATGACGGGCTCGAACGGCGTGCCGGGCACGTCGAGATGGACGATGGCGTCCTTGGCGGGCGCGTTGCAGGCGTCCTGTGCGGGCGCGGCGGGCGCGGCGGCCAGGAGGAGGGCGAGCGCCAGCGCAAGTGATTGGGTCGGCGGCATTGTTCTATACATAACAAGATTGGGCTCTGCTGCGGGGACACCAGAGCGCAAACACATTGATGCTCGTCGCGAATGGCCGCAGGCGCAACTTGTGATGCCGCGGCGCGCCCCGGCAGCAGCAGCCCACGGTTATGCGCTGCGCTGCGGCGAGCGGGGCGAGCGCGACGGACTGGCGCGCAACACCTTGCGGAGCGCGGCATTGACGGCGCGCGCGGTTGGAAACGCCTCGGCGACATCCGGTTCCAACACCACGACATTCGTGCCCGAGGCATATCGTTTGGCGTACTTGCCCCGGATACCGCCGGTGAAGTCGTACTCAGCGCGCATGGTATCGACCTCCCGCACCCGGCTAGGCGTCTTCTTCATAGTTATGCCGCTCGCGTCATCCGACTGACCGACTCACCCTCGATTCGATGCGTCTCTATCCCTTCAGTGAGGGCCTTGCCGCTGAAACGATACACTCGCAACCTTGGCCAGGAAAGCGCCGGACGTCGGGCTCGGCGTCGTCCGAGAGACGCCGCGGTGACGCTCCCCCGGCACGTTGATGGCCTAACACCCGTGGCCTGAGGTTTGATTATATACTACCCCGTAGTATACTACTCAGTATCATAGCCAGCGGCTGGAGCATTATGAAGCCCGAACTCTTTGCCGAATTACTTACGGCGGCGAATCAGGCCCTTGAGCATGCTCGAGGAAAGCGAAGTCTTCGATCGACGGCGTTGCCGCAGCCGCCGGCGCCGATGACCGCAAAGGACGTGCGCGCGGTGCGGGACAGGTTGCAGGCATCGCAAGGTGTTCTTGCCCGGTGCTTGAACGTCAGCACGAAGCTTGTGCAGGCGTGGGAGGCTGGCGAGCGGACGCCGTCCGGGCCCGCGCTGGTGTTGCTGAGAATGGTCGAGCAACAGCCGGGGTTGGTTGAGATGTTGTACTCGCACCACCCAGGAGTGAACGTGCGAAACTCCGAGCACAACGGATCTGCAAGCAGGCAGAGAGTCGCACACAGATAGACCGCGAGCGATCGAACAGGTGCGCAGCCACATGGTTGCCGGAGGGATCGCCCGCCTACCGAGCGTGTAGCCCTCGTTGACGTTGGGGCTGTCGACGATGACGACGTTCCAGCTTTTCGCGATGCGGGCGCGCGCATTGATGCTGCCGAACGGAACGAGCGGTCGCAACTCTTCGAGACTTCTGGGTGCGACAACAGCCTCAGCCGCCTGGCGCCCCGCCCCGCTCGCGCGTCATCTCGACCATCGTCGGCCGGAACCCGGCGCTCGCGAAGAACTTGCGCGCCGTTTCGTTTCGCTCGGCGGCGTTCAGCACGACCCGGGGAACGCCGCGCGCCTCGAGCGCCGCGAGTGCCGCGTCGAGCAGCATGCGACCGACGCCCTGCCCGCGATGCCCGGAGTCGACGACAACGTCATGCAGCACGCCTGCCGGCCCGCGAAGCGACATGTAGTCGATTCCTTCCACTGCCGCGTACGCGTACCCGACGACGGCGCCCGCGCGCTCAGCGACGAGCACAATAACGTCGGGCTCATCGATCTGCGTGCCGATAAACCCGCCGTACCCTTCCTCCGTGCGAGACGTGGCCGACATGAATCGCCGCGGATCGAACTCGTGGTGCAGCCGCACGAGCGACGCGCCCAGCCACCCGATGGCGGCAACGTCCGCCTGTGTCGCCGCTCGAACAGAAAACTCGCGTGTGTTGCCGCCCATTTCGTCTCCTTACGGTTTGCTCACGCCGAGGATCAGGATGTTAGCCAAGACGCCGAGGTGGCATCGGCTTGATGCGAATGGCGCTCGACCGATGACAATCTTGCTCGCGCGCCACGCTATCGTCGCGCAGTGGGAGCGAGAAGTGACTTGCGAGGGCGTTTGCTCAGTTTCGCCGTTTTCGCGGACGTGCCCGAATGGCGGAACTGGTAGACGCATGCACTTGACAGGTGCACGCCGGGAACGGCGTGCGGGTTCGAATCCCGCTTCGGGCACGCCCACCCTCAAATATTTGACTCGGCGAGCCTGCAGCCGTATTATGGTAGTACCTGTCAAGTGCATACGCGTCGGCTGCGGCCGGCGACAAACCCCGCGAGGCCAACCGGCCCGCGGGGTTTTGGTTTGTGGCAATCGTGGCCAATCACGAACTCATTATTGCCAATAGTGTTGCCATAAACTGCCGAAATGGGAATGTGAGGGGGTCGCTCGGAGGCGGCCGACTCGGAAACGGCTCAGAAGCCGAGCGCTTCCGAGTCGAGCCCGGCATCGGCTGCCGGAGGGATCGCGCGCCTACCGAGGCTGCCGCTGCCTGGCCAGCTCCTTCTGAAACGCCTGCTCCCGCTCGGTAGCGTACTTCATGTAGCCATCCGGATCGATGAACGGCGACGGCGCGCCCTCCTTCATCCGCGCGTACTTGGCTTCCATGTCGAAGTACGCGCCGTGCGCGCCGAGGAAGTAGTCGACGGGAAGTGACTTCAGCACGCGGAACGTGCGCTCGTAATCCTGCGCGATGTTGGGATAGAGCGCGTGGCCGGCGAGCTTGTAGCCCTCGTTGACATTGGGGCTGCCGACGATGACGACGTTCCAGCTCTTCCCGCGCGCGTTCACCTTCATCGTCCAGGTGGTGCAGCCCTTGGTGTGTCCGGGCGTGAGGTGTGCGACGAGCGTCGTGCCGCCGAGCTTCACATCATCGCGCTGCCGGCGTCGTGATCCCAGTGCGCGTGGCTGATCTCGACCAGGCCGTGAGATGATGCCGGGATTGAATATTTGGAGGCTGGCGCACCGCGTCTGCTGCAGTTCTCGGTTGGACAGCAATGGCATCGAAGCAGGATCGTATTGTCATTCTCCGCACACGCTTCGCAAGTGTGTGCCGGCAACGGCGTGCGGGTTCGAATCCCGCTTCGGGCACGCCCTCACATGACTATTTGACTCGGCGCAACCGACTTCCTACTATTCAATCACTTGCGAAGCGTGTGCGCGCCAGCGTTGGCTGGACGCAAAACCCGCCGGGCTAAATGGTCCGCGGGTTTTGTTGTTGAAAGAGTCTGACAAGGATCGCGCTGGCTGCCGCACCGCCACTGTGCCGACTACGACCACGAAGCCGAGCACCGACAACACGAAGCCGATCATGCCGTCGCTGCCACCGCCCGTTCGAGTCGGATCCGCAACGCCGCCGTCAGCGGTAGGTCCTTCTCGCCGGCGGTGTTCCCACTCTTCTCCCAGGCTTCGGGGTCGCCATAGAGCAAGCGCACGAGCGCGTGATCACACGGATCATCGAGGTCGAAGACCGCCTGCGTTGTCGTACGCGCCGTCTCGATCGCCCAAGGATCTACTATGTAACGGTCGCCGACGACGGCGAAGTCGTGACCAATGACTCCACGAAGAGCATCGCCGATGACGGTGGCCATCGGGTTCGCGTGTTTGGGCCAGCCGAGTATGCGGCAGTCGGGCTCATGGGCCCGGATCCACTCGGCGCAGTTGGTGCAGAGCGTGACGGAGCGGCCGTTCGGCAGTTAAGAAAAACCTTCGCCTTCGTCGTCGACGTATCGCACGCCCATGGCGCGATCGGAGCCATAGCGGCGGGTCAGTTCGAGGTAACGGCGATCGCAGCGCGGCGTGAGTACGCCGTGGTCGCTCCGGATCTTGTCCGGCCTTGGCCGCCGACGTCTCGACATGTCGCATACAGTAACACGTATCGCTGTCCGCAGCGGTACCGTGTTGCGCAACGATATTTCGCATTGCATACTCGCCTTGCGATGACTGTCAAATCAGCGTTCCGCGGATCGAAAAGCATGGAGAGGAATGGCTAACGCGTGGTCGCGAGTCGAAGTAGAAGCCGTAGTGGCTGACTACCTCGAGATGTTGACACTCGAACTTCGCGGTGAGCGCTTCAACAAGCTCGCGCGCAACCGCGTACTGGAAGCTTCGATCGGGCGCACGCACGGGTCGATCGAACGCAAGCACCAGAACATCAGCGCAATTCTGCTGGAACTCGGCTGGCAGTACGTCGACGGCTACAAGCCGCTCGGCAACTATCAGGACATGCTTCGCGACATCGTCGTCGAACGCATCGGCGACGCGTCCAAGCTGGAGAAGCTGGCGGCCAAGGCCGCCGACGCACCCGCTCGTATGCCATCGGTGAGCGACATCCTAGCCTGCTGGGAGGATCCGCCACTGAGCGCAACGCCGCGCCCCGACCGGTATTCAGAGGTTCGGCATCCTCCGCGCGCGCCTCGCCTCGGAATTGACTACCTCGCTCGGGAGGCATCCAACGCATCTCTCGGCGCAGCCGGCGAAAAGTTCGCGTTCGACTTCGAGCGCGCGCGCTTGATTCGGGCGGGATGCGAGGCGCTGGCCGACCGCGTGGAGCACGTGTCGGTATCGCAAGGCGACGGCGCCGGGTTTGACATTCGGTCGTTCGACGTCGGCGGTCGCGACCGGTTCATCGAGGTCAAGACCACGGCGGGTGGGAAGCAGATGCCGTTCTTCGTATCGAGGAATGAGCTCGATGTATCGCGTGAGCGGCGCGACGCCTACCACTTGTATCGCTTGTTTCGGTTTCGGGATGAGCCGAGGCTGTTCGGACTTCGCGGCGCACTGGACCAAGCCTGCAACCTTGATCCGATCGCATTCAAGGCTACTGCTGCTTAGAACCTCAGGGTCCCGACGGGGCTACTGAGGTTCGTCGGTGCTAACGGCTAGAGTGCTGCCGCGCGGCCATCGGGTAAGCTCCCCCGTCAGGTTGACGCCGCATAGCTGGACAAATCAGCAGCTGTGAGCCTCGGAGGAAAGTGCGCGGCGGGTCGCGCCGTCAGCTTGAACGAATTCTCTGACGGCGCGAGGTCTCGCCTACTTGCTCGACGCCAACAGCAACAGGACTGCGCCGACGACGCCAACGGCCACTAGGGCGTCGGTATCCTTCTGTTTGACCCGCGCTGCGACATCATGATAAAGCCATTGAACGGCCGCGGTAGGATCCTTGTAGACCTCGAGGTACTTCAGGTCCTTGATGAAGCCTGGTAACTCGATCTCTGGTTGCAGGACTACTGGCATTATTGACTTGCCTGCACCGCGGGCTATGCCGATTTCCTGTGGAACCCATTCGGAACTGCGAGCATTCTGGCTCCACAGCAGAAGAAAGAGGTCACAGCCTTTGATCGCTGCCATGATGTCTAACGCAAGCGGCTGACCCGGCGCTACGGCGTACGCGGCTAGGAATGGCTGCGCCCCAGCCGATTCGACCCAAGAACGTAGCGCCGTTGCATTCTCAAGGTCACGTGTTGAGTAGCTGATAAAGACGGAGAGCGCCAAGCCGGGCCTCCAAGGACGTCGTCCAGCGGACGAACGGCGTTCAGCCGCGAGTGATTGAGTCCAATTCGAGCGATACGTGCAACATGAAATCGTTCGTCGGCTACAGCGCGCGTTATGTGGCGTGCCCTCGCAATCTTCTCCGCCCGACATTCGACTCTTCGACTCGATCGTGATGTCCCTCCCTCGAGACCATCGCCGTGAGCCGTAGCGCCTATCAACGATCTCAGATCGCGATCGCATTGGCTAGAGAGCGATGGACGGGCATTCCGCGACCTAAAGCCTCTTCATGATCTTTCCATCGAATTCAACCAAGTGGCACTTAAGACCACTTACGAATCCGCGTAGCTGATCGAGGTCCTCGCTAGTTGCGAAGATCACCTGGTGGTTTGCATCGAGCGATTTCGCGGCATGCTCAAGAAGTCGTTGGAAGCTCAACTTGCGCGCCTCTTGTTGACGAGGCTCATCAAAGATCAGGAATCCAGGATGATTGGTTGCATGAGTCTGCCCGAGCTCAAGAAGGGCGAGCTGATACGCCCACTTCAGTCTGATCGCATCGCTCGCTGATAGCTGAAATCCAATCTCGAATCCTTCCTTTTCCGGGCGGTAGGTGTCCTCCGAGATCGATATCTCCGTCGGATCAAATGTCGTGAATCCGTACTCTTCTGCTTGCAATCGAACGAGTTGTGTTAGTTTCGCCAATTTTGCCTTATCGGAACTGGTGAATCGTTCGCTCGGCAACCCTGCCCGGTCCTCAGCCAATTGTCGCGCTCGTTTACCCAGTTCGCGAAAGGCTTCCTTCTCAGCTTCAAACTGTTCCGCGAGTGTTGCGAATGACGCAAGTCTGTTCTCAGTCTGAATGCGCTCCGTGATTGCCGAGACGGACGGCGTTCTGTCGGGCGCCGTCAAGTCGGTCTTTACTGCACGCAAGCGCGCACTCGCGTCGCGAAACTCAGATGTCACAGCCCGCAGCTCCGCCACGAGCTCGAGCATCGCCGTTCTTGACTGCACGGCGACCTGTTTGAACATGGAGAGCTGTGTTCGTATGTACTCCACATTGTCTTCGATTGGCATGACGTCGCCAACCTCAGACTGCGGAAGCAGCGAATCCCTTATTGGCTGATCGCAGGTCGGGCAATGCTCAACTGAGAACGCGGTGGCGGTTAACGTCGACCCGAGTTTACGTAATTTCAGAACATCAAGGTTCTTTTGGAGATCCTCTTCCAGAGTCTCAATCCGTCGATCAGCAGCGGATACCTGACTCGATTCCGTTCTATACCTGCGAAGCAACGCGACTCGTCTGGCGTTAAGATCGTCCACGGCCACGGTTGACCGCTCCAGTGCGGCTGCGGCTTCTGGTCCAACCTCTTCGACGGTAGGCACTGGAGTGTCTTGAAGTCGAGAAACAGTAGCATGAAGGTCTTGCAAGACACTAGCGAGAGTTACCCACACTCCGTTGTGCCTCACTTCCAATGACATCGCACCGAGGTCATCGATCGAAATCACCGGTAGCGCTGGCAGCCCAGATACTCTTGCGTTCAGCGGACGAGCGGCCGCCGCTAGCTCCTGTGTCTTAGCGGACCAAGCGAGCCGCAGTTCATTGGTATCTATGTCGATCTGCTGTCGCTGGAGCTCTACCTCATGAGTATCGAGGCCAAGAATGAACTCAACCGAGCGCTTACTGACGTCCCGTATCTGCAAATACGTTGGGAAGGCAGCGGGGATCGATGACCATCCCGACTTCTGCTCAACGTACAGGAGTGGAAAGATTGTCTCCAAATAGAGCGGAGTCTCCGTTCCGTCAAAACGTCTCACCGTTGGCAGCACCCACCCGACAAACTGAGCGAGGAAACGGTGAAAACCCGCCTCGCGCTGCGCCGCGCCCGGATCAAGCACGAAATAGTCTGTCTGACGATAGGTACCGTCAGGTTCACTGAGCATGGGACCGTGGAAAACCGAAACTAGCTTGCGGTCGGCTCCGACCACTGCTCGCCGAACAGTGATAACCTGACCTTCTGAGTTTGAGAGTTCGATCGTGACGGAAGATTCATGAACCTTGTGTTCCACGCCAGATTCGGCATCGACAAGATGCGACGTCATCACGTACGTAAGCGGAACTTCTCTTCTCGGACTTAGCATTCGTTCGAGTCCGAGAACGTACAGAATCGCCTGTAGCATCGTCGACTTACCCATCGTGTTGTCGGCCCAAAGGATATTCAGACCCTCCGAGAACACGATCTTGGCTCCATAGGCTCCGCCACCAGTTTCGGCGCGTAGTCGAAGCTGACGAAAGCGAAGCGACATTTTCACTTCCCGCTGCGTAGGAGACGCGCCACATCGCCCTCACTGAGCGCGCGTGCGCAGACTTCGACGAATCCCATCTCCTCTTGCATAACGTTCTCCGAAGCACGCAGAGCTGCGACCTGCTGTTTCCCGGTTGCTGTCAGCACCGCAGCCTTACCCTTCGGAAGTGAGACAAAGCCTTGTGCGGACGCGTACGCAAGCGCTCGATTCAACCAAGGTTCGAAACGAACAAGAGGCTGCTCGCTTTCGGCAGGTGCGTCGATGTAACGCGCCATTGCTGTGCGACCCAGCCGTGTGCGCGCAGAGTGTGCGAGCAGGTGGAGCTTCGGGAACGTTGCGCGACTGCCGCGGCAACTACCAATGATCAGCAATACGAGCGCTACTCCCCACGAAATGCGAAGATCGCCTGCGATGGGTCCGGGTCGACGCCGAAACTTGAATTCAGTGTCGAGTAATGGATCGGGATTACTAGGACGCATTTTCGAAGGGAGGATAGTCAAGTGGACATCTAAGGAGCCAATCAGCGACGGTCCCAAGAGCCATCCTCTCAGCGCCCTCTGCAGAGAGGTTTGGGATTTCGCTACGTAGGGTATTTGCAAGTTCTTCCAGAGTGTCGCGCAGCACTTGTGGAGGTTTTCCATCCGGCGGTCCAGCAAACTCTAAGCGCGTGGTGAGTCGGCTTACGATCTTTCGCACCGCCTCATGTAGCTGTGGCGCGGTCTCGCGTAAGTCCTCCAGCGTATTCTCTCTCTCCAGAAACCAACCGATAAACCGATCCGCATCTGCAGTCGCGCTTCCAGCAACTCGTTTTTGGAGCTTTCGGATGAGATTCCGAACTAAATCGTTTTGCGATTCCGACCAGTTCTCCACATCTGCAGCGGATGGCAAACGGGTGGCGAAAGTGAATTCCGATGCTTGTCTTCGCCTATGCTCGATCGAAGTAGTGTCGAACGCGCCGATGTCCTGAACAATGACTTCAATATCTCCGGCAACGTACTTCAAGTTCGCCGCACGGAGTTCTGTGGTCTTCTTCGCGAGATGCTGGTTGACGCTACTGCTGTCGTGCAATGGAACAAGGAGCACCCACTTGCGAATTGGCTTGCCACCGAAGAGGGCATTTAGCGCCTTCGAGTCGCTGCAAAACTTCTTCAAGTCGGTGGTGGCCTTCTTTATCTGGTTCGCAGCTCTCGCCGCGACATCGCAGGGCTCCTGTACCGCATAGCACTGGTACACGACCCCCTCGCCCAGGCAGTAGTAGTCGAGCCCCTGATCGCCCTTGTGTCGCGCTGGCACCTTCTGGACGTTCAGAGGGCCGTGTCGGTCCTGTAGAAGACCATACGAATAGGCTTCCCAGTCATTCGGGTCCCATAGCTCGTCAAAGGCTGCTGTCATAGTCGCCGGGAGAAGTACTCATTAGTCTTGTCGCGAGCGCACTGTGCGGACATTCGCAAAGTAAAGAGCCGCCGGTCGGGAGAAGAGATACTTCCCGGTTCTCAGGCTTTCGTGTAGAACATGCCTTTGTATTCTTGCGAGGAAATCGAGCGACTGTTAGGCAGCTCGGTGACAGAAACTACCGAGACACCTAACGAAATTGAGCTGCGCGGCCGCGCAGATCGCGCATGATGAAACTGCTTCACTTTGATCGAGTGTACACATGACCATGAGTCTCCGAACCGCGTCAGGTCCAACTCATCGCTAGGTCGGTCGCCGCGAAATCGCAAAAGATCGTACTCGGCCATACGTGATGCGCGCAATTGCGAATTGCAATCCGACTAGCGGAATCGCAAACGGGAGGGATACAAGCAGAGATCGAACACTGGTTTCCCAAAGGCCTATGCCAAAGCGTGACTGCACCCAGAATAGATATGGTATCCACAGGATGAGAACGACAACGGTCGTCGCGCTCAACCATTTGATGCGACTGAAGGCGCCAGCGGGATCGCGACTCGGCACGTACCTGATCGACCATCCCTCGCCACCGCCTCTAACTGAAAAGCTCTGGTCGGCCCCATCGACGATCAGACTGAGCTTGACGCGCTGCTTGTGCTCTCTAACGGGGTTCAAGAACGGAAGATCCACGTTAAGAACGCTGCCACTGATAAGGAGATTGATATCGGCCGTAGAACTATCTTCAGTCTCGACGGCCTCCAGCAGCGTCGTCGCTTGCGGAAAGACGATCTCGAAACGCGGACGATGTATCACCTCCGTCCCCTCATTCGATATCTCTAGGTCGAATTGGCCCGGATTCTTCACTGGGGATCCGTCGAACGTCACGGCGATTCGCTTCCGAGCGTCGGGGCGAACACGTACAAGCGATGAGTGATAGAGCTCACGAATCGCAAGCTGTCTCGGGCGCTTTCTTCTTAGGTACGTCGCCACCAAGCCTACCGTCGAAAGCAGGCCAAAAATCCAGCCTGCTCCTGCTTCGCTGAACAACCAGTTCATTACGACACCCCCTTGAGCTTGCTACATGAGACCTATCGGGCAAGAGTGGAGGTTCTGACTATCGATATTGAGGCGATCATCGAATGCGGCGGCGCAAACTGCATTCGTGCGAGAATTGCAGCGCATCGCGGCCCCGTTCACTTGACTATGCTCGTGATAGCCTTCGCCGGCAAGTCGATTGACCGAATTGAGCCACGGAGCTGCTTGCGCCGATTCAGCGCATACACGCCGTCCTTCCGTGCGGGCCGTTCCGTGCGGCGTGACTTGATTTCGAAATAGACAGAGGTCGTTCGAAACCAACCCCTCCCCAATTCAGTAGTTTCCAGAGCCCCTCCCCACCCTCTAGACCACATGCCCCTCCTCAGCGCTCGCTCTGTCACCAAGCGCTACCCCGGCGTCCTCGCGCTCGACTCTCTCACTCTCGATCTCGAGCCCGGCATCATCGGCCTCGTCGGCGCCAACGGAGCCGGCAAGTCCACCTTCATCCGCATCCTCCTCGGCCTCCTCGCCCCCACCTCCGGCTCCGTCGAAGTCCTCGGCATCGACTCGCTCGCCCACCCACTCGAGATCCGCAAGTTCATCGGCTACCTCCCCGAGCACGATTGCCTTCCTATAGATGTGTCCGCCGCTGACTTCGTGACCCACATGGGCCGCATGTCCGGACTACCCGCCTCCGCCGCACGCGAACGCGCCGCCGAAACGCTCCGCCACGTCGGGCTCCACGAAGAGCGCTACCGCCTCATCGGCAGCTACTCCACCGGCATGAAGCAAAGGGTCAAGCTCGCGCAGGCGCTCGTCCACGATCCCAAACTCCTCCTCCTCGACGAACCCACCAACGGCCTCGACCCCGAAGGCCGCGAGGAAATGCTCGGCCTCATCGAATGCACCGGCCGAGAGTTCGGCATCGCCATCATCATCACCTCGCACCTCCTCGGCGAAATCGAGCGCGTCTGCGATTTCCTCGTCGCCATCGAGCTCGGCAAACTCCAGCACGCCGGCGCGGTCGCGAAACTCACGGAACGCACGCAGTTCCTCCGCCTTGAGCTCGATGACGACGCGGATGCGTTTGCAGGTCGGCTGCGCAGCGCGGGACTCGACGTGCAGCTGACGGGCGAGGGACTGCTCGTCGCTCTCGCCGAACGTCGTCGGGCTCAAGTCGCTGAGCGTGCGCGAGTTCGTGATGACCGTGGTCGGCAAGGTCGCAGCGGGCGTGCCGGGCGTGAAGGTCGGCGCGGTGTCGACGAACACAGTGTGGACGATGGGTGCGATCATCCTCGTGGCGTCGCTGGCGCTGGGCATCCGCTGGCTGCAGCAGTACGAGATGGCGGAGAGAATCTAGTGTAGTGTCCCGGAACTTCCTTGCCTAAATCACGGGCGCTGACACCGCGGTCGCTCTCCTATTGCTCAGACAAATAGGATCTGACGAAACAAGTTGACCATGGTCATCGCACGGTTACGAGCGTGGTCGAACCGGGGTAGCCGTCCGCGGAGGCCGTCGCCGTCACAGCTGTCGTTCCCACCGCCAACCCGCTGATTCGAGCGTGGAGGGAATCAAGCACCACGACTGACACGATGGTGGAGTCGCCGACCTGCCAGTGCGTCAATGCGTCGGCGGAAACCGGACTCGTGGGACCGCACGTCCCTCCCGTCCCCGCCGCCAACACGATGCTCTGATGAAGCGCAACCGTCGTGTCGGCCGGTAGGCGATACTCGACGCCCTGACCAGCACACACTTTGTCGCCGCACCCGGCGGTCGTCACGGCAATGATCCCGATCAACACGACCAGCCGCGCGGCCTCTCGCTTCCTCAACGAAGCCTCCAGTGAGCGATAGTTCGTGCGCGTGACATCATTTCGGCGGCTACCAGTAAAGGCGGGCACCGACTGTGAGTGGGAGGAACCACACGCGCTGACCGCCGAATGGCATATCGATATATCTGAACTCGCCGACGATGGCGAGATGCGAGACTAGTCGCCACGAAGCATCTACCTCGGCGAATCGCGCTTGGCTCGCGTACGATGCGACTCCGGCGGTGACGCCAACCAGCCCCCGTTGTCCCAATGCCTGGCGCAATCCGACCCCGATCGATGGACCGAACGTATTGGGGAAATAGCCCTTGCAGCCGCCGTTCGGGGCAAGGGGACAGTCGGTCAGGTGGTCGCCGGGGGCTACGTCAAGACTATATCCCAACACGACAACCACGCGCGTCCGTCCTGCCCCGCCGATCCGCACAGCAAGATCGGCGCTCACCATGGCGGCGTTCGCTGTGCGAAACCATGTGTCGCCGGCGTGTGTGCTGGTGGACCCGGCGCCAGCGGTAAGATCTGCCGACACCGCAGGTACACTCTGCGCGCCCCCGTCGTGCGCACCGAGAGCAAGCGCGAGGACAGCCAGAAGGGCAAGTCGTGAGATCGTGTGACCGCCTATGCGCATGGAGGACGTTAAGGCCTTTCCACGGATTCCGCTGATCGAGCGGATACGACAACACCCTTCCTGGGAACAACAAGAACAAGTTCTTGGCTTGATCCGCGGCCATCCGGCCCTTGATCCGGCCCTTTCCGTGTTAACGCTTTTGCTGTTCGTCCCTCCCAAGTTCCGGTATCTTTACTCCATGAAATACCCCGCCGTCCACAACGTCATCGCCGGCGCGCCGCAGGAAGCCTCCGCGGCGCTTCCCGCCATCGATGTCTTCAACCCGAGCGACGGCTCCGTCCTCTCGCGCGTGCCGATGTCCGGGCACCACGAAGTGGACCTCGCGGTGCAGGCCGCACACAAAGCGTGGCCGGCATGGGCCGCGACCCCGATCAAGGAGCGCGTCCAGGTCTTCTACAAGTACAAGGCGCTCCTCGAGAAGAACATCGCCGAGCTTGCCGCCCTCATCACCGAGGAGAACGGCAAGATCGACAGCGAGGCGCGCGCCGAGATCCTCAAGGCCGCGGAACTCACCGAGTTCGCCTGCTCGCTCCCGCAGATCACCGCCGGCGAAGTGCTCGAGGTTTCCCGCGGCGTCGAATGCCGCATCGAGCGCTATCCGGTCGGAGTGGTCGCGGCGATCACGCCGTTCAACTTCCCCGTAATGGTGCCGAACTGGTCGATGCCCAACGCGATCGCACTCGGCAACTGCATGATCCTGAAACCGTCGGAGATGGTGCCGCTGAGCTCGATCAAGATCGCCGGGCTGCTGCGCGAAGCCGGCTTGCCGGAGGGTGTTTTCCAGGTAGTGCATGGCGGAAAGGAAGCCGTCGAAGCGATCTGCGATCATACCGGAATCGCGGCGGTCAGTTTCGTAGGCTCAACCAAGACGGCCAAAATCGTTTATCGCCGCGCGACGGCCACGCTCAAACGTTGTCTCGCGCTCGGCGGCGCGAAGAACCATCTGATCGTGATGCCAGACGCCGACGCCGAGATGACGTCGGGGAACGTGGTAGCCTCCATGAGCGGCTGCGCGGGCCAGCGCTGCATGGCCGCGTCGGTGATGCTCGCGGTGGCGGATACCGACGCGATCATCGCGAAGATGGTTGCCAAGGCGAAGGCGATGGTGCCCGGCCCGGACATCGGCCCGGTCATCTCACAGCAGTCGAAGGACCGGATACTCCATTATATAGAAGAGGCCGTTGCGCACGGCGCGAAGGTCCTGGTGGACGGCCGGCACGCGACCGTCAAAGGCCGCGAGAAAGGCTACTGGCTCGGCCCCACGATTCTCGACCACGTGACACCCGAGATGCGCATCGCGCAGGAAGAAGTGTTCGGGCCGGTGCTGGTGATCATCCGGGCGGGTGACGTCGACGCGGCGCTCAAGATCGAAAACGCGTCACCGTACGGAAACGCCGCGTCGGTCTTTACCGAGAGCGGCGGCGTCGCGCGCCACGTGATGGAGCACGCGCAGGCCGGCATGGTGGGCGTGAACGTCGGCGTTCCCGTGCCGCGCGAGCCGTTCTCGTTCGGCGGCTGGAACGACTCCCGGTTCGGCGTCGGTGACATCACGGGGCGCGGGTCGATAGAATTCTGGACGCAGGCGAAGAAGATGACCACGAAGTGGAATCGAGAGGCGGGGACGAATTGGATGAGTTGAACGGCGATGGAAGATCGAAAATGGAAGATCGAAGATGAACGGAAGTGTCCTCCATCTTCCATCTTACATCTTCCATCGATAACCCTGGGAGACCCCATGTCCACAATGACCGCACCAAGCCATTCGGGCGCCGCACGCATTGCGATGCCCCCGAGCAACCATAAGCCGAAGAAGTACACCGGTCCCGCCCGCGAAGAACTCATCGCGATGCGGAAGCAGTTCACGAACCCCGCGGTCTTCACGCTCTACAAAGATCCGCTGCTCATCGTGGAAGGCCACATGCAGTGGCTCTTCGACGAGACCGGCCGCCGGTACCTCGACTTCCTCGCCGGCATCGTCACCGTCGGCTGCGGGCACTGCCATCCGAAGATCACCGCGCGCATCCACGAACAGGCCGACACGCTCCAGCACGCGACGACGATCTACCTGCACCCGAACCTCGTGCTGCTCGCGAAGAAGCTCGCGTCGAAGATGCCGAAGGGACTCGACGTCACCTACTTCGTGAACAGCGGCACTGAGGCCAACGACCTCGCCATCTCGATGGCGCGGCTCAAGACGGGCAACTCGGACGTCATCGCCGTGCGCAACGCCTACCACGGAAACAGCCCCAACGCGCAGGGACTCACCTCGCTCTCTACATGGAAATTCCCGCTCGGAGGAGGCGGCGGCACGGTGCATCACGCACTGAACCCGGATCCCTACCGCAGTCCGTTCAAGGGAACACCCGAGGAGATCTCCACGCAGAGCGCGAACGACATTCGCGACCTCATCCGCTACTCCACGCCGGGCAAAGTCGCCGCGTTCATCATGGAGCCGATCCAGGGCGCCGGCGGCATCACGCACGGCGCGAAGAACTACCTCAAGGAAGCGTACGCGATCGTCCGCGAGCACGGCGGGCTCTGCATCGCCGACGAAGTGCAGACCGGCTTCGGCCGCACCGGCGAGCACTACTGGGGATTCCAGAACTTCGACGTCGTCCCCGATTTCGTCACGATGGCCAAGAGCCTCGGCAACGGCGCGCCGATCGCCGCCGTCACCACGCGCATGGAGATCGCGCAGTCACTCACGCAGCGCATCCACTTCAACACCTTCGGCGGAAACCCGATGAGCACCGCCGCCGCGCTCGGTGTGCTCGACGTGATCGACGAGGACAACCTCCAGGCGAACAGCAAGGCGATGGGCGCTCGCGTGAAAAGCGGCCTGGAGAAGCTGAAGGCGTCGCACCGCCTGATCGGCGACGTGCGCGGCATGGGGCTCATGCTCGGTCTGGAAATCGTCTCGGATCGCGGCACGAAGGCGCCGGGAAAGACCGAGACCGCCGAGGTGCTCGAGGCCACGCGCGAGCTCGGGCTGCTGATCGGAAAGGGCGGACTCGACGGCAACATCCTCCGCATCCAGCCGCCGATGTGCATCACCGCCGAGGACGTGGACTTCGCGCTGGACGTATTCGATCAGGCGTTTAGTGCGGTGGAAAAGAAAGGGTAACTGCAACTGCTTTGCCACGGATTTACACGGAAGAACTGCTGACAGGATTGTAGGACCTGATCAAGCTTTTTGGGGGAACTGCAACGGCGGCGGATTCAACCGGTGAGAGCAACAGTGATTGATTTCCTGTTCTCATCGGAGGTGGGACGATGCCACGCATCGGAGGCGGAGGGTTTTCAGATCAG
>Ga0209014_10000560_pt1 | contig 21856 bp, 19 predicted proteins | sample BarGraNGADG00212_FD_184491 | JGI IMG/M metagenome (GOLD analysis project Ga0209014, IMG submission 184491) | Arctic peat soil microbial communities from Barrow, Alaska - Barrow Graham LP Ref core NGADG0002-212 (SPAdes) (version 2) | ecosystem: Environmental > Terrestrial > Soil > Wetlands >...
GACGGCAAGATCGTAATCCTGGGCGCCGGCCGCGGCCGCGCACGCCAGCAGAAGTAGAAGGCTCTTCATCGTGTATAAGGTAGCAAGCGGCGGCAGAGGAGAGGTCAGACCGGAACCGGGTACGCCTTATAGTCTCTCGCGGCATTTGAAATCGCCGCGTTCAGGAAGTTGGGCCAGTCAGGTCTCTGCCAGTTCCACGTCATGAGCGATAGAGCGCCATTCTATCGCTCAGAATTCTTCTCTGCGCTTCCTCTGCGTTCTCAGCGTCTCTGCATTGAATTCCTATTTCTTCTTCTTCGCCGCCGCTTTCTTCGGGTAGATCTGCCCAGTGAACCTGTAATCGGACTCGTCAATATCCAGCCCGCCCACGATCGGTTTGCCGTTCTTGGTGATCGACCCCGGGATTTGGTAGCACATGATCGATTTCGGATCCGCAATCGTGCCGCGGATCGCGGATTCCTCAATCGGCGTCAGCACCTGGTCGATCGTCTCCTGCTCGCTCCATCCATCCATGCGCTTGAAATACGCGATCGCCTTCTTGCGATCGATCTTGTTGACTAGCGCGCGCCGCATGTGCTCGTGCGGAAAGCCCAGCGTGTGCCCGGTCTCGTGCCGCACTACCCGGTGGAACTCCGATTCGAGTGTATCCATCGTAAACTCTTCCAGGTTCATCGTCGCCTTGCCCTTAGGGATGTGCAGAATCTCGGTCCCGACGTAAGACCAATACCCGCCGTCCGTTCCCCCGACCCGCGAAATCCGCACCTGCGGATCCGTGTTGCCCGGCACGAACTGGATGTTCGCGTCCTTGTTCCACGCGTTCATGTGCAGCAGGATCCGTTTCCGCAGATCGGCCGGGGCATCGTCCAGGAAGCCCACTGTAAGTTTCACGCCCGCCGATCCCCAGTACGACGTCGTCATCACCGCAATCCGCTGTGGCGTCGCCCGGAACCCGCGCATCAAACCCGCCAACTGGTCCATCCGCGGATGGTTTACCGGATTGATCCTGGTCGCCGTTCGCGCCGCTTCAACCAGCATGCTCTTGGGCAATCTCTTCAGCCTGCAGCAAATCAATTCGTTCTTCTTCATGCACATCCTCCCTGAAATCCCTCGATCACTCGATTTCAACAACAATCGGGTCCTTGCCGCCCTTCAGGTCCTGCGTGTTCTTTAGCGTGCTCTCGTTCTTCAGCGCCTTCACCAGGTTCGCCGACGGCACCTTGCCCTCCTCCGACCTGCCATACACTCCCGTGGCAGTCGACATCATCGTGGTCAGCGTCCGCTCTTGGCGTTTTTCGAAGCCGTTCCACAACTCCTTCGGAGTCGCGTTGCGGCTGCCGTGATGTCCCACCTTGTAGACATCCACGTCCTTCAACAGGTCCGGAATTCCATCCTGCGAGAGCGCCCATTGCCAGTTCTCCAGTTGCGCATCGCCCGGAAACAACAGCTTCTTCCCCTTCACCTCGAACAACAGAATCAGGCTCGTGTTGTTGAGGAACCTATCCAGGATGGTAACGATCGCCAGAGCGTTCTTCTTCAGCGCCGATTCGGCGTGATCGATGAACCAGCGCGTGTGGAGCGGCTTGGGGCCCTTGCCATAACGCGCCGCGCGCGGAAAGAGATCGAACGTTCCGGCGGCCGCCGCGGCGCGCTGCTGCAACCCCCAGAATTTGGTCGCCAGCCAATACTCGTCGCTCTGTTTCGCGTACTTCTTCAGGTTCTGCTGCTTGAGCGCCGGCGGACCGAGAACCCGCACCTTCACACCCGGCAACAGCTTGTTGTCCTCCAGGCCCGAGGACGAGTCGTACTGCAGAAAGCGCGGCTGCCGCTTCCCCATCTTCCGCAGGTTGCGAACCGCGTCCGGGTTCTTCGTATTGTTCGCCGCGAGCTTCTCGAGCGCGAGTGGTCTCCCGTCGGCGCCCCGCCAGAGTGGCGCCGCGTCAACCACTGCCTGCGCATATGCCTGCATCGCGTTCATCGATGCGAAGAACAGGCGCAGCGGGTTCGCCGGCTGATTCTTCTTTAGCAGCGGCGCCGAAGTCGCATCTGCCCCCGCCTCCGGGTTCTCCGTCCACGGCTGCACGACCACTTCCGGTTTGCAGGAGGCGATGATCGCCCCCGGGCTCTGCTTCCCGCCCGCATCCGAGAAACCGCTGATATGGTCTCTGTGCCGATGCGTTGCCACCACGGCGTACAGCTTGCCACCGCAGGCATCGCGGATTTGCCCCGCGATCTCCTGCATGTTCACGCTGCCGCTTACCGAACCGAAATCGATCAGAATGTGCTGGTCCTTCAACGGCGGAGCGTAGTGGAAGGTCAGCAGGAAGCAGTCGCCGAATCCCACGTTGTACATCCGGATGGTGACCTTGGCCGGTTCAGCCGGCATGGTCTTCCTCCTGAGCGAGCGCTTCTACTTCGCCGCTCGCGTCGCCGCGCAACGCCCGTTCCAGGTGCAGCAACGCGAAAGCCTTGCTGCCGCTGAAGCCGCCATGCGTCCATAGGTACTCCAGCCGTGGGTTCTGCCGCGCGGCACTCCGCAGCCGATTCCGTACGTGATACTTCAATCTCCCCGATTCATCTAGAATCAGCGTGCCGCCGCCGAATATGGTGAGGTCCAGATCCGCCGGCATGCCGCTGGGCTTCGTCAAGCCGAACTTCTTCAGATCCCGCGCCTGCATTCGCACCTGCTGCGAATACACCGCTACCGTCTCGTGCAGCAGGAAGCCGTCGGAACTTACCCGATAACACGGCATCACGTCTACCACTCTCGTATAGGCGCCTTCATCGACCTTCAACGCGGCCCGGTTCTCCCACAGAAACCGGAAAATCTCGTCCTTGTCGTGCTGCATCGATTCGAAATGCGTTCGGCTGTAGCGTAATTTCTTCACCCCCGGACCGCCCCACAGGCCCGGTTCCGCCGCCTCCTTCGTCTCCGACCCCGGCTGGAAACCGAGTGCCTTGAATGCCTCGAGCAACGCCTTCCGGTACTCGTAGCGCGAATCGTCCGGGTGCATCTCGTAGTCCGCCGTCAGCATCGCGCTCAGAAAGTCGCTGAATAGCAGATCCGTCGGCGGGCAGTAGTCTAGCGCCCGAATCGACATTGTCAGCAGGTGCTCCGCTGTCTCCACCGCCGCATCCACCACGCCGATCCGGCTGACCATGCCTTGCTGCAACTTCCCGTAAAGGTCTATCCGCCTCTTCCATACTTTCAGGAACGCGCCCAGCACCGCCGCCACCAGCAATTCGCCGCGCCGGTGGCACTCGCCGAATTCTTCGCTGGCCGCCAGTTTGGCACTCACCGGCAACTCGATCGACCGCCGCAACGCCACCCCGTGCGTGCCATACATCGTCTCCCCGACCTGCTTGGCCAGCCCCAGCAGCACGCCTTGCTTCAACGCCTTTTCCGTCAGCACCGAAGCTTTCACCAGGCCCTTATTCCCGGAAGTCCCCAGGTCGAGTCCGGCGCTCACCACCTCGCGCAGCGAGAGCACCGAAAACAGCGCCACAATATCCGCGAAGCCCTCGTGAAACGCCGCCTGGTCGGGAGACGACGGGCGCAGGTACTCGTCGCGTAAGCCATCCACCAGCGCGTGCGTGGTCTCATGCGCGATCACCTCGTGTGAGAGGCAGGTGAAGACCAACCCGCTCTCGCCCGGGTAGTACCCGAAAAAGATCGCGCGATCGTCCTTCGAGTAAAATGCGTTGAGGTCGAGGAACGCGTGCGGCGCAATGCTCAACTGGTGCCCCGGAAAACTCCACCGCACCCGCCGGCCCAGTGCCCGCTCAAATCGCGCCAGCACGCGCATCACGATCGCATACACGTTGCGCGCCTGAAACGACCGATCCGTTTCCGGGTTGGAAACCTTCAGCAGATCGCTCGCCCTGTATGGCGCGGGCCGGTATAGGATCCGGTTGGATGCGTCGTAATCGATCACTTGCACCCGGTACCCCCGCGGTCCTGGCGCCAGCTCTTCGTTGGGAATCTCAATCATCGCCGTCAGCACGGCGCCGTCCGCCCCGCGTACGCTCGGGTCCAGCGCGATCACGCGGTAGGTGCAGGTCGGCTGGACATTGGGAACCACTGCGACGGGTTCCGCTCGGGCTGATTTCTGTTTTGCCATACGTCTATCCTCGGAGGCAGAGCGACGCAGCCTTAGGGTTCGATACGCGTTCCGAGTACCTTTAGAAACTGCGCCAGCCAGGCGGGATGCGCCGGCCAGGCCGGCGCGGTCACAAGGTTCCCGCAGGTGTGTGCCTGATCCATGGCGAGGGCTTCATACGTTCCACCGGCAGAGGCGACCTCGGGGGCCACCGCCGGGTAGCAACTGCACGACTTGCCTCGGAGCACATCGGCCGCGGCCAGTATCTGCGCCGCGTGACAGATGGCGGCGATCGGCTTGTCGGACTCCGCGAAATGGCGCACGATTTCCAGCACGCGCGGGTTGAGCCGGAGGTACTCCGGCGCCCGGCCACCCGGAATCACCAGCCCGTCGTAGTCTTCGGGGCGCACCTCATCGAAAGTCGCATTCAAAGCGAAATTGTGACCCCGTTTCTCACTGTAGGTCTGGTCGCCCTCGAAATCGTGGATGGCGGTGCGCACCGAATCGCCGGCCCGCTTATTCGGACAGACGGCATGCACGACATGCCCGGCCATGAGGAGCGCCTGAAAGGGAACCATCGCCTCGTAGTCTTCCACGTAATCGCCAACCAGCATCAGAAGTTTCTTGGCAGCCACGACGAATGTCCTCCTCAGGCTATCGTCGCACTTCTGGGCAATTCAGGTTTGGTGGGCCCTGCTGGATTTGAACCAGCGACCGACGGATTATGAGTCCGCTGCTCTAACCGCTGAGCTAAGGGCCCCAAGACCTATTAGAGCAGGTTGTTCCCCTGCCCTGCAGTGGTTGCCCCCTGGGCCGATATGCCGCCTTCAGATCGCGGCCTTACAGTGTGCTCGATGTCCTTGAGCTTGGTTTGAAATACGAACAGCTCCGTTAGATGAACAGTTCAGCCGAGACGCCAAAGTATTCGGCCAACTTCTTAGCCTGGGCCTTGCTGATGCCGCGCTTGCCATTCACAAGGTCGGACGCCTGAGCACGCGAACCGAGCACGGGAACAAGATCTGCCTGCTTCAGCCCGCGCTGTTCCATCAGGAACTTGACCATCTCGTACGGAGGCTGTTCCGGAATCTGATAGTGTTCTTCGTCATAGACTTCGATCAGCGCCGCCAGGATTTCCCGCAGCGCCTTCTCTTCCTGCGTCAGTTTACGTTTGGCGAAATCTAACTCTTCGAGCCGCGCCACCATGCTGTCGAATTCCCGGTCGTTTTGAATCGGCTGCGGCAATTCCGCCGCCAGCAGCTTGCCATAGGCCACTGGGTCCAATGCTCTCATGCCCATTTCATCCACTCCTTACGGTCGTATTCGCGATGGTTCAGCAGCGCCTTTACGTAGATCCTTTGTAGATTGTATTTCACGCGCGTCATGAGCCGGAAGTTCCCGCCCAGGACGTCGAATATGAGAACGTCGCCGACTTGATCGGCCGAGGGATACTCCCGGCGGACTTGGTGTAAACCACGCCATTCGGCCCTCTTCGCCACCTTGTACCAAAGGGCCAGCGTGGGAAGCGTTTCCGGGTGCTTCTTTGCCAGTTTCAGAAGACCGGGCTTGCTAATCACGTTCACCTGTCGATGTTAGCATATTGCTTACAGCAACTACACCCGGAGGCTCATCGCCGCCTCCCAGAAGAACCCGCGCGCGGTAGCGGTCGCGATGACAAACGTGCGGGAAAGTCAGGACAGCTGCCCCTGCCCCCACCGCTTTACAATCCCCCGCACTTGCACCGCGCCTGGCACGCCCGGCAGAAATGTTTGCCGCAGGCCGGGCATGGCGCGGCGCAGGATTTGCAGAGGAAGTGGACGCGGTCGTCGCACAGGAAGAGCGGATGGGCGGGGCCGGAACAACCTTCGCACCAGGGTGATTCGAGCGCGCCAAGTTTCGGGTTCCAGTGGAGCTTGGCCACGCGTTCGGCTTTCTTGCGGATGAGCCGCGCCGAGATTTCCCGCACCGGAAGCGGTACGGCGAGGACGTCGCCGGGTTGGATGCGGATTTTCAAGGAGTACTTGCGGACTAAGTCATCCAGTTTGGCGGCGCGGTCCAGTTGGGTGGCGGCCACGCGGCTGCGCTCCCTCATGGCTGCGTCGGGGTCGGCGGCGCGGCGCGCGATGCGCTTTCCGATCTGGCTCAGCAGGTCCTTATAGTAGGAGTCGATGCGCTCGCTGTCCCGCGCCAGGCGGCGGTTGGCGCTCTGTTCGATGGCGGCGGCCAGGCGGCGGATTTCGGGCTGCACACCGCGCAACGCAATCGGGAAAAGCTGCGCCAGTTCGTCGCGCGGAATCGCCGGTTGCGGGTCTTCCTCCAGATCGTCCTTTACCGCCTTCGCCAGGAATTCCGGCTGCGGCACCAGGGTGCGGGCCGATGCGTTGAGGCAGACGGTCACCACACCGAGGCTGGTTTCGTCGCTCTCGATGGTGTAGTGAAAGCCGAAGAAGTAGTAGCGCGCGGTTTGCTGGTAGTCTTCGATCACACGGCAGATGCCGTTTTGCAGCGCCAGTCCGCGGTCCAAGGCGCCAGTGGCATCGACCGGCGGCACCAGGACGGGGCGGCGCAGGCGCGCGCTCACCACGCGGGCATCTGGCGGCAACAGGCGGCTGAGGCGGTCGAGCCATTCGTTTTCGTCGCTCGCGCCCGCGCCGCCGCCGAAGCGCAACGAGAGCCACTCGCGCGACTCCAGCGCCGCGGCCAGTTCCGCCGGAAGCAGGGCGCGCAGGGCGCCGGCCTCTTCGGTCTCGACCAGCGCTCCGCGGCTGACGAGCAGGTCTCTGGCCCAATCGACGATGTCTACCATTTACACCTCGGCATCTACACCTCGAAGTCGTGGGCGAAGAGGGCTTCGTCCAGTTCCTGAACCTTGACGTGGTGTTTCTTGGCGTCCAGCAGGCGCCGGGCCAGCTCCTCGAACGACTGTTCCACCTCGCCCGATTCGCGGCCGGAGATCCACAGGTCCATCACGATTTCAGCGAAGTCGCGGGCGTCGTCGAGGGTTCCGAGGATGGCATCCATCTCTCCCACTACCAGCTCGAACATATTGATCTTATCGTGCAGCACGCGCAGAATCTGCTCCTCGACGGTGCCCTCCTGGCAGTAATTGAAAACGAAAACGTCGTGGTCCTGGCCGATGCGATGGACGCGGCCCACGCGCTGTTCGATGCGCATGGGGTTCCAGGGCAAATCGAAATTCACGATGGTGTCGGCGAACTGGAGGTTGCGTCCTTCGCCGCCGGCGCCGGTGGAGAGCAGCACGCGCGCATGGTCGCGGAAGTGAGCGATAGCGGCGTCCTTCTCGGCGCGCGAAAGCTCGCCGCTGAAGAAGGCGTAGGGGACATCGTGCTGCTCGCAGACGCGCCGGAGGTGGTCGAGCGTGGGGAAAAACTCCGTGAAGACCACGGCCTTCGATTGCCGCGCGGCCAGCATTTTGCCTAACTGAATCCCCTTGGCGCTTTCGTCCACGCTGGCCGCCAGGTCGAAGATGGCCTCGAGTTCGCGGCGCCCGGCTGCGTCCACCCAGTTGGCCTCGGCCAAGGCGTGGGCGGCGGAACGGGCCAGCGCCTGCGGGCTGCTGCCGGCCTGCCGCAGCATCAGGTCGAGCGCGCCCGGCGGGGCCTGCTTGCCCGACGGCTGCCGGTAGCGGCCGGCGACGAACCGCGACACGCGGTCGTAGGTCTCCGCTTCGGTTTTGGATGGCGTCACCGGGACGCTGGCGGCGATGCGGCGCGGCAGTTTGACGTCGGCCGCGCCGCGGGTATTGCGGATCATCACGTCGCCCAGCATGGTGCGAAGCTGCTCGGGATTCTTGGGCGCCTTGGGTTTGCCCGGCGTGACGTAAGTCTTGCGGAAGTCGGGCTCGGTAGAGAGCAGGCCGGGCTTGAGCAGCGTGATCAGGTTGTACAACTCGATCAGGTTGTTCTCCACCGGGGTGGCGGTGAGCATCAAGATGAACTTTTTCTGCAGCGAGTCTACCAGTTGCCAGTTGGCGCTGGAGCGGCTTTTGAGGCAATGGGCTTCGTCCACGATCACCATGTCCCACGGCACGGCGGCGATGGTCTTGGCGTGAAGGTCGAGCCGCGCCTGGGCGATGGAGCAGACCACCAGCGGTTCGGATTTCCAGAACCGCGCCGGGTCGCGGCGGAATTCGGCGCCATCCGGCGAGACCGGGGCCAGGCCGAACTTTTCGATGAGTTCACCCTTCCATTGGGAGACCAGCGAGGGCGGTGTGAGGACCAGCGCTTTGTGCACCAGGCCACGCATCCAATACTCCTTCAGCACCAGGCAGGCTTCGATGGTTTTGCCCAAGCCGACCTCGTCGGCCAAGAGCGCCCGGCCTTTGAAATGGCGCAGCACTTTACGCACGGTTTCCTGCTGGTAGATGTAGGTGTCGACGCCGTGGAGCGAGGGAAGGCAGAGCAGGTCCTCGAAGTTCTGGGCCATCTGCAACTCGATCCACTGGCGGCGCAGGAAGTAATCGGCGACGGTTCCCTGATTGGCGAAGGCGGGCGTAGCAGTGGGGAAAAACTGAACCGCCGCGCGCGGTAGTTCGGGAAGCTGCTCCGGCGCGGGTGCGGGAGCGGTTATGGGCGCGGGCGGAGGCGGCGGCGGCGGTGGGGCGGGTTTCTCGGACGCGGGCTTCGGCCGTGTGAGTCGCAGGACCGATTCGGCCGTGGCCCTTAGGCGCTGCCATTCCGGTTCGTGCCGTCCCTTGATTTCGGCCAGGAACTCACGCGTCGCCTCAATCGCTTTCTCGGCTTGGCCCAATTGCTGGTACATCCCGGCGATGTTGTAGAGCACTTTGGGATCGGCATCGACCTTCCGCCGCCGTTGGAGGTATCCCAGCGCCTCGGCATAGTGCCCGGCGACGCGATGTATCTCGAAAAGCAGTCCCATCGCGCCGGCGTGATTGGGATCGAGGATGAGGGTCTTCTTCAGGAAGCGGTCGGCGGCCGGAATATCGCCGGAACGGTGCGCTTCGACGGCGTCGCCATACAGATAGCCCGCGTCTTGGCGGTCGAGTTCGCGCTGCTCTTCGGCCCGGCGCTGGCGGAGGGCTTGTTTGCGGCGTTCCTGGCTGGTAGGCTTCGCCATGTGAGGCTGGAATCCAGATAATACTATAGCGGGGCGCAGGTGGCGATGAAAACGTCGTTCGCGATCGCATCGGTCGCCGCCATGCCGCTGCCTTTCACCGCCCGCTAAAAATCCTTGACCGGCTCCACCCGGCCCATCAAGGCCGTCCCCACCAGTAGCGCGATGGGCATCAGCAGCCCGATTCCGATGAACACCGGCGCATAACTGTGGGTGACATCCAGCGTGCGGCCCACGGCCCACGTGCTGATCACGGAGCCCAGCGTGGAACCCGTCCCCGCAATCCCGTAAACCGACGCCACGGCGCGCGGCGGAAAGTAGTCGCCCGGCAAACTGTGGACCGTGATCGACCAGAACATCCAGAAGAAAATCGCCACCGAAATCATCGCCATGGTCCAAAACAGGGAATGCGCGAATACCGCCAGGATTCCCAGCGGCGAGAGCAGCGCCGCCCCCACCATCAGAGTCTTGCGCGTGCGATTGGCGCTCCAACCGGCGCGTTGCAGGCGCAGCGTCAGGTACCCGCCGGTGAAGTTCGCCACGTCGGCAATCAGAAAAGGAATCCACGCCACGGCGGCGATGCCGGCCATGTTCAGGCCGCGCTCACGCGTCAGGAATTCCGGAATCCAGAATACGTAGAAGAACCACAAGGGGTCCGCAAAGAAGCGGCAGAAGAAGACCGCCCAGGTCTGCCGGTATCGAAGCAATTCCACCCAGCGCACACGATCCCCATAGGCGACGGGCGCGCGCTCGGCGATGGCCATCTCCGGATGCGCCCGCCGGAAGAGCTGAAACGCCAACACCCAGAGGAAGCCGATCGCCCCTGTGACGATGAACGCGCCGCGCCAGCCCGCGATCGCCGTGACCCCCACCACCAGCGGAGGCGCAATCATCGCCCCCAGGCTCGATCCGCTGTTGCACACGCCGATGGCCAGGGTGCGCGCCTCGGCCGGCACCCAGGTGGCCGTGGCTTTGGCGAATGCCGGCCACGCCCCCGCCTCGCCCACCGCCAGCAGGCTGCGCGCCATTCCCAGGCTCAGCGGCCCTTTGACCAACGAGGTCACCATTCCGGCCGCCGACCACCAGCTCACCGCCAAGGTGAGTCCGCGGCCCACGCCCAACCGGTCGAGTACCCATCCGGCAATGGGAAGTGCGATCGCGTAGGTCCCCATGAACCAGTTCACGATGTCCGCGTACTGGCCGTTGCTCAAGTGGAACTCCCCGCGCAGCACCGGCGCCAGCACCGACACCACCTGCCGATCGATGAAGTTGATCGTCGTCTCGCCCAGCAGCAGCGCGATCAGGACAAACAGCGCGCCGCGCGTGAAGACGGGCTCGAATTTCGGCGCGGCGCCGGCCGATACCGGGTTCCCTTCCCGCGGGCTCAAACTCGACATGGGTTCACAGTACCATCAATCCCGTCGTGAGCCTCGCCGCGAAGCCCGGAAATCTCCGATTCCTCCGCGCTCTCAGGTTTTGACTTTCTCGCCGTGTTTTCTCTGCGCTTATCTCTGCGTTCTCTGCGTCTCCGCGTTGAATCTCATCTCCCAAATCCCAGCCCTCCCGGAGCCCGGAAACCGTCCGCCTCCAACCCCGCATAGTTCACCAGCTCGACCCCGTGCCGCAGCATCGCCGCCCGCACCTCCGGCGCCACCAGCGCGGCCAGTTCCGCTTCCCGGCTCTCCTTCAACCGCGTGCGCGCCGCGCGCAGCGCTGGGCCGCAGCGCCCCGGATGGACCATCAACTCCGTGCTCCCCCCCGGAATCACCGACATCAGTTCCACCAACTCCGCCGTGCGCAAGCGGCCGGTGATCTGGAACCCCGCGAAGTGGTCCGTGGTGCGGCATCCGTGCTGCGTCAGGACGCGGTGGAATCGCCGCCGCATCAACCCCAGCGCGCCGCTGGCCAGCCGCGTCATGCGCGGCACCCCGCCGCGCAGCGCGTGCAGCGGAAAATCGAACGGCCGCCGCACCCAGTGCACGCCAAACTCCTCCGCCAGGCGCGCCACCGCATCCAGGACCGGAGGCGCCAGGTGCGTGTGCTTGTGAGTATCCAGGTGGCTTGGCCGCAGCCCCGCGTACACGATACGCCGCACCTGCGCCGCCAACTCGTCGTACACCCGAATCCGGCCCGTAGCCAGCGCCGCCACCAGTTGCGCCGCCGTCGCCGGAAAGGCCTTCTTCGTGACCAGCGAGTGCCCGCCGATCAGCACCAGGTGACAGCCGATGTCCAGCGCCGGTGTCTCGCGCGCCAATCGGACCGCATCCTCGAAGGCATCGCCGTTGGCCATCAGGGTGGTCGCCGTCAGAATCCCATCGCGGTGCGCTTCCACGATGCCGGCGTTGACGTCCGGCGTGAAACCGAAATCGTCGGCGTTGACTACGAGTTGTTTCCGTTGGATCAAGATGGGAATCAAAACAGCGCTAGCCGGATGGTGAGAAACTTCTTGGGATTGGCCCGCATGTCCTTGGCCAGCGACTGGAACTCGCGCGTCGCGCCGACCAGCGAGTCGAACAACGCCGGGTTGACCAGCATCTGCCCCAGCGTGCCCTGTCCGGCGTTGATCTTGTCGATGGTGCCGTTGAATTTGGCCACTAATTCTTCCAGCCGCTGGTGCAGCGCGTCGTCCTTGAGCAGCTTGCCCGCCGTCCCCTTGCCGGCATTGAGATCGGCCAGCAGCCCGCGAATCTCCGCCAGCGATGCCTTGGCTTCGTCATACAGCGCCGGGTCCTTGAGCAGTTTGCCCGCGCTTCCGTTTCCAGCCTGCAAGTCGGCCAGCAGCGAATCCACGCGCTTGATCGGCGAGCGGATCTCCTGGTACAGCGCGTCGTCGTAGATCAGTTTGCTGGCCGTGCCATGACCGGTACGAATGTCGGCCAGCAGGTTCTGGCCTTCGCTGGCGATCCCGTTCAGGCGGTTGTAGAGCTCCTCGTCCTTCAGCAGTTTGCCGATGTTGCCCTTGCCCGCTTCCACGCCGGCCAATAACGAATCCAGCCGGGTGACGATGGTCTGCAAGGTTTGCAGCAGGTTGGCGCTCTGCGCCATCAGTTCGGGGATGTCTTGCGCCTGCAGGCTCTTGATTTCGGCGCCGTCCTTCACCGTCTGCGCATTGCGCCCCTTGGTGATGTTGATAAACTTATCGCCCAGCAGGTTGGCCGCGCTGATGCCGGCCACCGAATCCACCGGAATCTGCCGGAGAAACTTCTCCTGCACTTTCATGATGAATTCCACCGACCGCTTCGGTTCCGACGGTGTGATCAGCGAGATCTTGTCCAGCGAGCCGACGGTGAAGCCGTTGAGCCGTACCGGGGTGCCTTCCGCCATGCCGCTGGCATCGTCCATGAACGTGTGCAAAAACGCGGTCTTCTGAAATAGTCCCTTGGAACTGGTCAGCAGGAAAATCAGCGAAGACAGAATCAGGAACGCGGCCAGCCCCACCACCCCCACCTTCAACTGCGACCAGCGTACTTTTTTCGGATCCGCCATGGTCTAGACTCGCTGCTTCACGAACTTGCCGATATACGGGTCGTTTGAGGACTCGATTGCGTCCTGGTCACTTTCGAAAATCAGCCGGCCTTCCTTCAGCACCATGAAGGTGGTTCGCGATTTCTGTTTGGCCCCGTTACGTGCCGGCTCCAATGCTCCTTGCTCCGAATTGTAGCGGAAATTCGCCATCAGGTTCCCGTCCTGATAACGGTGCGTCACCAGCAATGTGGTGGCCTGGCTCACATCGCGCTCTTTGATCAGCAGCGCCATAATGGTGTGCGCCGTGATCGGGTCGAGCCCTGCGGTGGGCGAATCGTACATTTGTAGCGGTGGCTCCGTGACCACGGCGCGGGCGATGGCCGCGCGCCGCCGCATGCCGCCCGAAAGTTCACTGGGGAATCTCGCCAGCGTGCCGCCCAGTTCCACGAATTCCAGCGTCTGTTTCACCCGCGGCAGCACCTCGGCCTTGGGGCAATGGATCGACGGCTGATTGAGCAGCGGATACGCCACGTTCTCTTCGATGTTCAGCGAATCGAACAGCGCGCTTTCCTGGAACAGCATGCCGATCTTGCTGCGTACGTCGAACAGGCGTTTTTCGGACATGGTGGAGATGTCCTGGCCGAACACGAAAACCTTGCCGGATTCCGGTTTGGTCAACCCCATGGCGGTCTTCAGCAGCACCGTTTTGCCGCTGCCCGCCGCTCCCAGGATGATGCGCGATTCGCCCTCGTACGCCGCGAACGAAATATCCCGCAACGCTACGTCTCCATCGAAAGAGACCGTGACGTTTTCGAATCGCAGCACCGCGGTACGCGCTTTCCCATCCATCAGGATCCGCCCTGGCTCACGAACACCTTGGTGATCAGCAGATCCAGCACGAAAATCAGTACCGTCGCCGCCACCATGGCCTGCGTGGTGGAGCGGCCCACACCCTGGGTTCCGCCCGTGGTTTTCAACCCGTGGTAGCAGCCCATCAGCGAAACGATCAGCGCGAAGACCAGCGGTTTCAGCAGCCCCTGCGTCACGTCGTTCCACTCCAGCGCGCGCCACACCGATGTCCAGTACTGCCGGCTTTCGATGCTGAGAACAAACTTGGCGATGATGAAGCCGCCCACCATGCCCACGAAATCCGCGATGATCGTCAATAGCGGGAGCATCACACACGTGGCGATCACGCGCGGCGTCACCAGTTTCTGGATCGGGTCCGTGCCCAGCGCGCGCATGGCGTCGATCTGCTCGGTGACTTTCATCGACCCGAGCTCGCTCGCCATCCCCGTGGAATTGCGGCCCGCCACCATGATCGCCGTCAGCACCGGCCCAAGTTCGCGCACCAGCGTCAGCGACACCAGCGTGCCGGTCTTGCCGACCTGCCCGTATTGCGAGAGAGCGCGCGACATCTGCAGCGCCATCACCGCGCCGCTGAAGAAGCCGATCATGACCACAATCGGCAGCGAGCCCACCCCGATCGCGTCCATCTGAAGGGCGATGTCGTCACCGTAGTGAGGGCGGCGGAAGATGTTTTTCAGGGCCTTTCCTGCGAGCAAGAAAAATTCCTGAACAGCAAGTACAGGCTCTTTCAGCAGATCCAGCAAGTAGCTTTGGTCCCCGCACTCCGATGCTACCATAGAAGGTTAAAATGCCGCTGAAAACCCAGCCATGAAGGGACTTACCGATATCCCCGGGATTCGCGTCGGCCACGTCTCGGATTTTGACGCCATCACCGGATGCACCGCCATCCTCTGCGAGCAGGGCGCCGTGGGCGGCGTCGATATCCGCGGCAGCGCCAGCGGAACCCAGGAAATCGACACCCTCAGCCCCGGCCACGTCACCGATCGGGTGCACGGAATCCTGTTCGCCGGCGGTAGCGCCTTCGGCCTGGAAGCCGCCGCCGGCGTGCGCCGCTACCTGGCCGGCCGCAAGGTCGGCTACCTCTTCGGCGGCCAGCACATCCCCATCGTGCCAAGCGCGATCCTCTTTGATCTCGGCATCGCCAAACCCAACGTGCACCCCAACCTCGCCATGGGCGAAGCGGCGGCCGTCGCAGCCACCACCGACCCCGTGAAGGAAGGCTGCGCCGGCGCCGGCACGGGCGCCACCATCGGCAAACTCTTCGGCATCAGGCAGGCGATGAAGGGCGGCATCGGATCGTACACCGTCACCCTTCCCGGCGGCGTGCTGGTCTCCGCCCTGGTCGCCGTCAACGCCCTCGGCGACGTGCGCGACCCCGCGACGGGGAAGATCGTCGCCGGCGCGCGCAAAACCGCCAGCAGCCGTGAGTTCATCGATAGCGAAGCCGAAATGAAGCGCGGCGCCACCATCGGCGCCGCCCCCAGCAACACCACCCTCGCCGTGGTTGCTACCAACGCCAGGCTCAACAAAGTCCAGGCCAACAAGCTCGCTCAGTTCGCCTCTCTCGGCATGGCGCGAACCCTCTACCCGGTGAACACCATGGCCGATGGCGATATCGCCTTCGCCCTGTCGCTCGGCGCAGAGCAGTCCGACATCGACAACCTCGGCGTGGCGGCCGCCGAAGCCGTGGCGCAATCCATCCTGCGCGCCGTCCGGCTGGCGAAAACTCTCGGCGGCGTCCCCGGACTCGCCGGCTGATGCTTCGTCGAAAATACCGCTCTTTCAGAACGTGAGAAAAAAACAAGGGGCCACCGATGAACGCCGATAAACGCCGATGAAAACAAGATACTTATCGGCGTTCATCTGCGTTCATCGGCGGCCCATAATGATTTTTTCACAGCTTCCCACGGTCGCGGCTCTGATCGCGGCCGTGACCGCGCTTTCCGCCCAACCGCCGGCCGCCACCCCCACCCGGGCCGACATCCTGCGCGGCGCGTACGGACCGTATCGCGCCAACAACGATCTGCTCTTCTACCACCTCGACGTTCGCGTCGACCCGGAAAAGAAATTCCTCTCTGGCAAGGTCACCATCCGCTTCAAGATGCTGCAGGACGCCACGCGCATCCAGCTCGATCTGCACGCCGCGCTCCACGTCGACAAAATCGTCCTCGGCGACACCACCCTCAAATACGAACGCGACTCCGGCGCCGTCTTCGTGGACTTCCCCGAAACCCTCCGCGCCGGCCGCACCTACAGCATCGAGTTTTACTACTCCGGAAACCCGGTGGAGACCGGCCGGTTCGGCGCCATCACCTTCAAGAAAGATCCCGCGGGGCATCCCTGGATCAATACCGCCTGCGAAGGCACCGGCGCCAGCGTCTGGTGGCCCAACAAAGACCAGTGGCGCGACGAGGTCGAGAGCATGGAAATCAGCGTCTCCATTCCTCACGATCTGGTCGACGTCTCTAACGGCAAGTTTATGGGCAAGACCGACCTCGGCGACGGCTACACGCGCTGGGACTGGCTGGTGCAATACCCCATCAACAACTACGACGTCTCGCTCAACATCGGCAACTACCAGCACTGGGCCGACCGCCTCGGCGACCTGCCGCTCGATTTCTACGCCCTGCCCGAGAACCTCGAAAAGGCCAAGAAGCAGTTCGCCCAGGCCAAGGGAATGCTCGAAGCCTACCAGCACTACTTCGGCGAATACCCTTTCCAGAAGGATGGCTACAAGCTGATCGAAGCCCCCTACTCCGGCATGGAGCACCAGTCTGCCGTCACCTACGGCAACCGTTTCGCCAACGGCTACCTCGAGCGCGACTGGACCGGCGTCGGCATCTCCCCGCGCTTCGATTTCATCATCATCCACGAAAGCGGGCACGAGTGGTTCGGCAACAGCATCACCGCCGCCGACGTGTCCGACATGTGGATCCACGAAGGCTTCACGACCTATCTCGAGTGCCTCTACGTCGAGTACATGTGGGGGCGCGACGACGGCCTGAAGTACACCAACGGGTACAAGTCGAGGGTCCGCAACCTCCAGCCCATCATCACCCCGCGCGGCATCAACAAGGAACCGCCCCAGGACCAGTACTTCAAAGGAGCGCTCTTCCTCAACACCCTGCGCAGCGTGGTCAATGACGACGCCCGCTGGTGGACCCTGCTGCACGATTTCTACCAGCACTTCAAGTATCAAAACATCATGACCGAGGACGTGGTGCGGTACTTCAATCAGCAGACCGGCATGAACCTGACGCCCGTCTTCGACCAGTACCTGCGCCACCCCACGCTCCCCGCCCTGGAACTGAAGTGGGACGAGGCCGCGGGCACAGTCGCCTACCGGTGGAAGGCCGATGAGCCCGGCTTTCAGATGCCCATCCGCGTAGGAACCAAGGACCACTGGCAGATCCTCCAACCCACCGTCGAGTGGCAGACCATGAAGACGCCGCTCAAGAAAGCCGAATTCGAAGTCGCCACCGACCTCTACTTCGTCACCGTCAGCAAACTCTAGCGTGCGGCCCCCGGTCCGCCGCCTCCCGCGCTAGAATAGGACCAACGCCGTCATGTCTGCCCTACGCGTCTTCGCTGCCCGTTCGCTCTGCGGTCTGATTCTCTGCCTGCCCGCAGTATCCCAGCAAGCCCCCCAGCAAACCACTCCGCCGCCACCCGCCGCGCCGCAACCCGACTCCGCCCGCGTCCAGTTCAAGGGATCCGCCATCGAAGTCATCGTGCCCGTCACCGTGACCGACGACAAGGGCCGCTTCGTTTCCAACCTCGTGAAGAAGGACTTCCGCGTGCTCGACGAAGGCAAGCCGCAGAGCATCGAGTTTTTCAGCCATGAAGAGAAACAGCCCATCGTGGCCGGCTTCCTGATCGACCTGAGCAACAATTCGCGCATCCACTGGAAGACTTACCAGGATGCCATTCTGGAACTGGTCTGGAACCTGCTGCCCGGCGACAAACGCTTCACCGGTTACCTGATTTCCTACGGCAATACCGCCGATATCGTGGTCAACACCACCTGGGACTCGGAGAAGCTCGCCGACAAGGTCCGCAAGATGAAGCCCGGCGGCGGCGCGGCGCTGTATGACGCCATTTACCTGGCCTGCACGCGGCGCGAGCTGGTCAAAGGCGAGCCCTACGAACCGCGGCGCGTCATCATCGTGGTGGGCGACGGCCACGACAACGCCAGCACCCACAACCTGGAAGAGGTTCTGGAGCTCGCCCAGCGCAATCTGGTCACGATCTATGCCGTCAGCACCATGGCGTTCGGCTTCTCCAACGAATCCCAGGATGTGCTGGAGCGCCTGACCCACAAGACCGGCGGCCACGTCGAATACCCGCTCAATTCGCTCTACAAGGATGTGTCCGGCTATCTTTCGAACCCCTCCGACGACGGCAACTACGCCCTCACCGTCGGCACCGGCGGCTACGCGGCGCAAATCTCCAATGGCATCATCAAGGCTGTGGGCGGCATCGGCGGCGAGATCACGACCCAGTACATCCTGCGCTACAAGCCGGACTACGATCCCGAGGCCAAGCCCAAGCCGTACCGCAAAATCACCGTGGACATTCCGGGATTGCCCAACGTGAAGATCAGCGCGCGCGAAGGCTACTTCCCCAACGAAGTCCCCGGCGCCCCCGCCCCCGCGCCGGCTGCGCTTACGCCTGCGGCAACCAAGAAGTAATTAGCCGCCGATGAACGCCGATAAACACAGATAAAACAAGACACAGAATTCTTATCCGCGTTCATCGGCGTTCATCGGCGGCTAATATTCTTCCCGTCCCTCACCTCCATAGCTTTCCGCCCGATAAGTAGATTAGGATTAAAACGTGCCGTCCAGCGTGCTTCCCATCAGCGGATGCCGGCAGGGTACCTACGTACTCCTGGATGCGGTTCTGCCCGCGCGCCCGCCGTGCCCCGTCGGAGTGCTGCTCATCGATCTCGATACCGGCCGGCCCTGGTTCCGCATGCGCCGCGATTTCGCCCGTATTGCCTATCCCGAGGACGCCCAAGTCTTCGAAGCGCTGGAAGACCACATCCGCCAGTGCCTGGCCGAATCCGGCGCCGAAACCTTCCTGCGCTCCCTGGAAGACACCCTGTCCAACGCCCTCCGGGTCAGCCAGCGGCAAGCGGTCTCCGTGGATGCCTTCTCGCGCGTGCTCGACCGCCTCTATCGCGAGCACGTCGAGGATACCGAGGTACAGCGCTTCGCCACCCACCTGCCCCTGTTCAGCCTGCGTGCCGCGGCCGGCGGCCTCGGCGGCGAGATGTTATCCGAGGCGGAAGACTGGGTCCCCGCTCCCGAAGGAATGCGCCTCTCGCCGGATCTTTTCGTGGCCCACGTGGAAGGCCAGTCCATGGAACCGCGCATTCCCCATGGCAGTTTGAATCTCTTCCGCCTCCACCCGGCGGGCTCGCGGCAAGGCAAGATCCTGCTCATCGAGCGCTTCGGCGTGCTCGATGAAACCGCGCGCTACACCATCAAGCGCTACACCAGCCGCAAGGTAGTCACGAGCCCGGACGAGTGGCAGCACGAACAGATCCGCCTGGAGCCCCTGAACCCCGAATTCGAACCGTGGGACGTCGATCCGGAAGGCTTCGCCGTGGTCGCCGAATGGCTGCGCGTCATAGATTGAAACCCGCCCAGTTCAGTATGGGCAAGCCCGCCCCGGTGATTAACAAGGTCAGCCGCCTCCTGCTCGCCTGGTACGCCCGCGGCCATCGCGATCTTCCCTGGCGCAACACGCGCGATCCGTACCCCATCTGGGTCAGCGAGATCATGCTCCAACAGACCCGCGCTCAGGCCGTCATCCCGTACTATCATCGCTTCCTGGAGCGCTTCCCCAACGTTTCCGCCCTGGCCGCCGCCGCCGAAGACGCTGTGCTAGCCCTGTGGAGCGGCCTCGGCTACTACTCGCGCGCGCGCAATCTGCGACTCGCCGCGCAGCGCATCGCCGCCGCCGGCGGCTTCCCGCGGGACTATGCCGCCATCCGCGCCCTCCCCGGCATCGGAGATTACACCGCCGCCGCCGTGGGCAGCATCGCGTTCGACCTGCCCTTCGCCGTGCTGGACGGCAACGTGCTCCGCGTGGTGGCGCGCGTGACCAACGATCCTGGCGATATCTCCGCCGGCCGCACCCGCGAACGTTTCCGCGAAATCGCGCAGCAGTGGCTGGACCCGCGCCAGCCCGGCCATTTCAACCAGGCCCTGATGGAACTCGGCGCCACCGTCTGCCTGCCGCGCAGTCCGCTCTGCCTGGTCTGCCCGCTCGCCGCCTATTGCCTCGCGCGCCAGGCAGGCACCGCCGCGCAACTGCCGGTGAAATTGCGCAAGACCGACCCCGTCCGGCTCAGCGGCACTCTGCTGGTGGTGCGCAATCGCGGCCGCATCCTGCTGCGCCAACGCGACGCCGCGGCAAGCCGCATGGCGGGATTCTGGGATCTGCCCGCGCCCGAAGACCTCCCCGCCGCCAAAATCGGCGCGCGCATCGGCGAGATCCGCCATACCATCACGCACCACCACTACCGGCTGGAAGTGCACAGCGCCACCGCCGACCTGCCGGATCGGGACGGCTTTCGCTGGTTCAAAATCGCACAACTTGCCGAAATTCCCTTCAGTACCACGGCGCGCAAGGCGCTCCACCTGGCGGGGATCGTTTAGAAGTTGTGATAGTTTCGTAAAACTCTCAGGATTAAGGACATTTCACCCCAAGCATCGAGTGAATTGCGAGCCGCCGGTGTTTAGATAGGGGATAGACATGGAACGCAAAAGAAAGCTGTATATCGCCAAAGTGGCCGTGATTATGGGCGCCATCCCCGTGCTCCTCTGGGCGTATGAATATGGACCCGATCCCGGCTATTCGGGTGTACCGAAGGAACTCGGAACCTGCAACAACGCTCAGTGCCACCTCGGGACAACGAACGACCCGGCCAACAAGGGCAGCGTGAGCGTCGCATTTCCAGGCGGGCAAACGTATGTGCCCGGCGTGAAACAACATCTCGTGGTGACCATCGCAGACCCGGCGCAGCGCGCGTGGGGCTTCCAGTTGACCGCACGCCTCGCCAGTAACACCGCCACGCTGGCTGGCACATTCGCATCCACCGACCAGAACACGACCCTGATGTGCTCTTTAAGTGATCTCAACGCCTTCCAAGCATTGCCCTTCGTGTCGGGAAAGACGCAGACCTGCCCCGCATCCATGACACTGCAATACATGGAGCACAGCCAAGCCGGCTACAACGCCAGCAAGGGCCATACCGGATCGCAGACTTATGAGTTCGACTGGACGCCACCCGCCACGAACTCCGGTAACGTCATCGTTTACGTCTCCGGCAACGCCGCCAACGGCGATCTCACGGTGAACGGCGACCACATCTACAACACCTCGTTCACGCTGACGCCCGCGGCCGCCGGAGGTCCCCCCGAAATTACTCCGAACGGTGTGGTCAGCGCCGGCGCGTTCGGCGGCTTCGCCTCGGTGGCCCCCGGTTCCTGGATTGAGATCTACGGGACCAATCTCTCTACCACCACTCGCCTCTGGGCCGGCGCCGATTTCAGCGGTACCCAAGCGCCTACTTCGCTGGACAACGTCAAGGTGACCATTGGCGGGCAGGCGGCCTTCATCGATTACATCAGCCCAACCCAAGTGAACGCGCAAGTGCCGTCCGGCACGCCCACGGGTGCGCAGCAGATCACCGTTTCCACTCCTGCCGGCGCCAGCTCCGCCTACAACATCACCGTCAACACCCTGCAACCCGGCCTGCTCGCGCCCTCTTCGTTTATCGTCGGCGGCAAGCAGTACGTGGTGGCGCTGTTCGCCGATGGCACCTACGTCCTGCCTCCGAACGCGATCCCAGGAATCCCTTCGCGCCAGGCCAAACCCGGCGAAACCATCGTGATCTACGGCATAGGCTTCGGCACCGTGCTCGATTCGGGCAACCAGAATATCCCCGCCGGCACGATTGTCACCGATTCCAACACGCTCTCTAACTCCTTCTCGATGGATTTCGGCGGCTCCTCCGCGACCCTCTCGTACTCCGGCCTTGCGCCGAGCTTCGTCGGGCTCTACCAATTCAACGTCGTGGTCCCCAGCGTGGCCAACAACGACCTGGTTCCCTTGAGCTTCAAGTTGAACGGCGCGAGTGGCTCGCAGACGCTCTTCACCGCCGTGCATAATTAGGCGTGGAGCAATTCGACCTCGCCTTCGACCTCTTTCCGCAGCGCCGCGTCTTCAGCGTCAGCGAACTCAACGGCGCCATCCGCGCGATGCTCGACGGCGAGTTCTCCGATATTTCGGTGACCGGCGAAATCTCCGGCCTCAAACTC
>Ga0209014_10000564_pt1 | contig 21753 bp, 24 predicted proteins | sample BarGraNGADG00212_FD_184491 | JGI IMG/M metagenome (GOLD analysis project Ga0209014, IMG submission 184491) | Arctic peat soil microbial communities from Barrow, Alaska - Barrow Graham LP Ref core NGADG0002-212 (SPAdes) (version 2) | ecosystem: Environmental > Terrestrial > Soil > Wetlands >...
CTGGAAGCCGGCGAGCGGAACCTGCCACAGGCCGGCGAGCATCCCCGATTCCATGTCGTCGAAAGGCCTAGTGCGTGGCATCTCTGACGGCGTCCAGTCTGTGGGATTTTCCATGGCATCAAGTGTAGACCGAAGCCGGAGCAGGCGTCATCGTTTGGCCTGAGGTTCTCACCGCGCGGCGGGTGGCGACGGACGGCCATGCCAGGTCCGGACGACGCCTCCCCGCTGCGCCCGTCCATTTCCTAGCCGGGGCACGATGAGCAGATAGTGTCGAGCGTTCCCTCCAAGTAAGCCGACATCAGCGGTTGCTGCGCGCTAGCTCGAGACTCGTGGCCCGAGGCGGTGGGCGACGAACAAGCGCCCGACCTTAGCGGCCTCCGCCCACGCCTTCATGCAGCAGACGCTACAGCTTGCCTGGCCGGTCGAGGTAGTCGATCAGGGGCGGCGCAGGGTCGGCAAGGAGCGGCAAACCGTATGCCGCAGCGCCGTTAACGATCCGCGCACGCCACTCGTCTCGCTTGTCTCGGCGCGCCAGCAATCGATCGACGGGTGTCTCGTCGCGGATCAGGGGCCACAGGGGCGTTCCGAGCGTCTCGTCAGCCAGCATCAAGCGGGCACTGATCGCCCGCCGAACGATGTCCCGCCAGTCGAAGCTGTGGGCCTGCGTCTTGTGGCCGTGGCGGGTCTCGGGGTCGACCGTGCTGATCACCCGGTCCGCTGCCACCCGCCGGGCAATCCGGATCCGGCCGTCCGGGCCAGGCTCGAGGTCCTGGCCGAGCACGGTCGCGAGCAGGGTGGCGGCCTCGGCGAGCGCCGGCGCCAGCGGCTCGGCCTCGAGCACCCCGAGCACGGCCTCCCCGTCGCGGGCGAGGGCATCGACCAGGGCCGCGCGGGCGGCGGCATCGTCCCAGTCGGCGGCGGGCTTGCCGCCCCGGCGGTAGTCGTCGTCGCGCCGGAGGACCGCCCGCAGGGCGGGCTCCCGGTCCGCTGCCTCGGCGAGGACGCCCCGGATCGCGCTCCGCACCAGGGTGACCGTGTCCATCGTGGCGACCGCGTCGTACAAGGGCGTGGAGTCGAGCACCCGGCGCACGCCGACCAGGCCCGCAGCCCTCGCGACCTCGAGCGTGCGCTCGAAGATGCGGTTGGGACGGTCCGAACGGGCGAGCCTGGCCCGCATGTCGACGAGCACGGTGTGGGCGAAGCCCGGGTGATCGAACGCGAGGCCGCCCGCAGCGTACTTCCAGCGCGCGTCGAACGTGAAGCGCTCGACCGCCTCGCGGTCACTGAGGCCCTCGAGGCGCTGGAGGACCATCACGACCGCGACGACGAGGGGCGGCACCGAGCGCCGGCCGACGCCGGTCGCGAACAGGTCGGCGAACAGCTCGTCGGCGAACAGCGCGTGGCACTCGCGGGCGAGCAGGGCATGGATCGAGTCCGGCCGGACCAGCGGCTCGACGAAGGTGCTCGTGTCGCGGAACAGGTCGGCCTGGCGGGGTGCGGATCCCTGCGACATCGGTGCGCTCCTGCGATCTCGTCGGCAGCTCCTGCCTGGAGAATCGTAGCTGCGCCCGAGCCTGCCTGTCAGCCGGTCAGAACGCGCGTTTCACACCAGCCACCTAGATCGTGTCGACGACGAAGTCGGCGCCGCGGAGCGCCTCCCGACGGTCGAGGCAGGCCTCGATCCGGGGTTCGGCGCCGAGCGCGCCGGCCGTCCAGCGGGCCATGCGCTCGGCCGTCGCGAGGCGCTCGGGATCGATGTCGTGGAGGACGATCTCCGCCGACTGCAGCTCGGGGTAGGCGAGGAAGTCGCCGAGCAGGTTGCGGGTGAACTCGACGCTGCCTGCGCCGACGAGGACGATCCTGGTCATCGAGCTGCCTCTGCCTCGCGGGGACCCGGCAGGAGGAGTGCCTTGATCGGCTCCATGCCGCCGTTCATCAGCGCGGTGAAGATCTCGGCACCGTCCGCCAGTGGGAAGGTGGCGGTCCAGTCGAGGTCCCAGTCGCGAACGAGCTGCGTCGTCGCGGCGAACTCCTCGTCCGTGTACGCGAAGGAGCCCACGACCCGCTTCTCGGCGCGGATCAGGTCCAGCGAGTCGAAGTCGGAGGCGTCCTCGGCGAGGCCGAGCCAGACGGCGGTACCGGCGGATCGGACGCGGGCGAGGGACTGGCGATGCGTGGCGGCGGAGCCGACGGCGTCGAAGACCACGTCATAGGTGCCGGTCAGCTCGTCGCCCGTTCGGGCGGCGCCGAGGCGCTCGGCGGCGGCGAGACGGATGGCCGAGCGGTCGGCGATCTCGACGCTTCCCGCTCCCCGGCCGAGCGCCACGATGAGGCAGGCCAGGCCGATCGTGCCCGCACCGATGATGCCCACGCGCGCCCCGGGGCCGGCACTCCCCAGACCCCAGGCATGGACCGCGGTGGCGGCCGGCTCGACGACGGCGGCGGCCTTCCACGACACGCCGTCCGGGCGGCGGTGGAGCGCAGCCCGCGGCACGGCGACCCGCTCGGCGAACGCACCGGGCCGGTGGATGCCGATGATCCGGCGCTGGCTGCAGACCTGGGTGAGGCCCAGCGCGCACAGGTCGCAGGTCCCGCAGGACAGGATCGGGTTGACGATCACGTCGACCCCGTCGGACGTCGTGCCGGCGAACTCGTGGCCCATGACCAGCGGCGGGACCCGGAAGCCCGGCCGCCGGACGCCGTGGAGCTCGCTGCCGCAGATCCCCACGGCGCGCACATCGACGACGACCTCGTCCTCGCCCGCCACCGGCTCGTCCACGTCCTGAACCTCGACCCGGGACGGGCCCGTGAACACCAGCGCCTTCATCTCGATCCTCCGGTGACGTCGGTCGTCATCCGGCGAAAGCGTGAACCGGCCGGCCGACGACGCCGACGCGACAGGCGAACAACGACCCGTCACCGGGTCCGACCGGCACGGACGACCCCGGATCGGGAGCGGCTGTCGTCACGTACAGGACATCCAGGTCGGGACCTCCGAAGGCGCAGCTGGTCACCAGCCGGGCGGGCAGGCGGAGCACGCGATCGAGCCGGCCATCCGGCCGGTACCGGCGCACGGCCGAGCCGCCCCACAGGGCGACCCAGACACAGCCCTCCGCGTCGACCGTGAGCCCGTCGGGCCAGCCGGCGTCGGCGGGCAGCTCCACGAACGGGCGCCGGCCGCTGATGGCGCCCGTGGCCGGATCCCGGTCGAACAGGTCGATCCGGCGCGTGGGCGAGTCCACGAAGTAGAACAACCGGCCGTCGGCGCTCCAGTCGAGGCCGTTCGAGATCGTCAGGTCGTCGACCACCCGCGTCACCGCCAGGTCGGGGTCGAGACGGTAGAGCGCGGCGGCGCCGGGCGTGTCGTCCTCGGCCTTCGTGCCGGCGAAGAACCGGCCGTCGGGGTCGCACTTGCCGTCGTTCATGCGGTTGCCGGGCCGGTCGGCATCGACCCGGCCCACGAGCTCGAAGGTCCCGGCCTCCGGATCGCAGAAGCCGAAGCCGTCGCGGACGGCCACCACGAGCCCGCCCGCGGATCGTGGCGCCATCGCCCCGACGGGCTGGCCGACCTCCGTGACGGCGTGGGATCCGTCAACCGGGTCGTACCGGTGGATGCGTCCCGCCGGGATGTCCGTCCAGTAGAGCAGCGCGGTCCGGGGATCCCAGCACGGACCTTCCCCGAGCCGCGCCCGCGGTACCGCGACGGCCTCGGGAGGAGCCTCGCGGATCACGTGTCCGACCGGGCCGAGACCGGGTTGCGGAGCAGGCCGATCCGCTCCACGCCGACCTCCACGACGTCGCCCGGCGCGAGACACCGACGCGGCGTCATGAACTCGCCGCAGCCCCAGGGGGTGCCGGTGAGGAGGAGGTCGCCCGGCTCGAGGGTGAAGCTGCGGGAGCAGAAGGCGATCAGCTCCGCCACTCCGAACAGCATCTCTGCCGTGGACGAGTCCTGGACCCGCTCGCCGTTCACGTCGGTCCACAGGCGGAGCGCCCCGGGATCATCGATCTCATCGGGGGTGACGACGACCGGGCCGAGCGGGCAGAACGTGTCCAGGCTCTTGCCGCGGATCCACTGGCCGTCGGAGAACTGGAGGTCGCGCGCTGACACGTCGTTCGCCACCGTGTAGCCGGCCACCCCGTCCAGGGCCGCCGCCGGGCTGACGTGGCGCAGGCGCGAGCCGATGACGACGGCCAGCTCCACCTCCCAGTCCACCCGCTGGGTCAGGTCGGGATCGATGACGATCGGCTCGCCCGGACCGATCACGCTTGACGGGAACTTGGCGAAGACGAGCGGCCGCTCGGGACGCGCCGTGCCCGCCTCGCGGATGTGGTCGAGGTAGTTGAGGCCGATGGCGACGATCTTGCCCGGTCGCAGCGGTGCCTCGAGCTTCGCACCCACCAGTCGCTCGCGGGCGCCCGCCGCTGCATCGCGGATGGCGTCCGGGCCCGCAGCGAGGACGGCGGCCAGGTCGGTGCCGGCCGGGACGGCCAGGGCGTACAGGTCCCCGTCGCGCTCGACCGCCGGGAGGCGGCGCCCGGCGAACGTGACGGTGGCGAGCCTCACGCCCCGTCCTCGCCCGATGGCAGGACCGCCACGCAGTCGATCTCGACCCTGATGTCGCGGAGCACCGCCCCGACCGTGGTCCGGGCGGGCAGGGGCCCGGGAAAGAAGCCGGCATAGACCGCGTCCATCCCCGCGAAGTCGGCGAGGTCGGCGAGGAACACGCCGCAGCGCACGACGTCCGCCGGGCTCGCGCCGGCGGCCTCGAGCACCGCGCCCAGGTTCTCGAGCGTGATCCGCGTCTGCTCCTCGATGGTGTGCCCGACGACGGCGCCATCGCGCAGGGGGCCCTGCCCGGACACGTAGAGGAAACGGCCGCTGGCGATGATCCCCGGGGAGTACGCGCCGGCCGGGCGGCTTCCCGCGACCTGTGACTTGGACACGGTCTGATCTCCCCTGCCACCGCGGGTCCGCGACGCCCGGAGCGCCGCACGAACCGCCGACCGAATGTCCCGAATTCCATATCCCGGAACCTAATTCCAACACGGAGCCTAGATGACCGATCAACCGGTTGTCAAACTCCGCCCGGCCCCGATGCCGGCGCCGCCCGGCCCCCGGACCGTCTCGAGCACGGCCCATGCCGGGATCCGAAGGTCGTGATTCCGCATCGCGGAACTGCAGACCGTCGAGTGGATTGTTGGTACTCTGCCATCGGTGGGCGGCCGCCGGAGCCCAACGGCCCACCGACCCCGATCGTGAGGCCCCGTGCGACCCGTCAACCTCTACCCGGAGCTCGATACGCCGACCCTTGTCGTGGATCTCGACGTGGTCGAGGCCAACATCGCCGAGATGGCGGAGGTGGCCCGGCGGCAGGGCGTGCGGCTGCGACCGCACACGAAGACCCACAAGATGCCCCGCCTGGCGCACCTCCAGCTGGCGGCGGGAGCGGCCGGCATCACCTGCGCGAAGCTCGGCGAGGCCGAGGTCATGGCGGACGCCGGCTGCACCGACATCCTCATCGCCTACCCGCTCTGGGGCGACCTGAAGCTCCGCCGCCTCCGGGAGCTGCGGGAACGGGCCCGGGTCCGGGTGAGCCTGGACTCGTTCGAGGTGGCCGAGGGACTCGGTGCGCTGGGCCGTGACTCCGGCTCGCCGGTCGAGATCCTCGTCGAGGTCGACACCGGGCATCACCGCCTCGGTCTCCCGCCGGGCCGCCCCACCGCCGACCTCGTGCGCCGGATCGCGGCCATCGCCGGGGTCGAGGTCATCGGCCTGCTCACCCACGGCGGTCACGCCTACCGCAGCCGGACGCCCGAGGAGCTCGAGGTGGCGGCCCGGCGCGAGGGCACCGACCTCGTCGAGACGGCCGAGCTGTGCGCCCGCGAGGGGATCACCCTGGCCGAGATCAGCGTGGGCTCCACGCCCACCGCGCGGCACGTCGCCGGCGTGGCCGGCGTGACCGAGGTCCGGCCGGGGACCTACGTGTTCAACGACGCCGCGATGATGCGGCTGGGCGTGGCCACCGAGTCGACGGTCGCCGCCCGCGTCGTCAGCACGGTCGTGTCGCGACCCGGACCCGATCGGTTCGTCGTCGACGCGGGCACGAAGTGCCTCACCTCTGACGGCGCCGGCACGCCCGACTGGATCGTGGCGGCAGGGCGGCCGGACGTGCACTTCGAGTTCCTCACCGAGGAGCACGGGGTCGGCCGCCTCGAGCCGTCCGGTGGCCGGCCGGATGCGCTGGCGATCGGCGACCGGCTGGCGATCCTGCCCAGCCACGTCTGCCCGGTCATCAACCTCTTCGATAGCGCCTGTGGCGTCCGCGGCGGGGTGGTCACGGAGACCCTGGTCGTCGCCGGCCGCGGCAAGGTCAGGTGAGGTAGCACGATGCGAGGGCTTGGCGGCAAGCGGGTGCTGATCACGGGCGGGACGAGCGGCATCGGGCTGGCGGCCGCCCGCCGCTTCCTCGAGGAATCGGCCCGGGTGTTCGTGGTGGGGCGGAACCCGGACAAGGTCGCCGCCGCGCTGGCGGAGCTTCGCCCCCTGGGAGACGCCGCCGGCATGCCGGGCGACGTCAGCCGGGAGGCCGACGTGGCGGCCATGGTCGAGGCGGCCGCGTCGGCGCTGGGGGGCATCGACGCGCTGGCCAACAACGCGGGCACGGCGTGGCGGGAGCCGTTCCTCGAGATCACCCCGGACCACTGGGACCGGATGATCGAGAACAACCTCCGCGGGATGTTCCTGGCCGCCCAGGCCGTGAGCCGGCTCATGATCGCCCAGGGCACCGGCGGCACGATCATCAACATGTCCTCGACGAACGGGATCGCGGGCGAGGGCGAGTACGCGCACTACAACGCCTCCAAGGGCGGCGTGCTGCTGCTCACGAGGACGATGGCCGTGGAGCTCGGCCCGCGCGGCATCCGCGTGAACGCGCTCTGCCCGGGCTACATCCGGACGCCCCTGAACGAGACGATCAGCGACGCGCTCGACGATGCGGACTTCGAGGCTGACTACATCCGGGGCCACATCCCGCTGGGACGGGTCGGCACGGTCGAGGACGTCGCCGCGGCGTATGCGTTCCTCGCATCCGACGACGGTGCGTTCATCAACGGGGCGGAGATCGTCATCGACGGGGGCCAGCTCGCGCTGATGTGAGCCCGCGGGCGCTGCCCGGTGGGGACGCAGGAGCCGTGCGTTGCCCGCCCGGGCTACTTCACCGCGCCGGCGACGAGACCCCGCACGAAGTAGCGCTGGCCGAACAGGAACAGCAGGAGCATCGGCAGGACGCTGAGGAAGGTCCCCGCCATCACCAGCGGCTCATTCACCGAGTAGTGACCCTTGAACAGCGTGATGCCGGCCATGAGCGTGCGCAGCTTGTCGTCCTGGAGGAAGACCAGCGCGATCAGCAGCTCGTTCCATGCCCACAGCGCGTTGACCACGACCAGCGTGATCAGGCCCGGGCCGGAGAGCGGGAGGACGATGCTGACGAGGATGCGCAGGGTGGAGGCGCCGTCCATCCTGGCCGCCTCGAACAGCTCGTTGGGCAGGGTCCGGAAGAAGCTCGCCAGCATGTACACGGAGATCGGCACCATCAACCCGGCGTAGATCAGGATCACGCCCTGGTAGGTGTTGACGAGGCCAACCGGCTGGAAGGCTAGGAACAGCGGCAGGATGATGACCGCCGGCGGGATGACCATCAGCACGATCATCAGCCGGAGGAGCAGGACGCGGCCCCGGAACTGCAGCCGGGCGATGGCGTAGGCGGCGAGCGTCGAGACGGCCGTCGAGACCGCGACCGATGCGGAGGTCACCAGGATGCTGTTGATGAACCAGACTGGAACGCGACCCTCCGTGATCACGGCGAGGTAGTTGTCAAACGTCGGCGAGAGGGGCAGCCCGAACTGGTCCAGGGTCCACGCGGATCGCGTCTTGAGGCTCGTGGCCAGCATGTAGTAGACCGGGTAGATCGCCGCGACGGCCATCGAAAGCATCAGCGCCTGCTTGAACAGGGCGCCGGGCGAGGTGAGGCGGCGGAGCACGGACGGCCGTCGCCGCGCGCCGGGATCGCCGCCGGGCGGGTGCTTCCGGCTCATTCTTCCCCGGTCTCCCGCCCACCGCCGCGGATCAGCAGCTGGATCACGATCAGCACGCTCGTCACGATCAGCAGCAGGACGGCCACGGCCGAGGCGATGCCGACCGCGTGGTACGCGAAGGCGTTCTTCCAGATGTACAGCTCGAGCACGCTCGAGGCGAAGCCCGGCCCCCCGCCGGTCATCGAGTAGACGTAGGCGAAGACCCAGCTCAGCATGGTGATGAGCTCGATGATCACGAAGAAGCCGATCACGGTCCGCAGCTGCGGGATCGTCACGTAGCGCAGGCGCGCCCACCAGCCGGCGCCGTCGAGCATGGCCGCCTCGTAGAGCTCCTCCCGGATCGACGCCATCCGGGCCAGGAACAGCATCACCCCGAAGCCGAGCTCGCGGTAGATGATCACCGACATGATCGAGGGGGTGACCAGCTTCGCGTTACCGAGCCAGTCCTGGGCCACGCCCGTCGCGCCCGCGTCGCGCAGCAGCGTGTTGACGATCCCGTTGAACCCTAGAGGTAGCCGAATGTCGTCCCGATGACCGGGACGGCCAGGATGTAGGGGGTGAAGACGAGCGTCCGGTAGATGCGCCAGCCGCGGATCCGGTCGAACAGGATCACGGCGAACAGGAGCGCGAGGATGGTCATCAGCGGCACGCCGGCGAGGAGGAACAGGTTGTTCCGGGCGCTCTGCCAGAAGATCGGGTCCGCGAGGACGAAGTTGAAGTTCGTGAATCCCACGGACGTCCCGCGCTGGGCCGTGGGGCTCAGCAGGCTGTCCACGAGGATCCGCCCGATCGGGTAGGCGAAGATCAGCAGGATCAGGACGACGGCGGGCGCGACCAGCAGGTACGGCGCGAGGCCGGTGCGGTTGCGCCCGTTCATCGTGGTCGACTTTCATGACCGCATCAGGGAGCGCCGGCCGGCGCTCCCTCCTGCGACTTGCCGGCTCGCCCGGCTACTGGGCGAGCTTCTGCCAGTTGGCAAGCTCGTCCGGGTGCTGGGTCCGCCAGGCGGCGGCGGTGCGATCCCACAGCTGGGCCGCATCGGCCGCGGTGCCCGAGCCGGAGAAGATCATCTGCCCGGCTGCAAGGTCCGCGTCCCCATCGACCTGCGGGGGATCCAGTTCTCGAGCCACACCTGCGGCCCGGTCGTCTCGAACTTGAGCATCGCCTGGAGCGGCGCATCCTTGACGAGCGAGGTGTCGAAACGGTCGTCGGCCGCGGCGACGCCGGTCGCGGCGTACCAAGCATTGAGCCGGTCCGGCGTGTGCATGAACGCCAGGAAGTCGGCCGCCTCCTTGGGGTGCTGCGACCACGAGGTCACGAAGTACGAGGTCGACTGGGTGGCGTTGCCGGCGTCGGCGAGCTGCCCGGTGCCCCACTTCGGCGGCCGCATGACGCCCACCTTGTCGACGCCGAGGTCGGTGATCCACTGCTTGATCATGCCGTCGCTGCCGAACGCCATGGCGCCCTTGCCCTGGGAGAGGAGCGTCGGGCTCTGGGCCAGGTCGTAGGACATGACGTCGTTGTTGATGTAGCCGGACTTGACGAGGTTCTCGAGCTGGGCGTACCAGCCGGTGTACTTCGGGTCGGTGAGCGACGTCTGGCCGGTGACCGCGGAGACGAGGTCCTTGGTCGAGTCGAGCTGCTGGCCGCCGAGGTTGGAGAACCACCAGGCGCCGAAGTAGCCGTCCTTGTCACCGCCGACGAACGGCGTGATCCCCGCCGCCTTCAGCTTCGCGCAGGCCGCCAGGAACTCGTCCCAGGTCCAGCGATCGCCGGTCGGCGGCGTGACGCCGGCCTTAGCGAAGAGGTCCTTGTTGTAGCCGACGCCGATCCCGATGAGGTACATCGGCATGGCCCAGACCTTGCCGTCGTAGGTGTTCTCGTTGGTGCCCAGCCAGTGCTTGATCTCATCGGCGGGGACCAGGTCGCTGATCGGGGTGACCGCCCCCGACCAGACGCCGCTCAGGACCGGGCCGGTGGCCCACTGGGAGGCAATGTCGGGACCGCTCTTGGAGGCAGCCGCGGTCTGGAAGGCGCTGATCAGCGTGTCCGTCGACTGCGGCACCACGTTGATCGTGACGTTGGGATGGAGCTTCTCGTACGCTGCGACGGTCTGGGTCATCCACTTGTCGGCGCCTGGGGCGTCGGACTCGGCCCAGTACCAGAACGAGAGGTTGACGGGACCGGCCGCGGTCGGGGCCTCGCTTGCGGCGGCCGACGAGCCGACAGCCGGCGACCCGGCGGCCTGGGTCGCCGCGCTCGAGGGCGCCGGGGTCGCGCCTGCGCCACCGCACGCACCGAGGATCAGCCCGACGGTGGCCGCCAGGGCCCCCAGCGCAAGGACATGCGTCGCATCATGCTCTCCTGTCAGCCAACTCATGAGGGTCGTGCCGGACGCCACCGGCCGGAGGTCGGCGGAAACCGACCGGGCACTCGCGGAGCCGGCGCGCTCGACGGTCCGATCCGGCTTCTCGATTCCGTCCATCGGAACCACGTTCACACCGGGAGGTGCAGTCTACGGCATCCGCGCCAGGGATTCCACGGGCCAGACACTCCCCGCGCCTGCTGGACCCGCTGCCTCCCGCAGCTGGCTCAGGGACCGGTCACCTTGCCGCGCCGGGAGCCGGTTCCGCGTGATGTCGGGCCGGCCGGGGTCGAGGCGAAGGCCTCGTCCACCATCTGCCGGAGCCGGGGAGCGATCTCGGCGATCCGCTGGTCGGGCAGGCGGCTCCGCGGCGCCGAGACGCTGATCGCGGCCACAGGCGTCGCCTGCCCCAGGAAGACCGGGACGCCGACGCACCGAACGCCCAGCTCGCTCTCCTCGAGGTCCAGCGCGTACCCGCGCGCACGGGTGAGCGCCATCTCCTCGAACAGCTTGGCCTCCGTGGTGATCGTGTGGCGCGTGCGGGCCACGAGCGGCCCTTGGGACCTGACCCACAGCCGGACTGCCTCGTCGGAGGGGTAGGTCCACGCCACCAGGGCCTTGCCGACACCGGTGCAGTGAGCCGGGTTCCTCCCGCCGATCACGGAGGCCATGATGATCGGGTGACTCGTCTCGACCTTGTCGAGGTAGACGACGTCGGTGCCGTCGAGCACGCCGGCATGGACGGTCTCGTTCAGGGCGTCCCGGAGGCGCAGGAGCAGCGGGTGGGTCAGGGCCGGGATGTCGAGGCCGGCGTGGAAGGCAAAGGCCACCCGCAGCATCTCCGTGCCCAGGAAGTACCGTCCGCCATCGTCGCTCTGGGCGGCGAAGCCCCGATGCCTCAGGGCGCCCAGGATCCGGTGGAGCGAGCTCTTCGGGAGCCCCGTTCCCCGGGCGAGCTCGTCCAAGGTGAGCCCCGCCGGGCTCGCGCCCAGGAGGGTGATCGTGCGCAGGGCCCGGTCCACGCTCTCGACCGGGGATGCATCGTCCGACATTGGCGCAGTCTACTTCGTTTCGGGAGGGTGATTCCGCTGCTCGGAACGCATGGCACAGCCTCCAAGCATGGCGGGCCGCCGTCCGGGCACGCCTTGACGGTCCGCGGCAGGCGCCTCACCATGCACCAGGAGTATCGTGGAACGATATTCCGGGATCCGGCACGACGTCGGACCGTCGCCCGGCCCAGGGACGGGCCCCGGCCTGCCGCTGTCGAGGTGGGCTCCAGCACGAGGAGAGGCGCAGATGCCGCACGGCAGGCCGAAGATCACGATCGTGGGCGCCGGGGGCTGGGTGTTCCCGCTCGAGATCTCGCGTGACATCCTGGCCCATCCGGGCCTGTCGGGTGCCACCCTCACCCTGTACGACATCGTGCCAAGCGCGGCGGAACGGACCCTGGAGCACGTCCGGGCGCTGATCGAGATCGGTGGCCTGCCGGCCACCGCGCACGTCGCCCCGGACCTGGCTGCCGCGCTGACCGGGGCCGAGTTCGTCATCACCGTCTTCCAGGTCGGCGGCGTGGCCGCCTACAGCCACGACGTGCTGATCCCGCGCGAGTACGGGATCGACCAGACCGTCGGCGACACGCTCGGCCCGGGCGGGATCTTCCGCGGCCTGCGGTCGATCGAGGCGCTCCGCATCGTCGCCGAGGCGATGCTCCGCCACTGTCCCGACGCGCTCCTCCTCAACTACACCAACCCCATGGCAATCAACTGCTGGGCCGCCGACCGGATGGGAGTCCGCGTCGTCGGTCTCTGCCACAGCGTGCAGGGCACCTCGCAGCTGCTGGCCCGCGAGCTCGGGGTCCCGTACGACGAGGTCGTCTTCGACTGCGCCGGGGTCAACCACACGGCCTGGTTCACGACCTTCCGGCGCGGCGACGAGGACCTCCTGCCGGCGATCCGGGAGACGATGACCCGACGCTACCTGGAGGGTCGCGACCTGCCGCCGCGGTCCGACGACCCCTACGAGGGGAACGAGAAGGTGCGCACGGAGCTCATGCGGCTGACCGGGTACTTCCACACCGAGTCGAGCCACCACGCCAGCGAGTACTGGGCCTGGTTCCGCAAGAACCCGGAGACCACCCTCGTATACCTGGACCGCCGCTGGGACTACCTGGAGATCTGCCTGCGGGCCGACGCCACGGAGAGCAACGAGGCGATCGTCGAGGAGGCACGGCGCGACGGCCTCCGCCCCAGCGGCGAGTTCGCGGCCCCGATCATCGACAGCATCGTGACCGGCAGGTCCCGGGTGGTGTACGGCAACGTCCGCAACGGCGACTCCGTGTCCAACCTCCCCGACGACGCCTGCGTGGAGGTCGCCTGCGCGGTCGACGGCAACGGGATCCGCCCGGTCCGCTACGGGACGCTGCCGGCGGCCTGCGCGGCCCTCAACCAGGTCGCCATCAACGTCCAGCGCCTCACCGTCGAGGCGGGACTGACCGGCGATCGCGAGCTCGTCCACGCTGCCGTGGCCCTCGATCCGCTCACGAGCGCCGTCCTGACGCTGCCCAGGGTGAGGGAGATGGTGGACCGGATGCTGGCGGCCGAGGCCGAGTGGCTGCCCCAGTTCTCAGCCGGCCGGGCCGCCAACCCGGCGGGATGAACCCTCCGCACGACGGGGGTTCGCCTGGCGGGGCCCCTCCTGCCGTGACCGAGCCGGCCAGCCTGCCCCTCGGCCGCTTCCGGCCGGTCCCCAGGATCCGCCTGCCGGAGCACCCCATGGGCCGCGCGCGCTTCCCGACGGTCGACGCGCACAACCACCTCGGGCTCTGGCTCTCCGAATGGCTCGGCCGGCCGGGGACGTGGACGGTCCCGGACGTGCCCGCCCTGCTCGAGGTGATGGACCGCTGCAACCTCCGGGCGATCGTCAACCTCGACGGCCGCTGGGGCGCGGAGCTCGAGGCGAACCTGGATCGCTACGACCGTGCCCACCCCGGGCGGTTCGCGACCTTCTGCCACCTCGACTGGACCGAGACGGCAACCCCCGGCTTCGGGGAGCGGCTGGCCGGGTCGGTGCGGCGGTCGGTCGCGGCCGGCGCCAGGGGCCTCAAGGTCTGGAAGGACCTCGGGCTCGCCGTCCGTGACGACCGCGGCGAGCTCCTCCTCCCCGACGACCGGCGGCTGGACCCCGCCTGGGAGGCGGCCGCTGCCGGGGGCATCCCGGTCTTCATCCACACGGCCGATCCGATCGCCTTCTTCGACCCGATCGACGAGCGCAACGAACGCCTCGAGCAGCTCGCCGCACACCCCGAATGGTCCTTCGCCGATCCCGCGTTCCCCCGCTTCGACCGCCTGATGGAGGCCCTGGAGGCGCTCGTGGCGGCGAACCCTGCGACGACCTTCGTGGGCGTCCATGCGGGGTGCGCGGCAGAGGACCTCGGCTGGGTCGGCCGGATGCTCGACGCCTACCCCAACTTCCGGATCGACATCGCGGCCCGGGTGGCCGAGCTGGGACGCCAGCCCCGGGCGACGCGGAGCCTCATCCTCCGCCACCCGGATCGCGTCCTGTTCGGCATCGACGAGTTCCCGCCGGACCCGGCGAACTACGCGATCTACTTCCGGTTCCTGGAGACCGACGACGAGCACTTCCCCCACTCGACCGAGGAGATCCCGCTCATGGGGCGCTGGGCGATCTCCGGCCTGGACCTGCCGGACGACGTGCTCCGCCGGGTCTACGCGGAGAACGCGGAGCGGATCGTGCCGGGACTGACTGGCTGAGGGAAGCCTCCGGCCCGCCGGCGGCTCCTAGCCCAGGTCCCACTCCGGGTGCTCGGCGATCGGGTGGCGGGCCGTCTCGACGGTGGCGGTCAGCAGCGCGTCCGGGTGCCGCTGCAGGAGCGTGATCGGGTAGTCGGGGGTCGGGTCAGCGAACAGCGCGACGCGGAAGGCGGTCTGCTTCCAGGCGCCGGTGTCGCTGAACAGCCTGACCCGCGCCGCGCCCAGGCACTCGCGCATGCCCAGCGTGATCGACATCGGCGGCACGAACTGGTAGGCCGCGCCCAGGGTGCGATGGGCCAGCGCCAGGATCGTGTCCTGGTTGTTCTCCTGGACCCGGATGGTCGAGCCCTCGACATCCGCGAGGCTGGCCCGGCTGAACGGGTGGCGCCGCGCCTGGTTGTAGGCGACGTGGCCGTCCTGGCCCCAGCCGCCGAGGGTCAGGTCGATCGGCGCCTCCGCGATCGCCGCCCGGACCGCATCCGCCGTGGACGGGAGGAGCCAGTGGCGCCGCGCCTCAGGGACCGCCAGGTCGGGTGAGATCCCACCGTAGAAGTGGCGCTCCATGAACGTCCGGAAGTTGTGGGGATGGCCGGCCGGCAGCGGACGGGCCTGCCAGTCGAGCATCTCGTCCATGTGGAAGACGTCCAGGTTCGCCAGCGACACGCGGCGCGTGTTCACCTCCTCGGTGAACGGGGCGTACCAGCCCGATGGCCCGCACGGGACGATCGCCCGCGTCCCGCGCCCGGCGGCGTTGTTGGCGGCGATGAGGTCGACGAACTCGCGGGCCATCAGCCGGCCCATCTCCGCGGCATCCGCGACGAGCCGGAAGGGAACCCGCGTCGGGGCCGCGGCAAGGTCCTCCACCGGGATCGAGCACCAACGGCGGAGGTCCTCGCGGTCGATGGTCGTCATGGGTTCAACTCCTCCGCGGGCCGGCAGGGCCTCACAGGTCCAGGGTCTCGTAGATCTCCGCGTAGGAGCTCGTGATGTAGGGGGCCTGCCGCCGGAACAGCTCCTCGTGACCGGGGTCGCTGGCCACCCGCGCGAGCGCCTCGTGCGCCTCTGCCAGGGTCGCGAACTCGTGCTCCCAGATGAGGGTATGGACCGGCTCCCGGCCGGAGACCGGCTGGTAGCGACGGCCGCTGGGCCAGTCGTCGCGGCGGCGCTCCATCTCGGCGAACTCGGCCTCGAGCGCCATGAACGCCTCGCGGTCCGCGACCGGGTACTGCTGGACGAAGCGCAGGATGCTTGCCACTGCCTAACCTCCGGGTTCCGGGGACGCCTGACCATAGGTGGAATGGTAGCGGTCCCACCACTTGGCGATCTCGTCGGCCGGCAGGGCCCGGGGCTCGCCGAGCTGGGCGGCCAGCCAGAGCGTCCGGGCGGCGTCCTCCACCATCACCGCTGCCTTGAGCGCCTTCCGGACGGTCGCGTCGAAGGTGAACACGCCGTGGTGCGCCAGCAGGATCGCGGGCGCCCGGTTGCGGTGGCGGATGATGCCCTCCGCGATGTGCTCGCCCTCGTTGTCGAGGTAGGGCGCGCACGGCACGTCGCCGCCGAACTCGTCGGCCATCGCCGTCAGGGCGCAGGGCAGCGAGCGGCCCAGGACCGCCCACGCCGTGGCGTGGTTGGAGTGGGTGTGGATAACGCCCCCGAGCTCCGGGTCCCTGGCGTAGAGGAACCGGTGATGGGGCGTGTCCACGCTGGGCCGGAGCGTCGTGGAGATCCCGTCCGGTACCCGCTCCGGCGGCACGACGGCGCCATCAAGGTCGACCGGGACGAGGTCCTCGGGACGCAGCCGGTCGTAGTCGATGCCGCTCGGCTTGATCAGGATGATGCCGCTCTGCCGGTCGATCCCGCTGGCGTTGCCGCTGTGCATCGTGACCAGGCCGGCCCGGGGCAGCTGCATGTTCGCCCACCACCTCCTGTCTCAGCAGGTCGAAGTCCATGGTCAATCCCTCTCTGCCGGCCGGTCGGCCGACGGCTGTGGCAGCTGGTCCCCGACGGCCCGGGCGAGCGCCCCGGTGAAGGTCACGCCGAGCCGCCCGGCGAACCCGACCAGCGCGGTCAGGTCCGCCCCGGGGTGGATCGTGTGGGGCGAGGTCACGCTGTAGCTGGCGAGCAGGACGCCGAGGTCGAGCGCGGACTCCAGCGGACGATCGGTGATCTCCCTCCGCGCCGGCACGGACCGGCCGGACGGCGCGATGAGGGGCGCCCCGACGGCGAGGCCGGCGAGGACGCCCGCGAGGAGCGCGTCGCCGCCTCCCGCGGTGCTGGCGACCTCGACGGCGGGCGCCGGACACTGGTCCCACGCCCCGTCGGCGAAGGCGAACGCGCCCGCGGCGCCGGCGCTGACCAGGATCCGGGCATCCGGCCGGCCGGCGGCGACGGCCACCTCGAGGGCCCCGAGGATGGCGATGGGCGCGTCGTGGTCGAAGGTCCAGCCGACGAGGGCCGCGGCCTCGTCTTCGTTGAGGGCCAGGAGGTCCACCAGCCCGAGCGTCCCGGACTGCCGGGCCTCGGCGATCTCGGACGAGGTGAAGGAGGCGACCCGGAAGGCGCCCGTCCCGGTCGCGATCTCCAGCAGGTGGCGCCGCGCCGCGAGCGGCACCTCGGGCAGGGCCAGCGCGATCGCCCGAGGGCCCTCGGCCTGCAGGACCGGGGCGGCGCGGTCGATCGCCGCGGCGTCCAGCGTGTCGGCAGCCGATTCGGTGAGGGTGATGTTGCCGCCGGAGCCGTCGGGATACTGGAAGCAGACGCTCGACAGGGTCGGGCGATCGTCGAGGGCATCGACCCAGGCCATCTCCATGCCGACGGCCCGCATCTCCTCGCGCAGGCGGTCCCCGCTCTGGTCCCTGCCGACCCGGCCCACGGGGACGACCCGGAACGAGCCGCCGGCGGGATCGGCCCCGAGCAGGACCGCCAGGTAGTGGGTGACGATGTGGAGCTTGCAGTAGTCGCGGACGTCGAGCAGCCGGGCCCCCCGGCTCTCGTTGCGACCGAGCAGGTCGTTCCCTTCCAGGGCAAGGAAGGTGCCCGAGCCGATGCCCCCCACGCCGACCACGGCACGGAACGGGGGGTCGGCAGCCGGCCGGAGCACCCGGTGTCGCTCGATCTCGGAGCCTCGCCCTTCCTACCCGGCAGCCGGGGCGGCGAGCGCCAGGCCCGACCGGGCGTCGAACACGTGGACCCGGTCGGGCTCAACCCCCAGCCGGAGCCGCTGACCGGGCTGGAACCGGGCCGTCGGGTCGAACCTCGCGGTGATCGGCGCCCGGGAGCCGGAGGCGATCGGCGGCAGGTCATCCTCCTCGGCCCCGCTCCGGGCGGCGCTCCCCTCGGCCGTGCCGTGGACGATGATCTCGTCGCCCAGCGGCTCCACGACCTCGATCACGACCTCGATCACGGGCAGGTCCTCGCGCCCCAGGACGAACGCCTCGGGCCGGACGCCGACCACGACCTCGCCGTCCGGCGTCCCCGGCCGCTGCATCTCGAACGTCCCGGCGACCACGCGACCGCCGTCCGCCCTGCCCCGCACGAGGTTCATCGGCGGGCTGCCGATGAAGCCCGCCACGAACAGGTTGACCGGGTGATCGTAGACATCCTGCGGCGCCCCGAGCTGCTGGAGGCGCCCGGCCGACATGACCGCGATCCGGTCGCCGAGGGTCATCGCCTCCACCTGGTCGTGGGTCACGTAGATGGTGGTGATCCCCAGCTGCCCGTGCAGCCGCTTGAGCTCGGCCCGCATCTGGACCCGCAGCTTCGCGTCGAGGTTGGAGAGCGGTTCGTCGAGCAGGAAGACCTTCGGCTCACGGACGAGCGCCCGACCCATGGCCACGCGCTGGCGCTGCCCGCCCGACAGCTGTGCCGGGCGGCGCTTCAGCAGCTCGGCCAGGCTCAGCATCTCGCTGACCTCGCGGACGCGCCGCTGCACCTCCGCCTTCGGCGTCTTGCGCTCCCTGAGGCCGAAGGCGAGGTTGTCATAGACGGTCATGTGCGGATAGAGGGCGTAATTCTGGAAGACCATGGCGATGTCGCGATCCCGCGGCGGCACCTGGTTCACGACCGCGTCGCCGATCCGGATCCGTCCGGCCGTCGCCTTCTCCAGCCCCGCGATCATCCGGAGGGCGGTCGTCTTGCCGCACCCGGACGGCCCGACCAGGATCATGAACTCCCCGTCGTCCACCTCCAGCGAGAGGTCATCGACGGCGACCGAATCCGCGGCAAACACCTTGGTCACGTGGTCGAACGCGACCCTCGCCATGCCTACCCCTTGAGTCCTGTGGTTGCGATCCCCCGGATGAAGTAGCGCTGGGCGAGGAAGAACAGGATGAGGGTCGGGAGGACCGTCATCATGTTCGCCGCCATCAGGAGGTTCGTGCTCGCCTGGTGGCGCCCCTGGAACGTCGTCAGCCCCAGCTGGAGGGTCATGTTGTCCGAGCTGTAGATCGTGATCAGCGGCCACAGGAAGTCGTTCCACGTCCACATGAACGTGATGACGCCGAGGGTTGCCAGGACGGGTCCCGACAGGGGCAGCACGATCTTGAACAGGACGCCGATCCGGGAGGCGCCGTCGATCATCGCGGCCTCCTCGAGCTCCACCGGGAGCGACCGGAAGAACTGCCGCAGGAGGAACACCCCAAACGCGCCGGCCAGGTTCGGCAGGATCAGGCCGCCCAGGGTGTCGATCAGCCCGGCCTGCTTGACGATCAGGAAGACCGGGATCATGACCACCTGGAACGGGACCATCAGGGTCACGAGGATGAGCACGAAGACCGCGTCCCGGCCGAAGAACGGGATCCGCGCGAAGGCGTAGCCGGCCAGGCTGCAGAAGAGCAGGTTACTGGCGACGGAGGCGGTGGTGACGATCGTGGAGTTGATGAACCAGCGGATGAACGGGGCGTCCTGGAGGACGTCGAGGTAGTTCTGCCACTGGATCGAGCTGGGGACGAGGACCGGCGGGAAGCGGCGCGCCTCGCTGATCGTCTCGAACGAGGTGACCACCATCCAGATCATCGGGATGAGCATCACCAGGGCGATCGGAAGCAGCACCGGGTGCCAGGGGCTGAACGGAAACCGTCGCTCGGCCGGAAGCTCGATCTGGGCCGGCTCTCGTGCCGGATCAGGATGCAGGTTGGTCATGAGGCGTAGTAGACCGTCTTCTTGCCCACCCAGAGCTGGACGATCGTCAGCACCAGGATGACCACGAACAGGGCGTAGGCGATCGCCGCCCCGTAACCCGCGAGCCCCTTGTGGAAGGCGAGGTCGAACAGGTAGTAGACGACGACGAAGGTCGAGGTGCCCGGCCCGCCGCGGGTGAGGAAGTAGACCTGGTCGAACAGCTGCAGGGCGTTGATCGTCGACCAGACGACCAGGAACAGGGTGGCCGGACCCAGGAGGGGGAGCACGATCTTGCGGAAGATGCTCCACCGCCCGGCGCCATCGATCTCGGCCGCCTCGAGGAGCTCGTTCGGGATCCCCTGGAGGGCGGCCATGTAGATGATCACGTTGAACCCGATCGAGCCCCAGACGGCGACGGCCACGATCGAGGGCAGCGCCAGGTCGGCGCTCTCGAAGAAGCCGAACGGCCCGAGCCCGACCTGCTCGAACAGCCAGTTGACCAGCCCGAAGTGCGGGTCGAACAGCCACAGGAACATGATGGACGTCGCGATCGTGGAGGCGACGAGGGGGACGATCACCGCTGTCCGGTAGAAGCGGATCCCGCGGATCTTGCGGTTCAGGGCGATCGCCACGAGCAGCCCGCCCGCGACCGAGAACGGCACGTAGAACGCCGTGAACACGAGCGTGTGGATGACCGAATCCAGGAACAGGGGGTCGCGCGTCAGCGCCTCGTAGTTGCGGAGACCGACCCAGACCGGCGGCGCCAGCAGGTTGGTCTTCTGGAACGAGAGGACGGCCGACCAGGCGATCGGCACGATCCCGAACAGGAGGATGAGGAAGACCGCCGGGAAGGCGAACGCCCAGCCCGTGACATGGTCGGACTGCAGCGCCCGTCGGACTCTCGACACGGCGGTCTCCCTCACCAACCCGGGTCAGGGCGCCGCGAGGATCGCGTCAGCCTGCGTCGCCGCAGCGTCGAGCGCTTCCTGCGGCGTGGCCTTGCCCATCAGGACGTTCGCGATCGCCTGGCCGTAGAGCGTCGAGATCTGCGGGTACGCGGCGATCTGGGGCCGGGCCTTGAGCACGTTCTTGAGGTTGTCGGCGAACAGCCCGACGCCCGGGAACTTCTCGTTGAACGGGGCGAACTCGGGCATCGTCTGGACCGAGGTCCGCAGCGGCAGGTGCCCTGTCGCCATCGAGTCCTTCAGGACGTTCTCCTTGGAGGTGATCCACTTGAGCAGCTCCCAGGAGGCGTTCACGCGATCCGGCCCGTTGTCGAAGATGACCCAGTTGTCCGGTCCGGCGATCGTCTCGTGGCTGCCGCCCTTGTCGAAGGCAGGCATGAACTGGACCCCGTAGTTCACGTCGGTGAAGTCACCGAGACCCCACGGACCGGTGATGACCATCCCGATCTTGCCCGAGTTGAACAGCTGCGCGGTGGCCGGAGAGTCCGGGTGGAAGTCGAGCAGCAGCGAGCCATCCTGGGCGAGCTGCTGGAGGACCGTCACTGCCCGGACACCCTCCGGGGAGTTGAAGATCGCCTTGGTGTTGTCCGGAGAGAGGATGTCCCCGCCGGCCGCCCACAGGAGGGCCACGTTCTGCCAGACCATCGTCTCGCTGGCATCGGCCGGGAAGGCGAGACCGAAGATCTTGTCGGCGGGCTTCGAGACGGCCTTGGCGGCGGCGCGCAGGTCGTCCCAGGTCCAGTCGGGACCCGGCTCGGCGATCCCGGCCGCCTTGAACAGGTCCTTGTTGTAGACGACCGCCAGGTTGTCGACCAGGGCCGTAACGCCGAGCACCTTGCCATCCACGGTCGCGACCGCCCGCTCGCCCGGGAAGAAGTCATCCCAGCCGAAGTCCGGATCCTTCACCCGCTCGGTCAGGTCGACGATCTTGGGCGCCTGGGCCACCTGCGGCATGTTCGTGCCGTACTGGTAGGAGATGTCGGGCTGCTTGTCGCCCTGGAGCGCCACGGTCGCCTTCTCCAGCGCCAGGTCGCTGTTCACGTACTCCATGGTCACATGGACGTTCGGATGCGCGGTCGTGAAGGCATCCACGATCGCCTTGAGCGAGTTGTACTCGTACGCCTGGTCCTCCGGCGGCGGCGCCGTGTAGCCCATCCACATCGTGAGATCAACGGGCGCGGCGGTCGTCTCGACCGGCGCCCCGGAGCCCGGGGCCGCCGAGGCCGGGGCCGCCGAGGCCGGGGCCGCGGTGCTCCCGGTCGGAGCTGTCGGTGTGCCTGCCGCGCCCCCGCACGCCGCGATTACGAGGGAGAACGCCACCAGTAGACCTAGCCGCCTGGGCCGCATTCGGGTACCTCCAACTGTCTGGATGCCACCGGGTCGGGTCGCCCGCGCCGACCCGGGCCGGCAGGCTGAACCACGTGATCCACGCGCACCC
>Ga0209014_10000566_pt1 | contig 21709 bp, 22 predicted proteins | sample BarGraNGADG00212_FD_184491 | JGI IMG/M metagenome (GOLD analysis project Ga0209014, IMG submission 184491) | Arctic peat soil microbial communities from Barrow, Alaska - Barrow Graham LP Ref core NGADG0002-212 (SPAdes) (version 2) | ecosystem: Environmental > Terrestrial > Soil > Wetlands >...
AAGGATTGATCCGTGATCCTCCGGCCGTCGATCCGGTCGTTTCCGCGTTAACGCTGTTGCGGTGCCTTAGAGCGATAGCAGCCTCTCCACGCCCACGCCCTCGGCTTCCGCCTGGAAGTTCATCACCAGGCGATGCCCGAGCACCACGTGCGCGACGGCCTTCACGTCGTCGATGTCCGGCACGCTGCGGCCGTCCATCGCCGCGCGCGCCTTGGCGCCGAGCACCATGTACTGGCCCGCGCGCGGACCCGCGCCGAAACTCACGTACTTCTTTACGTCCGCGCTCGCGCCGGGCTGCCCCGGACGCGTGCTGCGCGCGAGGTCCACCGCGTACTCAATCAGGCTCGGCGGCGCCGGCAGCCGGCGCACCAGGCGCTGCATCTCCAGAATCTGCGCGGCCGTGAGCACCGGCTTGATCTCGACGGTGTGCGCGCCCGTCGTGGTCGAGACGATCTTCATCTCCTCTTCCTTCGAGGGATAGCCGACCTTCAGCTCGAACATGAAACGGTCGAGCTGCGCTTCGGGGAGCGAGTACGTGCCGTCGTGCTCGATCGGGTTCTGCGTCGCGAGCACGAAGAACGGTTCGGGCAGCTGATACGTCTTGCCGGCCGCAGTCACGCGGTGCTCCTGCATCGCCTCGAGGAGCGCGGCCTGCGTCTTCGGCGGGGCGCGGTTGATCTCGTCGGCGAGCACGATGCTGGCGAAAATCGGGCCCGGCTGGAACTTGAAGATGCGCTTTCCGGTGCCGTGCTCTTCCTCGAGCAGCTCCGTGCCGGTGATGTCGCTCGGCATGAGATCGGGCGTGAACTGGATGCGCGAGAAAGGAAGTTCGAGCGCCTGCGCGAGCGTCTGGATGAGCAGCGTCTTCGCGAGGCCGGGCACGCCGATCAGGATGACGTGGCCGCCGGCGAGGATCGCGCAGACGAGACTCTGCACGATCTCGTGCTGGCCCACGATGCGACGGCCGATCTGCGCCGCAAGCTCGCCTTGCGCCTTCTGCAGCGTGTCCAGCAGCTCGAGGTCCTTTTCGCCCGCTGCTGATATCGTGTTCTGTGTGGCCAAGCGCGGATCTCCCTGGTGAGTCGCATCGACATCCAACAGACACTCACAACCCGAAACAGTTCGGCGGCTGAAGATAACGAAAGAGCGCCGTGAAGAAACGGCGCCCGCGGGGAAAACGCTGGAAACTCTTGCGCTGGGTTTGTCTTGGCTAACGCACCACGAACTCTGCGCGCTGTTCCATCGGGAAGTTCTCGCTCGCGAGCGTCGCGATCGCGGTGTACTTCCCGGCCGGCGCGTTCTGCCAGACCGCGTCGTAGTCGAGCGTATCGCTCGCGTGCAGCACCTTGTTCTGAAGCGACTGCGTGAACATCCGGCCCTTGCTCCAGCGAAACACTTCGCGGCCGAGCGAGTCGACGACGACGACCTCGTGCGTCTGGCCGCTCGGGAAATTCACCTCGAGCCGCTTCGTGCCCGCATTCAGCACGCGGAAATCCATCGCGACGCCGTTCTTCACGACGACGACGAGCCTGGAGACGAGAGCGGGACCATTCGGCGCGGCTGAGCGGGCGCGCGAGGTGCGCGGTGTGCGAATCGCACCGGCGGAATCACCAGTGCTCGCACGCGGACCGCACGCGAAGGCGAGCACAGCTGCGCAAAGCAGACCGAAGGTGATTCGCCCTTTCATTAATTAAGAAAGTCGGTGCGGAATTCGACTGTTGGAGAAGCGCTGCCCGGATCGTTCTGATGCAACATCACAAATCTTACGTGCATCGTTCGGCCCGTATAGAAACTTATCAGTAACAAGACGATCCGTCAAACTGCCCGTCACAGCTAAGTGACGGGGTGGTTGTGGGTTGGGACTCCGCGCGAAATGAAAAGATGCCGGAATGGCCGGAAGAGCTGGAGGCCGGACGATGTGCAGAATCGGTAAGGATGTCGCTCTCTGATTGCTCCATCATGAGCCATCAGAGTGCCGCTGAGCGCTGATGGTTCGCGCATGCAACTCTCTATTGCACAATGGGTTGACCTGACAGCGCCGGCCGTTGATTTTCGCTTGCGAAATATTTCACAAGCCGTTAAGTTTTGATGCTGGATGTCGACCGAAGAGCGCGATCCGCGCGATCGATCAAGCGAGCAAGAGCAGAACATCGCAAGAAAGCGCGATGAGCTGCTCGCCCAAGCGCGGGGCGAAAAAGGCTTGGGCTTCACGGAAAAAGGCACCGATCCCCGCCTCATGGGACTCGGCCTGCAGTTCGTGGTGGCGATCCTCCTCTCGCTCTATGCGGGCATGTGGCTCGATACCAGGCTCCACACCGGCCCATGGCTCATGCTGATCGGCGCGCTCCTCGGCGCCAGCGCCGGGTTCTACTCGATGTATCGCGTCCTGATGTCCGAAGACAAGCGCATGGATGAAGAGGACAAGAGGAAGTGATCCGGCGATGAAGAAGTTCGGCGGATTCATCGCGGTCACGATCGCAGTCGCATGCGTTGGGGCGTGGATCATCACGCTTGCGGTGCCCGGCCAGGATGTCTCACGTTCCGTGTGGGCGAGCGCGATGACGGTGGTGATCGTGCAGGCCCTCGCCTTCGTGGTGGTGCGGATGATGCAGCCGACGAACGTGATGGCCGGCTGGGGCCTGGGAATGATGCTCCGCGTCATCGCGCTGGTGGCGTTCGGACTGGTCGGAGTGAAGGCGCTCGGGCTCTCGATGCAACCCGCGCTGCTGAGTATGGCCGGATTCTTCTTCGTCTCGACCGTCATCGAACCCGTTTTTCTGAAGCCATGAGATTCGTCCGCCCGACATTCGCGCTCGTCTTCGCCATCGCCATCGCTCTCGCTCTTCCGCTCTCGCCGGCGCCGCTCGCCGCGCAGGCGCAGGGATCTGCCGCCGCCGCTCAGAAGGCGCCGGCCGCGGAGAAGGCGCCGCAGCCCGATTTCATCACGCCGCACATCTCCGACGGGTCGAAGATCGACGTCCCGAGTTTCTCGCTGAAGGAGAACCTCACGCGTGAGATCGATCTTCCGAGGTGGGCGCCGGTGCACATCGGCCCCATCACGCTGGATCTCTCGCCCACGAAGCACGTGGTGATGATCCTGATCGCCGCGATCCTCTGCATGGCGACGCTCACGACGGCGGCGGTCTCGCAGGCGCGCAGCGCCGCGGCCGGCAAGCCGCCCAAGGGCTTCGCGAACGCCATCGAGGCGATGGTGCTCTACATCAGGAACGAAGTCATTCTCCCGAACGTCGGCCATCACGGCGAGAAGTTCGTGCCGTTCTGCCTGACGCTCTTCTTCTTCATCCTGTTCATGAACGTGCTGGGGCTCATCCCGTACGGCGCGACCGCTACGTCCAACATCTCGGTCACGGCCACGCTGGCGATCCTGAGTTTCTTCGTCGTTGAAATCGCGGGCATGCGCGCGCTCGGTGCGGGCTATATCAAGACGATCGTCTACTGGCCGCACGACATGGCGTTCGCGGTGAAGGCCCCGATCACGCTGATCATGACGCCCGTGGAACTCCTCGGAAAGATCACGAAGCCGATCGCGCTCTCGATCCGACTTTTCGCGAACATGATGGCGGGGCACGTGGTGGTGCTCGCGCTCATCTCGCTGATCTTCACCTTTGGTTCATGGCTCATCATGCCGGCGCCGGTTCTCGCGGCGACGGGGATCATGGTGTTGGAACTCTTCGTCGCGTTCCTGCAGGCGTTCGTGTTTACGCTGCTGGTCTCGGTGTTCATTGGGCAGATTCGGGAATCGGCGCACTAGAACGGCGCTGGAAGATCGAAGATGGAAGATCAAAGACTGCTGACGGTTGTCAGCTGAGAGCTGTCGGTTGAGAGTTTGCAGTTGCAGTTCGATCTCGGCTTGCTCCATCGAGATCGCGTGTAGCAGGGAAAGTCCCTGCGATTCCCGTTGAGCCCGAGGCTCGGTGACGGGAAGTGACTGGCGGCGGCAGTGCCGGTTGCGGAGTGAAGTGACGATGCAAACGTTTTCCAAACGGAGTTTCAAATGATCTATCCGCTCTTCCAGGCAGCTGCCGAGTATTCGAAGAACTACATGGGCGCCTGGGCCCAGATGGGCGCCGGAATCGGTGCGGGCCTCGCCGTGATCGGCGCGGCCATCGGCATCGGCCGCGTTGGTGGACAGGCCGTGGAAGGAATGGCGCGTCAGCCCGAGATGGCCGGCCGCATCCAGATCGCAGCGCTGATCTTCGCCGCGCTCGTCGAAGGAGCCGCGCTGTTTGCGATCGTGCTCTCGTTCCTGATTCAGAACAAGTTCTAAACACTCGCTGGAGCCGGAGCGCCCCGGGGCGCTCCGGCAACGGCACCTACTTGGGAATAACAATGCGCTCCGTCTTCACGCGCTCGCTCGTGCTGCTCTCGATCGCCGCGCCGCTCCTCGCCCAGGAAGGCGGCGAGGCGGCCGCCAAGCCCGGCCTGCTTTCGCTGCAGAGCGGGCTGATGTTCTGGACACTCGTCGTCTTCGTCATCCTTTTCGTGGGTCTGTCGAAGTTCGCGTTCGGCCCGATCACCAAGGCCGTCGCCGACCGCGAGCAGGCACTGCTCGACGCCATCGAGGCGGCTCGCAAGGATCGTGAGGACGCGGCAGCGTTGCTGGAACAGCATCGCAAGGCGATCGAGGCGGCCCGCAACGAGGCCCAGCGCTACATCGCCGAGGGTCGCGCGCAGGCGGAAAAGATGAAGGCCGAGATGCTCGAGCAGACGCACGCGCAGCAGGCGGAGCTCCTCGAGCGCGCCCGCAGGGACATCGAGGCGGAGAAGACCAAGGCAATCGATGAACTTCGACGTGAAGCGATCGATCTGGCCCTCGCCGGCGCGAGCAAGGTGATCGAGAAGAATCTCGACGACGCGCAGAACCGCAAACTCGTCGAGAGCTATCTCTCGTCGATCAAGTAGCTCAGATGCACGAACAATCGATTTCGCGGAACTACGCCGAGGCGCTGTTGGCGCTCGCGCGCAAGGCGAACGCGGCCGCGGACTGGGCGACGCTGATCAACGCGGTCGCGAGCGCGGTCGAGGAAGACGTCACGCTGCGCCGATTTCTCGCGGCGCCGCAGATCAGCGCGGCGGCCAAGAACGCGGTGCTGGCCAAGGCGTTCGCGGGCAAGGCGCCGCCGCTGTTCATCAAGTTCCTGCAGAAGCTCGTGACGAACCGGCGGCAGGTGCTGATTCCAGATATTGCGACGGAGTACGGCAGCCTTCTCGATGCTGCCGAGGGCCGCGTGCATGCGCGCGTCACGGTTGCGCGCGAGACGAGCGCTGCCGACCAGGAAGCGATCGTGAAGGAACTCTCGCGTGCGCTCAAGAAGACCGTGGTTGCGCACATCGCGGTGAATCCGGCGATCCTCGGCGGGATCGTTGTGCGCGTCGGCGATACCGTGATGGATGGATCCGTTCGCAGGCGGCTCGGTGCGCTACGGTCGAGAATGATTTCAGGGCGATAGGTTCTCGATCAGTTCGCACGGTCGGACCCGAGGAGCTCGCTGCGGCGGGCTCCGCTCGTTTAACGCTTCGAGCCGCGCGCGTTCGCGCGCGAATCTCTCGCTACTCGCTAAGCCCTCCTCTGCGAGCTCTTCGGATCCTCCCTGTCGGGGTCTTGCGCTAACAAATCGATATATGTAGAGTTTGTCATGGCCCGTGCATCGAACATTTCGCCCCAGACGTTGAGCGTACTCGAATTGCTTCTCGAATCGCCGCGCGCGTGGCATTACGGCTACGCGCTCAGCCAGCGCACCGGTCTCAAGTCGGGCACGCTCTATCCGATCCTCGTGCGCCTCGCGGAGCAGGGGTGGCTCGACACAGAGTGGTCGCAGCCGGAGGAGCCCGGCCGTCCGCCGCGGCACACGTATCGGCTCACCGCTGAGGGTGCGAAGTCGGCGCGGCAGCGGTTGGCGGAGTTTTCATCATCGCGCTCGAAATCGCGGCTGCGGCCGGCGTCAGCCGAGAGGTAGCGATCATGCGACGAGCGCTGGACCGTCTGGCCGACTCGGTCGCAACGCGGCTCGTCGACTGGACGTGCTCGCGGGTCGATGAATCGCGGCGAGAATGGACCGGCGCGCTGTCCGCGGAACTCGCAGCCATCGACGGCGGATGGAACAAGCTCGCTTGGGCGATCGGCGGCTTGCCGCTCGCGTGGTTGTTCAGGCGCAGCCCGGAAGCACAACTCGAATCAACTCACATCGCGAGGGATCCGATGGGCGATCAACTGCCTGCAGTTCCACGGTCTTCGTTCGATTCGTTCGTGCTCAACGTGGTGTCGCTCGTCGCATGGTGGATGCTGCTCGGCCTCTGGATACGAACCAGGTTTCCCGACGGATTCCCGGGCGGCCGTTCGGAGTGGCGAATTGGTGAGGTCACTATCCTCGCGGGCTGCCTTCTGGGCGCTTTCGCCGCCATCGCGATTCGCAGGACCGGCGCGGCAGACGTGCTCGCCGGATTTGTCGCGTTTGGCGCAGTCGAATTCGCCTTCCATTTGCAGTTCGGGATTCGCGCAGTCCAAGGCGGTCCGGCGCACTTTGCGGATATGACCGCCGGCATCCTCGGTGTGACGTTCGCCGCGCTCACGGAGAACCGGGTCGGAGGCTTCGGTGGCGAACGAGTGTGGGACGCACGAAAGGTCGGCACTTCGCTGCTGCGCGCGGGACTCACGATTCGCCGAAACCTCGGCTCTTGGGCGCACCTCGCGCTCGGCATGATGATCGCCAGATGGGGCGGCCGCTTGGCGATCTCGATGCCGGGCAACAAACCCGCAGCAGAGAGCATCTCTGCCTGATGCCGTGAGGGAGGGGCCGAGGGGCTCGCGGAGGCGGGCTTAGCGAAAAGCGAGAGATTCGCGCGCGAACGCGCGCGGCTCGAAGCGGTTTGAGCGGAGCCCGCCGCAGCGAGTCCCTCGGCCCCGACCGCGGCGCGCAGCAGTAGTTCGGCCCGAGCGCGTGCATCGTATATTCCATGGCACGATGGCCGATCCCATTGACCGCCGATCGTTCTTCTCCACCGGCCTCCGCCGCGCCCTCGGCCACGCCGTCGACGCCGTCTCGAACAGGTTCTCGCCCGGCCAGTACACCCGCCCGCCCGGCGCACTGCCCGAAGCCGCGTTCCTCGCCGCCTGCACCCGCTGCGGCGAGTGCACCGCGGCCTGTCCCGCCCATGCGATCCGCCCGCTCGGCAGCGACGCCGGATTCGCCGCCGGCACGCCCTCGCTCAACGTGAACGTGACTGCGTGCGTGATGTGCACCGACATGCCCTGCGCGCTGTCGTGCCCCACCGACGCACTCGAAGTCCCGCCCGATCTCTGGAAGCACGTGAAACTCTCGAGCATCGCAATCGACACCGAGCGGTGCATCACTTATCGTGACGTGGAGTGCGGCGTGTGCGCGCGGGCGTGCCCCGCGGGTGAGAACGCGCTGCGGATCGACTTTCGACGGCATCCAGTCCTCGGACCCGACTGCACCGGGTGCGGCGTCTGCATCCAGGCGTGCGTCACCGCACCAAGCTCGATCAAGTCAACGACCATCGGGAGACCTTCGTGAGCGGGAAGACTGAAGTTCGAGTCGTGCCGAAGCCGTGGGGACACGAGACCATCTGGGCGCACACGGATCAGTACGTGGGCAAGGTGCTGCACATCAAGGCGGGGCACTCGCTTTCACTGCAGTACCACAATCTGAAGGATGAGACGATTCATCTATTGAGCGGGACGATGATCTATCGCGTGGGAACTGACGATGGAAGATCGAAGATGGAAGATGGAGTGCCGCAACTCAGAGAAGTGGAGCTGAAGGCCGGGGAGTCGTTCCGCAACGAGCCGGGCACCATTCATCAGATGGAGGCGGTCACCGACTGCGTGCTGCTCGAGGCCTCCACTCCCCACCTCGACGACGTCGTGCGCCTCACGGATCGCTACGGCCGCGAAGGAACCAACGCGCCATGAAAGTCATCATCCCGCTCGCAGGAAAGGGCACGCGGCTTCGCCCGCACACGTTCACCGTGCCCAAGCCGATGCTGCGCGTGGCCGGCAAGCCCGTGATGGACTACGTCCTCGACGACGTCCGCAAGGCGGGCGACATCGACGAAGTCATCTACATCACCGGCCACCTGAAGGAAGCCGTCGAGCTGCACGCCAGGAGCGCGTATCCCGACTTGAAAGCGTCGTTCATCGAGCAGCAGGTGCAGGACGGCACGGCGGGCGCCGTCGGCCTCGCGCGCTCGCACGTGGACCAGCCGGTGCTGATCATCTTCGTCGACACGATCTTCGACGCCGACCTCTCGGTGATCAAGACGTGCACGGACGACGGCATCCTCTGGACGAAGGTGGTCGACGACTGGCAGCGCTACGGCGTGATCGTCGCCGACGAGGCCGGCTACATGACCCAGATCGTCGAGAAGCCGTCGACGCCAATTTCGAAACGGGCGAACATCGGGCTGCAATACATCCGCAACTACAAGCTGCTCTTCGAGGGGATCGACCACGTGATGCGGCAGCCGAAGAACAAGGGCGAGTACTACCTCACCGACGCGTTCCAGTACATGGCGTCGCACGGCGCGAAGTTGAAAGTCGCCGAGGCCGCCGGATGGTACGACGCGGGGCAGGTGGACACGATCATCTCGACCAACCGCGTGATGCTCGAGAAGGGGCGCGCGAGAAAGCCGGTCGGACTGACGGACTGCACGATCATCGATCCCGTGTACATCGAGGACGACGTCACGCTCACCGGCTCGACCATCGGCCCGAACGTCTCGATCTCCGAGGGAACGACCATCCTGAACTCCAGCGTGCGCGACTCGATCGTGGGCCGGCTCGCGAAGATCGAGAGCTGCGTGCTCGGCGGATCGCTCGTCGGCGATCACGCCGTGATCTCGCGCGTGAAGGGCACGGTCTCGATGGGCGAATACTCCGAAGCGAGAGGGAGCGAATGAGCGACATCACGCGGCGCGACCTCTCCCGTCGCGATCTACTGAAGGGCGCGGCGCTCGCGGGCGCGGCACTGGCGACGAGCGGCGCGTTCCATCCCGCCATCGCGGAGAACGTCGACGCGATCGCGCACCCCGATCTCGCGCCGCCGGCGCCCGCGCGCCGCCAGACGATGCGCGCGGTTCCGTTCGAGCGGCACGAGACCGTCCGCATCGGGATCGTCGGCACCGGACTCCGCGGCCGCTCGGTGCTGAGCGAGCTGCTCGCCATCGACAACGTGAAGATCGTCGCGATCAGCGACGTAGTGGCCGACAAGATGGCGAAGGCTGTGAAGATGATCACGGACGCCGGGCAGCCCGCGCCCGCGACGTACGGCAGCGGCGATCACGCGTTCGAAGAACTCGTGAAGCGCGAGGACATCGACTTCGTCTACACGGCCACGCCCTGGGAATGGCACGTCCCCGTGATGCTCGCCGCGCTCAACGCCGGCAAGCACTGCGGCAGCGAGTGCCCGATCGGCACGACGCTCAAGGATCTGTGGGCGCTGGTGGATGCATCGGAGAAGGCCCGCAAGCATTGCCTGCATCTCGAGAACTACTGCTACGGCGAGACCGAGATGCTCGTGAACCGCATGGTGCACACGGGCGTGTTCGGCGAGCTGCTGCACGCGGAGGCCGCGTACCTGCACGACCTGCGCGAGATCCTGTTCGAAACGCGCGACGAAGGGCTGTGGCGCCGAGCGTGGCACACGCGCGCGAACGCGAACCTCTATCCCACGCACGGGCTCGGACCGGTGGCGTGGTATCTCGACATCCATGCGGGCGATCGCTTCGACTATATCGCGTCGGTCGCGGGCCCGGAGCGCGGGCTCGAGGTGTATCGCGAGGCGACGGTGAAGGATCATGCAGATCCGAAGTGGCAGGAGAAGTACATCACCGGCGATCACAACACGTCGATCATTCGCACGGTGAAGGGAAAGACGATCATGCTCCAGCACGACGTCTCGAATCCGCGCCCGTACACCCGGCACAATCGGGTGCAGGGCACGAAAGGCGCGTTCGAGGACTATCCGCCACGCGTGTACGTGGAGGGACAGAAGGGCGGGGAGTCGTGGGCCACTGTCGAGTCGTGGAAGGCGACGCACACGCATCCGCTCTGGGCGAACATCGGCGAGCTCGCGCGAAAGAAGGGCGGGCACGGCGGCATGGACTTCGTGATGGCGTACCGTCTGGTGCAGTGCCTGCACGACGGGCTCGTGCCCGACTACGACGTGTACGACGCCGCGGCGTGGAGCGCGCCCTTCCCGCTCACCGAGATGTCGGTGGCGAAGGGTTCGGCTCCCATGAAGTTCCCCGACTTCACGCGAGGAGAGTGGGAGAAGGCGCGCGTTTGACCGGCTTTCATTTCGCGCCGGCGGACTGGGCGATCATCTCCGCCAGCATCCTCGTCTCGTTCCTCCCCGCGATCTTCTTCGCGAAGCGGGCGGGGCAGAGCACGTCCGAGTTCTTCACTTCCGGCCGCGCCGCGCCCTGGTGGCTCGTCGGCGTCTCGATGGTCGCGACGACGTTCAGCACCGACACGCCAAATCTTGTCACCAACATGGTGCGCGAGCGAGGCGTCGCCGAAAACTGGCTCTGGTGGTCGTTCCTGCTGACGGGAATGCTCACCGTGTTCTTCTACGCACGGCTCTGGCGCCGCTCGGGCGTGCTCACCGATCTCGAGTTCTACGAGATCCGTTACTCGGGCAAGGCCGCGACTTTCCTGCGCGGATTCCGCGCGGTGTACCTTGGGCTGTTCTTCAACTGCGTCATCATGGCCACCGTGAACCTCGCGGCCGCCAAGATCGCGAACGTCGTGCTCGGCTGGCCGATGGGGCGCACGCTCGCGGTGTGCGGCGTGATGACCATCTTCTTCGCGTCGGTCAGCGGGCTCTGGGGCGTGCTCGTCACCGACTCGATCCAGTTCATGATCACGATGAGCGGGACGTTCGCGGTGACCTGGTTTGCGCTCAAGCAGCCGGCGGTCGGCGGAATGTCGGGCCTGCTCACGAAGATCCCCGCGCGAACGCTCGCCCTCCTGCCGGATTTCGGCGACTGGTCCGTCGCGCTCGCGGTGTTCGTGATTCCGCTCACCGTGCAGTGGTGGTCGGTCTGGTATCCCGGTGCCGAGCCCGGAGGCGGGAGCTACATCGCACAGCGGATGCTCGCGTCGCGCTCCGAGAAGGACGCCGTGACCGGCACTCTGCTGTTCAACGTGATGCACTACGCGCTGCGGCCGTGGCCCTGGATTCTCACCGCGCTCGCGTCCACGCTCGTCTTCCCGACGCTGCACGACATCGCGGTCGCGTTTCCGTATGTGGATTCGTCGCTGATCGGCAACGACGTCGCGTATCCCGCGATGATGCGCTTTCTCCCGGCGGGATTCCTCGGACTGGTGGTGGCGGGCACGCTTGCCGCATACCGCTCGACCATCGAGACGCATCTCAACTGGGGCACGTCGTATCTGGTGCACGATTTCTACCGGCGCTTCTTGAGAACGGGTGAGACCGAGAAGCATTACGTGCTCGTGGGGCGGCTGACGACGGCGGGCCTCATGATCTGCGCCGGGTTCCTCACCTACGCGCTCGGAACGGCGAAGGAAGCGTTCGACCTGATCTTGTCCGTCGGCGCAGGAACGGGGCTGATCTACCTGCTCCGCTGGTTCTGGTGGCGCGTGAACGCGTGGAGCGAGATCGCGGCGATGGCCAGCTCGTTCATCGTTGCGATCGGGTTTTTCATAGCGCGCAAGAACGGGCTCGACGTGGCATCGCACATCTCGCTGCTCGTCACTGTCGGCGTCACGACGGTGGTATGGGTGGCCGCCACCCTGCTCGCGCCTCCAACAGACCGCGCGACGCTCATACGCTTCTACGAGCTCGTGCGCCCGTCGGGCGCGGGATGGGCGGCGGTTCGCAAGGAGTCTGCCGCAACGCCCGCACCGGACTCGCTCGCACAGGGCGTGCTCGGCTGGGTCTGCGGCTGCTCTTTCGTCTACTCGGCGCTCTTCGGCACCGGCTCGCTCCTCTACGGCCGCATGCCGCAGTTCTATGCGTGGCTCGCCGTGTTCGTGATCAGCGGGCTCGGCATGTGGCGCACCCTGCGCGGGTTCTGGCCGGTGGCCAAATGAGCGGGCAGCGCGCCGAAACGCGGGAGTATTTCGTACCCGGCCGTGTTGAACTCGTCGGGAAACATGTGGACTACGCCGGCGGCCGCTCGCTCACGATTGCGACGGAACTCGCGATACACGCGCGTGCCACGACGATCGACAAGCCGGTCATTCGCCTCCGCCGCGCGGCGGGTGAGGTTGCCATGGACGTCTCGCTCTCGCCGAACACCACGGCCACCGGCCTTCGCTCGAGCGCGTACGTCACCGCCGTGGCGCGCCGATTCGCGCGCGACTTTCCGCAGGCGGGGAGGGGCGTCGCCGTCGAGCTGCAGAGCAACCTTCCCACATCGGCGGGACTGAGCAGCTCCACCGCACTCGTCGTCACGCTCGCGATGGCGTTCGTCGACGCGAACGATCTCGCGAACGACGAACACTGGCGCGCCGCGGTTCCCACGCCGATCGCGTTCGCCGAGTACGTCGCGGCGATCGAGACCGGCGAGGCGTTTGGCGACTTTCCCATCGACGGCGGCGTCGGTGTCCGTGGCGGCGCGCAGGATCACGTCGCGATCGTGTGCGCGGAGGAGGGAAGCGCGGGGCAGTTCAAGTATTTGCCTGCGCAGCTAGAGCGTCGCGTGCCGTGGCCGGAAGACTATGTGATCGCGATAGGCGTCAGCGGCGTGCATGCGACCAAGACGGGAAATGCGCAGGCGGCGTATAACCGGCTCGCAGATGCGATGCGGCCGGAAGCCGGATCGAAGATGGAAGATGGAAGATCGAAGACCGAGGTGTCGTCGCCGGAGGTGATCGAGCGCCGCGCGCAATTTCGCGAGGAGACCGATGTGATCGTCCCCGGCGTGGGCGACGCGATTCGCGACCGCGACTGGAACGCGCTCGGCGCGCTCGTCGATCGGTCGCAGTCACTCGCCGAGTTGGTGCTGCGCAATCAAGTTCCGGAGACAGTCCATCTCGCCCACGAAGCTCGCGCGCAGGGTGCCATCGCGGCATCCGCGTTCGGTGCGGGATTCGGCGGCGCCGTGTGGGCGATGATTCCGCGGGACGACGCGGACCGCTTCATGGCCGCGTGGCGTGCCGGCTACGAGCGCGCGTTTCCAGGCCGCAGAGCGCGCGCGAAGTGGTCACTCACGCGCCCGGCGGGTCCGGCGCGCCGCGTGTCGTGACAGAAGTGTGCTCGCCCGGTCGGGCTCGAGGAACTCGCTGCGGCGGGCTACGCTCGTAACGCTTCGAGCCGCGCGCGTTCGCGCGCGAATCTCTCGCTACTCGCTAACCCGGCCTCCGCGAGTCCCTCGAGCCCTCCCTCACAGGCTATTCGTCAGAAGAAGAACGGGACGCAGGGCTCAGTAACGCAGACCGACCGTGACCGGCACAAGCCAGGGCGGCCCGGACGTGGCAACGTTTGCGCGTGGGCTGGACGCGCACAGACCAGCAGGCATCCGAGCCCGATCGCGACGCACGCAGTAGACCACGACGAACGGATCAGAGTCATGAGACCCTATCGGGTGATCGCGATGACCGCAGGGACATGATCGACTGCAGGCAGTCCTTCAGACGAACCATCTGATCCAATCGGAGAGGCTTCACCCACCACGAAGTACGTGCCGGGTGTCAGCATCTGCAGCGGCGTACCGCGCCCGTTCCCAGACGCCGTGCCGTTCCACGACTGGGTCGACGAGTACTGTTCACCCGGCGCCAGCGTCTTCGGGATCAGTATCGCACGGCACAAGCGGGCGTCGAGGCCGACAACCGAGCCAGCCGGACTGGTGACCTCGAAAAACAAGCAGCCGCAGCCGTCTCCTCCAATCGTCTGCGGCTGGCCACTGCGGTTGAATGGCAGAACAGACCTCTCCGTCGAGTGGTGCGTTGGTCACACGCGATTTGCCGTTCTCACTCGCACATGAACTTGACCACCTAAGCGGCCAGGATCATACGGATCAGGACACTTTCTACACACCTAACTCCTTGACGTGCCCGTATATTTCCTAGCATGACGGTCATGAATCGTCGCCTCCGATGGGGAGCCGCTTCCTTGCGCGTTGCCCTCGTGTTCGGGTTCGCGGGACCTTTGTTGCCCCAAGCCGCACCGCGCCAGCTGATGGATTCGGCGCTGTTTCGTGCGGTCGTCTTGGCGATTGCGGATACCGTGAAAGAGGATCTTCGGATTGATCCACTGCTTCTTCGGGGGGATACGACAGTGGACCTCGCGTCTGCTGAAAACCGACTTGAAGACACGTCGGGGAACTACTTAATGCGCCGAGCGGTGTTGCGCTCTCTCGGGATACGAGAGGGTGACGTGCTCGAGCGAGTTGCGTGCGCTGGCGTCATGGTTCCAGACTGGCCGGTCGGAAGCGGAAGGCATCGCGAATGTCCGTTGCAGCCGTATTCGGTCGTGGCGATGGGACAACCTCGGGCGGCACCACAAGACACCGTTGATCGAACCGCCCGCGAGACAGCGCGAGTCAAGGTTCGCGTGCTGGTTTATAGATTCGGCCGCGCCGGATTGATGGTGATCTCGTACGACTACGTGTTCGCGCGAACTAGCGACGAGTGGACGTTGAAACGTAGAATGGAGCGGATCATCCATGAATAGGCATGGTGAGGAAGGGGGGAGAACGCTGACTTGCGAGAGCGGCGGAACTGGCCGCCGCCATATCCCCTTACCCGTCACCGAATTCCGTCAACGACTGAGTCGCCGGTAGGGAGGGACCGGACATCTCGCGGAGGCGGGCCTAGCGAGCAGCAAGAGATTCGCGCGCGAACGCGCGCGGCTCGCAGCGTTAGCGAGCGGGGCCCGACGCAGCGAGATGCCCGGGCCCGACCGTGCGCGCAGATCTAGAAAAAGCCTAGCAGCAGCGCGATCCAGGCGTGGAATAGCGCGCCGTGAGCTGCTCGTCGAGAAACTCCTTCTCGCTGAGCGGCTTGCACGTCGGATGATGCACGGTGACATGCCGGAGATAGGCCGAGTAATCCGGCGCACCGATGATGCGCCGGATTATCGCGTTCACCCGCTCGAGCAGCGATCCTCGAGCGAGTGTGGCAGCAGCTGAGCTCATTGCTTCGCCTTGCTCCCGTTCGGTCCGATCGTCGTCTCCCACAACTTGAAGATTCGCTGATACTCGTCCGTCCAGCTCGCCGGACGCGTGAACCCGTGGTTCTCGACCGGATATACCGCGAGATCCCACCCCGTCTTGCCGAGCTCGATCAGGCGCTCGGTGAGCCGCACGATGTCCTGGAAGTTCACGTTCGTGTCCACCATGCCGTGCAGCATGAGGAGCGGATCTTCGAGACCTTCCGCGTGGAAGATCGGCGACGAGCGCTGATACGCAATGCTGTCGTTCTGCGGGAGATTCAGGATCTGTCCCGTGTAGCCGTGATTGTAGTGCCCCCAGTCGGTCACGCTGCGGATCGCGGCGCCGGCGCCGAAATACTTCGGGGCCGTGAACAGCGCCATCAGCGTCATGAACCCGCCGTAGCTGCCGCCGTACATGCCGATACGCTCGGGATGAATGCCGTAATTCTTCGTGAGGTACTTCGACGCGTCCACCTGGTCGCCCAGGTCGCGGCCGCCCATGAACCGATAGATGGCCGTGCGCCAGTCGCGTCCGTATCCCGCACTGCCGCGGTAATCGACGTCCATCACCACGTAGCCCTTCGACGCGAGATAGTGGTTGAACATGTACTCGCGCGGATATCCGTTCTTCCAATAGTGGTGCACGTTGTGCAGGTATCCGGCGCCATGCACGAAGATCACGGCCGCACCGTTGGGCTTCGCACCCATGTCCTTGGGACGATAAATGTGCGCGGGGATCATCACGCCGTCCGACGCCGGCACCATCACGATTTCCGGCTTGATCCAATTGAACGCGAGCCACTCGGCCGTCGGCGACGTCGTCATTTGCACTCCCTTCGCGCCAACTTTGCCGAGGAAGATCTCGCCGGGACGATTCACGAACGAAAGCGCGTCGGCCATCCATTGTTCATCGGGCGAGAGCACCACCTGGTGGCCGCCCTCGCCCACGGTGAGCTTCGCGCGCGCGTCGCCCGCGATCGGCATCTTCCAGTAATCGCGATCGAACGCGGACGTCTCGCTCGAGTGGAAGTAGAAACTCTGCCTGTCGCTCGAGAGCGCGACGTCGTACACCTCCCACTTGCCGCTCGTGAGCGCGCGGCGGTCGCTGCCGTCAGCCGCTGTCGACCAGAGTTGTGCGTAGCCCGTGGCTTCCGAGCCGTAGTAGATGCGGCGATCGTTGTCGTACCAGCCCAGGCAGCCGAACCCGCAGGGACCGCCGACCCATGCCGTATCGCGCAGCGTCTCGACGATCTTCACCGTGCCGGTTGCCGCGTCGACCACCGAGATCTCGCGCGTCTTGAAGTTGTCCGCGTTGCCGACGACGATCGCAGCCGAACCCGCGTCGTTCCAGGCGGCGATGTTCGCGTTGGCGGCGTTCGCCTCTTCAGTCGCGATCGGCTTGAGCCACTTTACGTCGCCGCGCGGGAGCGACTGATAGCCGAAGCGCGTCGCGTTCTGCGCGTCTCCGACTTTCGTGCGGTTCGGAATGTCCTCGGTGTAGCCGCTCGCGGTCACGTAGTTGGGGACGTTCCCGGTGCGCGCGTCGGCGGGCGCGGTCGTCGTCGTGAACAACACCGCGCTGCCGTTGGGGCTCACCGCGATGTTCGCCACACGCTCGTTCGCGTTGAGCGTGATGGTCTTCGGGCCGGACGGCGGGCGCGCGGCCGTCTCCGCGCGGCGAATGGAATCCGCGCGCGCGATGTCCTTGACCACGTCGAGCAGTTCGAGCTGGTCGGCCTCGAGGCGGCCCTTCTGCGTGTTGAGCGCGGGGCCGCGCCCCTGTGGCGGGGCCGCCGCGCCGCGGCCGCCGCCCCCGCCTCCACGACCGCCGCCGCCCGCGCCGCGGCCGCCGGCGGCAGCGACCGTTCCGGTCGCATCAGCCGCGCGGATGTCGGTGAGCTGAACCGTCGCGCCGTTCGTGATGTCGATGGAATACGCGTTGCCGTCGCGCACGAACATCACCTTCTGTCCGTCCGGCGAAAATCGTGGGTTCGACTCGGCAGCGGCGGTCTCGGTGAGATGCCGCGCAGTCGAGCGCCTCATGTCGACGATATACAAGTCGCCGGCGTACGCGACGACCTTCATGGAGCGATCCCGCGAATACGAGCCGTCCGCGACGAGCGGGCCGACCGAATCGACCTCCGATGGCGGCACCAGCTCGGGCTTTGCGCCGGCCTGCGCGCGAATGCGATACGGCTTGAGCGCGTCGCGGAAATCGGAGCCGGGCGGGAGCCACTGGAAATAGATCCACTGGCCGTCGGGCGTCCAGCGGATCTGCGCGGGCTCGCGGCCGTACACCTCGGGGCCGCGCATCATGTTCTTGATGGTGAATTCGAACTTGGCGGGCGACTGAGATAGAAGCAGGGCGGGGGCTAGCGCGAGACCCAAGATGGAAGATCGAAGATGGAAGATGGAAGACATGTTGAGTACCGATGTGAAATGATTACGGCTGCGCCGGAACGGCGCGCGCATGGAACGGCACTTCGGTGCTGACGCACGGAACGGTGCCCCTGATCACGCGCGACCAGAGCAGCGCCGAGTCGACCAGGATCACCATCACCGAGATCATGAACACCGCGACCACCGCCGCGTCGAGCCGGTCGTTGAAGATCATCCGGGCCGCGTCGCCGGCGGTCTTCGCTCCGGCGGGAAGAGCTCCGCCCGCCACCGTCGCGGCCAGCCAGTTGGCGTGCGAGAGGAAGCCGAGTTTCACGTCGGGCGAGAGAATCTTCTGCCACCCGGCCGTGATCGTGACGATCGCGAGCCACGTGAGCGGAATGATCGTGATGAACGAATACTTCGCCTTCCCCATCTTGATGATCACCGTCGTGCCCACGCAGAGCGCGATCGCGGCGAGCAGTTGGTTCGAGATTCCGAAGATCGGCCAGAGGAGGTTCACGCCGCCGAGCGGATCGGTGACGCCCTGGTAGAGGAAGTATCCCCACGATCCCACCACGAGCGCGCTCGACAGCAGGACGGCGGGATACCAGCTCACGCGTCCGAACGGCGCCCAGATGTGCTTGCCGAGGTCCTGCAGTATGAAGCGCCCCACGCGCGTGCCGGCGTCGAGCGTGGTGAGAATGAAGAGCGCCTCGAACATGATGGCGAAGTGGTACCAGAGCGCCATCGAGCCTTCGCCGCCGAGGACCTTGGCGAAGATGTTCGCCATGCCCACGGCGAGCGACGGCGCGCCGCCGGTGCGCGAGAGCAGAGAGGCCTCGTGGACTTTCGTGGCGAGCGCGGTGAGTTCGTGTGGGGAAACTACAAATCCCCATTGACTGATGGCCTGCGACGCGCTCTCTACCGTGTTGCCGATCAGGCCGGCCGGGGCGTTGATCGCGAAGTACGTGCCCGGCGTCAGGATGCAGGCGGCGATCAGCGCGAGCGTCGCGACGAGCGACTCGCTGAGCATCGCGCCGTAGCCGATGAACCGTGCATCCTTCTCGTTTTCTATGAGTTTTGGTGTAGTGCCCGATGAGATCAGTGCGTGGAATCCGCTGATCGCGCCGCAGGCGATGGTGATGAATACGAAGGGGAAGACCTTTCCGGCGAAGAGCGGACCGGTGCCGTCGATGAAGCGAGTCGTCGCCGGCATCTGCAGCGGCGGCAGCAGGATGAAGATTCCTCCCGCGAGCGCGACCACCACGCCGATCTTCACGAACGCCGAGAGATATCCGCGCGGCGCGAGGAGCAGCCAGACCGGGAGCACCGAGGCGGTGAAGCCGTAGATCACGATCGCGACCGCGAGCTGCACCGCGCTCAGCGTGAAGAACGGCGCGAGCGCCGGGCTGTCGGCCACCCAGCGGCCGGCGTAGAGCGACACCACGAGCAGGATCACGCCGATCGCCGTGGTCTCGAGCACGCGACCCGGCCTCACGAACCGCATCCAAAGCCCCATGATGATCGCGATCGGAATCGTGAGCCCGAGCGTGACCGTTCCCCACGGACTCGAGCGCAGTGCGTTCACCACGATCAGCGCGAGCACGGCGATGAGGATGATCATGATCCCGAATGTCGCCACGAGCGCCGTGAATCCCGCGATCGGTCCGATCTCTTCCTTGGCCATCTGGCCGAGCGACTTGCCGTCGCGGCGCGTGGAGGCGCAGAGGATGACGCAGTCCTGCACGGCGCCGCCGAGCGCGACGCCGACGACGATCCAGATGAAGCCGGGGAGGAATCCGAACTGCGCGGCGAGCGTGGGACCGACGAGGGGGCCGGGGCCCGCGATGGCGGCGAAGTGCTGGCCGAAGACAATCCATTTGTTGGTCGGCACGAAGTCGCGGCCGTCGGAGAGGCGCTCGGCGGGCGTCGCACGCGCGGGATCGAGGGCGAAGATCTTCGCGGCGATGATCTTGCTGTAGAAGCGGTATGCGATCGCGTACGTGCAGAGCGCGGCAGTGAGCAGCCAGCCCGCGGAGACGTGTTCGCCCCGTTGCAGCGCGAGGAAGCCGAACGCGCCCGCGCCGAGGAGGGCGACGCAGGCCCAGAGGACAGCTTTCAGAATTCGCATGGGGGAGAAGATGCGGTTCGGCGGCGTTGCGACGCAACTATATGAAGTCGCGACTATCTTTCAGTTGTCGCTCCCGCTCGGATCGGGCCGCTGATTGCATGGCGGCTCCTCGTCGGGTGCGTTCACCACCTCTCACAACGGGATCGATGAAAAAGACTCGATCGCTGGCGATTGCCGGGGTGCTCGCCATCGCAGCGTGTGCGGGCGGCGTCCAGACGCCGCAGACACAGCCCGAAGCTGGAACGACCTCTCAGCCTTCGCAGGCCAAGCCCGGCGCCGGGACCAAGCAGCAACCGCCTCAGCCGCCGCTCTCGCCGATGGCGTCGCAGCACGTGATGGTGCTGCCGGTTCAGTTGTTGCGTGCCGACAGCGGCGCGTGGGTGGACCAGACGAAATGGGAGAAGTTCCGCAGGGAGCTGGACGACTCGATCGCGTCGGCGATCGCGAACCGCGGGATCGGCAAGACGTGGAAGTACGCCGCGGATGTCGCTCGCTTCGCGAAACGCAATCCGGAGTACGTCGGCGACCCGTATTCCATGGGCGTTCAGGCGATGCGGGCCGTGAAGTTCAGGATCGGCGAGCCGATTCCGGACCTGTTCAACAACAACCTGCGGCCGCTGATCGGGCTCGGCGATGCGCGTTACGCGCTCGTTCCCGTGGAAGTGTGGTTCGCGCGGAAGGGCGCGCTTCAGATTGCGGTGCTGAAGCTCGCGATGGTGGATGGGCGTGGCGGCACGTTCGTGTGGATGGGCGAGGTCGGGACCGATCCTGCGGCGGCGATGTCGCCAGCCCTGATCAATTCGCTCGCAGCCCGTGTCGCGGATCTCGTAGTCGCTCCATGACCCTTTCTATAGAAGAATGTCTCGCTCAGTTACGCTGATTCCCGGCGACGGCATCGGGCCGTCGATCACCGAAGCCACGGTGCGCCTGCTCGACGCGGCGCGCGCCGATATCGTGTGGGACCGCCAGCTCGCGGGCGCGGCAGCTGTCGCGGCCGTCGACGATCCGATTCCCGCGGCGACGCTCGACAGCATCCGTCGCACGAAGCTCGCGCTGAAGGGCCCGCTCGAGACCGCGCTGGGAAAGGGATTTCGCTCGATCAACGTGGCGCTGCGGCAGGCCTTCGACTTGTATGCGAACGTCCGGCCGGCCAAGACCGTCCTCACCGGCCTGAAGTTCTCCGGTGTGGACATCGTGCTCGTGCGCGAGAATACCGAAGGGCTGTACATCGGGATCGAGAACTACATCAAGATCGGCGACGATCCGATGGCGGCGGCGCAGTCGATGGCGGTGATCACGCGGTTCGGATCGGAGCGGATCATTCGCTACGCGTTCGAGTACGCGCTGGCTCACGGGCGCAAGAAGATATCGCTCGTGCACAAGGCCAACATCCTGAAGTACTCGCAGGGCCTGTTTCTCGAGGTGGGGCGGGGGATCGCGAAGGAGTACGCGGGACGGATCGCGGTCGAAGAGAAGATCGTCGACGCATGCGCGATGGAGCTGGTGATGCGGCCCGAGCGATTCGACGTGATCGTGACGACCAACTTGTTCGGTGACATCCTCAGCGATCTCACGTCGGGGCTGGTGGGCGGGCTCGGTCTCACGCCCGGCGCGAACATCGGCAACGACGCGGCGATCTTCGAGGCCGTGCACGGGACCGCTCCGGATATCGCGGGGAAGGGAATCGCGAACCCGACTGCGGTGATGCTCGCCGCCTGCCAGCTGCTCGATCACATGGGCGACACGGAGCGTGCCGCGCGCGTCAAGGGCGCGATCGAGCAGACGCTGCGCGAGCGGAAGACCCTGACAGCCGACGTCGGCGGGACTGCCACGACGGATCAGTTCACCGACGCCGTCATCGACAACCTCGGCCCGCCCTGAGGGTGTGTTGATGTCGTTGCGCCTGCTCCATGTCTCCGACCTGCATTTCGGCCGCTCGAGCGTGGCGGCACAGGTGGAGGGGGTGGAGCGCGTCTATTCGAGCGAGCGGTTCGATGCGATCGTGATCTCCGGCGATCTCTCGCAGCGGACACGC
>Ga0209014_10000567_pt1 | contig 21708 bp, 14 predicted proteins | sample BarGraNGADG00212_FD_184491 | JGI IMG/M metagenome (GOLD analysis project Ga0209014, IMG submission 184491) | Arctic peat soil microbial communities from Barrow, Alaska - Barrow Graham LP Ref core NGADG0002-212 (SPAdes) (version 2) | ecosystem: Environmental > Terrestrial > Soil > Wetlands >...
AAGACGCGGATCTCGCACAAGAAGCCGTTCACGGCGCCGCAGTCGCCAGCGGCTTCGGGAAAGAAGGGCCGCTAGCACCGTTTCTGCCTTTGCCACGGATTTCACGGATTGGATCGGATACGACAATTGACACTGCCACTGCTTTATCACGGATTTGACGGATGAAGGCCGGATACGTCAACTGCAAAAACTTGGGGGAACTGCAACTACGGCGCGCCGTTATTGCAGTTCCCCCAAAAAGCTTGATCCGGTTTTACAATCCCGTCAGCAGCTACTCCGCGTAGATCCGTGGCAAGGCAGTTGTTTTACCTCGTCTGCAGCTCCGCCACCGCGGCGATGAGCCGCTCGACTTCCTCCGCCGACGTATAGCACGCGCACCCCACGCGCAGCAGTCCGTCCGCCGCGTGGCCGAGCAGTTCGACGATCGTCGCCGCGTAGAAATCTCCGTGTGAAACGAACAGCGCGCGCTTCGCGAGATGCTCGGCGATCTCCCTGGAGTTGCGGCCGCGCATCGTGAACGAGACCGTCGGCGTACGGGGCTGATCGGGCGTCGGGCCGTACATCGTCACGCCCTTGAGGGCGGAGAGCCCGCCCCAGAGACGCTCGACCAGTTCCTGCGAGCGCGCGTGCAGTCCGGTGAACGCGGTCTCGAGCCGCTTGCGGCGCGTGGCGCCGCTCGAGAGCGACGCGAAGAAATCGACCGCCGCGGCCGCGCCGGCCATCCCTTCGTGATTCAGCGTGCCGGTCTCGAGGCGGTCCGGCGAGTTGTTGTGCGCGGGATCGAGGCGCGGCACGTCGAGGGCCTCGATGCGCTCCTTCTTGCCGAAGAGCACGCCGGTGTGCGGCCCGTAGAACTTGTACGGGCTGCACGCCAGGAAATCGCAGTCGAAGGCGCGCACGTCCACGAGGGCGTGCGGCGCGTAGTGCACGGCATCGACGAACACGGTCGCGCCGACGTCGTGCGCGAGGCGGCCCGCGTGCGTGACGTCGTTGATCGTGCCGAGTGCGTTCGACGCCGCGCCGATCGCGAGCAGTTTCGTCCGGGCGCCGATCGCGCTCTTGAGGTCGTCCCAGTCGAGCTGGCCGCGCTCGAGGTCCACGCCGACGCTGCGCACGGTGACGCCGCGCTCGCGCTCGAGGCGGCGCCACGGTGCGACGTTCGCGTGGTGGTCGAGGTCGGTGATGACGATCTCGTCGCCCGGGCCCCACGCCGCGCCGAGCGAGCGCGCGAGGTGAAAGGTGAGCGTCGTCATGTTGTTGCCGAACGCGATCTCCGATGCGTCGGCGTTCAGGAAATCGGCGAGCGCCGATCGCGCGGAGGCGATCAGCGCGTCCGTTTCAATGCTCGTTGCATAGGCCCAGTCGGTGTTTGCGTTGTGGTGCAGCAGGTAGTCGCGCACCGCGTCGACGACCGACTTCGGCACCTGCGTGCCGCCGGGCCCGTCGAAGTAGGCGACGGGCAGGTCCTCGTGCACGCGCTCGAGGGCGGGAAAGCGTGCGCGAATCTGTTCGAGCGGCGCCACGCGCGCGCCGTGCACGCCGCGGCTGACGGCACCCGTGCTCACCTGATCTCCGCCCCGCCGGTGCGCTCGATGACTTTCACCGCTTCGACGTGGTCCGCGTCGTCGCCGAGCTCGGCGTGCGCGGCGGCGAAGAGTTCCGCCGCGAGCTGGATCATCGGCGACGGAACGTTCTGTTCGCGCAGGAACTGCGCGCCGATGCGCACGTCCTTGTCGATCAGCGCGAGCTTGAAGGTGCGCGGAAACGCGCGGCCGATGACGCGCTGCGGAAAGAGGTTCATCGATGTGTTCGACCGTCCGCTCGACGCGTTGATCACGTCGAGCGCGACTTCCGGTTTCACGCCGGCCTTCGAGAGCGCGAGCATGCCTTCGCCGAGGCTCCAGATATGAACCGCCAGCATGGCCTGATTGATCGCCTTGATCGCGTGACCCGCGCCGACGGGCCCGCAGTGCACGATCTTCTCGCCGAATGCCTGCAGGGCGGGCTGCGCGCGCTCGAGAAGCGCGGCGTCGCCGCCGACCATGACCGTGAGTTTCCCCGCCTCGGCGCCGGAGACTCCGCCGCTCACGGGCGCGTCGAGAAAGCCGATTCCTTTTTCAGCCAGGCGCGCGGCGGTCTGGCGCGATGTGGCAGGGTCGCCGGAGGTGCAGTCGATGAGGAGCGAACCCTTCGCCATGGTCGCGAGGAGGCCGTCGGCACCGTCCAGCAGGGCGGCGACTTCGCGCGAGGTGGGGAGACAGGTGATCACGATCTCCGCGCCGCGCGCGGCGTCGGCAGGAGTCTTTGCGTGGCGCACATTGTTGGCCGCCGCGAAGGCGGCGGCCTTGGAGGCCGTGCGGTTCCAAACTGAAAGTGTGAATCCGGGCGGCGTCAGATGCTTCGCCATCGGAGCGCCAATGGCGCCGAGGCCGAGAAATGCGATAGAGGGCATGACGAGTAAGGTCATCGCCTTCCGAGGCGATTGCTACCCCTCCCATCTGGTCTCGCCCCTCGCCCCTGCTTTAATAAGGAATGGCGACGGACAGTTGGCATGAGGGAGGCCGGCCCCCCACCAGCACCGGCCATCACCCCAATACCAACTGCCCGTCGCCCGCCCTTTCGTTCAATGAGTTAGAACACCCGGAGTTCCGAAAGGTTGCATTCAGTACGCGTCCCGATTGTCAAAGTTTCGTATCGGATGGTCCAGGACTTTAGCATGGGTTACACTGCTTCCCCATGAGCGACGCGAAGGCACGAATCACGGCCTCGCCGGCCGAGACGGGCGCCGGCACGATGTTTACCCTGCTCGCGGCGCTCGGGTTCGCCGCGGTCAGCACGCTCACGAGCATCGCGACGGGCCAAGGCGTACCGCTCCCCGTGGTGCTGATGTGGCGCTACGTGATCGGCGCGGTGGTGATGGTGTCGTTCGTCGCCACGCGGCACTATCCGCGCATGCCGTGGCGCGAGGCTATGCGCTTCATCACGCTCGGCGGTGGCGGACAGGCGCTGCTCGTGGGAATGGCGCTCTCGAGCCTGAAGTACATCGGCGTCGCGACGCTCGCCTTCCTCTTCTACACATATCCGGCCTGGGTGACGCTCGTGCAGACGATCCGCGGCGCGGAACCGGTGACCGTGCGCCGGCTCGCGGCGCTCGCCCTGAGCTTCGGCGGGATCGTCGTGATCGTCGGCGCGCCGCTCGCCGGCGGAGGCGGCGCGGCCTCGCTGCCCTGGACCGGGATCGCGCTCGCGCTCGGAGCCGCGGTGGTCTACGGCATGTACATCCCGCTGATGCAATGGATGCAGAAGTCGCACCCGGTGTCGGTCACCAGCGCGTACGGAAAGATCGGGTCGGCCTTTTGTTTCCTGCTGCTCGCCGTGAAGGATCAAACGCTGACGGCGAACATTTCGTCGACGGCGTGGATGGCCATCGTCGCACTGGCGCTCTTCAGCACGGTGCTGCCGTCGGTGTTCTTCCTGATGGGGCTGATGCGGCTCGGGCCGGTTCGCACCGCGATCGTTTCCACGGTCGAGCCGTTCCTCACGGCGATCCTCGGCGCGCTCGTGCTGCGGCAGGCCATCACGATGAACATCCTGACCGGCGGTGCGATGATCGTCGCCGCCGTCGTGGTGCTTCAGTTCCGTCGCCAGCGAGTGGCCTAGACCGAGACGAGTTTTCGATCTTCCATCTTCGATCTTCCATCGTCGGTTCTCGGCTCGGCATCATCGTGATAGTACGCCTCATCCACGATCCCCTGCTCCAGCCAGGCGTGCTCGCCCTTCAGCACGCTCATCGCGAGCTTGTACAGCTGCTCGTCGTGTGGGCCGTACAGTGACCCGAACAGCACGGCGATTCGCTCGCGCGCCTCGACGCAGAAGGCATCGGCCAGCTGGATCGCTTCGGGCTGGTTGAGTTTCGTCGCCAGCATCTGCGCGCGGGCACAGCTCGCAGCCATCGCAAACAACTCCGCGCCGATGTCCACCGCGCGGAAGAGCACCATCTGCTTGCGCTCGAGCTTCGGGCCGAAGCGTACCATCGCGTGGAACAGCGAGCGCCCGAGCTTGCGCGTGGTGCGATCGGCGAAGCGCATGTGTCCCGCGAGCTTCCCGAAATCGCCGTACGACTTGAAGCTCGGGATCCATCTCGCCGGATACCACGTGAGGTAGAACGGCGCCGCCTTCACCGCCGCCTTGATGCGCGTCGAGAACGACGACTCGGGCGCGACGATCGGGAACGCGAGCGAGAAGTGCGCGTCCACCGCCTCGCGCGCGATGAACAGCCGCATGATCTCGCTCGAGCCCTCGAAGATCAGGTTGATGCGCGAGTCGCGCATCATGCGCTCCACCGGGATCGCCTTCTCGCCGCGCGCGCGCAGCGAATCCGCGGTCTCGTAACCGCGGCCGCCGCGGATCTGCAGCGCGTCGTCCACGCCACGCCAGGCGGCCTCCGTGTTCCACAACTTCGCGATCGCGGCCTCGAGGCGGATGTCGTAGCCGCCCTTCTCATAGAGTGCAGTGGACAGCAGCGCAACAGCCTCCATCGCGAACGTATTCGACACCATGCGCGCGATCTTCTGCGCGACCGCCTCGTGCTTCCCGATCGGCTGGCCCCACTGCACCCGCTCCATCGCCCATGCGCGAATCGCCTTGATCAGCGCCTTCGCCCCGCCGAGGACGCTCGCGGGAATCGTGAGCCTCCCCGTGTTCAGCGTGATGAGCGCGAGCTTGAGTCCCTTCCCCTCGCCCCAGAGCACGTTCTCCACGGGAACCTTCACGTTCGTGAACGACAGCCAGCCGTTCTCGATCGCCTTCAGTCCCATGAAATGCAGGCGCATCTTCACCGCGAAGCCCGGCGTGTCGGCCTCGACGATGAACGCCGTGATCTGCCTGCGCGGCTTGCCGTTCACGATCTTGTCCGGCGTGCGCGCCATCACCACGAACAGTTCGGCGCGCGTGCCGTTCGTGCACCAGAGCTTCTCGCCGTTGATGATCCAGTGCCTGCCGTCCTCGGTGAGCGTCGCGGACGTCGTCATGTTCGCCGGATCGGATCCCGCGTTCACCTCGGTCAGCGCGAACGCCGTGATCGCGCCCTTCGCGATGCGCGGGAAATACTTCCGCTTCTGCTCCTCGGTCCCGAAGAGCGCGAGCGGCTGCGGCACGCCGATCGACTGCGACGCCGAGATCAGCGCGACGAGCGATCCGCACTTCGACGTCACCAGCTCCATGGCCTTCACGTAAGTCATCTGCGAGAGGCCGAGCCCGCCGTATTCCTTGGGAATCTTGATGCCCATCGCGCCCATCTCGCGCAGCGCCTGCACGTCGGATTCCTTGATGGTGCCGGTGCGGTCCACCTCGTCGGCGTCGTACGTGTCGAGGAACGCGCGCAGCGTGTCCATGAACGGCTTCGCCCGTTCCGCCTCCGCCGGATCTTCGAGCGGGTGCGGATGGATCAGCTCCGCGCGGAACCGTCCGAGGAAGAGTTCGCGCACGAAGCTCGGGTGCGTCCACTCGGTCTCACGCGCCTGCTCGGCAACGTCACGCGCTTCCGCCTCGGAGGCGTGGGCATTCTGGATATGGTCGGCCATGTCTGATACCTAGCGTGAACGGCGCGAGAGCGCCACGCCCCCGACGACGGCCACGAGGGCGAAGCTGAACCACTGGATCGCGTAGCTCTGGTGCGGACCCTCATCGGGCACCGGAATGGTGAGGCGCACGGGGATGGAATCCGCGTGCGCGGTGCTGTCCGAGGTTTGCACGATCATGTACGGCGCGACCGGGAGTCCCACCAGCGCCTGGATCGCCGCGCGGTCGAGCGCGTGCACGCGCCGCAGCGCGGGTGGCGCGGTGCCGCGCTCCGTTCCGGCGAAGGTCTCCGCATATCCCGCGGCCAGTGAAGAATCCTTCTCCTTCCAGCGCGAGTTGTCGATCGATCCCGCATCGGCCGAATACGCCCAGCCGCGATTGACCATCACGACGGTGTCGCGTCCGGCGATCTTCATCGGCGTGAGAAGATCCACCCCGGGCGAGCCCTCGTGCGACCTGCCCGCGTATACCACCTCACGGTCGTAGAGCAGCGTGCCGCCCGCCGACACGCGCCTGTAGTGGCCCAGCGCCGTGTCTGCCGGCAGCGTGGTCACCTCCGCGGGCGGCGAAGCGAGGCGCTCCGAGAGGATCGCGTTGAAGGCGCGTTTTTCCTTCAGCCGCGAGAGCTGCCAGACGCCGAGCCTGACGAACAGCGCGGCGCACGCGAGGGGGATGGCGAGGGTGAGGAATGCGCGCAGTCGCACGGTATGCCCTCCTCGGTTTCGGTCTTCCGTCTTCGGTCTGCCCTCTGCCGTTTGCCGTCTGCCGTCTGCCGTCTGCCCTCAATCTATTCCATGTGACCCACGTCACAATCATAACGCGACCCCCTCCCTTGTCACCGGCCGCCTTATGTCTCAAGTTAGCTGGACACTTCGCCACCATTGGGAGCCCACCTGTCCGCCACCTCCCGGAGTAACACGCCGCTGGTTCGTCTGGCGCTGCTTGGCTTCGCGTTTGGACTCGCGCTGCTGAGCTGCGGCCGCGACGTCACGTCTCCGGGCGCGAACGTCCGAGTCGCGCGCGGCATCGCGTGGCGCACGGAGTTCCCTCCCGCGTACCAGGTGGCGGGTAGCGCAGCGGCGGGTGTGGTGGACTTCAATCGCGTGCGCGTCGTGCTGCACCACGCCGACGGCACCGTCGCGCTCGACACGGTCATCGATTATCCCGCCGGCGCAGACTCGATCCTGATCTCGCTCAGCGTGCAGCTCTTGCCGAGTGCGCCGTCCAGCGGCGAGCCGCTCAGCCTGAATCTCGCCTACATCAATGCCGCGGGCGACACGGTGTTCAAGGGCGGCCCTGTTGGTGTGACCGCCACCCCGAGCGTGCCGGGCCAGCCGCCTCCGCCGCCGGTGACGGTACCGGTCTCGTACACCGGGCCGGGCGCCGGTGCCGTCGGCGTGCAGATCACACCGCGATCCGGCAGCGTGGTCAGTGGCAATTCGTTCAACTTCACCGCGGTCGCCGTGGACCACAACGGGGTCGCGATACCGAACACGCCGATCGTGTGGAACACGCTCGATCCGTCGATCGCGAGCATTCCTTCGGCCGCGTCGGGCACCGCGCTCGCGGGAAGTGTGCGCGGGACCGCGCGCATCGTCGCGCAGCTGCTGACCGGGCCGATCGACCAGGTCACGCTGAACGTGCTGCCACTGCCGACGACCATCGCGCTGCAGTCCGGCTCCGGACAGAGTGGCCTCGTGGGCGGCACGCTCGCGAATCCGCTCGTCGCGCTGGTCACCGCGAGCGACGGGCTTGGAGTCGGCGGCGTGACCGTGACGTTCGCCGTCACAAGCGGCGGCGGTTCCGTGGGCAGTGCGACTGCCGTGACGAACGACGCCGGTCTCGCGCAGAGCACCTGGCGGCTCGGCAACACGGCAGGAACGCAGACCGTCACCGCGTCCGCCGGAACGCTCGCGGGATCGCCCGTGACGTATACCGCGACGGCGAGATCGCTAGCGCCCACGAAACTCACGGTGACCGCGCAGCCGGCCAACGCGACGGCCGGCGCGTCGCTCGCAGCGGTCACCATTGTTGCGCAGACCGTGAGCGGCGACACGGCGAGCGCGTTCACCGGCGCGGTGACGCTCACGCTCGCGGGCGGCACGTCGGGCGCCACGCTCGGCGGCACGACGACGGTGAACGCGGTCGGCGGCGTCGCGACCTTCTCGAACCTGACGGTCAGCCGCAGCGGAACCAGCTATTCGCTCGTCGCCTCGAGCAGCGGGCTCACGAACGCTACGACGAATTCGTTCGACATCGCGGCGGGAGTGGCGGGCAAGCTCGTGTTCACGGCCCAGCCTTCGTCGAGCACTGCCGGAGTCTCGGTCGGCGCGCTGGCGGTGACTGCGACGGACCAGTTCGGCAACACCGTCACCGGCTTCACCGGGCTCGTCACGCTCGCGATCGCGTCGAATCCCGGCGCGGCCACGATCGGCGGCACCACCAGCGCGAACGCGGTCGGCGGCGTCGCGACGTTCGGTTCGGTTACGCTGAACCGGCCGGGCAGCGGCTACACGCTCTTGGCGAGCGCGACGGGACTCGCGTCGGCGACTAGCGCCTCGTTCGACGTGGCCGTGGGCGCCGCCGCGAACATCGCGGCCGTCGGGGGCGCCGGCCAGTCGGGGAACGTGAGCGCCGCGCTGCCGCAGCCGATCGTCGTGCAGGTGCAGGACCTGGGCGGCAACGGCGTGGCCGGAACGACGGTGAACTTCGCCGTCGTGACCGGAGGCGGAAGCGTCCTGCCTGCGAGCGGCGTGAGCAACGCAACAGGTCTCGTGCAGACCACGTGGACGCTGGGCGCGACCGTCGGTGCGCAGTCGATATCGGCGACGAGCGCCGGGCTCGGGGGTTCGCTGCTGACGATCAACGCGACGGGGACCTCGACGCTTTCGCACTTCGCCGTCACGACGTCACCGACGGTGAGTCAGGTGGCGGGTGTGACGGTCACGCCCGGCTTCGTCGTCTCGGCGCGTGACGCGTCGAACACTTTGATCACCGCGTTCACCGGAACCGTGACGCTCGCGATCGGCACCAATCCAGGCGGCGGCACGCTGAGCGGAGCGACGAGCGTGAGCGCAGTCGCGGGTGTCGCGACATTCAATGCATTCTCGATCGACAAGGCCGGCACGGGATACACCGTGGTGGCGAGCGCGGCGGGTTACACGAGCGGCGTATCGTCCGCGTTCAACATCGCGGCTGGTCCGGCGACGACGATGGCGGTGAGCGCAGGTCAGGCCCAGAGCGCGGCCGCCAGCACGCTGCTGCCGACGCCGCTCGCCGTGCTCGTGACCGACGTCGGCGGCAATCCGATCGCGGGCCGGGCAATCGCCTGGGCGGTAGTTACGAGCGGCGGCACCGTGGACTCGGCCACGTCGCACACGAGCGTCGCCGGCATCGCGACGGTGCACTGGACGCTCGGAGCGGCGGCGGGGGCGGATACCGTTTCGGCTACGTCGGCCGGTCTCACCGGATCGCCGCTGATGTTCAACGCGACGGGGATGGCCGTCGGCGCTACGCAGTTGAAGTTCACCGCGCAGCCGACGAGCGCGACGGCGGGCGCCGCGATCGCGCCGGTGATCATCGTGACGGCCAAGGACGCGCTGAACAACACCGTGACCACATTCACCGGCAACGTCACGCTGGCGTTCAGCGCGAACCCGGGCGGATCGACGCTCAGCGGCACTACGACTGTGGCGGCGGTCGCCGGCATCGCGACGTTCAACAACATCACGCTCAACAAGGCGGCCAGCGGCTACACGCTGGTCGCCTCGAGCGGCGCGCTCACGCCTGCCACATCGGGCACGTTCAACATCACGTCGGCGGCCGCGGCGACGCTCGCGATCAGCGCGGGCCAGGCGCAGAGCGGAAACACCAGCACCGCGCTCGCCACACCGCTCGCGATGCTGGTGACGGATGCGTTCGCCAACCCGGTGCCGGGAGTGACGGTGAACTGGGCGACGCCGAGCGGCGGATCGCTCGCGCCGGTGACGAGCACGACGAACGCGGCGGGTGTCGCCACCTCGGCGTGGACACTCAGCGCATCGGTCGGCGCACAGACGGCCACCGCGACGAGCGCCGGGCTCACCGGATCGCCGGCGACCTTCAACGCGACCGCCACGGTCACGGGGTACAGCAAGACGTGGACCGGCATCACGAGCACCGCGTGGGCCACCGCCACGAACTGGGCGCCGAGCGGAGTCCCGGCTCCCGGTGACTCGGTCTATATCGCGTCCGGCGCAAACCAGCCGACGATCAGCGCGGCGGTGACGGTGACACACTTGACGATCGGCGGCGGAGTCCTCACGCTCGGCGGAAATGCGGTGAGCGTGCTGGGGAACTTCATGACGAGCGGCACGGGAATCCTCGTGATGAACAACGCCCTCGACTCGCTCTTCGTGGTCGGGCAGGCGACGTTCGCCGGTGGCCCCGAGGCCGGCAGTCTCACCAACGGCGTCCTCGTGCTCTTCCAGGGGATCGCGGTCTCGGCCGCCGGCCAGTTCAACGCCAGCGGAAGTCACGTCACGTATATGGTGGGGCCGCATCTGGTGTGCGAAATTTGCGGCGTTCTCGCGCGCGGGCGGCAATCGGTGCTCGCCGGCGCGCGCGTGCACGGCGCTCCCTCCACTATCGCCGCGCGGCGCGCGGAGGCCGCGGCGGCGGCAACGGGCGCGCGCGCCGAGGCCGCCGCACTGAGCGCGGCGCGCGAGACGCTCGCCGCGAAGTGGCCCTCGCGTGCAGACGCCGCGCGCGCAGCCGCGGCGGCCGGCACCACGGTAAGTGGCATTCGTTCGGCGGCGCCGATGCGGACGTCTTCACCACGAGCGTCCGCAACGGTCGGGCGCCCCGACGTTCGATTCGACGTCGCTCCCGGCGCTCGACTCGGCGGCCGGACGCTCGCGGCGAGCATCGCTATTCAGCCCTACAGCGCCAGCGCGGTGCTCGTCGCGTTCGCGGACACGACCGGCAACCAGTTTGCCAACGTGCGCATCGTCGGGTCGGCGCAATGGCAGACGTATGCCCGGGCCGCCGGGAACGTGCAGGTGGACACGACGGGCGCCATCGAGGGGAGCGGACGCCTCGCCATCGTCGGCAACCTCGTAGGATCCTACAACTCGGCCGTCGCGTCCGAAGCGGTCGAGCTCTTCGGCGTGCTGTCGGATACCGGATACTTCTCTCCCGACACGACGGTGTTCTCGGGCGCGTCGCAGACCATGCCCTCGCGGGTCGGCGGCAATTCACCGTACTACAACAACGTCGTGGTGAACTCGCCGGCGCTCGGCGTGCTGGCCGAGGACGGGAATACAATCGACATCTGGGGATCGCTGTTCATCCAGAATTCCGGCCAGCTTCGGATCGGCGCGCCCGACGTCAACTGCAACGGCTGCGGGTCCGACGAGATCTACCTGTACGGGGCGCTCGAGACGCACGGGTCCGGCACGCTTCGAATGAACGACGCCAACCAGCCGTACGTCGTCGTCTATGGCAACGCGCTGTTCGCGGGCGGGAGTTCGACGGGGCTGCTGACGCAGGGCGAGATCGACTTCTACGCCAACTTCACGCAGAACAGCCCTTCAACGACGTCGTATGCCGCCACTTCGACGCACGAGTCGTACTTCGGCGCGTCGAGTACGGCGCCGATCGTGACGTTTGCGACGCCTGGATACGCGTCATCGCATTTCGGCACGCTCTACTTCGGCGACACGATCACGGTGCTCATGAGCAACGTCTTCGCCGACGGACAGCTGCAGACCGGCGGCGCCTCCTCCTTCCGCATCTCGAGTGCCCTCGACCATCTCGTGACGTCGAGGGGCGCGAACCTGCGCAACGTCGTGTTCGACAACGTGCGGTGGGAGACGACCGACGTCGGCAGCGGCAGCGGCACCTTCCCGTCGATCGACAGCGTCACGTTCCAGAACATCTCGAACACGACGGCGCCGCAGTTCGACTTCGAGTATCCGGCGACGACCAATCTCACGCTCGCGGGCTTCTCGTTCCTCACCACACCGACGGGCGCCGGTTCGTACATCAAGATCGTGGGCCCGGACACGCTCACCATGACGAGTGTCACGCCGGCATTCAACGGCGGGTTCCTCAGCTTGAGCGGCTTCGGCGCGGTCATCAACTGGCCTGCGGGACCCACCCACCTCGCCTTCAGCGTCTCGCCCTCGACCACCGTCGCCGGCGCAAGCATCACGCCGGCCATCGTCGTGCAGGCGCAGGACGCCGGCAACGCGCTCGCCACGACGTTCACCGGGAACGTGACGCTCGCGATCGGCACGAATCCTGGCGCCTCGACGCTCTCCGGCACCGTGACGGTCGCCGCGGTCGCCGGCGTCGCGACCTTCAATGACCTCTCGCTCAACAAGGTCGGTACCGGCTACACGCTGACCGCCGCCTCGACCGGCCTGACCGGCGTCACGTCGAGCACGTTCAATGTGACCGCCGGGCCGCTGGCGACCATCACCGTGACGCCGAACCCGGCGACGCTGGTCATCAGTGCCACGCAGCAGTTCACGGCGGTCGGCACGGACGCGAGTGGCAACGTCGTGGCGATCACCCCCACCTGGGTCGTGGCGAGCGGCGGCACGATCAGCTCGACGGGCTTGTTCACTGCGGGCACCATGCCAGGGACGTTTGTCAACATTGTCACGGCCACCAGCGGCGCGATCTCCGGTACGGCGACGGTCATCGTGAACCCTTAAGCGCGGCGTGAGCAGTCCTCCAGCAGCCGCTCAGAACAACGTGAGCTGAACGCCCAGCCTGGACGGATCCACAACCGGCATCCCCATCATCTCCTGCAGCATCCGCACCGTCGCCGGACTGTGCCCCGCGAAATGATTGTTCACGTACCCGTACGACACGCGCACCTTCGGCGCGAGGATCGCGATCGCCTTCGTCCACGCCTCGAGCTCCTTTCGCCGGTCTACCTGGATGCGTGAGTAGTCCACGAGGTCGCGGTTCGGCCCCATCCACCTGATGTAGGCGAAGTCGGCCGTCGGACGCTCGGCAAGCATCGTCATGGTGCGACGCGGAATCCAGCGCGCATCCACGAGCGCGAGCGCCACGTGATGCTCCGCCAGCAGCGCGAGCAGGCCCTCGTGGATCCAGCCCTTCTGCCGGAACTCGATGGCAAACCTGAGATCTGGCGGAAGTGCGGGAAGGAACGAGGCCAGCGCCGGCAGTTCCGACGGGCCGAAGTCGGGCCCGAGCTGGATGAGGATCGGCCCGAGCTTTTTGCCGAGCTCGCGCGACACGTCGAAGAATCGCTTGCACAGGTCTTCCGACGATCGCAGCCGCAGTTCGTGCGTGATCTCCTGCGGCAGCTTCAGAGCGAACTCGAATCCCTCGCCCACGCGCGATGCCCAGCCGCGCACCGTCTTCGCCGGCGGAATCGCGTAGAACGTGGAGTCCACCTCGACGCTGTCGAACGCCCGCGCATACGTCCTCAGGAAATCTGCCGGGCGCGTGCGGATCGGGTAGAACGGCCCGACCCACGCGTCGTAGTTCCAGCCGCAGGTGCCAAGGCGAAGCGAGGCCATGGAGAGAATCGGCGCTGGCAGCCATCATGTGTCAAGCAGCGAACGTATTTCGGTGACCTGCGTCACACGTGTGAAGGCGTGAGTGCACTCGACGGCTCAGTTCGAGGAGTTACCCTGACAGACAGTCATGGCGCGCGAGGCAGTTTATTAATGGTGCGTTTTGCGCCGAGACTGGCGTCGGCTGTGTATTCCCCCTGTTATCGTCGTGCACGCTGTGCGGATATTGAATTTCCGTCGTCTGTTTCCAGCGATCGCCTACGGCGCCCTGTTGCTGAGCTGTGGCCGCGATCCGATGGCGCCCATCGGCGACTCCGTTCGCTTCGCACGGGCCCTGTCGCTCAAGCCGGCATTCCCGCCGGCCTTCGAGCAGACGGCCGGTGCGTTCGCGGTCGCGCCGTTCACGCGCGTGCGTGTCGTCTTCACGCGCGCCTCGGGCGTTGCCGCACTCGACACGCTCGTGGCGTTTCCTCCAGACGCCGATTCACTCTCGCTCAAGTTCGCGATCCCGCTCGCCTCCGACGCGCCATCGTCCGGTGAACCGCTCACGGCATTCCTGTACTGCATCAGCGCGCAGGGCGACACGGTGTTCAAGGGCGGCCCGATCGCGGTCATCGCGGTTCCGGCGGCTTCGTCATCGGCCGCTGCGCCAGCAGTTGCGGTTCCGCTCCAGTACTCCGGAGCCGGCGCAGCTGCCGTGCGCGTGCGCATCGATCCGAAAGTCACGTCGGTAACGAGCGGCGATCCGTTCATTTTCACGGCCACCGCGCTCGACGCGAACGGTCAGGCGATCGCGCGCACGCCGGTCATCTTCCACTCTGCCGATGTGTCGCTCGCCGTGATCGCGTCGCCCGCAAGCGGCGCCGGTCAGGTCGTGGGCCCGCACGGCAGCACGTTCATCGTCGCGCAGCTCATCACCGGACAGGCCGACACCGCAGTTGTCATCGTCACGGCGCCGGTGACCACGCCACCCGGCATCGCAACCAGGCTCGCGTTCACCGCGCAGCCGTCCAGCGTCGCGGCGGGCACGCCGATCGCGCCGCCGATCGTGGTGCAGGCGCGCGATGCCACCAACAACCTCGTGGCCTCGTTCGGCGGATCGGTCGCGCTCTCCATCGGCACGAATCCCGGCGGCGTGACCCTCGGCGGCGCGACGTCCGTCAGCGCAGTCGGCGGCGTGGCGACGTTCGCCGGCGTGACGCTCAGCAGGACCGGCACGGGATTCACGCTCGTGGCGAGCGCGGGCGGACTCGCCTCGGACATCTCGGCCGCGTTCAACGTGTCGACCGGGCCGGCGTCGATCCTGACAATTACCGGCGGCAACAATCAGACGAACCTCGCGGCGAGCGCACTCCCAAATCCGCTCAGCGTCACGGTTACCGATGCGGCCGGCAATCCCGTCCGCGGTATCGCGGTCACGTGGGCGGTCTCGTCCGGCGCCGGTTCGCTCGCCGCCGCGTCATCGCTGACGAACGGCGCGGGCATCGCCACCGACAGCTGGACGCTCGGCCCGCTCACCGGTGTGCAAACCGTTTCGGCGACAGCGGCGGGACTCACGGGCTCGCCGGCGACATTCTCGGCGACCGCGACCTCGGGAACCGCGACACACGTTGTGTTCTCCTCGCGGCCCGGCAATACGATCGCGGGCGCGAATCTGTCGCCGTCGATCGTCATCAGCGCGTTGGATTCCGCCGGCAACGTGGCGACGACGTTCAGTGGTCCGGTGTCCGTGACGTTCGCGGCGAATCCCGGCGGCGCGACGCTGAACGGCACGACCACCGTGAACGCTGTCGCGGGCATCGCGAGTTTCGGAGGCATCTCGATCACGAAGGCCGCCACCGGATACCGTCTCCTGGCGTCTTCCGGCACGCTCACGAACGACACGCTTCCGCCGTTCACCATCTCGGCGGCGGCCGCCGCGGTGCTTTCGATCACCGTCGGCGACAACCAGGCCGCCGCGATCTCGCATGCGTTAGTCTTGCCGCTCGGTGTCACCGTGACCGACGCGTTCGGGAATCCGGTCGCGGGATTTCCCGTGAGCTGGTCGGTGGTGACGACGGGCGGCGGATCGGTCGGCGGCACGACGACGCTGACGAACGGCGCCGGCGTCGCCACGACATCGTGGACGCTCGGGTCGATCGTCGGCCGGCACTCGGTGGCGGCGACCGCTACCGGCCTCGTGGGATCGCCCGCGACGTTCTCGGCCACGGCAACGGCCGGCGTCGCGACTCAGCTCGTGATCACCTCGCAGCCGGGAGGAGGCCTCGCGGGCGCCGCGTTCGGACTCGTCGTCACCGCGCAGGACGCGAGCGGCGACGTCGCCACCTCGTTCACCGGCAACGTATCGCTCGCACTCGGCACGCACCCCGGAGGTACATCACTGGCGGGCACTACATCGGTGAGCGCGGTCGCGGGGGTCGCGACCTTCACCAACCTCTCCGTGACGACGGCCTTTGCCGGGTACACGATCGTCGCGAACTCCGGCGGCGTCACGTCGTCCACCTCGAGCGCGTTCAACATCGACGCGGCGGCGCCGGCGACGATCTCGATCAGCGGGGGCAGCCCCCAGTCGGGCGCCATCGCGACCCTGCTGAGCAAGCCGCTCTCGGTCACGGTTGTCGATGCCTACTCGAACCCGGTGCCGAACGTGACGGTGACGTGGGCCGTGGTCACGGGCGGCGGTTCGCTCGGAAGCAGCATTGCGCAGACGAACGCGTCAGGTGTCGCGACGAACACGTGGACCCTCGGCCTTCTCGTCGGCCAGCAGAGCGTGAGCGCTACGGCTGCGGGGCTCACGCCGGTCACATTCGTTGCGAATGCGCACTGACGGCCGGCGGCACGCCGATCTCAAAGCCTCCCGATACGCAACCAGCAGTTGGTGCCGCTGACGCTCACTGTCGGCACGGCGCATTCGGATTCGTCTGCTTCGGCGCGTCGAGCCTCGACCGCTGCGGCATGTTCGCGATCACCATCGCCGCCGAGTACACCATGCGGCTCACGCGAGCGAGATCGGGATAGCTGATGTACTGCGCCTCGTCGGTCACCTGGTGATAGTCGAGGTGCTCACCGCGCGACATCACGGCGGCGATCTCGAGGATCGACGCCGTGCCCGACCCGTCGTCGTCCGCGCCGTTGCGGATCGAATGTACGACCGGAGGGCGCCGCGCCGCGATGTCCGGTGATCCGCCGCCCGCTACTTGATGATGGTGAACACGAACGGCTGCTGCACCCTCTGCTTCACCTTCTTCCCACCCGTTTCCGCGGGAAGGAAGCGCATGCCGGGGAGCGCCGTTCTCACCGCGGCGCCGAAAAGATCGTTCGTGGCGTTCAGGATCTGTATTGACGACGGCTCGGCGCGCCCCGTCGTGTCGACCACGAACGTCACGATCACTTCGCCTTCGACGCCGGCGGCCCTGAGCACTTCGGGGTAACGCGGCGCCGGCGAGCCCATCGCGGCCATCACCGGCTTCTCCACCTGCGACTCGGAATAGATGTGGTTCTCTGCCGGCGCGACGACGACACTGCCGCTGTCGCGGCCGCCCGGCACGCCTCTCCCGATCCAATCCAGTTCGTTGGTCGGCCTCGCCGACAGGTCGATCTCGGGGAGCCTGTCGGGGATGTTCACCGGTGCAGTGAGTATCTGCGACCCCTTGGGCGGCGCAACGACTTCGACCCGGGTCCTCACCTTGGGAGGAGTCGGCACGTCTCTCTTCACCTCGGCAAACTCGACCTTCGTGGCGCGATCGTCGTGCTGCTGACCGGCGTTCAGCGTGGCATGAATCGCGAGTCCGATCAGCGCCGAGTGCATTGCAAGACTGACGAACGATCCGCCGAACGACCGTTGTTTCTTCGCCCTGGATTCCAGCAGGTTGGTGAGCATCGTCCGTGCCCCCGTATGTGAGTGGAGGTTCGAAGGCGGCGCGCGCATGCGCGGCCGGCTTCGATACACTACACCCCATCTCCGTGAGGGCCGGTTAGCGATCGGTTAGCGGATGGTTAACCGCGAGTTAGCTCTCGCTTACGAGGCGACGCCCAACGCTATTTGCCCTTCCCGCCCAGGAACGCCTCGACCTCCGGCCAGACCAGCTCCGGCCGCTCGGCGTACGTGAAGTGGGCGGCGCGCGGAACCTTGAACAGGCGCGCCTGCGGCAGCGACGTGACCCACTCTTCGACGAGGTCCATCGGGATGGTCTCTTCTTCGCCGTGCACCACGAGCGTCGGGATCTGAAGCGTGCGCAGCTGCGCGCGAAGGTCCCAGTCGCCGTACGAGTTCATGATCACGCGATTGCTCGTCGTGTTTCCGTAGCGGATGCCGGCGGGATCGGTCGCACAGAGATCCGACTTTAGCAGCGGAAGCGTGCGATCCGGTTCGGCGAGACGTGGACGCGTCGCGATTGCCCAGTAGTCGCGGCACCCCTGCCGCGTGTTGCCCGTGGGACTCGTCATCATTCGCGACGCTTTCATCATCTGCGCGCGCTGCGTGCTGTCGAGCCGCGCGTTGAGATTCTTCGCATAGCGCTGCCAGAAGTCGCCGCGCCTCGGGGGCACTGGCCCGAAGAACACCATTCGCTTCACGTTGTCCGGGTGCGCGATCGCGTACGACGCCGCGAGCAGCGGGCCGTACGAGTGCGCCATGAGCGTGACTCGCGCGAGGCCGAAATGCTTCCGGAGCTCGTCGAGGTCCTGCACCTGGCGCTTGGCTACGAGCGTCATCGTGTCGGCGGGAAGCGTGGATTTTCCGCCGCCGCGCTGGTCGTAGAAGATCACGGTGTGGTGTTCGGCGAGCACTTTGAAATCGCCGAAGATCGATTCGTGATCCATGCCGGGGCCGCCGTGAATCGCGATGATCGTATCGGCGGCGTGGCCGATGATGCGATAGTAGAGGCGCGCGGAGTCGGACGTCGTGACCCATCCGGTCTGGGCGGCGAGCGACGCGGGTATGAAAAGGAACGCGACGAGTGTGCGCCATGCGCTGCGGGCGGTCATCAGAGTCTCGTGGTTCGAGAATGAACTTGCCGTCCGGCAGCCGAACGATGCTGCCCGATGCGTTTGGATGATACTTCGCCCGTCTCGGGGCGCCAACATTCCGCCCGACTCGTCGTGACGAGTCATCGGCGCCGAGTTGACGCTCGAGCAGGCTGCACATACGATTCAATTGCTTCGCAGGCGGGCGCGACGGAGGGTCCGGGATGGTTTCCCGGCCCTCCGTTCTGCTTTTTGTCTCAGTTAATCCTCGACAGGTGTAGGGGCGCGTATCTTGTCTCTCGTGTACATGTCAGGCACTCAGGAACAGACTGCTGGAGGAAGAATGCCGGAGGATCAACTGTACGGCGAGCGAGCGATCACACCGGACGTCGCCCAGCGGCTCTTGGCGCGCGCGGCGGCGCTGGACGCTGAGCCTGCTGGAGCGCTCTCCGTCCTTCAGCTTTCCGCGATAGCGGTCGAGGCCGGGATCAGTCCTGCCGCGATGGAAGTCGCGCTCCGGGAGCACGCAACTGCGAAGGAGCCGGTTCCGACTTGGGTCCGTGCCACGCTGTTCGGCGTGCCAGATCGCACAACGGCACTACGCTTCTACTGGATATTCGTGGCGGGCCTCTGCGCGTCGCCGCTCCTCATGCGCCTCAACGTCCGTCCGGCCACTGGCGCGCTTCCCTCGCTGGGCGTCGCGGCGTTTTGCTTTGGCGCGCTGTGGAGTACGTCGCGCGCGGTCGCGTGGTTTGATCGACACGGTTGGCAGCGGCTGTCATAGGCGCGATCCCGCCGGCGGCTGGCCGGCGCCACTGGACAATTCGCATTGGACGGCACAATCGACCGATTAGCGCGTATCCCACGTTGAGGTCCAATGTCCTTTCGCCAGCTCCTGCTGAGTTCTGCGTCAATATTGGTGGCCGCTGCATGCGGCCAACGCGCGAGCCGTCCCGATGCAGTCTCCGCAGTCGCGATAGCCGTCGCCGGCGATGATGAGGCCGTAACCGTCTGCGATTCGGTGGCGGCCGAATGGAAACGTCGCGGATCGGCAGTTTCGATCCGAAGTGTCGCCGATACGCTGATATCCGAGCACGATGACCCGTTTGTGTACCAAGACGCTCCCCAGCACCGAGCGTGCCTCACTGTCGTGCGCGAGGAACACCCTCGCCCTGACCCACAACCGATTGTGCATGGCGGGCAACGCGAGCCACTATGGCGGAACGGCTGGACGCCGATTGACAACATGGTTGCCGACGGACCTGATGGTGGCGAGCAGGGCTACATGCGCGGTGCAGTGAGATGTCTGGTGAGAGTGGATCAGGACGGTGGCGACGATGCGGATTCCACGTATGTGCCCGCCGATTGGCGCGTCGAAACGACCATGTGCTGGCGGAGCCGACAGCAAAAAGCAGGGAGGTAAGAAGCGATTCAACAGCGGCAGTGTGGCGTGCGGATGACGGGATCGTGCGTGTCCACTGTGGCAGACTTTGATTCGCTGCGGCACAAGCCACTGCCCCATGGCTCAGACAATTAATGTCTGACAAAGTGGACACTTCTAAGTTGTTGTGTTGCAACAAATCGATCTCGCGGCAGAAATCGCGAAAAGAAATAAAGTTTGCCGAGTCTTGAGGAAGAGGCCTTGACGGCATCGCGGCCGACCAAATCAGGCGAGTTCCCGGATCGTGATCGCTTCGTCGGACGGCACGATCAAAGCGTGGGTCCCGCTGGCTCCGCGCTCAGGGAATCGCGCCCCAAACCACTTCTAGACCAGCCCGATAGGAGAATCGTCCTTGTTCTCGGGTCGCGCACCGCGTGCATTAGGGTAGGACTGACGCCACGCCGTCATGCGTTACCTGATAACGTGGTCTCAAGGCAACGTCATGCGCGTCTGACAGCATGCCGACGCGCGTGCACCTCGACCCGTTTGTCACGGCACGAATCCGGATCATTCCTTCACAGCGGGGTCAACGAATGACGTCGTCGCGCACCGAGAACGACACGGCACAACGACCGCAGCGAAGCGTCGGCGCGCGCATACTCGGCGCGCTGACGGGCATGATGCTTGGTTGTGTGCTCACGATAGTTGGAGCATACGCCGCCACCGCGCTCACCGACGGCGAGGCTGGGTGGGTCACCGGCGGCCTGGTCATCTTCTATGGTGGGCCGATCGCCGTCCTAGGCGGCGCCTACTTCGGCAGCACGCCTACGCCACGAACTCGCCTGCCAGATATTGACCGGACGCGGCCGCCAGCGGGGATGTGGCGGGGCCACTACCCCGCGGCGTGGCTCGCGGGGATCGCAACAGGCGTCGCCTCGAGCGCCGTATTCTTTCCGCTCGCGCAGATGCTCGTCAAGATCCTCAGAACCTACATCGGGCTGTTGTATCCGAAAGCCTTTGTGGTCGCAGCGTGGATCTTCACAATCGGAGCTGCGGCTGGCATGATTGCCACGGCGTTTGCGACGATGAGTCTGCTCGACCGCTGGATCTACCGTGCGAGAACTCACTGACGTGTACTATCGCACGAAATGGAAGGCCTTTCGATTCGTGATCCGAAAACTGCGCATTCGACGTCGCACATCGGGGGTCGACTAGAAACCGGAGCTCTTCCGGTGGCATGCTTCGAGACGGGGCCGAGAAGACCCGGCGCACCGGTGGTTCGCATGGCACGCGCCGATCGCACAGCCAACTCGCCATGGGCATCTGGCGCGATAGTGGCTCGACTCAAGCCCTGCGACAGGGCATTCCGGAAACTTTATTTGTTTTGGCAAACCTTAATTGTCTGGGCCACACAAGCCACTGCCCCACAATGATTACCCTCCGTTTGACAGGTAGATAGCAAGATGATATCATTTTGCTACCACCCCAACGGAGTCCGCTCCACATGTTCCGCGAAAACGAGTACCGCGCGTCCAATGGCCTGACCACCCTGCTCCTGCTGCTGGTCGTCGGGCTCTCGTCGTTCGCAGGCCTGCTGAAATCGGCGCAGGCGCAGATGCCGGCAGGCGTGATCATCAGCCTCCTCGTCCTCGTCATCACCTGCGTCCTGCTCGGCGGCCTGTTCATCGTCAATCCCGGCGACGCCAAGGCGCTCATCCTCTTCGGCAGCTACAAGGGGACGGTGAAGACGCCGGGCTTCTGGTTCGCGAACCCGTTCATCACCAAGCGCAGGATCTCGCTGCGGGTCCGCAACTTCGAGACGCAGAAGCTCAAGGTGAACGACAACCGCGCCAACCCGATCGAGATCGCAGCGATCGTCGTGTGGAAGGTCGTCGAAACGGCCGAGGCGCTCTTCGAAGTGGACGACTACCAGAAGTACGTCGCCGTGCAGAGCGAGTCGGCGGTGCGCGCCGTGGCGCAGTCGTATCCGTACGATTCGCACGCGGACAACGAAGAGGCGCTCTCGACGCACACGGCGGAAGTCTCCAAGTCGCTGCAGGTGGCAATCCAGGACCGGCTCGCGAAGGCCGGCGTCCAAGTGATCGAGGCGCGCATCTCGCACCTCGCATACTCGCCGGAAATCGCGCAGGCGATGCTCCAGCGGCAGCAGGCCACGGCGATCATCGCCGCGCGCTTCAAGATCGTGGAGGGCGCCGTCGGCATGGTGGAGAACGCGCTCGAACTGCT
>Ga0209014_10000569_pt1 | contig 21670 bp, 21 predicted proteins | sample BarGraNGADG00212_FD_184491 | JGI IMG/M metagenome (GOLD analysis project Ga0209014, IMG submission 184491) | Arctic peat soil microbial communities from Barrow, Alaska - Barrow Graham LP Ref core NGADG0002-212 (SPAdes) (version 2) | ecosystem: Environmental > Terrestrial > Soil > Wetlands >...
GTAGAGTTGCGGTAGAGAAAATCTCTTCAAATAATTGATATAATTAATCTAAATGGTGGAGGCGGCGGGAGTCGAACCCGCGTCCGGAAATCTTCCACTGCACTTTCTACGCACGTATCTTCTGCTTTGAGTTTCGCCCCTGAGGGCTCCCGGAAGCAGGATCCCTCGATCGCTATCCTGTTTTATGGCTTTTCGCCCCTCTCCCCCCAGGCGTGAGAGAGCGGTTATCCTGCCCGTATGACGCCCCCAAACCGACCCGACAGGCGAAATCGGGGAGACGTTAGCCGCGACTAAGCGGCTAAAGCGTAATCGTAGTTGTCTGCGATTATATTGTCCTGCCTGTTTAACGAGGCCTGCAGGAACCTCGGTACGCTTATGCAGCTTCACATATCCCCGTCGAGACCGTGACGCCCCCATGGATGGTGAAACGATGTGAATGAACCGGTTTGCTTCTACCTTTTTTCTCCGTTCAAGTCAAGCGGAGATCTCGGCCCCTCCGTCCGCATCCTCTTCCCCGTCAAAAATCGCCTGAATTCTCATACGATTACAAAATGTTGCTTCCCGGCCGTCTTTCCGGCCGCCGGTCTGAATTAGTCGTCACCCTTCCCGGTTCTTCGCCCGCAACCCCCGTTCCATCGCCCGGCGATCCTCCTTGAGCTTGATGTCCTCCCGCTTGTCGTAGAGCTTCTTCCCGCGGCCGACACCGATCTCCACCTTGACCTTCCCGTTGCGGAAATACATCCGGAGCGGAATCAGGGCGAGACCCCGCTCCTGGGACTTGCCATAGAGCCGCTTGATTTCCTGCCTGTGCATGAGCAGTTTGCGGACGCGCAGCGGGTTGTGGTTCTCCCGGTTTCCGTGTGAATAGGGGCTGATGTGCACATCATAGAGGAAGAGTTCCCCCTCCTTGATGAGGGCGTAGCTGTCCTTGAGGTTCGCCCGGCCGTCCCGAAGCGCCTTCACCTCCGTTCCGACGAGGGCGATGCCCGCTTCATAGGTCTCATCGATAAAATAGTTGATCCTGGCCCGCTTGTTCTGACAGATGGGCTTTTCCCCTGTTTCCTTCTTTGCCACTATTTTCCTGTCCTTCCATTCTCGGCGATCATGCCATAATCGATGACCGCCTTTTCCAGCCCTTTTTTCAGATGGAGGAACAACCTCGTTTTTTTCTCTTCCGCCGCCATCGCCATCTTGTGCTCAATCGCACGGGATTCTATCCGACATCGGACATCATATCAAGGAACTTTCGCGTCCCCGCGCCGACATTCGCCTTGAAAAACAGCATCCATTGGTATAATAGAAACCGCAAGAGCCGCAGGATCCAACCCGCGGTGGAGCCCGAAGACCATCTTTTCCAAAAAATGATAGCATCAACCCCATCCCAAGGAGGCCCTTATGACGGAAATCATCAACATCAATGCCAGGGAGATCCTGGATTCGCGAGGCAACCCAACAGTTGAGACAGAGGTGACCCTGCTGTCGGGGGTCATCGGACGGGCTTCCGTGCCGTCGGGCGCTTCCACCGGCGAACATGAGATGCTGGAGCTCCGGGACGGGGACAAAAAGCGGTACCTCGGAAAGGGCGTCCTGAAGGCCGTGAGCAACGTGCTCGACAAAATCGCGCCGGAGATCGTCGGGATGGACTGTCAAAACCAGTGGGAGATCGACGCCGAGATGATCGCGCTGGATGGCACGGACAACAAGGGCGCCCTGGGCGCGAACGCGATCCTCAGCGTATCGCTCGCCTGCGCGAAGGCGGCCGCGGCGGCGCTGGAAATTCCCCTCTACCGGTATATCGGCGGCGTGATCGCCCGCGACATCCCGGTGCCGATGGCCAATATCATCAACGGCGGCCAGCACGCCGACAACAACGTGGACATCCAGGAGTTCATGGTCATGCCGATCGGGGCGCCGACCTTCCGCGAGGGGCTCCGGATGGCCGCCGAGGTGTTCCACAACCTGAAGGCGGTTCTCAAAGCCAAGGGGTACAACACGGCCGTCGGGGATGAAGGAGGGTTTGCGCCCAACCTGAAATCCAATGAGGAGGCGCTCGTCCTGATCATGACCGCCATCGAAAAGGCCGGCTATGAACCGGGCAGGGACTGCGCGATCGCCATCGATGCCGCGGCCAGCGCCTTCTTTGAGAAGGGGAAATACATCCTGGCCGCCGAGAAGAAGCCGGAGCGGACCGCCGGAGAGATGGTCCAGTATTACGCAGATCTCGTAAAAAAATACCCGATCGTTTCGATCGAGGACGGCCTCGCCGAAGACGATTGGAAGGGGTGGAAACTCCTGACGGAGACCTTGGGCGGAAAGGTACAGATCGTCGGAGACGACCTGTTCGTGACGAACCGGAAACGGCTGGAAAAGGGTATCGCGCTTGGCGTGGCGAACTCCATCCTGATCAAATTGAATCAGATCGGCACACTGACCGAAACCCTGGAAACGATCCAGTGTGCCCGCGAGGCGGGTTACACGACCGTCATCTCGCACCGCTCCGGAGAGACCGAGGACACCTGCATGGCCGACATCGCCGTCGCGGCGAACTGCGGGCAGATCAAGAGCGGTTCGATGTCCCGGACCGAACGGCTCGCGAAGTACAACCAGCTTCTGCGGATCGAGGAAGAACTCGGAGAGGCCGCCGTTTATCGGGGGAGATCCGCGCTCTACTCCATGGGGACACGATGCCGCATCGTGTCCCCATCCAGGAAATGAAGTCGGTCAGACGACCCACGGGGACACCTTGCGGCAAGGTGTCCCCGTACTCTACAGGAATTTGAACAGCCTGCGGCGGAGGGATTCCATTTGCACCTTGTTTTCCGTCAAGGCGTAACGCTTGGTGAATTTTTTATCCCCCTTTTCAGACACTTCCGTCACAGAGATAATATTCATATCCTCCAGGTAGCGGATGGCGCTCTGATAGTTGGACTGGGACAGCGCCTCCGCCCTCCGGATCTCGCCCTTCCGGTACATCCTCTCCCCAAGACCGCGAATGTTTTTCAGCCAATCCCTTTCTGCCTTCGGCCTCTTCCGGAGATAATAACACCCCCTCACCACCACCCAGTACGATTCCATATAGTTGTGGATGAGTCCCGCAAATGGAAGGAGATTGGTCCTCCCGCGACCTTTCACCTCGACCCATTCCTTCTCTTCCTTGTCGAAACCGGCGATCATCCCCCGGTCGCGGAGATAGGAGAGGGTTTCCGTAATCTCCTCGATATCATCCTTCTGATCGCCGAAAATGAATTCATGCCGGAAGAGACGCTTGAAAAAAGCATAGTCGTCACGGATCCGGTTCAACGGAAGCATATCTTCAGTGCTTGCCAGAACAGACGTCGCTACAAAACTGACGGGGAGAAAATAATGGAGGATGTTGTTCTTGTAGTACTCGAGGTTCATCCGTTTCTCGTCCCCGAGCGAATAGACAACCTCCTCTACCTCCTCTTCCTCGTCCTCCTCCGCCCCCATGCGAGAGATCAGCCCCGACTGATCGAAGAGGTTCAACGCCTCCGTCACCGCCTTGTCCCGGTCGGCGAAGGTCATCGCGAACGAGACCTTGCGGGAAGAGAGGTAATCGAAAAACAGCGCCAGAACCTCCCGGAGCTCTCCGAGCGAAATTCCCCGACGGTCATAGCAGAGGAGCCCCGATGCGGTCAGCGCAAAAGGGGTTACGACAGACACCTTGTTGATCGCCCTGACGATCGTGTAACCGATCCGGCGGTAGAGACCCTGCCGCTCCGCAACCGTCATTTCCTCCAGAGGTTTTTCCTGAGCGGCCAGGTAGGATTTGAGGAGGATCGGTTCCCCGACATTCATGTAGACGCGTCCGTACCGTTTCCGGAGCAGCTTGCCGCTCCGGATCATGTCGGTCGTCTTCTCCTTCTCTTTGGGCGCGCCGCCCAGCTCCTCGAGATAGGCCTTTTCCTCGATCACCCGGTCATAACCGATGTAGACGGGAATCGCGGCGAGATCGTCGCAGGCCTTCTCCTGAAAGGCCTGGAGGATCATGGAGAGGAGCCCGTACTTGGGCATCACCATCTTCCCCGTCCGGCTTCGCCCCCCCTCGATGAAGAATTCCAGCGGCAGACCCTCCTGCAGAAGAACCTTGATGTACCGGGCAACGACCTCGGCGTAGAGTTCGTTTCCCTTGAAACTCCGCCGCAGAAAGAAGGCCCCCGATTTCCGGAAGATGTAACCCATGGGAAAGAAGGACAGGTTGGTCCCGGCCGCCACGAACGGCATCTGGATGTTGTTTTTGTAGAAGCTGTAGGAAAGCAGAAGATAATCGATATGACTCCGATGGCAGGGGATGATGACAAACGGCATCTTCTTGGATACCTGCCGGATCTTTGCGATTCCCTCACCGTCCACGACCACGCCGTCGTAGATGTTGTTCCAGAGCCAGGAGAGAATCTTTGCCCAGATCTCGACGAAGATTTCGCTGTAATCGGAGGCGATCTCCTCCAGATATTTTCTCGCCTCTTTCCGGATGGCCGCTACGTCCCTCTTGCCCTTTTTCGCCTTCGCCGCCATCTCCTCCATGAAAGCGACCAGTACCTTGTCCCGGAGAACCATGCCGATGATCTCTTCCCGTGACTTCAGAATCGGCCCCACGATGGTCGCCTTCTCCTCGTCGATCCGCGCGATCAGCTCCTCCCGGAGCCGGCGTACCAGCTCCTCCCGGGGACGATCGCCGCCGGCTTTCATGTACTCCGCGAGATTGACCGGCTCGGCGGAGATGACGGAGGCCTTGTTGGAATAACGGAGAAAGGTGATCACCCGGCGCACCGGATCCGTCGTATCGCTCTGCCCGAAGAAGATATTGATCAGGCTTTCCTCTTCTCTCTCCCGCCTCCTTCCGTATGTAATCAATTCCGGACAGAGATAGATCGGCACGGCGGAGGCTTCCTGCGCCTCCAGCAACCGGTGAAGGGTCTCCTCGACAAAGGGGTTTTCAAAGAGTTCGGACTCCCCGAGGTGGATGATGGAGGTCTTTCCCTCCAGGGTGAGCTGGCTCAGATAGCCCATTCTGTTGGAATGGATGGCTGTTTTCCTTAAGATCCGGTGGAAAAGATGAGACAGGATCACCCGGATGGCCATCGGATACGGCTGCCAGGTGATCATATTGATGCCGTGGCAGTAAACGGGCGGGGGAATCCCCTTCCGCATGGACAGTTCGCGAAGAATCAGGCTGTTGAGCTGGCTCTTGTTCTTCAGGACGTAGACGACGACGCCTTTCTCCGCAAGGGATTTCAGCCCTTCCGCCGTCTCATCGGAGACCAGGACCTTCGAGAGAACCTTCCGGACCAGCCAGTAAAGCGGAAAATTCTCCTCCCGATAAAGACTCCCCGCATGGTAGATGCCGATTTCAGTTGTCCACGCTCGGATGGCCGACAGGATGGACATGCTCTCTCAGGCCCTCCCCATCGCTGAAAATGTTTGCAGAACAACCGTGTATTTCTTCAACCGCATGAAAATCGCTCCTTCACCTCTGACCCATTTTCCGTTTTCACTGACCGTTCGCCGGAAAATCTTCGGGAAAGCGTTTGCGCATCTCCGCTCCGACAAATGACCGGATTTCCGACGTGGAGGAGAAGGTCATCACCTTTTTCAGGAGTGCCTTCGATTCCTTCAACGTGGCCCCCCGGATGATCTTCTTCACACGGGGGATCGCCAGCGGATTCATGCTCAGCTCATCCAGTTCCAGCCCCAGCAGGATCATGGTATAGGCCGGCTCTCCCGCCATCTCCCCGCACATCGCCACCCGGATCCCCGCCTTGTGCCCGATATCCACCACCTGTTTGATCAGGCGCAGGACGGCCGGATGGAGGGGTTCGTAGAGGTAGGTAACCCGCTCATTGATCCGGTCTATGGCCAGGACATACTGGATCAGGTCATTTGTCCCGATGCTGAAAAAATCGACCTCTTTTGCCAACTCCTCTGCGACAATCACGGCGGACGGGACTTCGATCATGATTCCGATTTCAATATCCTTTCCCAGTTCCGTCCCCTTGGCCAGCAGCTCATTTTTCACCTCGGTAAAGATCCGTTTGGCCTCGCGGATCTCCTCGATCCCGGAAATCATCGGAAACATGATCCGGAGCTTTCCCTGGACGCTCGCCCGGAGGATGGCCCGGAGCTGAACCTTGAAGAGCGCTACCTCTTTCAGACAGAAGCGGATGGCCCTGAGCCCCAACTGCGGGTTCAGCTCGCGGGAAGACTTCTTGTCCGGGAAGAACTTGTCGCCGCCCAGATCGAAGGTACGGATGGTCGCCCAGGAAAGCCCCTTGACCCCAACCACGGAGCGGTAGTTGGCGAGATGGTCCTCCTCGTCGGGAAGCTGCTCCCGATTGATGTAGATGAATTCCGTCCGGTAAAGCCCGATCCCGTCGGCGCCGTGAAGAACCGCGGAGGGAATCTCTTCGATAAACTCGATATTGCCTCCGATCTCCACACCGTAATGGTCCATCGTCACCGCCGGCAGATGGGCGTAATCCAGCAGATCGTCCTGGGCCTTCTCGTACAGCCTTTTCTTCTCTTCGTAGCGTTTGCGGATCTCCGGATCGGGATGGACGATGACGACACCGGCGGAACCGTCGATGATGATATCATCGTTGGTTCGGACGGCCCGGGTGATGCTCTCCAGACCCAACACGGCCGGGATCGCAATCGACCGGGCCACGATCGCCGTATGGGATGTTTTTCCGCCGACATCGGTGGCGAATCCAAGCACCTTGTCGATCTTCAGTTGCGCCGTATCGGCAGGCGACAGGTCGGAGGCAATGATGACGACCCCCTCCCCCATGTCGATGGCCGCGCGCTCCTTTCCTGCGAGATTCGTGAGAATCCGCTGCCCGGCATATTGGATGTCGCTGATGCGCCCCCGGAGATAGTCGTCCTCCATCCGGTCGAAGATCTCCCGGTATTTGTCCACGGTCATGTGGACCGCCCATTCGGCGTTTACAGACATCTCCCGGATGTTCTTCAGCGTGCGATCGATGAATTTGCGATCCCGCATGATCATGATGTGGACATCGATGATGTAGAGCGGCTCCATGCCGCCGCCCAGATCGCCGAGTTTGTTCTTCAGCTCGAGTAGCTGCTTTTCCGATTCCCGCAGGGCCTTCCGGAAACGCTGGATCTCCGCGGAAATCAGGCCCGGATCGCTCAAATTGTAAAAAGGAACCTGCGCATCCTGGCGGTCGAAAAGATAGGCCCTACCGATGACGATGCCCGGCGAAACACCGATCCCCTTGATAACAAACATTTTCTTCTGATCATCCGCCATAAAATCGATTATCCTCTGTCTGCATATCCGATGAAGCGGCGAACGGTCCCGACCACCGTCACGTCTCTCCGAATTTTGCCTCGATCAGGCCGGCAAAGGCCGCGATCGCCTCTCCCGAGTCGACTCCCACAACACGAATGGTCAACCGGCTTCCCTGGGGGCAGTAGAGCGTGAGAATCCCCAGAATGCTTCGTCCGTTGACCTCGACACCGTCTTTTTCCAGAAAAGTCTCCGATTGAAAGCGGTTGGCCGTTTCCACCACCTTGGCGGCCACCCGGGCGTGAATTCCCAGCTTGTTCGTAATTTCAAACGTTCGTATCTCTACCATATCAGATCGAGAGTACCATGCACAAGATGCTCATTCCGTAAAGGATCTTCACCGAAGAGATCCCCCGGCGAATCCCTGCAAAAGCAAGAAGGAGTAAAACCAATCCAACCGCCCCGCCCGGCATTTCGGGTAGAAAGTTTCGGGAACGGCTGGTGGTATCGACGGCCACGGCCGCCAGCGAACCGATCAGAATAAGCGCAAGATAACGGAATTTTATGGACTCTCTCGGGAGATCCAACGCCCGGATAAAATCAATCCCGTTTCGGCCGCACCGGTAGCCTTCGAGAAACCCCTTCACGCGAACCCAGAGATGAGCGGGGGTGTAGAGCAGCAGAAAGGCGAGCGGCGCCAGAAGAGTCCCCGCGAGAGCCAGGATCACGGCCCCCACGGCAGAAAATGACCGGAGCGCCCCCCAGAAAAAGGAATCGCCGATCGCCGCGTAAGGACCCATGAGGGCCTTTTTCAGATCCTCCGCCAACTCCGGTGTACACGCCTCTTCCTCGATCCGGGCCACGGAACCGATGACCGAAGAGACGAGGTAGGGATGGGTGTTGAACATTTTCAAATGTCTCGCAAGAAAAACCTCAATCTCCCTCCGGTCCTTCCGCTGTTCAGCGATCAGCGGGAACATGGCAAAGGCAAAACCCAGGTTCTGCATCCTCCGGAAGTTGAAGGAAACCTGAATGGTCAGTGAGCGCATAAAAATGCTGAACAGCGTCGATCTTTTCATCAGAACCGCCATTACCGGGTCTGTTTTCGCGGATCGGAGGCGCAGCAGCCTTGATCAACTGCGATTAAACCCTCCACCCTCAAGTCCATGCCAAGGCACGATGGCAGCTTCCGCCATCCGTCGACGGCGTTGCCTAACATGAATGGCCCGCGAAAGTCAATCTATTCACCACCCAAGGTGCAGCCGTTTTTTTCGCGATTTCGGCGAAATAGGATTTTAAATTTTTTTCTTGACATCTATTTTGTTTTTTGGTAGCAAGGCACGCCTTTAAGGAAAGGGAATGACCGACCTGACTTGGCCATGGAGATGGTTTTGGAAGCGGGTCGGTTTTTTTGAATTCAACAAGTCGACCACAGAAGAGAGAAAAAAGAGGAGAGAACCATGATTTGTCAGACAATCAAAAACGGCATCGAGTGCGGCTTCATGACGAAGAAAGGCTGCGGATTCAATGGGGGCAGTTGCAATGCCATCATCGACAAGTGCGAGGGATGCGGCAAAGTCATCGAATGTCCGACGGGAAAGTACTGCCGTGTTTATCCGGACCCGGCCGGAAAGTGGCGGACCGGCAAATGCCCAACGGCCACCCATTTGAAGCTGGAGGTCAAGGAAACGACGCAGAAGCTCAACCCGCTGAAGGCATCCAAACGGGCAAACAAGAAATAGCGGCGGGATGCGCTGCTTGGGCTCACCATGAAAAGGCCGATCGAAACCGGAGGGTTTCGATCGGCCTTTTTTTGACCCCGCGGGCATAAATCTAACTTACGATTTCCCTGATCCGGCGCAATCCCTTCTCGATTTCATCCAGAAGCCCTTCGCGCGGATCCCGTCCCGTGAGCGCCTCCTCACCCCGCATCCGCTGGAGCTGCTTTCTGGCCCCGTTGATGGTGAAATTCTCCTCATAGAGGAGTTTCCGGATCGTCAGCAACTCCTCGACATCCCGGTGTCGGTAGAGTCTCTGATCGGAACGGGTGCGGATCGGCCGGACCGTTTTGAATTCGGACTCCCAGTAGCGGATTACATAGGTCTGCACGCCCAATAATCTGCTGACTTCGCCGATGCGGAAATAGGACTTATCGGGAATTGACTTATCCATCATCCAATCCCAATATCATGAGTGATGTCCCGGGTTCCGTCCCCGGCATTGGGTTCGCCGCCTTAAGAATGCGGACCGGTTCGGATTAAACGTTCAGCGCCTTCCGAAGGACCTGGCTGGACTTGAAGGTCAGCACCCTTCGTGCCGAGATGGCGATCTCGTCGCCGGTCTGGGGGTTTCTCCCCCGCCGGGATTTCTTCTCCTTGACGACAAAATTTCCAAAACCGGAAATCTTGATCTTCTCACCCGTTGTCAGGTTGTCCTTGATGATATCGAATACGGACTCAACAATCCTCGCCGAATCCTTCTTCGAAAATCCCAGCTTTTCGTACACATCCTGAATAATGTCGATCTTTGTCATTTCCTGCCTCCTTCGATGAATTGATCCGTTCCTATCTGATTGACGCCCCTGACGCATGAACGATCTTCTTCACAATCCTTGCATGGACCTCATTCACCTCGTCATCCGTCAAGGTCCGGTCCGTACTGCGATATGAAAACCGCAATCCCAAGCTCCTCGTCCCCACAGGGATATTTTTACCTTTGTATACATCAAATATTTGAACTTTTTCAAGTAATTCTTCAGCGGAATCCGTCGCTGACCGGAGCAGTTCTCCGGCCTCCACCCCCAGGCGGACCAGAAAGGCCACATCCCGCGAACTCGACGGGAACCTTGGGATGGCGTGGAAGGTTGTCTTCGCGGAATATTTTGCGGTCAGCAGATCGAGATCGATCTCGCACACCACGATGGGTCCCGTCAACGACATGCGGGAGAGAATATCCGGATGCACCTCGCCCAGAAATCCAACCTGCTCCTCCCCGCTGAAAACGCCGCAGGATTTTCCCGGATGGAGGAAAGGCTCATGAACGCCTGCCCGGAATGAGGGGGCGGGTATCCGCAGCAGATCCAGGATATTCTCGACACACCCTTGAAGATCATGGAAGTCCGCCTGCAGATCCGAAAAATGCCACCGGTCTTCATAGCGCCGGCCAGCGATGAGAAAGGCCGCACGGTTTTGTTCCCGCGGCTGCTTCCCCTCTCCCATCCCGATGAAAGTTCGGCCCGTCTCGAAGATCTTCAGGTCAAAACGGCCGACATCGGCGTTCCTCGCGGCATTGCGCAGAAGGCTATAGACCATGGTGGTCCGCAACACCGCCTGTTCTTCCGTCAGAGGATTTCTGATCCGCACATGACGGCGCCGCTCGTCCGCTGCATCCAGGCCGAGCTGGTCGACGGCAACGTGCGGGATAAAGCTGTAGTTGATCACCTCCGTATAACCGGCGCCGGTCATGATCTCCCGGACCCACGCCTCCGTCTTCCTTTTTTCGTCGATCCTTCCGACAGCGATCACCGAAATGGCGGGAAGGGTCGGCGGAACCCGGTCATAACCGTGCAGCCGAACAATCTCTTCAATGAGGTCGATCTCCCGGGTGATGTCCCCACGGCAGGTTGGAGGTGTAACGCGGAGGACCCCGTTCCCCCCCTGGTCGATCTCCATTTCCAGGCTTTTCAGGATGCGGACGATCTCTTCCTCCGGAACCGCCGTCCCGAGGATATCCCACACACGCTTCACGCGCAGCGGAATGTCTCTGGCCGTCGCGACGGTTCCCGGGTATTGATCGATCATACCCCGGCAAACCGTTCCTCCGGAAAGCTCCGCCATGAGCCCTGCCGCACGGTCAAGCGCCCGGACAACCCCTTCCGGATCAATCCCCCGCTCGAAACGGAAGGCAGCGTCGGTTCCCATCGCCAGCGCGCGCGCGGTCCGACGTATGGAAGCGGGGTTGAAATAGGCACTCTCCAGCAGGATCGTCTCCGTCTCTTCCTTGACCTCGGAATTGAGCCCGCCCATGACCCCGCCGATGGCCACCGGTTTGACGCCGTCACAGATCATCAGCGTGTCGGCCCCAAGGGTACGCTCCTTTCCGTCGAGTGAAACGAACGTCTCGCCCGCACGGGAACGCCGGACCACGATCCTTTCTTCGGCAAGGAAGCGGAAATCGAAGGCATGCAGGGGCTGCCCCAGCTCCATCATCACGAAGTTGGTCACATCCACGATATTGTTGATTGAGCGGAGACCCACCGCTTCCAACCTCCGCCTCATCCAGAAGGGCGACGGTCCGATCCGGACATTTTTGATGATCCGGGCCGTGTAACGCGGACAGAGATCGGGATCCTCGATGGAAACCGATGTGATCCGGCGGATATCCTCGTCATTTTCCATTACGACGGCAACGGGATAACGCAGCGTCTTTCCCATGATGGCCGCCACTTCGCGTGCCACACCGACGATGGAGAGACAATCGGACCGGTTCGGGGTCACGCCGATATCGAGAACCGCTTCCCGCAGGTCGAGGGCTTCCGCCAGCCCTTTTCCCAGCGGTAACTCGGAGGGGAGAAGCATGATTCCCGAGGCGTCGCCGCCGATTCCGAGCTCTTCCTCGGAACAGAGCATCCCCTCGGAAACCTCGTCACGGATCCGGGCGCTCCGGATGACATCTCCGGCGGGAAGGATCGCTCCGACCGGCGCCAGTGGAACGATATCACCAACGTGGATGTTCTTTGCACCACAAACAACGGGATAGGTTGCGTCTCCCGTGGTCACCTCACAGAGGGACAATTGATCGGCATGGGGATGGGGCTTGATGGAAACAATCCGGGCGACCCGGACCCCGCTGAAGGCGGGTTCGATTCGGTTCAGGGAGTCCACTTCCAGGCCGGACATGGTCAGGCGGTCCGCCAGATCTTCCGGCGAAACATCGACATCCACATAATCTCGAAGCCATTTCAGACTGACTTGCATAAGGAACTTCTCTTGCTCGCTTCACGGACGCCAAGGGGACATGATGCCGCATCGTGTCCCCATCCGTAAAAAGATGGATTCCGCAACCGTCAAAACTGTTCCAGGAATCTCATATCATTATCAAAAAACAGACGGATATCCGAAATCCCGAATTTGAGCATCGCAATCCGTTCCAAACCAAGCCCGAAGGCAAAACCGGTAAATTCGTCCGGATCGTAACCGACGTTTCGGAACACCTCGGGATCCACCATACCCGACCCCAGGATCTCCAGCCAGCCGCTCTGCCCGCAGACCCGGCATCCCCGGCCGCGGCAGATGACGCAACGGATGTCAACCTCCGCGCTCGGCTCCGTGAAGGGGAAAAAGCTGGGGCGGAAGCGGGGCGCCGTATCCTCTCCGAATATCTGCTTGAGAAAAACCGTCAGGACCCCCTTGAGATCGCCGAAGGTGATGCCCCGGTCCACAAGCAGGCCCTCGATCTGGTGGAACATCGGGGTATGAGAAATATCCGAATCGCGGCGGTAGACACGGCCCGGCGAGAGAATTCTCACCGGCGGCCTCGTCTTTTCCATGATCCGGACCTGGACCGGGGAGGTGTGGGTGCGCAGGACGATATTGTCCTCGACGTAGAAGGTGTCCTGCATGTCCCGCGCCGGATGGTCCTTCGGAATGTTCAACGCCTCAAAATTGTAGTAATCCAGTTCGACTTCCGGCCCTTCCACGACCGAGAAACCGAGCCCGGCAAAGATGCGGCATATCTCCTCCCGCACCTGCGTGACCGGATGGAGCCGCCCATGCCGGACGCCCCTCCCGGGCAGCGTGACATCCATCCGTTCGAGGAGGAGAATCTCATCTTTTTTCGAGGATGCAAGTCCCGCAAGGAGTTCATCGATCCTTGCGGAAAGTTCCTCCTTGACTTCGTTGCACTCCTTGCCGAACTGGGGCCTTTCCCCGGGCGCCACATTGGCGATATTACGGAGCAATCCGGTCAGCAACCCCTTCCGGCCGAGATAGCGGGTGCGGATGGCCTGGAACGCCTCTTCCGTTCCGGCCTGCCGGAGCTCCGCCTCCGCCTGTTCCCGAAGGACCCTCAACTCGCCTGTCATGCCTGCCGCTCACCCTTTGCGATGGTCGCGATTTCCGAAAATCCGCGGGGTTCATGAACGGCCAGATCCGCGAGGACCCTCCGGTCGATCTCGACGCCCGCCTTGTTCATCCCATCGATCAGGCGGCTGTAGGATATTTCATTCATCCTTGCGGCCGCATTGATCCTTGCGATCCAAAGCCGCCGGAACTCCCGTTTTCTGACCCGTCTGTCCCGGTAGGCATAGGCCATCGCGTGGCTGACCGCCTCCGTGGCCGTTCTCAACAGCTTGCTTCTGGACAGCAAAAATCCCTTGGCCGCCTTCAGAACCTTTCTTCTCTTCTTGTGAGCCGTCAGGCTCCTCTTTACCCTCGGCATTGCTTATCTCCTCATCTTTATTGTGAGGCGTAAGGTGTTAGGTGTGAGGTGAAAACACTCCTCACTCTTCACTCCTCACTCTTCACACCCTACAGATACGGAATCAGTTTCCGGATCGCCTTTTCATTGGTTTGGTCAAGAATGGTCGCTTTTCTCAGGTTTCTCTTCCTTTTCGTCGTTTTCGGCGTCAGTATATGGCTGGTATTGGCCCTGCTCCTCTTGATCTTTCCCGTTCCCGTCACGGAAAATCGCTTTGCCGCACCCCGATGTGTCTTGATCTTTGGCATTCCATCACCCCTTATGTTAAGATACTGAGCCCTCCGATGGCCCAGGCACGAAACTCCTTACACCCTACTCCTTAAGACCATCATGACCGATCCCATCACTTCTTCGGCGAGATGATCATGATCATGTTTCTCCCTTCCAGTTTCGGCTGCTGATCGATCACGCAGTCGTCGGCGAGGGTATTCTTGATATCCTCCATGATCTTCCGGCCGATATCGGTATATGCGATCTCACGCCCACGGAACATCATGGAGATCTTCACCTTGTTGTGCTGCTCCAGAAACTTCCTCACGTGCTTGACCTTGACCTCCAGGTCATGCTCTTCCGTCTTGGGCCGGAGGCGGATCTCCTTTACCTGGATGACGGTCTGGCTTTTCTTGGAGACCTGAACCTTCTTGCTCTGCTGGTAGCGGAACTTGCCGTAATCCATGATCCGGCAGACCGGCGGTGCGGCCGTGGGCGATACCTCCACCAGATCGAGACCTGCCTTGGCCGCTTCCGCCAGGGCGTCCGTCAGGGAAATGACCCCCAACTGCTGCCCCTCCATATCGATCACCCTGACCGACACGGCCCTGATCTCCCGATTGATCTTCAAATCCTTTGCGATGGGTCACCTCCAGAAATCAAATAAACTACCGATATTGTGCACACTGTTCACGGACAAGGGCGATGAACGCCTCCACATCGATGGACCCGAGGTTCTGCCCGTCCCGCTGCCTCGGAGAAACCTGGCCGGAGGCCATTTCCCGATCGCCGATCACGAGCATGAAAGGCGTCTTCTGCATCTGCGCCTCCCGGATCTTGTAGCCCAATTTTTCGTTCCGGAAATCTCCCTCCACCCGGATCCCCGCATCGAGGAGACGCTTCCGAACCTCCTGACCCCAGGGGATATGCTTCTCCGTCACGGTGACCAGCACGGCCTGGACCGGCGATAACCAGAGCGGAAACGCACCGGCATGATGCTCGATGAGCACCCCCATGAAACGTTCAATGGCGCCCAGGATCACCCGGTGGAGCATGACCGGACGGTGCTTCTCGCCATCCTCGCCGATGTAGCTCAGGTCAAACCGTTCCGGCAGCGTGAAATCGCACTGGATGGTTGCACACTGCCACTTCCGTTTCAGCGCGTCCTTCAGCTTGAAGTCGATCTTCGGCCCGTAGAAGGCGCCGTCGCCTTCGTTGACCTCGTAGGTCATGCCGTTGTCCCGGAGGGCGCCTTCGAGGGCGCGGGTGGCGAGCTCCCAATCCTGATCGGAGCCGATGGAATTATCCGGTCTTGTGCTGAGCTCAACCTCATATTCGAAGCCGAAAATCCCCATCGCGTAGCCGACGAAATCGGCGATCGCCCGGATCTCGCCGTTGAGCTGCTCCGGCGTGCAGAGGATATGGGCGTCGTCCTGGGTAAACTGGCGCACCCGCATGAGGCCGTGCAGCACCCCCGCCTTTTCATGGCGGTGAACCGTGCCCAGTTCAAAATAGCGCAGCGGCAGGTCGCGGTACGAGCGAATCTTCGACTTGTAGATCAGCATGTGGGAGAGGCAGTTCATGGGTTTGATCCCGTAGGTCTGCTCATCCACCTCGGTGAAGTACATGTTCTCCCGGTAATGATCGAAATGACCAGACCGCTTCCAGAGGTCCACCTTCAGGATCTGGGGGCCGATGACGAGATCATACCCCCGCTTGAGGTGTTCCTTTTTCTCCCAGTCCTCGATGATCGTCCGCAGAAGGGCCCCCTTCGGGTGGAAGATGACGAGCCCGGGACCCGCCTCGTCGTTGAGCTGGAAGAGATCCAATTCCCGGCCGAGACGGCGGTGGTCCCTCTTCTTCGCCTCTTCCAGAAGCCGCAGATGTTCATCGAGCGCCTCCTGCGTCGCGAAGCCGGTCCCATAGATGCGCTGGAGCATTTTGTTGCGCTCGTCCCCCCGCCAGTAGGCGCCGGCCACGTTGAGGAGTTTGAAGGCGCGGATCATCCCCGTCGAGGGGAGATGGGGTCCGCGGCAGAGATCGACGTAGCCGTTCTGGGTGTAAAGGGTGACCGTCTTCACCTCCGCGGGCAAGTCGTTCAGCAGCTCGACCTTGTAATTTTCTCCCTTCAGCCGGAAGAGGTCGACGGCCTCTTCGCGACCCACCTCACGGCGTTCGAAAGGATAATCGGCCGCAGCAATCTCCCGCATCCGTGATTCGATTTTATCCAGGTCCTGCGGGGTGAAACCCGCTGCGTATTCAAAATCATAGTAGAATCCGTCTTCAATGGAAGGGCCGATGCTCACCCGAACGTCGACGAAGGAGTCCTGAACCGCCTGCGCCATGACATGGGCCATGCTGTGCCGCAGGATCGAGAGACCTTCCGGCGAGGCCGCGGCCACAGGCTCGACGACGGCATCCCCGGTCAGCGTATGACTCAGGTCAACCGTCACGCCGTTCACCTTCGCCGCCACCGCGGAAGGGAGTTTTCCCCCATCCGGTTCCGCGAGGGTTTCCTTCACGGTGATTCCGGCCGGATAAAAAGCCTCTTTTCCACCCTTCAGGGTTATCTTTATCTGTGCTGTCATCTTTAAGCTTCCTACGAAGAAAGGGCATCAGCACTATGCGATGATGCCCTCATCAAAACTCGCCCCCGCCACGTATGCCATTACGGATACGACACACCCCGCCTTCTGCCTGGGAAGGCAGCGTGATTATTAAAATGGTAGGCACGCAGGGATTTGAACCCTGGACATCCACCGCGTCAGGATGGCGCTCTCCCCCTGAGCTACGTGCCTACAGATATCCTCCCTTCGGAAGGGCGTTTTGTCTAACAAGAAAATACAGTGATGTCAAGGCAAATATCACTTTTTTGTATCTTGATTGATGAGCTTCAGACCCCTCGACATGTAAGACAAACCGGAAACAATGGTAAAGAGAGCGGTCACCCAGTAGAGGGTATTGAGCCACATCGGATGGACCCCCTCCGGCAGACAGCGGGCGAAAAGCGCCAGCAAAACCGTAGTCAACTGCAAGGCCGTCGTGATCTTGCTGATGAACAACGGGCGGATTTCCACGGGAAACGACATGATGGATAGAACAGAGATCCCGAGCAGAATGATGAAATCACGGCTGATGACGATCACCGTGAGCCATCCGGGAATGACGTGCAGGACCGAAAGTGTTACAAAGGTGCTGGCCAGGAGCGCCTTGTCGGCTATCGGATCCAGATAGGCCCCGAGCGCGGTCTGCTGGTTCAGGACCCGCGCGAGGAATCCATCGAGGGCGTCGGAAAGGCCCGCGACGATAAACACGATCAGCGCCTTGAGGAAGAAGCCCTGGATGAGCAGGATGACGAGGACCGGTACGAGAATGATTCTCAGCAGCGTGATGAAATTCGGGATATTCATTCTTCAATATACCTGCCGGAATCAGATTTCTCGATCCCTTGCCTTATTCCACTCCACCCATTCATTGCGGTCTTCCTTTTCCGTGAAATCCCGCGGTTTCCCCGGAATCCCGTCCGCACCGACCCTAACCTGCTGCATCGCTTTGATCCGGCGGGAAACCACAAAAGAACAAAAACGCTATCAGAAACAGGGTCTTGGTTTTCATTGCGCGAAACCCCTCATGCGCCTTTTTTCAGTTTTTCGATCTCCTCGCGGATAACACGCTCGGCAATATCGGGGATGATCTCCCGGGCAACCTTTTCCGCAATCTCCTGGGCCCGCTTCATGATCTCGTCATGCAGCCCCGTATCGACGAGCGCCATTCTCGGTTTTCTCTCGACGACATCGACGAGATCATAGATGATTTCGGGTCCGTCCCTCCGCTCCCCGGGATCTTCTTCCCGGAATCCGGATACGGTGTCGAGGACATCCACAAGGTCATGGATCCTGTCTTCCGGTTTCAGCACACGCCCCTCGATCATCATGACCCGGTCCCTGTCCTCTCCGGATAAACCTTCTGCCACGTCCGTTACCCCCCCTCTCCTTACCGTCAAAACGGTGGGTTCCCCTGCGGAATGGTCCCTGTCCACCGGTCTCCATTTTGGCGCTATCCGTTATCACAGCTCTGCCGCCAGTTCAAGGAAATAGTAAGAGTCGGTAGACGCGCCTTCGCGAAACCCCGGTTTCCTGCGCAATCCGCTCCGCCAGATCCCGTCGGGAGAGTTCTTCGCCTCCTTCCCTCCGCAGTTGCTCGCAACACCGGGTAATCTCCGCATCAGAACACTCCGGGACCTCCCCGGATCGGCCCGCAACGATCAGGGTCACCTCCCCCCGGATCGTCCCATTTCCCAATCCGCTGAGAACATCGCCCGCCGGCCCGCGCAGAAACTCCTCATAGATCTTGGTCATCTCCCGGGATACAACAACCTCTCGGTCGCCCAACAGCGCCGCAATATCGCTCATTGACGCAAGCAGCCGATGCGGTGATTCGTAAAAGATGAGCGTCCTTTTCTCCTCCCGCAGCGAGGTCAGCAACTGCCTCCGCCGCGTCGATTTGGACGGCAGAAAACCCAGGAACAGGAAGCTGTCCATCGGCAGACCGGAGACGCTGAGCGCGGCGATCAGGGCCGACGCCCCGGGGACCGGCGCCACCCGTATCCCGAGGGAAACGGCTTCCCGGACCAGGATGTAACCGGGATCGGAAATCCCCGGGGTTCCCGCATCCGAGACATAGGCCACATCCTCCCCCTCGAGCAATCTCGCGATCAGAAGCCCGCTTTTTTTCGCCTCATTCTGGTCATAGAGGCTGGTCAGAGGCGTGGAAATCCCATACTTCGCAAGCAGAATCCGTGTCCGCCGGGTATCCTCGGCCGCGATCAGACGAACCTCTCTCAGAATCCGGATCGCCCGCAGGGTAATATCTTCCAGGTTTCCGATCGGGGTCGCCACCACATAAAGCGTCCCCGCTGTTTCAGATCCATCCGGCGCAGGCGGGTTGAACGGTTCTTCCGTGATCGGCCGATCCTCACCGGCCCCTTTCTTCCGACCGCCCTCCCCATGCTGATGAAGGTTTTTTCTCATAAACCGTGTTCATTCCCGCGAAAAAAGGTTGCAAGAACGATAATTTGATTGACAGATAAAATCGCTCTGTGGTTTATAGCAGCGTAACGGGGGAAACGCCAGAAAAACAAAGCCCCCGGACAACGGCATGCAGGGGATGCAACCATCCAACGTGATTCATTTTCTCTTTTGAGGGATAGACGACATGAAACGGATTCTGATCACCGGCGGCGCCGGCTTTCTCGGATCGCACCTGTGCGAAAGGCTTCTCGCAGACGGAGAGGACCTCCTTTGCCTCGACAATTTTTACACCGGCAGCAAGGATAACATCCGTCATCTGCTCGGAAATCTCCATTTTGAATGCATCCGTCACGACATTATCAACCCGATCTACCTCGAAGTCGATCAGATCTATAACCTGGCCTGTCCGGCATCTCCCGTCCATTACCAGTACAACCCGATCAAGACGATCAAGACCAGCGTCATGGGCGCCATCAACACGCTGGGGCTGGCCAAGCGGGTGAAGGCCCGGATCCTCCAGGCTTCCACATCAGAGGTTTACGGCGATCCGGAGATCCATCCGCAACAGGAGGGCTACTGGGGCCGTGTCAACCCGATCGGGATCCGAAGCTGCTACGACGAGGGGAAGCGGGCGGCCGAATGCCTGATGATGGACTACCATCGCCAGAATCATGTGGATGTGAAGATCGTCCGGATCTTCAATACCTACGGTCCGCGGATGGCGGTTCATGACGGACGTGTCGTCAGTAACTTCATCGTGCAGGCCCTCAAGGGGGAAGATATCACCGTCTACGGCGACGGTTCCCAGACCCGCTCCTTTTGTTATGTGGACGATCTGATCGACGGATTGATCCGGATGATGAACTCCCCGGAGGGATTCACCGGCCCCGTCAACATCGGCACACCGCGGGAATTTACCATCCTGCAACTGGCGGAAACCCTGATCCAGATGACGGGCTCCGCTTCACGGATCATCTTCAAACCCCTCCCCCAGGACGATCCGATCCAGCGGCGGCCGGACATTACGCTGGCCCGCGAAAAATTGGGCTGGGAGCCCCGGATCCAGCTTTCCGAAGGGCTGGAGAAGACCATCGCCTATTTCCGAACGGTGATCTGACGAACCTTAATTCTGCGAGGATGCCATGACTTTTGAAAAGACGATTCTCTGTATCGGAGCCGGTTATGTCGGCGGCCCCACGATGGCGATGATCGCCGCCCAATGTCCCCACTGCCGGGTGACGGTGGTGGACATCAACCCCGAGCGGATCGGGGCCTGGAATTCCGACAACCTCCCCATTTACGAACCCGGTCTGGATGAGCTTGTCCGGGCGACGCGCGGTATGAACCTTTTCTTCAGCACGGAGATCGAGCGGGGGATCCGGGAGAATGATATCATTTTCGTCAGTGTGAACACACCGACCAAGTCCTTCGGCCTGGGCGCCGGGATGGCCGCCGATCTTCAGCACTGGGAAAAGACCGCCCGCCAGATTCTGGAATTTTCAGAATCCTCCAAGATCGTGATCGAAAAGAGCACCCTTCCCGTGAAGACCGCCCTCGCGATGGAGAGGATCCTGAACTGCCGGGAAAACGGCATCCACTTCGACGTCCTTTCCAACCCCGAATTCCTCGCCGAGGGAACAGCCGTCCGCGATCTGGAGAATCCGGACCGCATCCTGATCGGCTCACGGGAAACGGACAACGGCCTGAAGGCCAGGCAGACACTGGTGGATATTTACGCAAGTTGGGTCCCAAAAGAGAGGATCCTCACCTCCAACATCTGGAGCAGCGAGCTCTCCAAACTGGTTTCCAACGCCTTCCTCGCGCAGAGGATCTCCTCGATCAACGCCATCTCCGCGCTCTGTGAAAAGGCGGAAGCGGATGTCGCCGAGGTCTCCCGGGCCGTTGGCATGGACAGCCGCATCGGCCCAAAGTTTCTAAACGCCAGCATCGGCTTCGGCGGCTCCTGCTTCCGAAAGGATATCCTGAACCTCGTCTACCTCTGCCGGAATTATGGTCTCGATGCGGTTGCCGACTACTGGGAGAGCGTCGTTAAGATCAACGACTACCAGCAGGAGCGCTTCATCCGGAACATGCTGGGGGCGATGTTCAACACCCTGGCCGGGAAGAGGATCTGTCTGTGGGGTTTCGCCTTCAAGGCAAACACGGGCGACACCCGGGAAAGTCCCGCGATTTTCATCGCCAGGCGGCTTCTCGAAGAGCAGGCCGAGATCGTCGTCTCCGACCCGAAGGCCTTGAAAAATGCCCGCACCGACATGGCCGGAATCGAAGGTCAGATCCGTTATGTCGAGGATCCTCTGCTGGCTGCGGAGGGCTGCCACGCGATCGCCCTGCTGACCGAGTGGGACCTCTACCGTACTCTCGACTTCCCGAAAATTTTTGATAGCATGGCCAAACCAGCTTTCATCTTTGACGGCCGGAACATCCTGGACCACCACCGCTGCTTTGATATCGGCTTCAATGTTTATCCGGTCGGGAAACCGCCTCTTACGCACTTTTTAGAAGAAAGATGAACGAAACTATACACCTGAAACCGATCGGCTACGTTGTCTCACCTGTGGAGGAGACGCCAGGCTGTTCAAAAACGTCCGGATGCAAGGCCCCTGAAATCCTGAGCCGTGAGGCGTACTTGCTGGTACGTTGAACGGCGAAGGATGAGGGAAACGCA
>Ga0209014_10000570_pt1 | contig 21645 bp, 19 predicted proteins | sample BarGraNGADG00212_FD_184491 | JGI IMG/M metagenome (GOLD analysis project Ga0209014, IMG submission 184491) | Arctic peat soil microbial communities from Barrow, Alaska - Barrow Graham LP Ref core NGADG0002-212 (SPAdes) (version 2) | ecosystem: Environmental > Terrestrial > Soil > Wetlands >...
TCGTCCCCGACCCCGGCTCCGAACTCATGATCCTGTACACATCCGGGTCGACCGGGTACCCCAAGGGGGTCCGGCTGACGCACCGCAACGTCTGGGCGTCCTGGGCCAACATGACCGAAGCCCTGCCGATCACACCACAGGACGTGACCCTGGCCGTCGCCCCGTTCGGCCACGTCGGAGGGATCAACACGTTCACCCTCCAGGCGGTGGTCGAGGGCGGCACCGTGGTGGTGCAGCGCCGATTCGACGTCCACCAGGGGCTGCTCCAGATCGAGGAACACCGGGTCAACAGCACCTTCGGAGTCCCGGCCATGTACAGGGCCATGTCGCTCGATCCCGCGTTCGACACGACCGACCTGTCGTCGCTCAGGGTGCTGCTCGCGGGCGGGGCGCCAGCACCGACCGACCTGGTCGCCACCTTCCGGTGCCGCGGAGTGCCGCTCACCGTCTCGTGGGGCATGACCGAGACCACCGGCGGTGGAACCGTCCTGCGCCTGGCGGACGCCGACACCCACCCCGGCTCGGTGGGCACGCCGTGCCTCAACACAGAGGTCCTCATTGCCGACTACGGGACCGATGCGCCCATCACGAAACCCGGACGGGTCGGCGAACTGCTGGTCCGTGGGGCCAACGTCACACCGGGCTACTGGGGGCGTGCACCCGAGGCGTTCCTGCCGGACGGCTGGTTCCGCTCGGGGGACTTCGCGATGAGGGACGCCGAGGGCTTCGTGTACTTGATGGGCCGGAGCAAGGAGGTCATCGTTTCCGGGGGCGAAAACATCTATCCGGCAGAGATCGAGAACCACCTGGCCGAGCATCCTGCCGTCGCCGAGTGCGTCGTGTTCGGCGTCGAGCACGTCGACCTCGGCGAGGAGGTGGCTGCCGTCATCGTCCCGAGGACCGACGTGCCGCCGCCCACCGAAGAGCAGCTGCGCGAGTTCACGAGCGAGCGCCTGGCGTACTACAAGGTGCCGTCGCGTTGGCGGATCACGACCACGCCGTTGCCGCGCACGGCAACCGGCAAGGTGATCCGACGCGGCGTCGCGCCGTGATCGCTGTGAGCTCAGCCGCGGCGGCGGCGCGCAACCTCCGCCAACGTCACGGCGGCAGCTACTGACGCGTTCAACGACTCAGCGGCTTCGACCATCGGTATCGACAGCGTCACATCACACGTCGCGCCGACCAGACGTGACAAGCCTCGACCTTCCGAACCGACGACGATGACGAGCGGTTCAGTGGCCATCTGCAGGTCGTCGAGCGTCGTCGTCCCGTCGGCGTCGAGGCCGACGACGTACATCCCCGCCTTCTGACAGTCCTTCAGCGCCCGCACCAGATTGGTGACCCGCGCCACCGGCAACCGCGCTGCAGTGCCCGCCGACGTGCGCCACGCGGTGGCCGTGACTCCTGCCGAGCGTCGCTCGGGCACGATCACACCGTGCGCGCCGAACGCCAGCGCCGACCGGATGACCGCGCCCAGGTTGCGCGGATCGGTCACCCCGTCCAGCGCGACGAGCAACGGCGGCGCCGTGGCCTGCTCGGCGATGGCCAGCAGATCGGCGAGCTCGCGGTAGGCGAAGGGCGGGACCTGAAGCGCGATGCCCTGGTGCACCAGTCCGCCGGTCTTGCGGTCCAACTCGGCTCTGCTTATCTCGAGCAACGAGATGCCCCGGTTGCTGGCGAGGCGCACGGCGTCGGTTACTCGTTCGTCGGACTCGATACCGATCGCCACGTACAGAGCAGTGGCCGGCACCTTGGCGCGCAACGCCTCGGCAACGGGGTTGCGTCCGACGAGCAGCTCGGCTGCCTCAGCGGGTCGCGCGCCGCCGCGCGGACCTTCGCGGCGCCCGACGGACGCGGCGCGGCGAGCAGCTGGGTGGCCCTTACGTTCGCTCGCCGGCGGTGTCGGGCCCTTGCCTTTGAGGGCGCGTTTGACCTGACCCCCCGAACCGACCTGCGCACCCTTCTTGGACTTGCGGATCGCGCCCTGACGTTTGGAGTTGCCGGCCATTAGTGCTGATCCTTAATGGTCCATCGTGGACCGGAAGCGGTGTCCTCGACGACGACACCGGCGTCGGTGAGACCGTCGCGGATGGCGTCTGCTGCCTTGAAGTCCTTGCGCTCACGCGCGGCCGCGCGCTGCTGCAGCGCCACCCGGACAAGGGCGTCGACGACGGGAGTGAGGTCGGACTGCTCGTCGGTCCCCCATCGTCGCGGGTTTATGCCGAGCACGTCCGTCATGGTCAGGACCGACCCGAGGGCGCCGCGCGCGGAAACCAGGTTTCCGTCGGCGAGCGCGGAGTTGCCTTCGCGCACGACGTTGTGGATCGCGGCGAGCGCCAGCGGCACACCGAGGTCGTCGTCCATCGCGGCCGCGAAGTCGGCACACACCGGCGCGGCGACGCCGTCGGACGCGCCGACCACCTCGGTGGCGCGGTCGACGAAGTTCTCGATGCGCCGGTATGCGGCTGCCGTCTCGTCCAGCGCATCGTCGGAGAACTCGACGTTGCTTCGGTAGTGCGCGGCGCCGAGGTAGTACCGGATCTCGACCGGCCGCCACCTCTTGGTGATCTCGGTGACGAGCAGCGAGTTGCCGAGCGACTTGGACATCTTCTCGCCGCCGATGGTGAGCCACGCGTTGTGCATCCAGTAGCGCGCGAAGCCGTCGCCGGCAGCCACCGACTGGGCGATCTCGTTCTCGTGGTGCGGGAACACCAGATCGAGTCCGCCACCGTGGATGTCGAACGTCGACCCCAAGTACTTGGTGGCCATCGCCGAGCATTCGAGGTGCCAGCCCGGCCGGCCGCGGCCCCACGGCGTGGGCCACGAAGCGCTCAGCGGCTCGGTGTCCTTGTGCTGCTTCCAGAGCGCGAAGTCGCGCGGATCGCGCTTGCGCTGCTCACCCTCGGTGTCGCCGGCGGGGTGCATGGCCGCCAGCTTCTGACGCGACAGACTGCCGTACGCCGGGAAGGACCGGACGTCGAAGTACACGTCGCCGTCCACCGCGTAGGCGTGACCTGAGTCGATCAGTCGCTGCATCAGCTCGATCATCTCGGTGACATGTCCCGTGGCGCGTGGCTCGTACGTCGCCGGCAGGCAACCGAGCACGTCGTACGCCGACCGGAAGCCCTGCTCGTGTACCGCGGCCCACGCCCACCACGGCTGCCCGGCCTCGGCGGACTTGCGCAGGATCTTGTCGTCGATGTCGGTGACGTTGCGGACGAACGTCACGTCGTACCCGCAGTGGGTGAGCCACCGCCGGAGAATGTCGAAGTTGACACCACTGCGGATGTGTCCGATGTGCGGCGGAGCCTGGACGGTGGCACCGCACAGGTAGATCGACGCCCTGCCGGGTTCGAGCGGGACGAACTCCCGCAGCGACCGGGTCGCCGAGTCGTGGATGTGCAGGCTCACCGCGCCATGGTACGGGCGCCCGACGTCGGGGAGCATCGGCTAGCGTCAGGCCATGAGCCGGCCGGACCTGCGCCCAGAATCCGTCGTCGTCGCCAGCGGTCGCCCGGCCCGCACCGGCGGTGCCCCGCTGAACCCGCCGATCGTGCTCGCCGCACCGTTCCATCACGGCGACGACGTGAACCCGTACCTGCGCCACGACAGCAGCGACACCGTCCGAGCCTTCGAGGACGCGATCGGCACCCTCGAAGGCGGCACGGCGGTGGCGTTCAGCTCCGGCATGGCCGCGACAGCCGCGATCGCCGAGGGGCAGCCGTCCGGGTCGATCGCCGTCGTGCCTGTGGCGGCCTACTCCGGAACTGTTGCGATATTCGCCGAGCAACAGCGGCTGGGACGCATGACGACGCGTCCGGTCGACATCGCGAACACCGAAGCCGTCCTCGCCGCACTACCCGGCGCTGACCACCTCTGGCTGGAGTCGGTGACGAATCCGCTGATGGAGGTGGCCGATCTTCCAGTTCTGATCGCCGCCGCCCATGACGCGGGCGCGGTGGCCTGCGTCGACTCGACGTTCTCGACACCCCTGGTTCTGCGACCGCTCGAGCTCGGCGCCGACATCGTGATGCACTCGGCCACCAAGTACCTCGCGGGGCACTCGGACCTGGTGATGGGCGTGCTCGTGGCGCGTTCTGCCGAAGCGGCTGACGTCCTGCGCCTTCGACGGGCAATGACCGGTGCGTTTCCGGGCGCGTTGGAGTCGTACCTGGCGCTGCGCGGACTGCGCACGCTGGCGGTGCGGATGCAGCGAGCGCAGGAGAACGCCATGCAGCTGGCGCACCGGCTCACCGGCCATCCCGCCGTGACGAGGGTGCGGTTCCCCGGGTTGCCTGCTGACCCCGGTCATGAGCGCGCGGCGCGGCTGCACGACGGCTACGGAGCGATGATCGCCTTCGAGGTGGCCGGGTCCGCGCAGGACGCCGAGCGGGTCTGCGCGTCGGTCGAGCTGATCAGCCACGCGACAAGCCTCGGCGGGGTCGAGTCACTCATCGAACGCCGGGCACGGCACGCGATCGACGCCGCGCACGGCACGCCACCCACGCTGTTGCGGCTCTCGGTGGGCATCGAGCACGTCGAAGACCTCTGGACCGACCTGTCGCAGGCCATGTCCCACCTCGCACCTCGCTGACCCACCTTGCACCTCGCTGACCCACCTTGCACCTCGCTGATCAACAGCAGGATTCGGCTGCCAGCGCGACCAATTCTTCCTGTTGATCACGGAGAGGTGAGGGTCGGGCGATCACGGAGAGGTGAGCGGTCGGGTGATGAGTCCGGTGGCGATGGCCGCGAGGCCCTCGCCGCGACCGGTCAACCCCAGGCCGTCAGTGGTCGTGGCGCTCACGGTGACCGGCGCCCCGGCCGCGTCCGACAGCGCCGCCTGCGCCTCGGCTCTGCGCGGCGCGATCTTGGGGGCGTTGCCGATGACCTGGATCGCGACGTTGCCGATCGTCCAGCCCTCGGCCCGCACGAGCCGGGCCACCTCAGCGAGCAACGCCGCCCCCGACGCTCCTGCCCACCTCGGATCGGCCGTACCGAACACCGCACCGAGATCACCGAGCCCGGCCGCCGACAGGAGTGCATCGCACGCGGCGTGTGCAGCCACGTCGCCGTCGGAGTGCCCGCTGCATCCGTCGAGGTCCGGCCACAGGAGCCCGGCCAGCCAGCACGGCCGACCGGCCTCGATGGGGTGGACATCGACGCCGATGCCTGTGCGCGGCGTCATCGGCTGGCCGCTGCCCCGGCCACGACGAGATCCCACGCAGTCGTGATCTTGAAGGACTCGGCGGCTCCTTCGACAACCCGCACCCGGCCGCCGATGATCTCGACGAGCGCGGCGTCGTCGGTGACTTCGTCCGTGGCGGCGCCGTGGGCTCGAACCAGCACCGCACGCAAGAAGCCCTGCGGCGTCTGAACCGCTTGCAGGGTCGAGCGATCCAGCGTTTCGGTGACGAAGCCGTCGGCAACGCGCTTCACCGTGTCGATGACCGGCATCGCGGGGATCACCGCCTCGGCACCTGACTCGAGAGCGGCGATCACGCGGGCGATGACCTCGGCGGGTACGAACGGCCGCGCGACGTCGTGGACGAGCACGGCGTCGATGTCGACGGCGAGCGCCTCGAGCGCGCGAGACACTGATTCCCGGCGAGTGGCTCCTCCGGCGACGACGAGAGCCTCCGGAACCAGCGCAGCGGCCGAGGGCAGCCGATCTGGCGCAACGGCGACGATCACGTCTCGGACGCCGACGTGCGCGATGAAGCGTTCGGCGGCGTGTTCGAGCAGCGTGCGCCCGGCAACGGTGCAGAACGCCTTGGGAATGTCTGCGCCCAGCCGGCGTCCTTCACCCGCGGCAACGAGAATGGCGGCGACGGTCAGATGACCGGTCGCCGCCATTTCGGACGTTGTCGAGGTCAGGCCACAGCCTCGGCGAGCACCTCGTCGAGCACGATCTCGGCCTTGTCTTCGTTGGTGCCCTCGGCCAGAGCCAGCTCGCTGACGAGGATCTGCCGGGCCTTGGCCAGCATGCGCTTCTCACCGGCGGACAGGCCGCGGTCGCGATCACGGCGCCACAGGTCGCGGACGACCTCGGCCACCTTGTTCACGTCGCCTGAGGCCAGCTTCTCGCCGTTGGCCTTGTAGCGACGCGACCAGTTGGTCGGTTCCTCGGTGTGCGGAGCGCGAAGCACCTCGAAGACCTTGTCCAGACCTTCTTGGCCGACGACGTCACGCACGCCTACGACGTCTGCGTTCTCGGCCGGAACCAGGACGGTCAGATCACCCTGAGCGACCTTCAGCCGCAGATAGGTCTTCTTGACGCCCTGGAGAAGTCGTTCTTCGATGGCCTCGATCAGCGCGGCCCCGTGATGCGGGTAAACAACGGTCTCGCCGACCTTGAAAGTCATGTGTTCGAGCCCCTTTCCACTTTCTCCAGGGTAACACGGAGCACAGTCGGCAAACCGGGCGTCTTGACGAACTGTGCAGTGGGACGCCGTCGTTTCACGGCAATTTCGGTTGCGGTCCGCCACCGTCGCACCACACAACCGAAGCCGGAGCGAAGGGCCCGCAACCCGCTCGATAGGCTGTCACGCGGTCGCCGGGGCAGCGTTTGCTGCGGTTCCTCCAGGGCGACCGCACCGCTCGCACGTACCTGCGCTGAAAGCCATCGAGGAGTCGACGTGAAAGCACAGCCGGCCATGCGGCGGCGTATCGGCATCGGGTTCGTCGCCGTCGTCGCGACGCTGCTGACCTCGGCGTGCGCCGCCGGTCAGAAGGCGCAGACGGCGAACGAGACGCCGGCCATAGACGGCGCCGGAACGTCCGTCGGCACGATCCAGCTGCGCGACGTCGCCATCAAGTCACCGTCGAGCGGCCCGGCGTATCCGGCCGGTGCCGCGGCCGAGGTCCAGCTAGTCGTGGTCAACACGGGCACCACCGACGACACGCTCGTCGGACTGAGCACGCCCGCCGCGGCGGCCTCGACGCTGTTCGCCACGTCCAGCGATGCCCAGCTCGCACTGTCGCCGTCGCCGTCGCCGTCGACTACGTCGACGACACCGAGCGGGGCGCCCTCGGTCAATCCGGGACTCAGCTCGTTGAGCGTTCCGGCCGGGCGACGCATTCCCGTAGGCATCAGCACCACCGACAAGGTGCTCGTTCTCACCGGCATCACCAAGACCCTCTACGCGGGGACGATGGTGCAGATCAGCTTCTCGTTCAGCAAGGCCGGCACCATCACGCTCGCCGTGCCGGTGCAGCTGACGGACTCCGCGTCGCTGACGCCCTTGACCATCCCGGCCGGCACGCCGACCGAGTAACACGCTGACGCGGTAGCGAACGCGGCGGATTGTCGGACGCCGCCACTAGCGTGCACCACGTGACCAAGGCCGGCGCCGCCCGCAAACCCGCATACCGATGCTCCGAGTGCGGAGCGACGTCCCTGCGCTGGGCCGGACGCTGCCTCGAGTGCCAGGCATGGGGCACGGTCGAGGAGCCCACGGGCGCGCCACGCCGCGCCGTCACCGCGGGGCCTGTCTCGCAACCGGCGCGGCCCATCGCCGATCTCGATCCCGACGACGCCCGTGCCCGGCCCACAGGCGTCGCGGAGCTCGACCGCGTACTCGGCGGCGGCCTGGTGCCGGGGTCGGTGGTGCTGCTGGCCGGCGAACCCGGCGTCGGCAAGTCCACGTTGTTGCTCGAGGTCGCCCATCGCTTCGCCGCCACCGGCACCCGGCCCGCGCTGATCGTCACCGGCGAGGAGTCGACGGCGCAGGTCCGGCTGCGCGCCGAGCGCACCGGCAGCGTCCACCCACACCTGTTCATCGCCGCCGAGAACGATCTCGGTGCCGTGCTGACCCATCTCGACGTCGTCCAGCCAGAGCTTCTGGTCGTCGATTCGGTGCAGACGATCTCCACCGATGCCAGCGACGGCGCTGCCGGGGGCGTACCGCAGATCCGGGCCGTCGCCGCGGCGCTCATCGCGGTGGCCAAGGAGCGGGGCATCGCCACGGTGCTCGTCGGGCACGTCACCAAGGACGGCGGAATCGCCGGCCCACGCGTTCTCGAGCACCTGGTCGACGTCGTACTGCACTTCGAAGGCGACCGTCACTCGTCGTTGCGGCTGATCCGGGCCAGCAAGAATCGCTACGGCGCGGCAGACGAGGTCGGCTGCTTCGAGATGCGCGAGGACGGCATCGTCGGACTGTCCGACCCGTCCGGGCTGTTCCTTTCCGACCGGGCAGTGGCCGTTCCCGGCACCTGCGTCACGGTCACCCTCCAAGGCCGCCGCCCACTCGTCACCGAGGTGCAGGCGCTGGTCAACCGCTCCATGACGGGCGGCTCGCCCCGACGCGCTGTCAGCGATCTCGATTCGGCCCGTGTCGCGATGCTCATCGCGGTCATGTCACGGCACGGCGGCATCCCACTCGCCGAGTCCGAGGTCTACGCGGCCACCGTGGGCGGCGTGGCCGCGCACGAGCCGGCGGCCGACCTCGCGATCTTGCTCGCACTCGCATCGGCGGCCAAAGAGACCCCGATACCCGCCACGGTCTGCGCTATCGGCGAGGTGTCGCTGTCCGGTGACGTGCGCCGGATCGGCGGGCTCGACCGGCGCCTCGGTGAGGCTGCCCGCCTCGGTTTCACCACTGCTCTGGTGCCCGGTGCTCACGCCGGCGAGACGATGAGCCCGTCCGCGGCACACGGCATGCGCACCGTTCCCGTCGCCACGCTGCACGAGGCGATGGCGCGGGCCGCCGAGCTGGGCCGGCGCTCCCCCGACGATCGTCGCCCACCGGTGCTTCGGGCGGTGCCCAATGATGTGTGAGGCGAGCGTGTGAGCACACCTCTGGCGCGGGCATCGACCGTAAACAGCCGGTTTCCGCCGCTCGGCATGCCTACACTGATCCAGACCGACGGGGTTTAGGTGGGATAGGTGGCGACGAGCGAACGCGACGAGGGGCTGCGCGGCATGCTCGCGACCGTCGCGCCCGGCACCGGGCTGCGCGACGGTCTCGAGCGAATCCTGCGGGGCAACACCGGCGCTCTGATCGTTCTCGGCTGGGACCGTGGCGTCGAGACGCTGTGCACCGGCGGCTTCCCCCTCGACATCGAGTTCTCGGCGACGCGGCTTCGCGAGCTGTGCAAGATGGACGGCGCCGTCGTGCTGAGCGACGACGGCACCCGCATCGTCCGCGCGGCCACGCACCTGATGCCCGACCCCGCCATCCCCACCGAGGAGTCCGGCACCCGCCACCGGACGGCCCAGCGGGTAGCGCTGCAGTCGGGCTACCCGGTCATCTCGGTGTCGCAGTCGATGCGGATCATCAGCCTCTACGTTCTCGAGCGTCGCTACGTGCTGCAGAGCAGCGGTGAGCTGCTGTCGCGCGCCAATCAGGCCATCGCCACCCTGGAGCGCTACAAAGCTCGTCTCGACGAGGTGTCGAACGCACTGTCGGCGCTCGAGATCGAGGATCTCGCCACGGTTCGTGACGCGGCGATCGTGTCGCAACGACTCGAGATGGTGCGGCGGATCGCCGACGAGGTCACCGGCCAGGTCGTCGAGCTCGGCACCGATGGCCGGCTGCTGGCACTGCAACTTGAAGAGCTGATGGCCGGCGTCGACGCCGATCGTGAGCTCATCGCCCGTGACTACGCCCCCAGCGGGCGGCGCAGCCGCACGGCCGCGCAGGTGCTAGCCGACCTCGCCGAGCTGTCAGCGACCGATCTGCTCGACCTCACGTCGGTCGCCCGGGCAATGGGCCTACCGGCCACACTCGAGGGACTCGACGCCGCGATCAGCCCCCGCGGGCACCGCCTGCTCGCCCGCGTCCCGCGCATGCCCGGCGCCATCCTCGATCGCGTGGCCGAGCACTTCGGCGGCCTGCAGAAGCTGCTCGCGGCGTCGGTCGAAGACCTGCAGGTCGTCGACGGCGTCGGCGAGACCCGCGCCCGCGCGGTACGAGAGGCGATCTCTCGGCTGGCCGAGGTGTCGATCATCGATCGGTACTCGTAGCCCGACGCAACCCCAACCCGGCCCGCGGGCCAGATCTGGGTCAGGTCTTCACCGCGGCTGACCGGTTCGAGGGCTCCAGGCGGTCACGAGCGGGGAAGACCTGATCGACTCAGGGCGCTGACCTGCGAGCGGACTCCATCTTGTTCGCCGCGCTTGTTCGGCGCGCTTGGTTCGCCGCGCTCAGCTGATCGAGAACTGCGCCGCAAGGCCGGTGTGGCCGCCCAGCAACGCGTAGAGCGTGTACGTTCCGGCACCCACTCGTTGACGGGTTCCTGCGCAGTTGGGCTGCGACGACAAGCCCGACCAGACGATGCTGACGCGGACAGCTTGGCCCACAGTCAGGGTTCGTGCGTCGGTGCCGGGTTGAACCTCGCAGTCATGGCTGCCCCAGACCCGCGACTCGCCGTTGTAGACACGGAGCTCCACCTGGCTGTCGGCCAGGTTCTGCACGCACGGCGCGGGCCCTTGATTCGTGACCTGCATCATCAGTTGCGGTTCGTCACCGACGGCGTAGTTCGACTTGCCCGGCACCGCCATTACGCGCAGTTGCGACGTCGAGCACGTCGCCGGGACGGTCGAGGACGGGTGCGGTGTCGTCTGCGCGGTCGTCTTGGCCGACGACGTCGGGGCCGACGTCGTCCGGGGGCTCGACGTGGTCAGCGCCGCGTTCGAGGACGAGGTGCGCGCGGTGTTCGGCGTCGTCGCCGTGTGCTGCCTACCGCCTCCGGGGCGCAGGACCCACGCCGTGAGCCCGACCAGCACCAGGACGGCTGCGAGCAGCGACAATCGCCGCCGCCAGTAGACGGACGGTGGACGGGAACCGACTGGGTGCAACATGCTTGTTTCACGCTACCCAACGGCGTCGCCCGCGCCCGGGACCGACGCGCACCCGGCGCAGTCGTGCATCGTGCGAGGATCACGCGTGACATGACAGCGCGGTTCACCAAGGCGGTCGTGGACTGGTACGAGCGGTCTGCGCGGGATCTGCCCTGGCGTCAGCCGGACGCCACACCCTGGTCCGTTCTGGTCAGCGAGGTCATGCTGCAGCAGACGCCGGTTGCGCGGGTGCTGCCGACTTTCGAGGCGTGGATCCGGCGGTGGCCTGCTCCCGCGGCGCTCGCGGACGCGTCGTCCGGCGACGCGGTCCGGATGTGGGGCAAGCTGGGCTACCCGCGGCGCGCGCTGCGCCTGCACGAGTGTGCTGTCGAGCTGGTTTCGCGCTTCGGGGGCGACGTGCCCGCGGACGTGGACGAGCTGCTGTCGCTGCCGGGGATCGGCGCGTACACCGCCCGTGCCGTCGCCACGTTCGCGTTCGAGCAACGGCACCCGGTCGTCGACACGAACGTCCGCCGGGTGGTGGCCCGGGCGGTGTCGGGCAAGGGGGCCTCGGGGCCACCGTCTGCCGCGCGTGACCTGGCCGCGGTCGACGCGATCCTGCCGCACGATCCCGCGTCGGCGGCCCGGTTCAGCGTCGCGCTCATGGAGCTGGGCGCGCTGGTGTGCACGGCGAGCAACCCGGCCTGCACGCGGTGCCCGCTCGAGAACACCTGTGCCTGGCGCGGTGCGGGCAGTCCGCCGTACGACGGGCCCGCGCCACGTCGGCAACGCTTCGCCGGCACCGACCGCCAGGTGCGCGGCCTGCTGCTGGACGTCCTGCGGGCCTCGGGGCACCCGGTGGAACACGCCGCGTTGGACATCACCTGGCACGACCTCGCGCAGCGGGCGCGGGCCCTGGACGGCCTTGTCGCCGACGGGCTGATCCACCCGCTGCCCGACGGCCGCTACGCCCTGCCCGGCCACAAAGGCACCGGGCAGCGGCGCAACGAACGCCCTACTCCGCGGTGATGTTCGCCGTCGGCGGCTCGTCGGGAATCAGCGCGGCAGACGGCTTGGGCTCGCCACGGAAGCTGAACTTCTGCGGCCCGTCCTTGACCATCGGATCCTCGGGAGTGGTGTCGACGACCACGATCTGGCCCGGCAGCAACTCGCCGAACAGGATCTTCTCGCTCAAGGCGTCTTCGATCTCGCGCTGGATGGTCCGGCGAAGCGGCCGGGCACCGAGCACGGGGTCGTAGCCCTTCTTCGCCAGCAGCTGCTTGGCGCTGGTCGTGAGCTCGAGACCCATGTCCTTGTTGCGCAGCTGGACATCGAGCCGAGCAGCCATCAGGTCGACGATCTCGACGATCTCGTCCTGGGTCAGCTGGTGGAACACGATGATGTCGTCGATGCGGTTCAGGAACTCGGGCCGGAAATGCTGCTTGAGCTCGTCGTTGACCTTGTTCTTCATGCGCTCGTAGGTGCTGCTCTCGTCGTTCGACCCCTGGAAGCCCAGGCTCACGGCCTTTGAGACGTCGCGAGTGCCCAGGTTGGTGGTCAGGATCAGCACCGTGTTCTTGAAGTCCACGACGCGTCCCTGGCCGTCGGTGAGGCGGCCGTCCTCGAGCACTTGCAGCAGCGTGTTGAACACGTCGGGATGAGCCTTCTCGATCTCGTCGAAGAGCACCACGCTGAACGGCTTGCGACGCACCTTCTCGGTCAGCTGACCGCCCTCGTCGTACCCGACGTACCCGGGCGGCGCGCCGACGAGGCGCGAGACGGTGTACCGATCGTGGTACTCGGACATGTCGAGCTGGATCAGCGCGTCGTCGTCGCCGAAGAGGAACTCGGCCAGCGCCTTGGACAGCTCGGTCTTACCGACGCCGGACGGGCCGGCGAAGATGAACGATCCACCGGGACGCTTCGGGTCCTTCAGGCCGGCCCTGGTGCGCCGGATGGCCTGGCTGACCGCCTTGATCGCCTGCTCCTGGCCGACCACGCGCTTGTGCAGCTCATCTTCCATGCGCAGCAGGCGAGAGGTCTCTTCTTCGGTGAGCTTGAAGACCGGGATGCCGGTCCAGGTGGCCAGCACTTCGGCGATCTGCTCGTCGTCGACCTCGGCGACGACGTCGAGGTCGCCGGCCTTCCACTCCTGCTCGCGCTTGGCTTTCTCGGCCTGCAGTGTCTTCTCTTTGTCCCGTAACGACGCGGCCTTCTCGAAGTCCTGCGCGTCGATCGCGGACTCCTTCTCGCGCCGGACGTCGGCGATGCGATCGTCGAACTCGCGCAGGTCCGGCGGAGCGGTCATGCGACGGATGCGCATGCGCGCGCCCGCCTCGTCGATCAGGTCGATCGCCTTGTCGGGCAGGAACCGGTCGCTGATGTAGCGATCAGCGAGGCCGGCAGCCGCGACGAGCGCCGCATCGGTGATCGAGACGCGGTGGTGCGCCTCGTACCGGTCGCGCAGGCCCTTGAGGATCTCGATCGTGTGCGCGACGGTCGGCTCGCCGACCTGCACCGGCTGGAAGCGGCGCTCGAGGGCCGCGTCCTTCTCGAGGTGCTTGCGGTACTCGTCGAGGGTCGTCGCACCGATCGTCTGCAGCTCGCCACGAGCCAGCATCGGCTTGAGGATGCTCGCCGCGTCGATGGCGCCTTCGGCGGCACCCGCACCCACCAGGGTGTGGATCTCGTCGATGAACATGATGATGTCGCCGCGCGTGCGGATCTCCTTGAGCACCTTCTTGAGGCGCTCCTCGAAGTCACCGCGGTAGCGCGAACCGGCAACCAGCGAGCCGAGGTCGAGCGTGTACAGCTGCTTGTCCTTGAGCGTCTCGGGGACCTCACCCTTGACGATGGCCTGCGCGAGGCCTTCGACGACGGCGGTCTTGCCGACGCCCGGTTCGCCGATGAGGACAGGGTTGTTCTTGGTACGCCGGCTGAGCACCTGCATGAGGCGCTCGATCTCTTTCTCACGTCCGATCACCGGGTCGAGCTTGCCTTCGCGTGCCGACTGGGTGAGATTTCGGCCGAACTGGTCGAGGACCAGCGAGGTGGACGGCGCCGATTCAGACGCGGTGCCCGCCGGCTCCTTGCTCTGGTAGCCGTTGAGCAGCTGGATGACCTGCTGGCGGACCTTGTTGAGATCGGCGCCCAGCTTGACGAGCACCTGGGCGGCGACGCCCTCGCCCTCGCGGATGAGGCCCAGCAGGATGTGTTCGGTGCCGATGTAGTTGTGCCCGAGCTGCAGAGCCTCGCGCAACGACAGCTCGAGGACCTTCTTGGCTCGCGGCGTGAACGGGATGTGCCCGCTCGGGGCCTGCTGGCCCTGGCCGATGATCTCTTCGACCTGCTGGCGCACCGCATCCAGGGAGATGCCGAGCGACTCCAGGGCCTTGGCGGCGACGCCTTCACCCTCGTGGATGAGGCCCAGCAGGATGTGTTCGGTGCCGATGTAGTTGTGGTTGAGCATCCGGGCCTCTTCTTGGGCCAGGACGACGACGCGACGCGCGCGGTCAGTGAACCTCTCGAACATTGGGCAAGCTCCTTCCGCGCCTGATACCCGCTACGTCGACTCTAGTCCTGAGAGCCAACAAACCGCCGGGGTGCAATCGAACCGCGGGTATACCTCCCCAACGACGCGCGCCCGCCGGTGATGCCCGTGCCACGTCCGCTCACAGCGAACGGCGGGCCGTTCAGGCGGGCAGAACGTCGGGATACGCGAGATCCGCGCCGCGGTGCCGCACCCGATTGGCCCCGTCGACGAACACCACGCGCGGCTCGTAGGCCTTCGCCTCGGTGTCCGGCATCGACGCGTAGCTGATGATGATCACCAGATCGCCGGAGTGAACCAGGTGCGCAGCCGCGCCATTTATGCCGATTACGCCCGAGCCGCGCTCACCTTCGATGACATAGGTCTCGAGGCGAGCACCGTTCGTTACGTCGACGACGGCCACCTGCTCACCCGCGAGCAGGTCGGCCGCGTCCATCAGATCGGCGTCGATCGTGATGGATCCGACGTAGTGAAGATCGGCCTGGGTCACGGTCACGCGATGCAGCTTGCTCTTGAGCATCGTGCGGTACATGCCTGTCATGGCAACGAGGGTAAGTTCCGTCGGTCGGCAGATTCGCGCCGCGGTGAGGAGAACCACATGCCCGAGATCCAGCTCGGCGCGGTCGCCGGGGGCTCCGCGCGCCTGAAGGGCTACGTGGCGCGACCGGCCGGCGCAGGCCAGTGGCCCGGCGTCGTGGTCATCCACGAGGCATGGGGCCTCGATGACGTGATGCGCCGGCAGGCCGACCGAATGGCGGCGGCCGGCTACCTGACCCTGGCCCCGGACCTGTTCAGCGACGGTGGCGCGCTGCGGTGCATCGCGTCCACGATGCGTTCGATGGTGACGACAAGGGGCCGGCCCTTCGCCGACATCGAGGCCGCGCGGCAGTGGCTTCTGGCGCAGGGCGACTGCACGGGCAAGACGGGCATCGTCGGGTTCTGCATGGGCGGAGGCTTCGCGCTGGCGGTCGCGGACACCGGCTTCGACGCGGCTTCGGTGAACTACGGCGTGCTTCCTCGCGACCTGAACGCGGCGATGGGCAACGCCTGCCCGATCGTCGCGAGCTACGGCAGGAAGGACTTCGGCGCGGCGCGGAGCGTTCGCCGCCTCGACGAGGCGCTCGCCACGCACGCAGTCGAGCACGACGTCAAGCTCTATCCGAACGCCGGTCACTCGTTCCTGAACGACGCGCCCGACGGACCGCTGTTGCTGCGGCCATTGTTGAAGGTGCTGCACATGGGACCAGAACCGGAATCAGCCAAGGACGCGTGGCGCCGAATCGAAACGTTCTTCGCCACGCACCTGGGCGACTAGCACGCGCGGCCCGCCGAAATGGTCTCGGCGGGCTGGACGCGGATGTGGCAGTCGTGCATTACCCGTTCCTGGTGGCGTTAGCCGCCAGATTCAGTTCTTGGCGTGATAGGCCTCGAGAACCGTAGCGGGAATGCGGCCCTTCTCGCCGACCTTGAAGCCGTTCTTGCGGGCCCACTCGCGAATGGCCTGCGTCTGCTCGCGATCGCCTCGTGCCGCTGAACGCCCGCCGCGCCGAGCCGGGCCGCTCTGGGCCCGACCACCGCGACCGGCACGGCGTCCGCTGCCGACGTACACCGCGAACGCGTCGCGGAGCTTGCTCGCGTTCTTGGCGGAAAGATCGATCTCGTAGTTGGCTCCGTCGATTGCAAAGGCAACTGTTTCGGACGCCTCCGTGCCGTCAAGATCGTCGATCAGCTGCACGATGTGCTTCTGTGCCATTACCTGTACTCCTCAGTCCGGGCCGTCCAAGTATCCAAACGACCATAGCCTAGGCAATTATGATGATGGCGGGTTCGACACTCAGATCCGGTTCAGGAATTACTGAGGTTTCAGCAATGGGAACAGAATCGTCTCGCGAATCCCTCGACCTGTCAGCAACATGACCAGACGGTCCAGGCCCATGCCCATTCCACCGGTCGGCGGCATTCCGTATTCGAGCGCGCGCAGAAAGTCCTCGTCCAGCTGCATCGCCTCGGGATCGCCTCCGGCCGCGGCGATCGACTGCTCGACGAGCCGGCGACGTTGTTCGACCGGATCCACCAGCTCGGAGTAGGCCGGTGCGATCTCGACGCCGCCGATGATGAGATCCCATGCCTCCGCCAGCCGGGGGTCCTCACGATGAGGACGCGCCAACGGCCTGACGTCGACCGGGTAGTCCGTGACGAACGTCGGCTGGATCAACGAGTGCTCGACGAGCTTCTCGTGCAGTTCGAGGACGATCTCGCCCGCAGTCCAGTCGGGCTTGAGCACGACCGAGAGCCGTTCGGCGTAGCGGCGCAGCGTCGCGACGTCGGTGTCGGGAGTGACGGCCTCGCCGACCGCCTCGGACACCGCGTCATGGATGGTGACGACCCGCCAGGTACCGGCGAGGTCGATCTCGACACCGTCGGGCGTCACCGGGTTGTCGACTCCAGCGGCGTGGGCAGCCGCCAGGATCAGAGCGCGGGTGAGCTCGGCCATCGTGTTGTAGTCGCCGTAGGCCTCGTACGCCTCGAGCATCGTGAACTCGGGCGAGTGGGACGAGTCGACACCCTCGTTGCGGAAGGTGCGACCGAGTTCGTAGACCTTCTCGATCCCGCCCACGATGCACCGCTTGAGATACAACTCGGTGGCGATGCGCAGCGACATGTCGAGGTCGAACGCGTTGAGGTGGGTGTGGAACGGGCGCGCCGCCGCACCGCCGTGCACGGCCTGCAGAATCGGCGTCTCGACCTCGAGGTAGCCGCGCGCGTGCAGTGACTCGCGTATCGATCGGGCGACGCTGGCGCGGATGTGGACGACGTCGCGAGCCTCGGGCCGCACGATCAGATCGACATAGCGCTGGCGCACTCTGGTCTCCTCCGACAGCGGCTTGTGCGCCACCGGCAGCGGACGCAGCGCCTTCGCGGTGATCTGCCACCCGTCAGCGAGGACGGATAGCTCGCCGCGCTTGGACGAGATCACCTCGCCGTGGACGAAGACCAGGTCACCGAGGTCGACGTCGGCCTTCCACGCGGCGAGCGACTCCTCGCCGATCCGGTCGAGCGACAACATGATCTGCAACTCGACGCCGCCCTCACGGAGCGTCGCGAAGCAGAGCTTGCCGGCGTTGCGCACGAAGATCACGCGGCCGGTGACGCCTACCACCACACCCGTCTCGGCGCCGGCTTCGAGCTCGGGATACTCCGACCGGATCTGGGCCAACGAGTGGGTGCGCGCGACCCCCACCGGAAAGGGAGGCGTCGCAGAGTCGGCCATCAGGCGGTCGTACTTGGCGCGCCGAATCCGAAGCTGTTCGGGAAGGTCGTCCACGGGCTCGTCGGCGGTCACCACGCAAGCCTATCGAGGTCGGAATCCGGGGCTCGCCTGACGAATGTCACCGCCGATCGACCATCTGCAGCGGCGGAGCCTAGAGGTTGCGCTCGTAGATGAGACGCAGCCCGAGCAGGGTGAGGTCGGGCTCGTAGCGCGTGACGGTTTCACAGTGCTCGATGACGAGGGTGGCCAGTCCGCCGGTGGCGATCACCTCGACGGCGGCGGGGTCGTCGGGATTCAGCGCGACGCTCAACCGGCGCACCAGCCCGTCGACCTGGCCGGCGAAGCCGTACAGGATGCCCGACTGCAGCGCCTCGACCGTGCTCTTGCCGATCGGGCCACGCGGGGCGACGAGCTCGACCATGCGCAGCTGTGCGGCGCGCGCGGCCAGCGCGTCCATCGAGATCTCGATACCCGGGGCCAGGGCACCGCCGAGGAACTCGCCGCGCGAACTCACGACGTCGAAGTTCGTCGTCGTGCCGAAGTCGACGACGATCGCCGGACTGCCCTGGACCAGGTGGTGCGCGGCGAGCGTGTTGACGATCCGGTCGGCGCCGACCTCCTTCGGGTTCTCGTACTGCAGGCTCACGCCCGTGCGTACGCCCGGCTCGACGAGGATCGTCGGGATGTGCGGGTAGTAGGTGGCGAGCATGACGCGCAACTCGCGCAGTGCGGCGGGGACCGTCGAGCACGCGGCGGTGCCGGTGATCTCGTGGTCGGTGAGCAGCCCGCGGAACGTCAACGCCAGCTCGTCCGCCGTGCTGCGCGCATCGGTCTTGATGCGCCACGACCGTTCGAGCTTCTCGCCGTCGAACACGCCGAGGACCGTGTTGGTGTTGCCGATGTCGATCGCGAGCAGCATCGCCGTGGCCGTCCTAAGCCTCGATGTCAGTGGAGACGTCGCTGGGCAGGTTTCGTGAGATGTCCAAACCGATGTCGAGAACCGGCGCCGAGTGCGTGAGCGCGCCGACTGAAAGGTAGTCGACGCCGGTTTCGGCCACCGCCCGGGCGTTTCTGAGTTCCAGTCCGCCCGACGCCTCGAGCAGGGCGCGCCCACCCGCGTACTCGACGACGGCGCGCATGTCGGCCGGCGACATGTTGTCGAGCAGGACGAGTTGCGCGCCGGCGTCGATGACCTCCCGCGCCTGCTCGACCGTGTCGACCTCGGTCTCGATCGTCAGCTCGCGGTGCGCCGCACGGACCAGGTTGAAGGCGTTCACGACACCACCGGCGGCTGCGACGTGGTTGTCCTTGACGAGCGCCGCGTCCGACAACGACATGCGGTGATTGAGCCCACCCCCGCATCGCACGGCGTACTTCTGCAGGGCCCGCAGGCCCGGCAGCGTCTTGCGGGTGTCGCGGATGTGCGCACCAGTGCCCTCGACCGCGTCGACCCAGCGCCGGGTAAGGGTGGCGACGCCGCTGAGGTGACAGAGGATGTTCAACGCCGTGCGTTCCGCCGTCAGCATGTCGCGTACCGGTCCGCGGACGGTCGCCAGCACCTCGCCGGACGTGACCCGCGCGCCGTCGGCCGTGCCCAGTTCCACCAGCAGCCGTCCCTGGCTCACGACCTGGAAGACATAGACCGCGATCGGCAGTCCGGCGACGACGCCGTCACCCCGCGGAACGAGGTCAGCGCTCGCCATGGCGTGGGCCGCGATCGTCGCGGCGGTGGTGACGTCACCCGCATCGCCGATGTCCTCGGCGAGCGCCCTGCCGACGACCTCCTCGACGATGTGCCGCGCGAGCCCCGGCGCGAGTTCGGTTGTGCTCATCGCGAGCCGCCCTCGCGGAACGTGGTCCGCAGCGAACCGTCGGTCTCGAGAGTCGTGTCCACGTTTCCCCGCCAGTGCTCGTCGTCGCGATCCGGAAAGTCGTCGCGCCAATGCGATCCACGCGTCTCTTCACGCAGGCGAGCGGCGTTGACCAGCACCGTCGCGACTGTGAGCAGGTTGGTGGCCTCCCAGTTCTCGGTGCTGGCCTCGCCGGGGTTGGCTGCAGCGAGCTCCTCGAGGCCTCGCCCCGCGGCGTCGAGACCCTTGAGGTCACGCAGCACGCCGGCGTGCCGCGACATGAGCTGCTGCAACTGTGGCCGCGCCGCATCGCTCAACAGCCCCGATGCCGCAGGCGCTCGAGCCACGTCCAGGCGATCGTCGGCGTGCGTCGGCGCGGCCAGGCGTCGGACGACGGCCTCGGCGATCCGCCGTCCGAAGACCAGGCCTTCCAGCAGCGAGTTGGACGCCAACCTGTTCGCGCCGTGAACGCCCGTGCACGCGGACTCGCCGCACACGAACAGCCCGGGCACGGACGACTCCCCCGAGAGGTCGGTGCGGACGCCGCCGCTGGCGTAGTGGCTCGCCGGGATGACCGGGATGAGCTCGGTGACCGGGTCGATCCCGAGCGACAGCAACGTCGCGTAGATCGTGGGGAACCGCACCCGCCACTTCTCGCCGCCGAAGTGGCGGGCGTCCAGCCACATGTGCTCGGCGCCCGTCTCGGCCATCCGCCGGACGATCGCCTTCGCCACGACATCGCGCGGAGCGAGATCGGCGAGTTCGTGCTGGCCTTGCATGAACCGCACACCGTCGTCGTCCACGAGGAACGCGCCCTCGCCGCGGACGGCTTCGCTGACCAGCGGCTGCTGCCCGTGCGAGTGCGCTCCCAGCCACGCAACCGTCGGGTGGAACTGGACGAACTCCAGGTCGCGCACGACGGCGCCGGCTCGCAGCGCGGCGGCCACCCCGTCACCCGTCGAGACACTGGGGTTGGTGGTGGAGGCGAACACCTGGCCGATGCCGCCCGTTGCCAGCACGACAGCTCGCGCACGAACCGCGCCGACCCCGTCGCGCTGACCTTCGCCCATGACGTGCAACGTCACTCCCGCCGCAGCCCCCGAGACGTCGCGAAGCACGTCGAGCACGAGAGCGTGCTCGATGACCTCGACGCCGGACGCGTCGAGGACGCGAGTCACCAAGGCGCGTTCGATCTCGGCGCCCGTGGCGTCGCCTCCGGCATGCGCGATGCGGTCGCGGTGGTGGCCGCCCTCACGCGTCAGCGACAGGCCGCCGTCGCGATCGCGATCGAATCGCGCACCCGTCTGCGCCAGCTCGCGCACCGCCGCCGGCCCTTCGCGCACGAGGACGCGGACGGCAGCCTCGTCGCACAGGCCCGCTCCCGCGAGGATCGTGTCGGCGAAGTGCTCCTCGGGCGAGTCCTCCACGCCGAGAGCGGCCGCGATCCCACCCTGTGCCCAGCGGGTGGAGCCCGCGGCGATCAGGTCCTTGGTGACCAGCATGACGCGCAAGGCGGACTGCCGCGAGATGTGCAACGCGGCCGTCAAGCCGGCGATCCCCGACCCGACGATCACGACGTCGGTCTCTGCCGTCCAGCCAGGAGCGGGGGCGATGAGGCGGCGGGCGAGATTCACAGCGTCACCGCGATGTTGTCGATGAGTCGCGTCGATCCGACTCGGGCCGCGACGAGCAGCCGAGCGGCACCGTGGGCAGGGGGTTCGTCGAGATCGACCCCTCGCAGCCGCAGGTAGTCGACGCTGATTCCCGGCTCGTCGGCGAGCACACTCGAGGCCGTCCGCACCACCGCAGCCGGGCCGTCGGATGCAGCCTCGCGTCCCGCCGCGAGAGCACGTGACAGGACCAGCGCCGCGGTGCGCTGCGACTGCGACAGATAGAGGTTGCGGCTCGACAGCGCCAGCCCGTCGGGCTCGCGCACAGTCGGCACGCCGACGATGGCGGCCGTGAGCTCGAGGTCGAGAGCCATGCGGCGAATCAACGTCAACTGCTGGAAGTCCTTCTCACCGAAGTACGCGCGGTCCGGACGCACCAGGTTGAGGAACTTCGCGACGACGGTGAGCACGCCGGCGAAATGCGTCGGACGCACCTCGCCCTCGAGTTCAGCGCCCAGCGGCCCGGGATCGACGGTGACCATGGGATCGCCGTGCGGATAGACGTCCGCTGCCGACGG
>Ga0209014_10000571_pt1 | contig 21638 bp, 19 predicted proteins | sample BarGraNGADG00212_FD_184491 | JGI IMG/M metagenome (GOLD analysis project Ga0209014, IMG submission 184491) | Arctic peat soil microbial communities from Barrow, Alaska - Barrow Graham LP Ref core NGADG0002-212 (SPAdes) (version 2) | ecosystem: Environmental > Terrestrial > Soil > Wetlands >...
ATATTCCTCCCAGCCCGAACATGACGCAGGGGCCGAACTGGGGATCGCGGATCATCCCCACGACCAGCTCCCGCCCGCCCTTCACCATCTCCTGAACAAGATAATCCGCATTCTTCACGGGGGACGCTTCGCCGATCCGCTTGAAGGCCGCTTCGAGATCCGCCTCATCGCGCAGATCGACCGCTACCAGACCGCTTTCGGTCTTGTGGCTCACCTCCGGAGAGCAGATCTTCAGCACCACCGGGTAGCCGATCTTGGCGGCGGCCTTTTTCACCTCATCCCAATCCCGCGCCAGAACCCCCTTCGCCGTCGGAATCCCGTAAGCCGCCAGCAGAAGGCTGCTCTCATATTCCGAAAGGGTCCGGCGGTTTTTCCCCATCGCCTTTTTCAACAGACTCTCTATTTCTTTCATATCGCATCCTTTTTCCCGGCGCCGCGATCCATGTATCTGCGGCACTGCGCCAATATGGAAAGGACCTCGAACGGCTCCTCGATCATCGGAAAAGTCGGTACGCCCCTCGGTTCCAGAAACGCCTTGGCGGCCTCCATATGCTTTTTTTCCGCACTGAAGGTGACGTAGATCGGTTTTTCCGGATATCTCCGGGCGAGATCCACGACGAACTGGAGGTCGGGAACGCCGGTCTCATCCGTGATCATCAGAATCGGAACAACGGCGTCGATATGGGGATCCTTCAAAACCGCTTCCATCCCCTCCCGGTACGCGAATTCGATCCCATGTACAATGGCCGACGGCCAGATGTCGACGGGATTGCGCATGCGGATGTACGGCGGACTGATCTCCTGCAGGCGCCTGCGGCTGGATTCCTCCAGGGCCGGCACTTCCAGGTTCCAGTACTTCTGGCACATGTCGGTCATCGCCACAAGCATGGCCCCCGAAGGCGCCAGATAACTCACGCGGTTTCCCCTTGGGAGCGGCATGGCGGACAAGGCCTTCGCCGCAAGGATCAGATGGGAATACTTATAAATCCTGGCAATGCCGGCCTGTTTCAATGCCCCGTCAATGATGCGATCATCGGAGGCCAGCGCGGCGGTGTGCGCCCCAGCGGCGTGCGAACCGCCTTCAGTGCTTCCCCCTTTCAGCATGATGATCGGCTTGCGCCGGGTCGTCTCCCGCGCGATCTCGAAAAAACGCCTCGGGCTTTTCAGGCTCTCCAGATAGACAAAAATGGCCTCGGTCTCCGGGTCCGTTGCATAATATTCGAGGACATCGCTCTCATCAACATCGACCTTGTTGCCGATACCGACAACGCGCGCCACGCCGTAGTGCTCCCCTGTGGCAATATAACGCATGGTGTGCGTGGCGAAGTTGCCCGTCTGGGCGATATAGGAGATAGGACCCCGGGGGATCCGCCCCAGCGGGAAAAAACTCGATGTAAAATTGAACGGGGTGGAGGTCACTCCGGAGGTGTTCGGCCCGATGACCCGGACGCCCGTCTCCTTCACAACCGCTTCGAGTTCCGCCTGCAGGAGCCGCCCCTCCTCGTCCACTTCGGAAAATCCCCCGGCTGCCAGCACAATCGCGTTGATTCCCCTGGCTGCACATTCTCTGATCGCCTGGGGATTTTGTATTGCCGGAAGAATGATCACGGCGAGATCGATCCCCTCGGGAAGATCGCCGATGGAACAGTGGACCTTCTTCCCCAGGATCTCGCCGCCCTTGGGATTGACGAGGTAAAGTTCTCCCGAATAACCGTTGGCCGCGATATTCAGAAGGATATCATTGCCCGGTTTGTGGCGACCCGAGGTCGCTCCGATCACCGCAACGCTGCGAGGTTCAAAAAACGAATCCAGTTTTCGGATCACACGATCTCCTTTCACTTTTTTAAGTGTACAAGGATCTTTATCACAGGTAACGGATGGGGATCAATTACCTTTCTTTCCCAACCGCATCGCCAGCCCCTGCTTTTCGATGCCGGAATACTCCCCTTGACACACAAAATCCTTCTTCATATACTCCGACCGCGAAAAAGCAATGCCTTATCAATAATAAACGCATGGCTGACATGGGGTTGACCTTCCGGTATCTCGACCCCGCCGGGTACAACAAGTACTGGGACTAGCACGAGGCATTGCTGAAAGAACTGCTGCCGCTGACGAAAGAGTAACAAGCATCACGGCACATCACCGGCAACTCAGGGACGGAGGAATTTCCGTCCCACGACGTCCGGCTGGACCGGTCCGCCGCCGGAGAGGAAAGGATAACTGAATGAATAACTATCGCGTTCTTATTACTTCAATCTTTCTCCATCCCGGTGGTGAGGTCGATCGGAGACTCCGGGCGGAAGGATGGGAACCCATCTACAAGCCGCTGCTCGGGCCCCGGAGTGAGGACGAACTGATCGACCTCCTCCGGGGGGTGGACGGAGTCATCGTCTCGAGCGACCCGTTCACGGCCAGGGTTATCGAGGCCTCCCCCCAGATGAAGGTCATCTCACGGACAGGCGTCGGTTACGACGCCATCGACCTGAAGGCGGCCACGGCGCGGGGGATCATCGTCTGCAACACCCCCGGGGTGAACCGCCACGCAGTGGCCGAATGGACCTTTGCCCTGCTGCTCTCCTGCACCCGCAAACTCAAGGAGAACCAAGCGGAAGTCCGCAAGGGGGGATGGACCCGCCACGAGGGGATGGATCTTTCCGAAAAGACCCTCGGACTCGTAGGACTGGGGACCGTCGGCAAAGAGGTGGCCCAGCGGGCGAGCGCCTTCGAGATGCGGATCCTCGCCTGCGACGTGATCCGGGACACCCAGTTTGCCGAAGCGCACCACGTAGCCTTCGTTCCTCTGGAAGAGCTGCTCCGCGAGAGCGACTTCGTCAGCCTCCACGCCTTCTTGAACGACAAGACCCGCCATCTCATCAATGCAGAGCGCCTCTCCCTGATGAAACCGACCGCCTTTCTGATCAACACGGCGCGCGGCGGGATCGTCGACACGGAGGCGCTCTGCCGGGCGCTCACGGAGAAACGGATCGCGGGCGCCGCCTTGGACGTTTTCGAGGGCGAACCGCTACGTGCCGACAGCCCCCTGCGGGCACTGGAGAACGTCTACCTGAGCCCGCACGTGGGCGGGGCCACCGCGGACGCCCGGCGACTCTCGGGCGCCATGGCGGCGGAGAACCTGATCTGTGCGCTAAAGGGGGAACGGCCCTCGGGGATCCTGAATCCGGATGTCCTGGCTCGCTGACCGACGAGAAACGGACGAGTGTCGCCCTGGGGCGAGCAGCTGGCCGCAGCAGACTATCCGAGCTTGATCTGGCAGTCCGGGGCCTTTGCCAGCACCCACGGTTTGCCGGCCTTCAGGAGCGCGCTGTTGAGCGGATGCGGAATCGTCTCACGGACCACCTCCGCCACCTCCAGAAGGGCGTCGAGATTTACCCCGCACGCGATCCCCATCTCGTCGAGCATGTTGACCAGATCCTCCGTGGCGACGTTCCCCGCCGCATTCGGGGCGTACGGGCATCCCCCCAGCCCCCCGATGGCCGCGTCGAATTGGGTGATCCCCGCCTGCATTGCCGCAAGGATATTGGCCAAAGCCAGGTCCCGATGGTTGTGAAGATGGAGAAGCCACTGCACATCCGGATATTTATCCAGAAGATACGCCACGGTGTCGTACACCTGTGTCGGACTGGCGAAGCCGACCGTATCCGCCAGTCCGACACTTTTGATGCCCATCGCCACATACCGGTCCGCCACCCGCTCGATCTGCCGGAGGGAAACCTTCCCTTCGAAGGGACAGCCGAAACCGCAGGCCATGCCACCGCTCACCGCGATTCCCTTGTCCAGGATCATCGGTACCAGGGTTTCGAACTCCTTGAGGGTCTCGTCGATGGAGCGATTGGCGTTGGAGCGGTTATGGGATTCAGTGACCGACATCATCAGGTTGATCTTGTCGGGCTTGAGCGGCAGCGCTCGCTGGACCCCCTTGAGGTTCGGAACCAGGAGCCGGTACGAAACGTCCGGACGCCGGTCGATCTTCGTCATTACCTCCTCGGCATCGGCCAGTTGTGGAACCGCCTTGGGGTGAACAACGGAGGATACCTGGATATTCTTCAACCCGGCTCGGATCAGGCCATTGACGATTTCAATCTTCTTCTGCGTGGGGATGAACTGTTTCTCGTTCTGAAAGCCGTCCCGCGGCCCCACATCGACGATCGTTACTTTCTTTGGAAGATTCATGGGATCAATCCTTTCATTTGTCTCTTCGTTCAAAACGTTTCCCAGTTTGATGCCAACGCCATAGGTTCGCTCGGATGCGTCGGGCTTACAGTGGACCGATGACCCCCTCGCTTTTGAGCGCCGCAATCCGGTCCCGATCCAATCCCAACGCGAGAAGCAGCTCTTCACCGCCCTCTCCGGGAGCGGGTGGATCGTTTCGAAGCCCGAAATCGTAGTTGCCCAGCCGTACGGGAATCCTCGGAAGTTTCGTCTTCCTTCCGTCCGGAAGCGTTGTTTCCAGCAGACCGCCCGATGCGTTCAGATGAGGATCGTCAAAAAGATCCTCGGGCCGGGCGATGGGTGCGAACGGAATGCAGGCATCCTCCGCATTTTTCATGATCTCGGCCTTGGTCAATTTCGCCAGGCGACGGTTAAGCTCCGGCATGAGCCACTCGCGCTCGTCCACACGACTGTTGTTGGTGGCCAGCCGACTGTCGGCCAGGAGATCGTCATAGCCGAAACTCTTGCAGAACCGCTGCCAGTGCGCATCGCTGGTGAGACCCACGAACACCTTATTCTTATCGGACGTTTCAAAGAGGTCATAGACCGACCAGGAGCGGCCACGCTCCGGCATGGGGGGCGACGCCTGCCCGGTGATGGCGGCCACGGCCATGTTCTGGGCCATCAGCATGACCACGGATTCAAACAAAGTGGCCAGCACATGCTGACCTCGACCGGTCCGCTCCCGTTCGTAGAGCGCCGTCAGGATTCCGATCACGCCATAGCTTCCCCCCATGATGTCCAGGACCGAGGCCCCCGCCCGCAGAGGTCTGCCCGCGGGGCCGGTCATATAGGCCAACCCGCCCATCATCTGGCACACCTCGTCGAGGGCGGGCCGTTTCTCATAAGGGCCCGGCATGAAGCCTTTCAATGAACAGAAGATCAGGCGGGGGTTGATCCCGCTCACCCGCTTGTAGTCAAAGCCCAGCCGGTCGATCGTGCCCGGCGCATAATTTTCTACGAGTACGTCCGCGGTCTCGATGAGGCGGTCCATGATCTCCTTCCCTTCGGGGCTCTTCAGGTTCAGGATGATGCTCCGTTTGTTCCGGTTGAAGGCCGGGAAAAAGCCGGTTCCAAACCCTTTGATCCGTCGGGTTTCATCCCCCTGCGGCGTCGGTTCGATCCGAATGACCTCCGCCCCCATATCGGCCAGGACCATGCCCGCCGTCGGCCCCATGACTGCGAGCGACAATTCCAGAACCCGAATCCCCGTCAAGGGCAGTCGCGCAGTTTCATTTTTCCTTTGTTCCATCCGCTTCTCCTCTGTATATGATTATTGATACCCTAATTGATTCGATCCGTCCGTCTCTCCTTTTTTCGATTATCTTTACAGCGGCCGCTTCCTTCTGCCACATGTGGCATGCCGGTTTGTTCTCAAGTATGCTGCTCCCCTGCGCCGGAAGCCCCATTTTCATTTTCTTCGAAATGGGGGATGATATCGGATCCGTATTGCATGAGAATGATCTCGGCATTCTCCCCATGTTTGGCCAAGACCATCTCAATGGCCTGCTCAACCGTATCGGCCCTGCGCGTAAACATCGCCTTGAGCGTCTCATCGTCTATCCGTCTGGTCACCAGGATCAAATCCGCCCTTTTCAGGCAGCGCGAGAACAGCCAGGCCTTGGAGGAGCCGATGCTGTAACCTTCCCGGATGAACCGGTCGATCACATCTTGAGGGTAGACGGCGGATGCCATCCATTCATAGAATCCGCGCGCCCCCACCCCATCCTTGCATTCCGCCAGGAGGATGACGGTTCCTCCCTCTTTGACCACAAGCTCGGAGGCAGCCATGGATTTCTGGGACTGCCAGAGATCAAAGTCCTTGGGATAACCTCCGGGGGTGGTGATGACGACATCCGCCGGGTGGGGTACCTTGACCTCAAAAATCTCACGGCTCGTCTTCACCCCTTCAAACCAGGCTTTTTCCACATCTCCCGCCACGACCTGCGTGATTTCCTTGCGATGGTTCTGGACCGTGTTCAGGATAAAATCCACTTTGGCCATTTTGGCCGCTTCAAGCGCGTTCTCGTGAAACAGGTTTCCTTCCACCCAACCCATGGCCGGCTTGTCCGAACGCATTCCAAACCCGTGATGCTGCTTCAAGGTTGCCAAACTGGCGATCCCCGGCAGAACGCTCTTTCGGCCTCCGGAAAATCCCGCACCCTGATGGGGGGCGATCGTTCCCGTCAGGATCTTCACGTCCCTTTCCCAAAATTGACGGTTGATCACCACGGGCATTCCGCTGCTGGTCTTCCCCAACTCCACCATGATCTTATCGTCTTGGCTGTGGTGGTTCACGACCGTGAACCGCCGCACGATCTCCTTTCCCAGCATCCCTTCCAGCTCTTCTTGGGTGTTGTCGCGGTGGGTGCCGGTGGCCACCAGCATAAGAATCTGATCATCTTCCATTCCCGCTTCGTTGAGTTCATGGATAAGATGGGGAAGGAGTCTGTCGGTGGCTGTGGGGCGGGTGATATCGTTGACGACGATGACCGCATCCTTCTTCCCCCGAGCGATCTCCCGGAGTCTCTTGCTCCCGATGGGATTCTCAAGGGCTTTTTGGATTGCATCGACCTCATTCTTCAGGCCCGGTTTGTAATGGGGCTTGAGGGTGGCCACGAAATTCTTTCCGGGAATTCGGATTTCAACTTCCCCCTGACCATAGGGAACCCTCTCCACATGAAATGCTTGATTTCCAGACATCTTTTGTTCCATCTTTCTGATCTGAGGGGAAACTTCCCCTATTCCCGCTATTTTCAAGCCCTGAGAGTTTCGGCAGGCCCAGGGAGGGTTCATAGGCGGCCCCGGATCGGATCCGGGACCGCCGTACGGGCGAACGTCATTCGCGCTTGGCTCTATTTCAGCAGGGGCTCCAGTTCTTTCACCATCGTCTCGGACTCTTCCCAGAATTTGCTGAGCTGGGCGGGGTCCATGTACCGGACCGACAGGCCCATCTCCACCATCCGCTTCTTGTGCTCCTCGGTGGCCATGACCTTCTTCATGGCGCCGCTCAGCGTGTTCACGATCTCCTTGGGGGTCCCGGCGGGTAGAACGTACCCGCGCGACGAGGCACTGTAGATTTTGTACCCCTGGGCCTCGAAGGTCTTGACGCCCGGCAGGAAGGGGCTCTCTTCGTCGTCCATGACCCCCAGGACCCGGACATCCCCGCTCTTGACATGCCCGAGCACATCCGCCGCATGGCCGCAATGGACATCGATCTTACCCCCCAGGAGGGCGACCAGGGAAGGCGCCGTCCCCTGGGTGAAGCTCACCTGCGCGAACTGGGCGCCGGTCATTTTCTCCAGTTGCACGATGCCGATCTGTTCGTCGTTCCTCATGCCGCTCGAGACCGTGATGGTCTTGGGCTTCGCCTTGGCCGCCTCAACGAGGTCCTTCAGGGTTTTGTAAGGACTTTTGGTCAGCACGGCAAAGATGTTCGGATCAACCACGTGCATGGCGAGCGGCTCGAAGCTCTTGCGGTTGTACGCGGCCTTCCTTGCCGGATCCAGGTAGCCCGTAATGGTCACCGGAAAATTGACGGTCGCAAAGAAATAGCCGTCCGGCTTGGACTGGGTCAACTGGGTGAGGGAAATCTGGCCGTTTGCGCCCGTCTTGTTCACCGTCACCACGGCTACGCCCAGCTCCTTCTCCAGCCCGCTGGCCAAGATCCGAGCCCCCAAATCAGTCGGCCCCCCCGCTGCATTACCCACGATCAACTGGATGGACTTGCCCTTCTGGGGATAATCGGCCGCCCAGGCGGGTGATAACCCTACAACAAATGCCAGTACGCAGCCGGCGAGCAACACTCTTCGTCCCCAAACAGAAATACGATGTTCCACCATGTTCATATCCTCCTTTCAATCTTTAACGTTAGAGTTCTCTCGCGGCGCAACGCGCGCCTACGACCATAGCGGCTTTCCCGCCCTAACACGACGCCGACGGCAATAGTTCCGCCTGGCGCCGGAGTGACCTACACCTATGCCGCCTCCCCATCCCCCGACATCACCACCTTCCCCTTCCGGAAAAACTTGAAAGCCGGCGCTATCAAGAACAGAACCGCCAGCGCCAGCAGCACGGCGGCGATGGGGCTCGAAAAAAATATGCCGAACGATCCCTGGGAGATCTCGAGGGACTGGCGCAGCGACCGCTCCATCAGCGGCCCCAGGATGAGGGTCATCACGAGCGGGGCCAGCGGAAAATCAAACTTCCTGAGGAGATAACCGACCAACCCGAATAGGGTCATCACCGCCACGTCGAAGGCGCTGCTGCTGACGCTGTAGGAGCCCAGGATCATGAAAGCCATGATGATTCCGCAGAGGATGCCGTAAGGAATCTTCAGGATCTGGATCCAGATGCCGATCAGAGGCAGATTCAGAATCAGCAGGATGACGTTGCCGATGTAGAAGCTGGCGATGACCCCCCAGACGACATCCGCATGCTCTTTGAAGAGAAACGGGCCTGGGATGAGCCCGTGCATCAGGAACGCCCCCATGATCACTGCAATGGTGGGGGAGGAGGGAATACCCAGGGTGAAGAGCGGAATGAGGGCCCCGTTGGCGTGGGCATTGTTGGCCGTCTCGGGACCCGCCACCCCGGCCAACATGCCGGTCCCGAACCGCTCCGGATGCTTGGAGACCTTCTTTTCGGCAACGTACGCCAGGAACGAAGAGGCCGTGTTGGTTATCCCCGGAACGAGGCCGAGCGCGGTGCCGATAATGCTTCCCCGCAGGATGGGACCGACGGAATCCCGAATATCTTTCCGCGTGGGAATGAGGGTGCTCATCCTGGCCAAGACCATCTGCGCGAACGGCCTTTCGGCGTTCTCCAGGATTTCGGCCAGTCCGAACAGCCCCATGATCACCGGGACGAAACCGATTCCGTCCATGAGTTCCACGCGGCCGAAGGTGAAGCGGGGCGAGCCCCGTATGGGATCGATGCCGATCATCGCCAGGGCCAGTCCGAAAATCCCCATCATCAGCGCCTTGATCACGGACTTGCCAGCCAGACCCGTGACCATCGAGATCCCCAGCATGATCAGGGCGAAGAATTCCACCGGACCGAACTCCAGCGCCCAGCGGGTAAGTGGTCCCGCCGCAAACACGAGGGCGATGGTGGCGATCGTGCCGCCGATGAAGGAGCCGATGGCGGCGATAGAAAGCGCGACCCCCGCCCGTCCCTGCTTCGCCATCGCATAGCCGTCCAGGCAGGTGATCGCCGAAGCCGCTTCCCCCGGCACGTTCAGCAGGACGCTGGTGATCGTTCCCCCGTATTGCGTTCCGTAGAAGAGCGCGGTCAGCATGATGATGGCGCCCGTCGGGGCCATCTGGAACGTCAGAGGGATGAGCATCGCACAGCCGGCGGCCGGTCCGATACCCGGAAGCACGCCGATCAGCGTCCCCAGCGCAGATCCGATAAAGGCAAGCAGGAGATTCTGAACCGTCAATGCTATCGAAAAGCCCATGAGCAGATTCTGAATCACATCCATTTGTTCCCTCCTATAAGCCCAGATGGGCGAGAAATGCCAGGGAAGCCGCCGGAAGCTGCACATCCAGGTAGCGTCCGAACAGATGATACACCCCCACGCTGCACACAAGGGCAATGATCAAGGTCATCCAGATCGTCTGACGCCCCAGGATCATCAGCATGAATATCATGAACAGGAACATCGCCAGCTGAAACCCCAGGAGGTCCATGAGGGCGGACACCGCCGCCACAGAGACAATAATGGACAGGATGCGGACAATTCCCCCGCGCGGAGGGAGAGAGGGCCCCTCTTCCGTATTCCCCGATCGCCTCGACACCTGGACAAGCCAGATGATTCCGAGCCCTCCCAGAAGCGCACCCAGCCAGAAGGGGAAGAACCCCGCTCCGGGCCCCAGCGGGGTATAGTATTCCATGTTGTTCCAGGACTCCCACATCAAATAGGCCGAGAAGGCCAAGAAACATAGCGCGGCAATCTGGTGTTTCCGATGCATCTCTTCTCCCTATCCTCCTTCTGATCACCCGACCGAACCGCCCACGGAGACGGTGCCAATCGTGCGTTCACAGCAAGCGATGGCATAACCATGCCGTCGGTGTCAAGAAATTATATTGTTGTGGAAAAGAATACCGCCGAGATCGGGCGACGGGTGCAGAAGGTATTCAAAGCGGGAACCATTTTCGCTTGACAAGGCAGGAATTCCCTGTTAGGGAAAGCCCCGTGCAAGCCGTTGACGATCCCGTTGAACATCGGCAATGGGACTCCGGCTGTTGTCCGGATCCTCTATAATTCATAATTCTTAAAACCAGACAGGGGGGCGTATGTTCATCTGGCTTTTCCACCGCATCAGCGGCGTGACCCTGATCATTCTTTTCAGCATCAAAATCCTCACCAGCTATTTCCTGTTTACGAAAGACAAGAAGCCCGACTGGGCGCTCAGCCTGCACAGGCACCCCGTTCTGGATATCCTCATCCTGATCCTCTTCACCTTTCACAGCATGTATGGTCTCAGAACGATTGTGATAGACCTCGGTTACCGCAAAGAGAAGGAGCTGTTCTGGATAGCGAATGTCGCCGCGGCCCTCATTTCCGTGGTGTTGGTTATTCTCTATTTCCGCTTTTCATAGGGCACGGGCATGCTGAATCACGATATTCTCATTGTCGGCGGCGGTCTCACGGGGCTTCGGGCGGCCGTCGGCCTTTGCGACCGGTTCAACGTGGGACTGATCTCCAAGGTCTATCCAACGCGATCCCATTCCATCGCCGCGCAGGGGGGAATCAACGCCGCCCTGACCAACAACCCCGACAGCCGGGACGATTCCTGGGAGAAACACACCTTCGATACGATCAAGGGGAGCGATTACCTGGCCGATCAGGACGCCGTGGAAATCATGTGCAAGGAGGCCATCAAGATCGTCTACGAAATGGAGCATTGGGGATGCCCCTTCAGCCGCTTTCCCGACGGCACGATCGCCCAGCGCCCCTTCGGCGGCGCCGGCTATCCGCGGACATGCTATTCCTCCGACATCACCGGCCATGTGTTGCTCAATACCCTCTATGAAAGGGCCATCGCAAAGGGGGTTAAAATCTATCCCGAATGGTTCGTAACCTCTCTGTGCATCGAAGAAGGCCAGTGTCACGGCGTCGTGGCCCTGGATATACGCACGGGTGAGCTCATTCCCGTGCGCGCCAAAGCTACGTTCTTCGGCACCGGCGGCTATGGGCGGGTTTACCAGCACTCCACCAACGCCCTGATCAACACGGGAAGCGGCATCGGGATGGCTTACGCGGCGGGCGCCCCGCTCAAGGACATGGAGTTCGTCCAATTCCACCCCACCTGCCTCATTGGCACCAGTATCCTGATGACGGAGGCCTGCCGAGGCGAGGGGGGTTATCTGTTCAACAACCAAGGGGAACGCTTCATGCAGCGCTATGTGCCCACGGCCATGGAGCTGGCGCCCCGCGATATCGTTTCCCGCTGCATCCAGACGGAGATCAACGAGGGGCGCGGTTTTGACCACCCGCTCGGCAAGTACATCCAACTCGATCTGCGACACCTGGGGGCAAAGAAGATCATCGAGAGGCTTCCCGGCATCCGAAATATCAGCATCGACTTCATCGGGATCGATCCGATTATCGAGCCAATCCCCATCATGCCCTGTCAGCACTACTCCATGGGCGGCATCGACGTCGACAAACGTTGCGCCTCCGATATCCACGGCTTCTACGCCGGCGGAGAGTGTTCCTGCGTCAGCGTTCACGGCGGAAACCGCCTGGGCGGCAACTCACTTCTGGATACCATCGTTTTTGGAAAACTGGCGGCGCAGGCGATTGCCGAGGATCTTGAGGGCGGTGGCGCCCTGCCGGACGAGAAACCCCTCCTCAAGCTGAAAGATGAGGTGGAGCAGAAGCTCGGGCGGCTGGCGACGCCCGGCCGGGGAAAAGCTTACCGGATCCAAGCCGAACTGGGCGCCGTCCTGGACGAGAAGGTGGGCATCTTCCGGACCCGGAAAGAGATGGAGCAAGCATTGCAGAAAATCGCCGGGCTCAAGGAGGAATATCGGAATGTCGGCGTATCCTCGGCGGCCCGGTATATGAATTTCGAACTCATCAATGCGCTGGAACTGGAATACATGCTGGAAGTGGCCCATACGATAACCCTCGGGGCCCTCCTCAGGGAGGAGAGCCGCGGCGCACACTTCCGGACGGATTTCAAAACCCGGAACGACCGTGACTGGCTCAAGCACACCATCGCCAAGATCGGTCCCGACGGAGAACCGGTGATTTCCTTCAAGGATGTAACGATCACGCGGTATCAGCCGATGGAGAGAAAATATTGATCAAGGCCAATTCATATACTTTCAAGATTCTAAGGTATGATGCGAAGGAACCGGGAAGCAGGCCCCGTTTTGCAACCTACCGGATCAAGGTGATCCCCGGCCTGACGGTGCTGGCGGTTCTGATCCGGATCCGCGACGAGATCGACGGGACGCTTTCCTTCCGCTGCTCCTGTCGGTCCGCCGTTTGCGGGTCCTGCGCCATGGTGATCAACGGCAAGATCGATCTCGCCTGCCGGACGCAGGTCGCCATCTTCGACACGGATACGATCATCCTGGAACCCCTACCCAATTTCGAGGTGATCCGGGATCTGGTCGTCGATATGACACCGTTCTGGCAGATGTATGAGAAGGTCCAGCCTTATCTGATCCGGCACAGTCCCAATCCTGAAAAGGAGATTCCCCAGAGTGAGGAGGAGCGCCGGCGGATCGACCAGTACGTCAACTGCATCCTCTGCGCCTGCTGCTACGGCGCCTGCCCGGTCCTCGCGAGAGACCCGAACTATATGGGGCCGGCGGCGGCGGCCAAGCTGGAGCGATTTGTCCTCGATTCGCGGGATGAGAGGCCCGCCGACGTCCTCGAAAGCGTCAATGACGAACACGGCGTCTGGGGCTGCGACACGGTGTTTCGCTGCATCGATGCCTGCCCGAAGGATGTGCGGCCCACCGACGCATTCGTGGGCTTACGTCAGGAGATCGTGAAAAAACGTTTTCAGAAGATGCTGGGGAAGGCGAAAGATGAAGCTTAAATATTCCCTCATCACGAGGAGAACTTTTCTCAACACGCTTTTTGGCGGCTGGCTCGTGGCCTTCTTCTCCGGAACCTTTTTCGCCCTGATGAAATTCGCTTTTCCCACCTTGGGGAAGGAGCCCGACTTCGTTGTGCTGAACCGGAAGGATTTTACCGATCTGGCGAACAATTCGATCAAGCGCTTCCCCTGGGGCGGCACGGTGGGGTTCTATTTCAAAAAGGCCGACGGCAGCATCCTGGCGCTCAAGGGCGTCTGCAGCCACATGGAATGCAACGTGGACTACAAGCCGGCCGAGAAAAAGTTTTACTGCCCCTGTCATCAGGGGTGGTTCGACGAGAACGGCAAGAATATCAAAGGGCCACCACCAAAACCACTCGAGATCTTCGTGATTACGGAAGAGGGCGAAAAACTGATCATCGCAAAGAAGGGGGTCAAGGTTGAACTGCCCAAGGCTTAAAGAGTGGCTGGAAGAGCGCTACGACCTGGACGGGATGAAAAGGCTGGCGAAGGGAAAGCTGATCCCGGAGCATCGGTATGACCTCTGGTACTATACCGGCGGGATCACGCTCTTTCTGTTTATCATCCAGTTTCTGACGGGGATGCTGCTGGCCTTCTACTATGTCCCCCATATCGATTTCGCCCACAAGAGCATCATTGAGATCGTCACCAAACTCAACATGGGATGGTTTTTCCGGTCCCTCCATCACTGGGGGGCGCAGTTGGCCATCGTCTTTCTGTTCATCCACCTCTTCGGCACGCTGCTGCTGAAGTCCTACCGCAAGCCCAGGGAATTTGTCTGGATCACCGGATTCATCCTCCTGGGGATCTCGATCTTCTTCGGGCTGAGCGGCTATCTGCTCCTCTGGGATGAGCGCGCCTTTGCCGCCGTCCGGGTGGCGACGGGCGGCGCCGGGGCTTTCCCGTTTATCGGGGGATTCATCAAGGCCTTTCTCCGGGGGAGCATGGATGTGACCGGCGACACCCTGCTGCGCTTCTACGCCTTCCATGTGGCCATTCTGCCGATCCTCATCCTGGGCCTGATCGGGCTGCACATTCTGCTGGTACAGTTGCACGGGATGAGTGTGCCCCTCTCTCTGCAAGCGGAAAAACGACAGGAGGTCTCCTTCTTCCCCAATGTTTTCTACAAGGATCTGGCGATCTGGCTGGTGGTTACGGGCGTTCTGGTGACCTTGGCGGTGTTCCTGCCGCCGGAGATCGGCGTGAAGGCCGATCCCCTCGCCCCGCCGCCGGAAAACGTCAAGCCCGAATGGTATTTCCTCTTCCTGATGCAGACCCTGAAGCTCTTTCCCGGCTCCATCCTGGGCATGAACGGGGAGACCATCGCCATCCTCCTGGTCTCCGGCGCGATCCTCTTTTTCTTTCTCATCCCCTTTTTCGACCGGAAATCGGCGCAGGGCGAGAAGAGCCCGCTCTTCACCTGGATCGGCGTGATCTATCTTCTCTATTTTCTCACGATGACGGCGGTAGGTTTTCTGAGTTAAGGAGCGTCTATGCGAAGAATGGCCATCATGGGGAAGTTTCGGATCCGGTTTTCTTCCGTTTGGTCCGCGCGGCTGATGGCGGCGGCAATTCTGCTTCTGCCGGTAACTGCGGTCGCCGCCCCGGCGGTGGAGAAGATCGCCAAGATTGCCGTATTTCCGACGGCTCCCTACTACATCTATATCGTTTATGAAAGCCTGGCCGTTTTCTGGGTCGCGATTCTCGGCCTGCTCGTCATCATCCGCATGAAGCTCCGGGAAATCGAACGTATCCAGGCATTGGGCGTGGAGAAGGAAGATCAAGACGCCCCACTGCTCGAGTAGGTCCTGCGTACATTAGAAAACAGATGATTACCCCTGCAATGCGTTATGTGCGGCCACTCATATTCGTGCTGATTGCTCAGGACGCCGCCTGACCCCACACCCTAATGAGGAAAAGATGAAATACCAAACCTTGTTGGTCGAAATCAAACACAGCATCGGTATCGTCTGGATGAACCGCCCGAAGTTGCATAATGTGTTCGACGAGACGATGGTCTCGGAGCTGATCGAGGCGATGCGCACGCTGAACGACGATCCGGCGGTCCGCGCCGTGGTCCTCGCCGGCGTGGGCAGCAGCTTCTGCGCCGGCGCCGACTTGAAATGGATGGAGCGCATGGCCGGATGCCCCTTCGAGCAGAACCACGCCGACGCCATGAATTTCGCGACTCTGCTGCACACCATCGACACCTTGAAAAAGCCGACCATTGCCCGTGTTCACGGCCCGGCTTTTGCCGGCGGTGTGGGGCTGATCGCGGCCTGCGACATCGCGGTGACGGCCTACGAGGCGGAGTTCTGCCTCTCCGAAGTCCGACTCGGCTTGATTCCGTCGACGATCGGGCCTTATGTCGTACGGGCGATGGGCGAACGCGCGGCGCGGCGTTATTTCCTTTCTGCGGAACTCTTCACCGCCGCCGAGGCCTATCGAATCGGCCTGGTGAGCGACATTACGCCGCCGGGCGAACTCGACGCCAGGATCAACGAACTGCTCGGACAACTGATCCAGGGCGGCCCGGTCGCACAGGCGCTTTCCAAGGAGTGGATCCGCACTGTGGCGGCCGTCCCCATTACTCCCGACATGATCAAAGAGAGCGCAACTATCCTCGCCGCCGCGCGCGCCTCCAAGGAGGGTCGAGAGGGCATCCGTTCCGGCCTCGAGAAGCGCATGCCGGCATGGCTTGGTAAAAAAAAGAAAACGGCCACCAAAAAGGTAACCACGCCAAAAACCAAGCGTAATAAGAAGTAAAAATATGTTGACGGAAAGAATTTCGACTTTTGTCAGTGGGGTGCGGACAGCGGATATTCCACAGGATGCGCTTGACAAGGCTCGCATGGGAATGACCGATTTCATTGGGGTTGCCATAGCAGGGTCGAGAGAAGAGTTGAGCAGGCTCATCCGGGAGTACGGCAACCGAATGGGCGGTGTGGCCGAGGCGACCATCATCGCGGCCGGTCAGAAGACGTCGCCCGAGATGGCCGCGCTGGTCAATGGGACGATGGGACACGCGCTGGATTACGATGACATGTCGGTGTCTCCGATCTCGCACCCGTCGGTATTCCTTGCCCCGGCCATTCTGGCAGTCGGCGAGAGCATCGGCGCGTCGGGTCTGGAAGCCCTTGCGGCATATGTCGTGGGGTATGAAGTTGCCGGCTGTGTGGCTGAGCCGATGTTTCAGAGTCACTATGTACAGGGATGGCACAGCACATCCACATTCGGGAGTCTGGGGGCAGCGGCGGCGGCGGCGTGGTTGTTGAAGCTGAACGCCCGGCAGGTAAGGATGGCGATCGGGATTGCGGCGTCGCTGGCATGCGGGTTGAGGCAGAACTTCGGCACCATGACCAAGCCGTTGCACGCGGGCAAAGCGGGTGCGAACGGGGTTCAGGCCGCCTTTTTGGCCCAGGCGGGGTTTACGGCCGATGCTAACATTATCGAGGCTCCGCTGGGGTTTGCCAAGGTCATGGGGCACGACGACGAGGTTGACTGGGCCAAGGTGGGGACAAACCTGGGCAAGACGTTTGTGATTACCAGCCCGGTTGGCCTTGCCATCAAGCCGTATCCATCGTGCGGCTTTACCCACACGGCCATCGACTGCGCGCTGGATCTCAAGCAACAAGGGGTCAAGACCGAAGAGATTGTTGAGATTGAGTTGGGCACGAGCCCCTTTGACAAGCAGCTGCTCATTCATCATCGGCCTAAGACCGGATTGGAAGGCAAGTTCAGTCTGGAGTACTGTGTGGCCCGCGCGCTGATTTCAGGAGGTGTCCGCCTGAACTCCTTTTCTGAGAAGGCCGTACGGGAGCCGGAGGTGCAGCGTTTGATCGAGGGCATGAAATGGGTAGAGAAGTACCCGATGCCGGTCATGGGGACCCCGGAAGGGTTCGGCGCCAAGAGTGTAACCGTTACCATCCGAAATGGCAAAAAATATGAAGCGGAAGTCCGTGTCGCCAGGGGGATGCCGACGAATCCGCTGAGCACCCTTGAATTCAATGCAAAGTATCGGGATTGCGCCTCCACGGTTTTGTCGGAGGAAGCCGTTGAGGAGTCGTTATCGCTGCTGACCGGGATGCAGCGGGTAGGAACGGTGATGGAGGTTATGGCGCGGATCTCCGGGGATTAACGGCCATGGGAGGTATGCGGCGAGGTGCGTGATGATCGCTATATAGCCGCCTTCGAGGACTGTAAGGAAATTTCCTTGACAAACCTGGCAGTCCATCGTAGCTTTCCCTATCGGGAAAGTTGTCTCTTATCAATAATGTTCCATTGAAATGCATTCAAAGGAGGGAAACAATGTTGAAGACAAGACCGGGTCAAAAGTTTGTGGTATCGGTGGCGGCCCTTGCCGCCTTCTTCGCTTTTTCGGCGATCAACACGGCCTCTGCAGCGGAGCGCAAATCGATCCGCTGGGCGACTTCCAGCACGGGCTCTTACGGCTACAATGTCGCGGCCCAGATGACCAGGGTGTTGGAGGACGCGCTCGGCGGCGAATATACCGTCACAGTCAATCCCTATCCGTCGACGACCGGCGCCATGAAGGCGGCGATGGACGGCGATGGGGAGATCAGTTACACGGCCGACGTCGGGATGGCCCAGGTCTATGAGGGCGACGGCAGTTTCAAGGATTACAAACCCGCCAAGTCGAGGCTGGTCCACACCTGGTATGCGTATCCGATGGAGTCATTCATGGCCGTGAATGCCCCGAAAGCAAGCCAGTTCAAATCCTGGGGCGACTTCAGCGGAAAACCGGTATTCTTCACCCCGGCCGGCTTCATGAACTGGCTCAATTTCCAGCGCATCTTCAAGACGCTCGGCTACCAGTTCAAACACGTCCAGATCGGCGAGGCGGCCCAGGGTGACGCGCTTCAGGCCGGCACGATCGTCGGCGCCGTCGCCTATACGACCGCCGGCGCGTCGCTTCCCTCCTACTGGCGGGAGACCGAGCTGCGAACCGACATCAGGGTGATCAATCCGAGTCCCGATGAGATCAAGAAACTGACCGCGGCGGGGCTCGCCCCCACGGAGGTCGATGCGGCCAAGGCGTTCAGCAAGGACGTCGGCGTGAAGACCATCCTGGGCGTGCCGATCTTGTTCGGCTACAACGTTCGCGCGGATATGCCCGAGGAGGTCGTCTACAAGATGCTGGGCAAGTTCTACGCCGAGCGGGAAACCCTCGCCAAGGCCCAGCCGGGCTTCATCCCCATGGCGCGCAACTTCGTCGGCATGCAGGTGAACGGCATCGCCGCCAATCCGACCATTCCGGTCCATCCGGGACTGGCCAAGTTCCTCAAGGAACACAAGGCCTGGAACGAAAAGTGGAAGATCGCCGGCAAGTGATCTCTCAAACGGATTGCCGGGGGTGGGGAACCTACGCCGCGACAGCGCCGGCTCCCTCCCCCGCGCACTTACCCATCTCGCATACAATACCATAGGCCGCGTGCGGCCCGAATCGGGCGTGCGCGACAACGACGGGCAGAGGAGCTCAACCGTACCGTCTGACTATTTGCCGAGCGTCGTCATGGGTCATGTCGATGCTGCGGCCCGGAAGTCCGCGGACACTTCGGGCCGAAAGGGGAAAAGGCCATGCAGAGTGACCGATTCAAGAGCACCATCTCTATCAACAATCTGATCTTCGTCATATCGATCGTGATGTTCGTCTGGCTCGCCTGGTACTTCTACACCGGTTACGGCGGTCCGACCGAACTCGTGGCCTACCTGGTGCCGATCTGCCTGATCCTGCAGATCCTGCACATGCACAAGAACGGTTATATCTACAAGCGGCTGCCGCCGCTCGCGAATCATATCCTTGTCGTTGTCTACATCGCCGTATGTCTTTACGTTCTTTACCATTTTTTTATGGAGTACGAGCAGATTGCGATTTGGCGGCAGGGCTCCTACACCAGGGAGGATTTCATCTCGGGCCTGTTGATTTTCCTGCTGGTGATGGAACTCTCAAGGGTCGTCCATGCGGAACTGTTCTGGATGAACGTGGTTTTAGTGGTCTACACTCTCTGGGGTTATCTGAGCCCGATCGACTTCTTCTGGCATCCGGGGACCTCCTTCTACCGGGTGATCACCTCGAGTACGGTCGAATTCTCGACCGGCATTTACGGGCAATACGCGCAGATCGCGCTGACGACGATCGCTGCGTTCCTGCTGCTGGCGGCGGCGGCGCGCGGCTTTGACGCACAGGGGGCGATGGTCAGTTTCATGCAGAGAATCGCAGGGAAGTCGCGGCAAACGATTCCCCAGACGGCCGTCCTCGCCTCCTCCGCGGTCGGCATGATCAGCGGCAGCGGCGCGGCCAACGCCACGGTGGTCGGCTCTTTCACGATCCCGCTGATGAAACGCTACGGCGTGCCGGCGGAGTTCGCCGGGGCGGTGGAGACCGCGGCGTCGATGGGCGGGCTCATCATGCCGCCGGTGATGGCGGTCGCCGGATTCGTGATGGCGGAATTCCTCGGCGTCTCCTACTGGAGCGTATCGCTCCGCGGCTTCGCCCTTGCCTTCATCTATTACGTCACGCTCTCCCTCTCCGTTTATCTGCTGAGCGTAAGGTTGATGCCCTCCACGCCGATCGAGCCGATCACCTTGCCGATCTACGATCAGCTCAAGACGGCGATTTTCTTCCTCGGCATCATATTTCTCACCATCCTGATGGGGCTGCTCAGCTACGGCGAGCAGCTCGCGGGGCTCTATACCGGGGCCTTCATGTTCTCGCTCCTGATCCTGCTCTATCTCTATTTCAAGTACCTGCGGAAGGACCCGGCGGCGGACAAGGATTCGCTCTTCGCGAATATCCGCATCATGATCGAGACGCACGCCGAGATGACCTCCTATCTGACGCTGATGCTGGCGACGCTCGGCATCATGGTCGGCCTGTTCACCGTGACCGGTTTCATCAACCGCATGGGCGGGATGCTGCTGCGCGTCGGCGAGTGGAACGTCGTCGCGCTCATCCTGATGGCCTGGGTCTTCGGCTGGCTTGTCGGCGCCGGCCTGCCGCCTACGGCGACCTATATCGTCCTGGCGGTCATCGTCGTCGACCCCATGCGCAAGCTCGGCATCGATCCCTGGATCGCCCATTTCTTCTGCTTCCTGCTGGCCGTCTGGGGAGAGTTGTCGCCGCCGACCTCGCTCGCGGCGGCGGTCTCGGCAAGGATCGCCGAAGCATCATTCGTAAAGACCATGTGGGAGGCGCTGAAACTGTGTGCGCCGATCACATTCATGACCTTTGCGATCTTCACCCGCTCCAACCTCGTGGTGAACCCGGGATGGATGCAGATCTCCGATATGCTGCTGGTGGCGATCTCCTGCTGCGGCGTATCCTGCGCAGTTTTCGGCCGGTTCGTCCACAACCGGGGCTCGGACTTGATGTGGCGCGCGGCGCTGGCGCTTGCCTCCTTCGTGGTGATGTTCCACCCGAACAGCGCCGTCTCGCTGGCGATGGCCGTGATCGTACTGCCGGCGACGGTCTACGGCGTCGTACGCCACCAGAAGATCGCTCCGCCGAAGAGCGAGCCGCTGTCGCAGCCCGCAAGTTAGACGGACCATCCCTGCATCGGCCTTCCCGCCGCTCGCAGGGCGCGAATCCGGTGCGGGATCGATGCCTGATTGTGCGTCTGTGGTGGAGAATCGAGGTAATACGTGATGATTTTTCATGATATCGTCATCGTCGGCGGGGGTCTGACGGGGTTGATGGCCGCCGTGGAGGCGCCGCCCGGCACGGACGTGGCCGTCATCAGCAAGATTTACCCCACCCGCTCGCACAGCGGGGCGGCCCAGGGCGGCTTTAACGCCGCCATGGGGGAAGATGATTCCGTGGAAGACCATCTGTTCGACACGGTGAAGGGCGGCGACTACCTGGGGGATCAGGACGCCATCGAAGTGCTCTGTTCCGAGGGTCCGGAGGTCATCCGGAAGCTGGAACAAATGGGCGTGCCCTGGTCCCGGACCCCGGACGGCCGCCCGGCCCAGCGTTCCCTGGGGGGCGCCGGCTTTCCCCGGGCCTGCTACGCCGCCGACATTTCCGGCCACGTGGTACTCCACACGCTGTATGAACGCGCCTTGGCAGCCGGGGTGCGCATTTATCCCGAGTGGCACCTGGTGGAACTGCTGGTGGAAGATGGCGCACTGGCGGGACTGCTGGTTTATGACCTGGCAACAGGGCGATTGGAAGTCGTCCGCTGCCGGGTGGCGCTCTTGGCCACCGGCGGGTATGGACGGATTTTTCGCAAGACCACCAACGGCCACGCCAACACCGGGGACGGTACAGCCATTGCCTACCGGGCAGGCGCGGTTCTT
>Ga0209014_10000575_pt1 | contig 21549 bp, 15 predicted proteins | sample BarGraNGADG00212_FD_184491 | JGI IMG/M metagenome (GOLD analysis project Ga0209014, IMG submission 184491) | Arctic peat soil microbial communities from Barrow, Alaska - Barrow Graham LP Ref core NGADG0002-212 (SPAdes) (version 2) | ecosystem: Environmental > Terrestrial > Soil > Wetlands >...
TTTATCCTGTTTATCCTGTTCGTCTGTCTTTCGTCTATCTGTTGTTCGTCTATCTAGTGTACGACCCTCTTCAGCTCCTCTTTATGTCCACCATGTCCAGCTCAGGCAGCCGCTACGCCACGGCCGCCTCGCCTTCATTCTTGCGCCGCTTCATGCCCGACTGAACGATGGGCATCAGGAGCGAAACCAGAGCGACCGCCATCAGAAGTGCCGCGATCGGCCGGGTGAAGAAGATGGACGGGTCGTTGTGAGACATCGCCAGCGACTGGCGCAGCGACCGCTCCAGCATCTCGCCGAGCACCAGCGCCAGCACCATTGGGGCCACCGGGAAGTCGAACTTCTTGAAGAAGTAGCCCAGCACGCCGAAGACGAACATCGCGCCGACGTCGAACATGCTGTTGTTGACACTGTAGACGCCGATCATGGATACGGTGACGATGATCGGCACCAGCACCGAGTAGGGAAGCCGCAGGATTGCGACGAAGACGGGCACCAGCGGCATGTTCAGGATCAGCAGCACGATGTTGCCGATGTACATGCTGGCGATCAGACCCCAAACGAATTCCGGGTTCTGGGTGAACAGCAGCGGCCCGGGGCGCAGCCCGTGGATCATCAGGGCGCCCAGCATGACCGCGGTGGCACCCGACCCGGGGATCCCCAGCACCAGCAGGTGGAGGATGGCTCCGGCCGTGGCCGCGTTGTTGGCGGCTTCTGGGGCTGCCACACCCTGTATCTCTCCGGTCCCGAAGGTCTCAGGGTGCTTGGATATCTTCTTCTCAACGAAGTAGGCGATGAAGGAGGAGATGGTGGCCCCGGCGCCCGGCAGCGCCCCCACCAGGAAGCCGAGCATCCCGCCCCTGGTCCAGGCACCAAAGGAATCCTTCCAGTCCTGCTTCGAGAGTATCATCTCGCGGAGGCTGTACTTTCCGAAAGACATCGCTATCACCGTCTCGGCCTCGATCAGCAGCTCGCCAAGGGCGAACAGCCCCACGGCCGCCGGGATGAAGTCGATGCCGTTCAGGAACATGAAGTTGCCGAAGGTGAAGCGGGCGGCTCCCGCCAGCGGATCGGTGCCGACGCTGGCGAAGAACAGCCCCAGGACTACCATTATCAGCGCCTTGATCGTCGAGCCCTCTCCCATGGCTGAGAGGCAGGTGAGCCCAAGGAACATCAGGGCGAAGTACTCGGGCGGGCCGAAGCTGAGGGCGAACTCCGCCAGGGGCGGCCCGATCAGCATTATCGCCAGCACACCCAGGGTGCCCCATATGAAGGAGCCGATCTGGGCCACCGCCAGCGCCTTGCCGGCCTGGCCCTTCTTCGCCATGGCGTACCCATCAATGCAGGTCATCACCGACGCCGACTCCCCGGGGAGGTTGACCAGGACGGAAGTGATGGTGCCGCCGTACATGCAGCCGTAGTACACCGCGCACATCAGGATCAGCGAGGTGGTGGCGTCGTAGTTGAAGCTCACGGGCACCAGCATGGCGATGCCGGCGCTGGCGCCGATACCCGGCATGGCCCCCACGATGGTGCCGATGAAGGCCCCCAGGAAGGCGGCCGCCAGGTTCTGCCACGTCAGGGCCACCGAGAAGCCCATCATCAGGTTGGAGAAGTTGTCCAAGGATCTATCGCTCCCTTCCCGAGAGGTTTAGGCGCCGAAGATCGTGCCCCTGGGCAGCGGCACCTCCAGGAACCCAACGAAGCCCTGGTAGAAGATGAGTGGGATGACGACCGACAATGCAAGCCTGGTGTACCACCGGAACTTCGACATGGCAGTGACCGTGTAGAAAGTGTAGATAATGGTGAGGACCAGGTATCCCACGGTCTCCAGTAACACCACGTAGAAGAACAGTCCCACCACCATCGTGGAGACGCGGATAATCCCGGCGCGATCGGGTATGAACCCCTCAGGGGTGACGGCCGAGCCGCGCCAGGTGTTGACGAACATCATGGCCGACAGCAATACGAGCAGGATCCCCACGAGGTTCGGCAGGAACTCCGGGCCGGGCCCGGAGAGTGACAGGTGGGGCAGCATGGTGGCCTGCCACAGGATCCACCACCCCATGAGGAACAGGAAGGCCGCGATAGCCAGTTCGCCTTTCTTCATCGAGGGAACCTCCAGAGAATCGAGGGAACCCAAAGGGAGAGGCTCGGAGGGTAACTTGCCCCCCGAGCCTCCAATTGCCTACTTCTTCTCTACCAGCCCCAACTCGACGATCAGGGCCTTGAGCTTCTCGTTCGTATCCTTGACGTACTGGTCGAGGGTCGCACCCTCCATCCAGTCCTCGTTCTGGTCGTTATTGGAGATGTAGTCCTTCCAGCCCGCTGTCCCCGTCATCTTCTTGAACATGCCCGCGTAGTACTCTCGGACACCGGCCGGCAAGCCAGAGGGCGCCGCGATCATGCGCGTCTGCTGGTACAGGACGTCGATCCCCAACTCCTTGAGGGTGGAGATGTCCTGGTAGTGGGTCAGCCGCTTGTCGCCGGAGCTGGCCAGGGCGCGCAGCTTACCCGCCTGCACCTGGGCCATCACCTCGCCGGGGTTGCCGCTGGCCACGTCCACATGGCCGCCCAGCACACCGGTCACCACATCCCCGCCGCCCGGGCTGGGGATGAAGTTGAACTCAGTGCCGGTCGCCTTCGCAAACATGCTGTAGAAGATGTGGTCGTCGGCGCCCACGTTGGTGCCACCCCACATGACTTTCCCGGGGTTCTTCTTCGCGGCGTCAACCACATCCTGGACCGTCTTGAAGGGTGACTCGTTCTTCACGAAGACGAAGAAGAAGTCGTCCGAAAGCCGGGCCAGCATGGTGAAATCCTTGATCGGGTCCAGCGGGACCTGGCCTCGGGCCGGCGTGGTGAAGAAGGAGGTGGTGGCGGTCAGCCAGGTGTAGGGGTCGGCCTTCTTGCCGGCAACGGCGGCGAAGGCCACGGCCCCGCTACCGCCCACCTTGTTCTCAACGGCGACGGCGCGGGGGTACAGCTTCTCGTCAGAGATCACCTTCTCCATGGTGCGGGCCTGAATGTCGCTGCCGCCGCCTGCGGCCGCGTGCACGACGAAGTTGACGTTCTTCTCGGGGGCAAAGGCAGGCGCGGCCGCGGGGGCGGCGGTGGGGGCCGCGGCAGCCGGAGCCGGGGCCGTGGTGGGGGCGCCCACCGCGGGAGCGGCCGGCGCGGTGGTGGCCTTCGACGGGGCAGTCGTCGGTGCTGGTGCCGGAGCCGAGGATGAGCACGCCACTGTAAGGGTCAACATTGCGATCACCAAGGCCAGGATGGACAGTGCGAAGAGTCGGTTCCGCATGATGCTTCACTCCTTCCGTCGCAGCTATTCAGCTTGTCTGGGTCGATGAGTTACCTTCCACCGGATCACAGGCCAACCCGGCCACGTTCCGGCGGCGTAGTTGCTGGAGCGGCAGTCAGGTTTCCTGGCAGCCCCAGGCCGATTTCTCCTCCAAGCTCGAATGAAGCGCCCGGGGATATGCCGGCAGATCACCCCCTTTCCACAGATCCCTGACGCTGGTTCAAGTTGATAGTGGCGTGGCGGGGAGGTATGGAGGACATCTTAACGCCCTCACCATGCGTCATCTCACCCCGCTAGCCACGCACACCATTGGGCTAAGCTGAAGCCGCCTTCTGCAACAGATCGGCGGCCCTGTCGGTGTTGAAGCAACCGCAGGCGCACGGCCTGGCGATCGCCTTTGCCGCGGCTTTGGCCGTGGTGCGCCCCGCCTTGATGTCGGCGATCGCCCTGTTGACCAGGTTCGGGGAGGTCATGGCGTGGCCGCACATGCTGGAAATCTCCAACAGCTCCATCTTGGGCAGCAGCTCCTGCTTGCCCCAGATCCCCAGCGAGTAGGAGATGGTGTGGGGCATCAACCCCACCTCTTCGCAGCAGTCGAACACCCTGTCGATCAGCCCGCTGACGGTGATGGAGATCCCATAGTCCTTCTCCTTCAGCTCGGCCAGCACATCTCGGAACTTGTTCAGGTCGGAGTAGACGCAGAGGACGAAGCCGTTGGGCTTCAGGCCGTCCCTGATCTCCTCGGCAGACATGTCGTGGGCGTAGGTGCCGTGGTTCACGTAGAGGCTGCCCAGGTTGGCCGGGTCGTGCCTCGCCATGGTCTCGCAAATGCCCTGCAGCCTCTTGACGGCCGAAGCCTTGCGCCCGTCGTTGGCGAGGTCGAACTGGCGAGCCACCAGCGCCAGTACGCAGTAGTCCTTCTCCAGTGTCTCGACCGGCCCCTGCCTATGTAGCGTGTGAGTCATCCCTAACTCCTAACGATCATTAGCTACCGGCTACCAGTTCTGACTTCCGAGTTCTGGATCCTGAGGAGCGAGTGTTGAGCGTCGGGAGACGAGCGATGACCGCGGTCCAGATCCCCGTCCCGTGGCCCCCCAACCCCTGGCCCTCACTACCAGGCCCGGCCAAGACCGACGTTGATCTTGGCGTTGGGACGAGGCTGAAACCCCATCTCCTGGAGCATGGGGAGAACGGGCACGGACTTGTCGTCGCTCACCCGGCACATCACGGCCACGGTGAACACCGTATCAACCTCCTGCTCCACCTCCTTCAGAGCAATGAGCACCCGGGGGGTCTTTTCCAGGTCGGTGATGAACTCAACTACCAGGGAGAGCACCCTCTCCCCCTTGATCTCTTCCTTGAGGGCCCCAGTCTTGGGATCCTTTATGAGCGGCCAAATGGGGTTCAACTGCTCGAACTCGACCCCGATGGAGGCGGCCTTCATGGTCACCTTCTCGACGTCGGCAAAGCTGGTGGCAACCCCGGGCCTGCCCAACTCGATCCCGAAGCCGACCTGGCCGACTTTGACCCGGTTGGTGCGGTCGTTGGTCTTGCACTCCTCGGTGCCCCGGCCGGCACCCATGGTGACAGGGGAAACCGCGGTGGGATCGGAGAAGTAGCGCCTGAGTCCTCTAGGGAAACCCAGCTCCTCGGCGGAGAGCTGGATCATGGCATCGCTGGGGCACTGGTAAGCCCGAGTGCACACCCCGCACTCGACACACACTTCCTGGTCGGCCACGGCCACGCCGTCTGCCAGAGCGATGGCTCCCACCGGGCAATAGGGAAGACACTCCCCGCACCCGGAACAGGTCATCTCATCAACCTGCATCAATAGCCTCCGAGAATATTAGCCCCGATAGGACCGATTGGATTGAAACGGCACGAACGGGTCTGAACGGGGATAGGGTCCGCGACCTGACGTGAGCCGGCCCCCCGCGCCGGCGGCGAGATCGGGTGAAGGTAAGTCCCACGGTGGGGCCAAACGAGGCTCGTAGTCGGCAAGCCTGGACAATCAGCGGGAGATCATCCCGTTAGACGGGATGATCTCCCGCGTGACAATCAGCATTATACACGTAGGGGAAGCAAAGTCAATAATTGGCGACATTTAATCTGTCGCTCCGCCCCCCCTACTTGCGTCTATCATCTTCTTCTTAGTACTATATTCTCATTGACGCCCCCTCCAACCGGTATCTACAATGGCGATGGTCTAGTTTGCCTGTGTAGCTCTATCGGCGTCCCTGCCGCACCCGGTCTTGCTCTCCGGGTGGCGAGAACTGTTCGTCACTGGCGTTAATCTACACCGCAGCGCGCTTCTTGCTACTTGAAGCTGCACGAAGGGGGCTGGGCCTCCCATGCGGATACCGCTCAACCTGCGCGGCAAGCTGTCCATGGCCTTCCTTCTGGTGCTGTTGCCGGTCCTGGGTCTGATTGTCTACGACTATCAGGACGACAGCGGCAGGGACCTGGGCATCGTGCTCGATGCCCAGGTGCATACCGCGGAAGCGGTGGCCATCATGGTGGACTCCGTCTTCAACGAGGCTACGGCCGTGGGACAGGCGCTGGCCATCGACCCAACCGTTCGCGCATTCTCCTCCTCCAATCCCTCCACTCTGGATCCTTATCTGGCCAGATTCACCTCCATCTACCCGCAGTACGTCAACATCAACGTCTGGGACGCCGAGGGCCGGAACGCCGGCGCATCCACGCCCCCGTCGCCCGGCGAGGCGAGACCCACCATTAACGACAGGGACCACTTTCAGCAAGCCATGGCCACCGGGAGGCCGGCTATCTCAGGGTTGATCGTCTCCAGGATCGGCGGAAAGCCCACCATGGCCATCGCGGTCCCTGTCAAAGGGCCGGCGGGCCATACACCAGGCGTAATAACCCTGCTCCTCGACCTCCAGGCGATTTCCGACGGCCTGCAGGGAATGAGAATGAACTCCGATCAGCAGGCCTGGGTGGCGGACAGCACGGGGTATCTGGCCCTCCACACCGACTCGCGGGCCCTCCCCTGGGAGCAGCGGGACATCTCCTGGTACGAACCTGTGCGCGAGTCGATGGCCAAGGGCCGCTATGCAGGCCGGGTGGATAGAGCACTCTCTGGTGATACCAAGCTGGCGGCCGCGGCCCTGACCCCCAGGTACGGATGGATCGCCGGCGCGTCCACGTCGGAGCAGGCGGCCATAGACCCCGTGCAGCGGGCTGCTCTCATGCGGCTGGCCATCTTCTTGGGGATCGTCCTGTTTGGCAGCCTGCTCATGCTGCGACTCACGACCACCATCACACGGCCATTGGGCAGCCTCACTCGCACCATGGCGGCCTTCGCCAGAGGGGATCTGCAGGAAAGGGTGATAGTAAACACCGGCGACGAGCTGGAGACCACGGCCCACGCCCTCAACAACATGGCTTCGGCCCTCCAGCGAGAGCAAACCAGGCTTCGTTTCCTCGTCGAGACGGGCGCAGCCCTCAGTTCCGACCTGGACGTCGACCGGGTGGTCCAGCTGCTGGCTGAGAAGGTGGCACAGCTGCTCGGCGAGCCAAGCTGGGTATGCCTCACGGCAGGCGAGGGTGGCTGCACCGCATTTGCCTGCCACGCTATCGACGAGGCCGTCGGCGCGCGGCTGCTTTCCCATCTTCAGAATCACGACCGGGGAGTCACCCAGCAGCTCTTGCTGCCCGTTGCCCGGACCGGGGAGCCGCTACTCATCCCCAATGTGGCCTCATCCCAGATGGACTCGGGATTGCGCGAGGAACTGCTGGGGGCAGGCGTAAAAGCTCTCATCGCCGCACCGCTGCTCGCCAGGGGGCGCCCCCTGGGAGTTCTGACAATCATGGGTATCGGGGATGGGGTTTCCTTCGGGAAAGAAGAGCTGGCGTTGGCCAAGGAGCTTGGTGCCAGGGCGGGGATCGTACTGGACAACGCCCTGCTGTTCGAGCAGGTGAGGGATTCGTGGCTCCGGCTCCAGACGATCCTTGACACCGTGCCGGCCGGGGTGATGGTGGCCGAATCGCCTTCCGGGCGGTTCTCGATGATCAGCCGGGCTGCAGAGGAGATACTGGGCGGCAGTCCATCTCCCGATCTGGACGCGGAAAGGTGGGTTGACCATTTTGGCCTCCGACGTCGGAACGGCGAGCGCTACGAACCCCTTGCGGACCCACTTGCCCGAACTCTTCTTCATGGGGAGACGGTGACCGGAGAGGAGTTGATGATGCGCCATCCTTCCGGCCGGGATCTGTGGCTGTTGGTGCACTCAGCCCCACTGCTGGATGAGGGGAGCCGTACCATTGGAGCGGTGATGGTCTTCCAGGACATCACCGCCCTGGAAGAAGTGGAAAGGAAATTGGAGCAATCGGCACGGGAAGCCGAGCGACGACGCGACGAGCTGAACGCGGTGATCGAGGGCATGGGCGAAGGGATAGCCATCGTGGACAGGGAGGGGCTGGTTGAGCGGATCAACAGTCTGGGGAGGAGTATTCTGGGGGTTGGCCAGGAGCAGGTAGAGGGGCACCCCATAATTGAGATAGCTCGCCAGATAGAGCTGCGCCAAACCGACGGGAGCCTTCTGCCCGTGGACCGGTGGCCGATGTCCCGCGCCATACGGGGTGAGCTGTTCAGAGGGGCCGAGGTGGTCCAGGTGAGTGCGGACGGCACCACCCGCAATCTCCTCTTCAGCAGCGGGGTAGTTCGGGACGAGACGGGAGGGGTGCAGCTTTCCATGACCCTGTTCCGGGACATCACCCCCATTCGGGAACGGGAGCGCGCCAGGGAGGAGTTCATCTCCGTGGTGGCCCACGATCTCCGCTCCCCTCTCACGGTGATCACCGGCTTCGCGGGCCTACTCCTGCGGCTACCGGCAGAGCGGCACGTCCAGCCCCAGGAACGGCGGGCGGCGGAGAGCATTCTCGCCAGCTCCAAACGGCTGGAGAGAATGGTTGGGGACCTTATGGATGCCTCCCGGATCGAGGCCAGCCGGCTGGTAATTTCCATGGAGAGGATTGAGCTGCCGATGCTCGTTCAGGAGGTGGTTGACCGGGTGGCCGACACCCTCGGGGGCCATCAGGTGCGGGTGGAGGTCCTTGGGAACATCCCTCCTCTCCAGGCGGACCCGTCGCGCCTGGAGCAGCTGCTGGTGAACCTGCTCTCCAACGCCGGGAAATACTCCTTCCCCAACACCGAGATCCTGCTGACGATTGGGCTGCGGGAGAAAGATGTCATGGTGTCGGTGACCAATTGGGGGCAGGGGGTCCCGCAGGAGGATCGAGAGGCGATCTTCAGCCGGTTCAAGCGTGCTCGGGACGCCGAGGCGAGCAAGGTGCCCGGCTTGGGGCTGGGGCTGTACATCGCCAAGGGACTGGTGGAGGCCCACGGCGGAAGGATCTGGGTGGAGAGCGAAATGGGCAAGACCACCACCTTCCTCTTCACCCTTCCGCTGGACGCGGGAGAAGAGCGAGGCGCTGAGGGCTGAGCGCTGAGGCTGTCGGCACCATACCGGCACAGGTCGAGGAGAGGGCAGCGGTCGCAGATCGGAGTGGGCCGGCAGATATCCTTCCCCAGGGCGACGATCAGGGCGTGGTACTCCTGGAAAAGGCCCACCGATGGGGACAGGCCCTCCGCGAACAGCCCCTGCATCTCGTCGTAGCCGGCTTCGGGGCGGACGAGGCCCAGCCGCGCGAAGATCCGCCTGGTGTAGGCGTCCACCACGAAGATAGGCTGCCGCGCCCCGTAAAGGACGATTGAGTCTGCCGTCTCGGCGCCGACGCCCCAAATGCCCAGAAGCTCCTTTCGCAGCTCCGGAAGTTTCACGTGAAACAATGAGTCGAGTTCCCCAGCGTGGTGCAGCTCCAGGTGGCTGCAGAAAGACTTCAGCTTGCGCGCCTTAACGTTGAAGTAGCCAGAGTGGCGAATCGTCTCGGCAACGGTCTCCACCGGGGCGTCTTCCAGTGCCGCCGGGCTCAAAAGCCCCCTCCTCTTCAGATTCGAGATCGCCTTCTCCACATTCACCCAGGCGGTGGACTGCGTGAGGATAGCCCCGACCACCATCTCGAAGTCATCCTCTGCCGGCCACCAACTTTGCGGCCCGATGGCGTTCAGAAGCCTCTCGTAGATAAGCACCAGCCGATTGTCGATTTCGGGCACCCTTCACCCCCACGCCAGCCCATTACATCGGACACGCAAGACCGAGAAATGATAGCACAGCGCCTCGCGTTGACAACTCCCACGCCCCACCCTTACAGTACCGCCCGCACCCCTGCCACACGAGCCGAAGCATCAGATAGAGAGGTTGCCATGAGTTCCGTGCCGAAACGCGACGTTCTAGTCTCCGGAGTTCAGTTCGACCAGGAGCTGAAATCGGGCGCAATGCCGATCCTGCAGGTCGCGCCCGCGGCCAAGCGGTTGGGAGCCCAGGGAGTGGAGTACCGCGAGGTCTACTGGAAGGACAAGGCAGTTGAACTGCCGGCCGTGCGCAATCAGGTAGCCCAGCTCGGCCTCAAGGCCACCTACGCCACATTCAACACCCTGTTCCACCGAGACTCGGAGAAGCAGGCAATGCTGATGCAGGATCTGGAGGACGCTCACGCCCTCGGCGCACCCCTGATGCGCGTCTTCCGAGGCGAGCGCCCGAGCGACGCACCCGAGGATGCCGCCATGATGACCGCGGCCAGGGCAGTGGTGGATCGGGCCGGCACTCTTGGCGTAAAGCTGGCCCTGGAGAACTTCTCCGGCCTGCCAGGCTCCCGTCCCGACGAACTCCAGGAAGTGCTGGATCTGATCGATTCCCCGGTAATGGGGATCAACATCGACTTCGCCAACTACGCGGCTAACTTCCACGACTCCATCGCGGCGATCGAGAAGCTCGCCCCATGGGTCATCTACGCCCACCTCAAGGACGCTCGACCACCGGTGGAGAGCCGGGAGTACAGTTACCTGGGGAGCGGCATCCTCCCGCTGCCCGAGATCCTGACGGCGCTGGACGCCCTGGAGGGCGACTTCCCATACTGCTTCGAGTTCAAGAGCGAGGGGGATCCCGAGGGAGCCATCGTCAGCAGCATGGCCTACCTGGCGAGATTCCGAGAAGGGGTCGGGCTCTAACGGTGTCTCGCCGCCTTGTTGGCAGCCTGTCAGCCCTGGGCGCCGCGCTAATCTGGGGCTTCACCTTCGTGCCAAGCAAGGTGGCGATGGCCGAGATGGGTCCATTTACCCTGGCAGTACTCCGCTTCGGCGTCGCTCTGCTGGTGCTGGCGCCGGCCGCGTGCCTCTCCCGAGGCACCGCCGGCACCCGCCGGCTGCCCTGGGGCACCCTGGCGCTGCTCGGCTTCACGGGGGTCACTCTCTTCTTCGGCCTCCAAAACCTGAGCCTGGCCCGCACCTCTGCCAGCGATGCCGGGCTCATCGCCGGTTCCGTCCCGGCCGTCACCGCAGCCCTCTCGGCAATCGTCCTGAAGGAGCGGATCGGCAGACTGCGGCTCCTGGGCATCCTCACCTCCATCGTAGGGGTGGCAGGGGTTGCGCTGGCCGGAAGCAACTCCGGCTACACCGGGTCGCTGATCGGAGACCTGCTGATGGTGGGAGCGGCGCTCTCATGGGCCGTTTACACTCTGCTGGTCAAGCAGGCGGGCAACAAGATGTCCGAGATCTCCCTCCTGGCCTACACACTGGCCTTCGGGACCCTTTTCCTTATCCCGGGTGGCGGCACGGAGATCGCCATGGCCGGATTGGGCGCCGTGTCCCTCCAGGGGTGGCTGTCCGTGCTCTTTCTTGGGCTGTTCGGCTCCGGAGCCAGCTTCTTCCTCTGGAACTCCGCCCTGCGCCGCCTTGACGCCAGCGAGGCCACCACCTACGTGAACCTGGTCCCGGTGATCACGGTCGTCTCGGCAGCGATCGTCCTGGGGGAGCAGCCGGCCCCCGCGCAGTTGGGCGGCGGCGCCCTGGTGATCCTGGGGGTCTACCTCGCCAGCCGGCAACGGCGCAGCGGCGATCAAGGAACCCACGGTACCGAGCATGGTTCACGAGAGCGGATAGATAGGGTGACAGTGTGAGTCTGTAGCGTCGGGGACGAGCCCCGACGCTACAACTGCCACCCCTGTCGTGAACCATGCCCTGTAACGCTCCAGTTGGAACGCCTTTTGCCACTGTTAGACGAGGTGCAAACAACATGGACGCTTTTCGGGGGATAGGCGTGGACGAGGAGGAGCCCGGCGGCCGCCAGGCCGAGATCCAGAGGGTGGGGTATCCCATCAGCCCGCACTCAGCACTCAAAGCGAGTATCAGAGTCCCACTCTAGCCGTTCTCCACCAGGTCCTCTTCCTCGGGCATGATCTGCTGAATCGCCTGCACCAACTGGATCAGCTGCTCCTGCTTCTTACGCCGCAGGGCATCCACGTCCTTGCCGGTCCAATCGTAGAAGCCCTTGCCGGCCTTCGCACCTATCTCCCCCCTACTCACCTTGCCGGTGATCAGCGGCAGCGGACCGTCGCAGTTCTCCAGAGTGGGGTAGATCGACGTCGCCGCGGCACAGTGGACGTCTAGCCCACCCCAGTCTCGCTGCTCCAACGCCCCCACGAGCGGCAGCCGGATCCCGAATCCCAGCCGGATCGCCTTGTCCACGTCGCGAGGGCCGGCTACGCCGTTGGCCACCAGGCTTATGGCCTCTCGAACCAGGGCGGATTGGAGCCGGTTCACCAGGAAACCCTTCATATCCTTCCGGCACACCACGGTCTGCTTGCCACAGCGCGTCCAGAAAGCCACGGCGGTCTCCACCGCCTCGTCGCTCGTCTTCCGGCCGTAGCCCACCTCCACCAGAGGCACCACAGTGTGGGGATAGAAGAAGTGACTGCCAAGCACCCGCTCAGGATGACTGGTACCCTCTGCGATATCTCCCACGCTCAGCCCGGACGTGTTGGTGGCGAGGATCGCTTCCGCCGGTGCGTGGCGGTCCATTCTGGCGAAGATCTCCCGCTTTATCGCCAGATCCTCCGCCACACTCTCTATGGCAAACTGAACCTCGGAGACCGCTCTCTCCAGGGAGGTGGTGGGCGCCACACGAGCGAGGACTGGCGCCACCTGATCCTCGGGCAACAGGCCGTACCGTACGAAGCTATTCAGGCTGTCCTTGACCCGACCAAGACATCTATCCAGCGACTGCTCCGATCGCCCAACCAGGTGGACCTGCAGCCCAGCCTGAGCCATAATGTGGACCAGCCCCACGGCCATCAGGCCGGAGCCGACCACCGCGGTCCGTTCGATCTTGTCTGCATCCATTCCATACCCCTCCTGAATCTCGATGGGCCCCCGAGCCCGAACATGATACGAGACTCGCGTAACCGCCGCTCACGACTCCACCGGCAGCCGCTCGACTATAGTGATCTCTCCCCGCCCCACCCGGCAACGGTACGCCAGCAGTTGAACGTGGGTGATCTTGCCCGCAGCGCCGCCGCGGGCAAGATCACCGAGATCGGCGGCTACGACGTATAGATCGCGGTAGTCCCACGGATGATCACCCGGGAGAAGGCCCAGTAGGGTGTGCCGTCCGCCGCCTTCTGCTGCGCCAGGAAGGTGAGATGGATCACGCGGTTCGTCTCCTTCTTGCCACTGCGCCGGTTCTCGATGTCGTAGACGGGCACCTTCGCGTGGATCGCCGCGGGGTCCACACGGTACTGGAAGCGGCCGCCGTCGACCGGCACGCTGCCCTGGTCGATCACACAGCCGGGGGTGACCATGGCGTAGTAGACGCTGTCCGCGTTGCTGAACCCCTCGATATTCAGCCCCTCCTCCAGCTTGAAGCTCTGCTGGTTTTTCAGCGCCAGCCTCAGCCCGGCGGCGCCCTCCGGCCGGATCTTATCCAGCACGTAGATGTATCCACCGTCGTCGGGCAGGCCGGGGACAATGGCGGGGTTGCCGTTCCAGTCCGCTTGGACGGTGTAGATCCAGAGGCCGGGCTGATCCAGAGGTACGCGGTCCGCACCGGAATATGACCCAAAGCCGTCGCCAACCCCCTCCCAGGCATTCTCCGTCCCGTCGGGCGCCCGCAACGTGCAGCTGATGTGCGCCGGAAGGATGGGGTCAATCTGGAATGCCGGGGCGAAGGTGGCCCCGACGTCGTACACCATGCCGGGCCGAAGGGATACCAGCATCACCTTCGCCTTCCGGCCGTCGGCGCACAGGATCTCCTCGGAGCCTGGGGCGACGACCCGGTTGTTGTTGCTCCCCTTCGGCAGGATGAAGCCACTGGCAAGGTAGCCCGCGTACGCGGGCGGGTTGTCCTTTGGCCGCAGCACCACTCCGCCCATCAGCCGATAGATCTCTCCCGGCATGTCGCCGTTGTTGGACGCGCCGATCTGCCCCCCGAAGCTGGTGGCGCTCACCGGCCAGTAGGGGGCCCGAACACCGTCCTCGCCCACCAGGAAGCGCCCCATGAAGCCGGGCCTCGCCCCCGCGCCGTAGTAGTAGTTCAACTCCGTGATGTACTCCGGATAGAGGTGGGGCGACATACCGTTGGAGGTGGCGATCCGCACGTTGGTGTTGCCGATGGGCTGCAGCTTCGGGTCGTAGGGCTCCGGATTGTCCTTGAGCGCGTAGGTCATCACCGGCTCGATCTTGTTGGCCCCATCCCCCTCGCTGGCGATCAGCAGGCAGTCCCCGCCGTTGTAGGGGAAGTTGATGTGGTCCAGGTGCCGGAACTCCGTGTCGTTCGGCTCGACGTACCCCTCGTAGTTTGTCTCGCCCCGCTCCACCAGCTTGTCGTGGGCCTTGACCATCTTGCCGTGGGCGGCCAGGTTGCCATCCCCGGGATAGACCACGCCTGCGTGGCGCATGCTGCACACCCAGAGATGCTTTTCGGCATCGGTGTAGGTGGCGAGAATGTGGGCGTGGTACTCACCCGGAACGTCAAAGACAAAGGGCTTCATCCCCTGGGATGCGCCGAACATGCCCCCTGAAGTGGCCTTTCCATCGTAGCTCAGCGTCTTCACGGCACTCGGATCGGAGTTGGGGTAGAGGTCCGCCTTCACCGACACATCGGCCGGCACCGCCGGGAAGAAGCCGATATCCCGGCCATACCTGGTCCCCACCGGGTAGGACATCCCCTGGAAGGTCGCCGTGCCCATGGTCATGCGCTTGGCGATCCAGAAGTGGTAGGTCCCGCCGCCCTGGTAGCGGTTGCCCCACTGATCGGCGATCCAGCCCCGGGACACCACGCTGTAGAGTCCGTACTGGGTTGGTTTCCAGGAGGTGAACTTAGGGTTTTTGGTGGTGGGGTTTCGACCCTTCTTCTCCACGAAGGGGGCGGTACCGAAATCGGTGGTGTTGCCCGAGGGATCGGTCACCTGGACCGATAGCTCGCCGGAGCCGTTGTTCCAGGGGACGTTTCGCAGTTCGTCGATGGCGTCGGTCCGGAAATCCGGCTCCAGGCTGTAGGATATCCTGTTGGTGCCGCCGCCATCGTACAGCGGCAAGATCACCTCGTCTGGGATTATGTTGCGGCCGGAGAGGGCAAAGTGTCCCGCGTCCTCGTCCGCCACCACGCCCGTGTAGCCGTTGGAGTTGTACTGCCCCAGCAGCGCCCAGTAGAGGTGGCGCTGGATCTTGGTGGCATCCACCGGCCGGCCGGAGACGTGGGTGCCGCTGCATGGGATGGTTGGCGAGTAGAACATCGAGCAGCCGTCGGTCAAGCGGGGGCGATTGGCAAATCCCTCGGCGTTCAGGCTGTAGTAGCGCCTGCTGGCGACCACGCCGAAGTCGAAGCGCAGCCGATAGATGCCGGGCGGGGTATCGCCGGGCAGTTGGATGTCCATGATGGTGCGGGCCCACTGGTCCGCATCGCTCTTCTGCAGATCCCTCACCAACACCCTCTGCAGCTGATCCACCGGGTTGCGGAAGCGGGAGCCGGCGCTCTTGCTGATGGCGCCGGTGCTGCCCCCCTCGATGGCCAGCCCGGCCGGGGTGAGGATGGTGGACATCTTCTCGTCGCCGGGCAGCCGCATCCATCCGTCCGCGTCGAAGCAGCGCTCGGAGGTCACAAGCATCAGCACGGAGTCGGCCGAGTAGCCGGCCTTCACCATGGCGGGGATGAAGCCCGCGGCGAGATGTATGAAGACGTCCAGGCGGATGTTGCCGCCGGGCTGCAGGGAACCCGGGGACATCTTCACCTCGGCCCACCAGTCGCCGAAGCCGGACCCTGCCCCTCCCTTGAACTGAAGGTCTCCGTCCGCCGCCCGCGCCACACCCTCGACCCAGGGACCCGGCAGGGAGTTGGCCAGCCCCAGCAGCGGCACCACCCCCACCGTCTTCAGAAACTGCCTTCGACTTATCATGGAGTCCTCCCGTGCCGGTCCATCGGACCGTATCGACTTCGCAATCCCCGCCCTGGAGCTGAAGCCAGGCGATTATGGGTCCGCGTAGTTTCACTCCCTCTATGGATTCGGCAATTTCGCCGGCAAGAGCAGTCCAATAATGAAACAACTACCAGGTTACAGCAATAGGAAGGAGGTACTGCGACCCATATCTGTTGGAAAGCGAGTCGTTGGTGAGCTTCAAATGGAGGCCCCTCACACCCTCCAGGAGCGAGTGGCCGTCGCCGGCCCAACTTGGGCATTCCGACTGGTTCACTAGCTGTTGGCCGTCTAGACTGTACTTTATTTCACAAATGTGATAGAGTCCTTCCTGGAAACCTTTGGAGGTCTCTACATGGCAAAGCTACTACGCGCCAACAGGATGGAGGAGTGCATAGGCTGCGGCTCGTGCATGCTGGCCTGCGCCCGAACTCGCTACCAGAGCCTCTCCCTCAACAGAAGCGCGATCCGCATACGCACGGCCGGGGGCTTCCGCTCCTCCCTCATCGCCGACTACTGCCTTGGCTGCGACGAGCCGGTCTGCGCCTCGGTTTGTTCCGCCGCGGCCCTGACTCCCCGGCCGGGCGGCGGAGTTGTATTGAAAAAGGAGCGCTGCATCGGCTGCGGCCGCTGCGCCGAGGCGTGCACCGTCCACGGCATCCACTACGACGAGGAGCTGGGCTACCCAGTCGTCTGCGTCCACTGCGGCGTCTGCGCCCGCTACTGCCCCCACGGCTGCCTGACACTGGAGGATACCGATGCGACAGAGCGTTGAGTTGGGCGTTCCCCGAATACTGAAAGTGGACCTCTCCAGCGGAAGCGTTGAGGTGCAGAAAAGGCCCGACCTGGCGATTTGGCTGGGCGGCTCCCCCCTGGGTACCAGGCTGCTGGCCGAAACGGTGGACCCGACCGCCGACGCCCTGGCGCCCCAGCAGCCCCTTGTTCTGGCCATCGGCCCCCTCACCGCGGCCTTCCCGGTGATAACCAAGAGCTCTGCCCACTTCAAGTCGCCCCTCACGGGGAACCTGGGAGAGACCCACGCCGGCGGACGCCTCGCCACGGCACTGCGATTCGCGGGATACGACGCCCTGGTGGTCGTCGGCACCTCAACGCGACCGGTCTACCTGTCCATCTCATCGCGGGACGTCCGGCTCAAGGACGCAACCCCCTTCTGGGGGCTCTCCACCGAGGAGACGGGGCGGATCCTCCGGGAGAACGAGGTTCGCCTTGGGGCGGGCAAGCGCTCCATCATCCGCATCGGCCCGGCGGGCGAGGCTGGAGTGAGCTACGCCTGCGTCAACGTGGACAGCTACCGCCATTTCGGAAGGCTGGGAATGGGCGCCGTGATGGGCTCCAAGAGGCTGAAGGCGATAGTGGCCGGGGGCGACCTCTCCTTCCCGCTTGCCGACCAGAAGCGCTACATGCGCTGCTACGAGAAGATCTACCAGATCGCCGTCCAGTCATCGGCCATGCAGAAGTACCACGAGCTGGGGACCGCCCAGAACTTGCTCCCCCTCAGCGCGTTGGGGGCGCTGCCGACCCGCAACTTACAGTCCGGCAGCTTCGAGGCCGCCGAGAAGATCTCCGGCGAGGCATTCGGCAAGGATCTGCTTATCCGAAAATACGCCTGCTTCGGCTGCCCGGTGGGTTGCATCCACATCGGGCTGTTGAGAGAGCAGTTCGCTGCCGGGCACGAGTACCGCTACGCGGGGGTCTCCTACGACTACGAGCTGCTCTACGCCCTCGGCTCCCTGCTGGGGATGGAGAGCCGATCCCAGATCCTCGCCCTCATCGAGACCGCCGAGAAGCTGGGGCTGGACGCCATGACGACCGGGGTGGTGCTGGCCTGGCTCACCGAGGCTCGCGAGAAGGGGCTGATCCCGGAGGACCAGCTGGGCATGCCGCTGGCCTTCGGAGAGATGCAGCCCTACCAGGGGGCGATGTCTGCCCTGGTGCGTGGCACCTCCGAGCTGTGGGAGACCGCCCGAAAGGGCAGCGCCGCCCTCGCGGCGCGCTACGGAGGGGATTTCGACCTGCAGCTCGCCGGCAACGAGATCTCCGGCTACCACACCGGCTACGGCACCCTTCTCAACCACGCCGCGGGCGCTCGCCATTCGCACCTGGACTCGGCGGGGTACTCGCTGGACCAACAGCACCCCGGCGCTGAGCCGGCCGAGTTGGTGGACCCGCTGCTGGCCGAGGAGCAGGAGCGGTGCGTGGTCACCGCGCTCCACGCCTGCCTCTTCGCCCGCAAGATCTACGGCGACCGAGAGCTGGTCAGGGAGGCGCTCGCGTCCATGGGGATCGAGCGGACGGACGCGCAGCTGGACGAGCTCGGCCGCTCCACCCTGCGGCTGAAGCACCGGCTAAAGCGGGCCATGGGCTTCAAGCTGGAGGGGCTTCGCCTGCCGGAGCGCTTCTTCCAGACGCCGACGCCGGCCGGGAAGCTGGATCGGGCAAAGCTGGAGGAAGCCATCAGGTTGTACGATCGGCGCTTGGACGACCTGCTGGCCGAGGCCCCGCCGGAGACGCCGGCCCTCTCCAGCCACTGATCTCTGCCCGGGGCTCCTTCCTTTTCTATGCAAGCCCGATATGGTAAAATTGGGTTGTGCGAGAATCAGATTTGGCAAGAGATAGAGAGCGCGGAACGGTCGGTGTCATAGACACGCTCTCCGCCGGATATATCACCGTCAACCGGCATCCCTGGATCGTTGTTATTCCAGTTCTGGTCGATCTCTTCCTCTGGCTGGGCCCTCGCCTCTCCCTGGCGCCACTGGTACAGGAGGCCGCTGCCCGCATCGCGGTTCCAGCGGAGCTTCCGGCCGAGATGGCTCAGAGTTACCAGGACTACAGGGAGGGATTGCTGCAGGCCGGAGGGAGCTTCAACATGTTCTCTCTGCTGGCTGCTCACTTCCCGGGCATTCCTAGCCTGATGGTCGCCAGAGACGGGGCCGGATCGACGACAGCGGTGGCAGATCCCTGGGTGGCTTTGCTACTTTTCTTTCTGGTGCCCCTTGCCGGCCTCTGGCTGGCCGCCGTTTACTACATTTCGGTCGGGCAGCCGGTAGGGGGAGCCGCGGCGGGCATGGCCAGCCTGTTTGGCAGGGTATGGCGAACCTGGGGACGGATGGTGGCGTTCCTGCTATTGGCCATAGGGGTGGGACTGCTGATTGGCATCCCGCTGATGGGGGTGGCGGCGGTAGCCGGAGCGATCAATACGTCGCTGCTTGGCTTCCTGGTCGCCTTCGTATCGGTATCGGCGCTGTGGATCCAGTTCTACCTGTTCTTCGTGGTCGACGCCATGGTGATCAGCGATGCCGGCCCGATCCAGGCGGTCCGCAACAGCGTCAGGGTGGTCAGGTTCAACCTGAGATCAACTCTGGGACTGGTGTTACTGATCCTGGTAATCAGTTGGGGCATGCCGATTATTTGGGACCTAATGGCGCAGAACGCGTTAGGTACGGCCGTGGGGATCCTGGGCAACGCGTACATCGCTTCCGGCCTGGCGGTGGCCAGCATGACCTTTTACCGAGATCGCTTCTCGACGCTTGCACAAGGGCGAGCCTGAGACAGAGCCCATCGCGTCCCCAGCGATGGGTCAGAATCGAGCCGGCGCGACTCGCAGTGGGTCCTTGGACTCCTTCATTCGTGTATACAACTAGTATGGCAGTTCTCTGAGGTTTGGCACCATGATCGGCGAGATAAAGGGTAGCTACAGCGGCTCCGACATTCAGGTACTGGAAGGGCTGGAGGCAGTTCGCCGCAGGCCCGGCATGTACATTGGCAGCACAGACTATCGGGGTCTGCACCACCTGGTCTACGAGGTGGTTGATAACAGCGTAGACGAGGCCTTGGGGGGCTACTGTGACGCTATCCAGGTCACTATCCACGCCGATGGCAAGGTGAGCGTAGAGGACAACGGACGCGGCATCCCGGTGGACATCCAGCCCCAGATGGGCAAGTCCGCCCTGGAGGTGGTGATGACCATCCTCCACGCCGGCGCCAAGTTCGGCGGCGGCGCCTACAAGGTCTCCGGCGGCCTCCACGGAGTGGGCATCTCGGTGGTGAACGCCCTTTCCAGCTGGATGCAGGCGGAGGTGCGCACCGGCGGCTTCCTTTACAGGCAGGAGTACGCGAAGGGCGACCCCCAGGGACCCGTGGAGAAGGTCGGTCCGGCCGAGGGCCACGGCACCCGCCAGAGCTTTCTGGCCGACCAGGGGATCTTCGACACCCTGGACTACAGCTTCGACACCCTGGCCCAGCGCTTCCGCGAGATGGCCTACCTGACCAAGGGGCTTCGGATCAAGTTCGTCGACGAGCGGTCCGACAGGGAGCTCGCCTTCTACTTCGAGGGGGGAGTCGTCTCCTTCGTCCGCCACCTGAACAAGAACCGGGTGGCGCTGCACGCCAAGCCGATCTACATCGACAAGCAGGTGAACGGCACTGCCGTCGAGGTGGCCCTCCAGTACAACGACGGCTACGCCGAGTCGGTCTTCGCCTTCGCCAACAACATCAACACCGTGGACGGCGGCACCCACCTCACCGGCTTCAGGGCGGCGCTTACCCGCACCATAAACGACTACGCCCGCAAGGCCAACATCCTGAAGGAGGCCGACGCCGCCCTCTCCGGCGATGACGTCCGCGAGGGGCTCACCGCCATCATCAGCGTCAAGCTGGGGGAGCCTCAGTTCGAGGGCCAGACCAAGGCGAAGCTGGGCAACGCCGAGGTGCGCAACCAGGTGGAGCAGGCTGTGGCCGATGGCCTCATGAAGTACCTGGAGGAGAACCCGTCCGACGCCCGGAAGATCCTGGAGAAGTGCATCACCTCCTCCCGAGCCCGAGAGGCCGCCCGCAAGGCCCGCGACCTGGTGATCCGCAAGGGCGCCCTGGAGGGGATGACCCTCCCCGGCAAGCTGGCCGACTGCTCCGAGAAGGACCCGTCCCAGTCCGAGCTGTACCTGGTTGAGGGAGACTCCGCCGGCGGCTCCGCCAAGCAGGGCCGCGACCGCCGCTTCCAGGCGATCTTACCGCTTCGGGGCAAGATCCTGAACGTGGAGAAGGCCCGGGAGGACCGGATGCTGGCCAGCGAGGAGATCAGGGCCATCATCACGGCGCTGGGGGTCGGCATCGGCGAGCACTTCAACCTGGCCAAGCTGCGCTATCACCGGGTGATCCTGATGTCCGATGCCGACGTGGACGGCTCCCACATCCGGACGCTGCTGCTGACCTTCTTCTTCCGGCACATGCAGCCGCTGATCGAGAGCGGCTACCTGTACATCGCCCAGCCGCCCCTCTACCGGGTGAGCCACGGCAAGGAGGCCCAGTGGGTGTACAGCGACTCGCAGAAGGACGCGCTGGTGAAGGAGTGGAGCGGGAACGGCAAGGAGCCCGGCATCCAGCGCTACAAAGGCCTGGGCGAGATGAACCCGGATCAGCTGTGGGAGTCCACCATGAATCCGGCCACCCGCACCATCCTCCAAGTGAACATCGACGACGCGGTGCAGGCGGACGAGATCTTCGACATGCTGATGGGCGACCAGGTCCCGCCGCGCAAGCGCTTCATCCAGACCCACGCCAAGGACGTCCGCAACCTGGACGTGTAGGCTATCCGACTCGATAGTCACGGGCATGGCACACCTTAGATCTGGGGTGTGCCATTTCTGTTTTCGAGACTCCTGCCACCTAGAGCCTCAACCGCCGCGGCTGCCCGACGCGCGGTGGTCAAAAGAGATGCGAGAAACAGGCCTGTCCCGCGGCCATGCCAGATCGAGGCCCATGCCCTCCATTCTGAGCACGAGAGTCAATTCGGGGCGAAAGAGTGACGGCAGTTCGTAGCCCACTTCGCCCTGATGGACATCGCCACGGCATGGTTCACGAGAGCGACTAGATAGGGTGACAGTGTGAGTCTGTAGCGTCGGGGG